>Ga0310343_10000891_pt1 | contig 14821 bp, 7 predicted proteins | sample HC15DNA2025_MG_FD_203519 | JGI IMG/M metagenome (GOLD analysis project Ga0310343, IMG submission 203519) | Marine microbial communities from station ALOHA, North Pacific Subtropical Gyre - HC15-DNA-20-25_MG | ecosystem: Environmental > Aquatic > Marine > Oceanic | place: Pacific Ocean: North... | reverse complement strand
CTTGGTGTTTGGAAAAGAACTCTCTCTCTCTCTCTCTCTCGAAAGAAAGAAAGAAAGAAAGAAAGAAAGAAAGAAAGAAAGAAAGAAAGAAAGAAGAAGAAATCTCATCGCTCGTTACAACTGGACTTTTTTTACCTCGAAGAGAAGGAGGGAGAGGAAAGGCTGAAGCGTCATGACGACGACGACGACGACGACGACTTTGTTTGCGTCGACGACGACTTTTGGGTTTTCTTCTTCGTTGTCTTCGAAAAATTGGAGACGACCACGAAAAGGTGGGTGCGTCTCGTTCGCCCCAAAGTCTAGAAGAAGAAGAAGAGAAGGAGCGGTAGTACTCGCGAAAAAAGCGATGGAGGAGACGACGAAGGACGAGGGGGAAAACGACGACGACGACGACGACGACGAGCTCGAACACGCGTTTGTCACGGCGGCGAGAAGAGGAGGAGGACGCGTGGCAAACGCGTCGACGTCGGAGAAAGATGACGAGGACGACGATGTAAAAATTCAGATACCAACCGTCCACCCTAGAAAAGAAGACGCGAAAACTGCAGACGTCGAAACGTTACGGTCCGTACCTTTGATTGAAGAGTTATACGAAACGGTCGTAAATCCAGTGAACAAGTTAGAACCGGAAATGAGGAAACTTACGAGCGCGGAGCTGAGAGCAAAAACATTGGAGTTTCGCGCGCGATTAAGTTTAGGGGAGACGCTCGAAGACGTCCTCGTGGAAGCGTTCGCAGTGGTTCGGGAGGCATCCAGGAGAGAGCTAGGATTGAGGCATTTTGACGTGCAGCTCGTTGGTGGGGCGCTGCTACATAAAGGCGTTGTCGCAGAAATGGCCACGGGGGAAGGGAAGACGTTAGTGGCGACGTTACCGGCGTATTTAAATGCGTTGAGTCGCAGAGGCGTGCACATTGTCACCGTGAACGATTACTTAGCGGAGAGAGACGGGTTAATGACGGCAAAGATTCATGGGGCGTTAGGTTTATCTGTTGGATACGTCTTGAGCGAAGACTCGCCAGAAGAGAGGAGGAAATCGTACGATTGCGATATCACCTACGTGACGAACCAAGAGATTGGATTCGATTACTTGAGAGATAACATGGCGACGAACGTAGACGAGTTAGTCGTGATGACGAGACCTTTGAACTTTGCTATCGTAGATGAGGTCGACTCGGTTTTAATCGACGAAGGACGGAACCCGTTGTTAATTACCGGTCCGAGTGATATGGACGAAGGGCCGAGGTACGTTGCGGCGGCGAAAATAGCAGAAGGTCTCGTGGAAGGGAGAGATTACAAAGCCGATAGGAAAGAAAAAACAATCGAAATGACGGACGAAGGCATGACTAACGCAGAGATTTTGTTAGACGTGAAAGATTTGTGGGACCCGGTCGATCCGTGGGGAAAATATGTCATTTTAGCCATCAAAGCGAAAGCGTTGTTCATAAGAGATGTTGATTATATCGTTCGGGACGATCAGGTGATCATCGTCGACCCAGGCACCGGGCGAGTGCAGATGAATCGCCGATGGAACGATAACTTACACCAAGCCGTAGAGGCGAAAGAACAAGTAGAAATTCACAGCGAAAATGCAATCATCGCGAGTGTTTCGTACCAGTGCTTCTTTAAACTGTATAAAAAATTATCTGGAATGACTGGCACGGCGACCACGGAAACCGAGGAGTTTGAGGTTATTTATAACTTGCGTGTCATTGTCGTGCCGAAACATCGGCCAAACGCTCGCGTAGATGAGCCGACCGCAATGTTTCGAGACGCGATGACCAGATGGAATGCCGTCGCCAACGTAATCGTTTCTTGTCACTACGAAGGTAGACCGGTATTAGTAGGCACGACCTCGGTAGAAGATTCGGAAACGTTATCAATGCTTTTAGACGAATATTTATGGCGCGCGCCGGACGATACGGTGGTGAAAGGTGTTGCGCACAATTTACTCAACGCGCGACCGCAATACGCCGCAAAAGAGGCAGAAACGATTGCACAAGCTGGAAGATTAGGCGCAGTTACTATCGCGACGAACATGGCCGGGAGAGGTACAGACATTTTACTCGGTGGTAACGCGGAAGGATTAGCGAGAAGAGCGATGAAAGAGCATTTGTTCGAGGCGCTAGGATTAGGGGAGGTGTTAAAAGAGGAACGGGAAACTGCGTTTCAAAGCGTTTCAGAATCGTTAGCTATGGTGGACTTATCGGATACTCCTGCACAAATCGCACTGGAACAAGCGAGATTAATTGCTACAGCCGCGTGCGAGAATGCTGGACCGATGCGTCTCGAAACGGCGAACGAGATGCTCGTGCGTTCGGTGGAGAAAGCGGGCGAGAAAATCAGACGCGAGGAACAAAAGAAACAGAGATTGTTGTTGACCGGTTGGGAAGCGCAGGGTATTAATATGGAAGAAGATGATGATATCGATGACGAAAAAGAAAAGAAAAGAGTCCCGTTTGAAGTTGCAATTGACTTTGCCGCCGAGCAAACGCTTCGCGAAACCGCGCGTTTGTGCAAGCTCGAGTCGCAAGAGGTTGTTCGTCGAGGTGGCTTGCAAGTCGTCGGCACCGCTTTACACGAGTCTCGACGAATAGATAGACAATTAAGAGGTCGTGCAGGAAGACAAGGTGATCCAGGTTCGACCGTGTTTTGCCTCTCCTTGGACGACGAGATGATTCGCACGTACAGTCCGGCAATGTCAAAACAATCGGGCGCGTGGGATTTCGCCGGTTTGGCACCAGAGGAACCGATGTATGGGACACTCGTCGACGTTCAGTTAGAAGGCATTCAGAAAAACATAGAGGATTATTTAAGCGCGGGAAGACAATCTACATATGATGCCGATCGAGTTTTGGATTCGCAAAGAAACGCGGTGTACGAGTTACGAAGAATGGTGTTAGTTGGCGGTCAACAAACCTTGCGCGAGCGCTTGTTTCGGTACGTCGACTCCATCGTGGATAACTATTGCGTTGCGGCGAACGTGAGTGGTTCAACACCAGTAAAGAATTGGAATATTGAATTGCTCATGGATTTATTGAGAGAAGTCTTCGCGGGACGCAAAGATAGGTTTCGAATGACCAATAAGGAACCGGTGTCTCCACATCCGCATTATTTGCCCGGCGTCTCTGCGGCAGATTTGAAAGACGCTTTGTTACACTTGGACGATAGGAACGGGTCGAGAACTTTACCAGAACCAAGGCGCATGCCTCCAGTAGACGCGAATCCAGTCGCGGTGAGAGCATCCATTTCGGGCGTTAACTTAGCCTACGCCGATGGCTCGGGGCTCGCCGGTGGGTTAGAAAAAACCGATTCGTCTGGATCCGTCGCCGATACAGAACCAGAAGCAGAAAAAGAAGCCATCGCCGAACGATTGAAAAGACGATTAGAGCGGCCAAAAGGAGAAAACTCTTCACCAAATGTCGTCAAAGCGTTCAGTTCGGGTCGGCACGCGAAGAAAGCGCGTCAACTGAGAGCGTACCTTTCTGAAGCGGCTATTCAGCAATACCTAGATCGGTTCGCGCGCCTGTCGAGGTTGGATTACATTCGAGAGGAACTCGAAGACGTCGAACGCTTGTGGGTTTTACGTGCAATCGACGAGAGGTATAAACAACATCTCGTTCACATGTCCAGTTTAAAAGATTCCGTGCAAGTCCGAGCGTTTGGCCACTTAGACCCGAAGGAAGAGTTCAAAATTGATGGCGCGAAGGCATTCGTCGATTGTGTGAGCGACATTCGTATCGACGCGTTGCGGAACATATTTTTCTTTGTCGGAGCGAGCATTGAACCGACGACGGAGTACGAAACTGTTCCTGCGACTAATAATGATGGGAGTGGTGACGATGACGAAAACGCCAGCGGCTACGACCCAGACGAAGACTTGATGAGAGAGTTGACAGAAGAAGAGAGAGAAAAAGTACGTTCATTTCTAGCGCGCGCAAAGGAAAACGGCATTTCCGTGACGGAGTCCGAAGACGGCTTTGGCGATTGGACCGGGAGCAGCGGAGAAGACGATGACGCCGACGCAGACGAGGACGAAGATTCGATTTAGAAGATATCTATGAGTATTACATGCTAACTGCTAGAATAACTATCACTATCACTATCGCTGCTACTAAAACTGCTCGACGAACTCGTATCATCGTGTCGACTGCGCTTCTTCCTTCTTTTTTTCTCCTTGTCTCTGTTGCGCTTTTTCTTTTTCTTTTTCTTCTTTTCTTTCTTCTTCTTTTTATCACTCTTCTTCGAACGTTTGCGTCGTCGGTCGTCATCTGTATAATCTTCGGAGCTTCTTTTTTTAGTCCTCTTGTTCTTTCCAAACGCGGAAGATCCGAGGAAAACAGGCGGCTTTTCCTCCTCTTCGGTAGACGGTTGCAGAGGAGGCGCATCGACATTCTTCTTTTGTCTGGGGATGAATTTCGGAGGAGGCATAAGTTTATCGTTGGTTTCTTCTTCCTCTTCTTTTACTTCGCGTTCCTTGCTCTTTTCTTCTTCGTCCAAGGAACTTTCATCCTCTTCTGTCTCATCGTCGGAATCTTCAAAAATAGCTTTGAACAAATCCATAGGCTTCTCGCGTAACGGCAGGGGAGGAGGAGGTACTTGCATCGTTTGACCAGGAACATCCTCTTCTTCTACCTCGTCTTGATCATCTTTCGGTGTCTTCTTTGCCTTTTCATCGTCGCTAGGTTTTTTATTCATCTCTTCTCTTTCCTTTTTGGACATAAACTTTGGCTGATTCTCCAACCGGATCTGCGTCGTTTCCGGAAGCAGATCTACCGTTTCTGTTTTAAAGCTCGCTCTGAATTTTGCCGGTCGCGCATGTTCGCGTCCGTAGTACGGATCTTGGATACCGAGACGTTTGCACAACAACAACGCCGGCGACCACGGAATAGTCGTTCTCGTGTTTATAATCATTCTTGACATCGCTTCGCGTTTTGCGTTTTGTTCTTTCTCGATGTTCTTCAAATTCGCCGCCTCGACGGCTTCCCTTTTCTCTCTCTCTTCACGAATCTTGACGAGTTCTTTGGCGGTTTGTAAACCACCGGAAGACATGTTTGCGTTGACAATTTGTCCAGAGGCCGTGAACATACTTGACATGGTCGCTAATATGTGACTTTTATCTTTTTCGTTGATTGTGGCTGAAAGATTCACTTTGGCGGGTTCTTCGTCGATCGATTTCCCCCTCGCTGGGATTTTCATCTTTTCAACGACTGGAGGCGGCGGTGGTGGTACCGTGCGTTTCAAAGGTTCTTCTCCCAAAAGTTTCCCACGAGACTCCACGTCGTGATGCTGTCGTCCTTTCGAGATTTCTTGCTTTTTTGCCGATGCAATCAGCGGCACATTCTTCTTCATGCTCGCTATTATCTCCCGCGCGTTTCTCCTCTCCTCTAACTTTGCTTTTCTCAAGCAGTACGCGTACGAGCTCGCGCCTTCGCCTCCGAACAAAAACGAAAACTTCTTATCATTTTTTTGCTTTTGTTTCGCCAATTTTTCGAATGCTTCGCCATTTCGCGCGACAAAATGCGCTAATGACTCGATAATTTTACGCTTTTCCCCGGAAAGTTTTTGCAATTGAGGCGGCGGCGGCGGTAGAATTTCTTCTTCTTCTTCTTCTTCTTTTCTATCGTCAACTTCTTTCCCTTTGTTGTCTGTTTCAAAAACGTGTCTCTCGTTAAAATCTCTCGGCACTTCCGGCCCTTGAAAGCATTCCACTTCTTCCGGTACCGCGTCGCTCTCTATAAATCCTGGAAACTTTTGGCCTTTTTCAATTGCGTCTCTCGTCGCGCGATCCGGTAAGCGTTTCACCCCTAAAGGGTTGCGCAAAGCATCTTTTTGATGGTAACCTTCTCCGCGACCGAACCGCTCGTTTTCGTCGTCGTCGTCTTCTTCTTCCTCCGAGTTTAGTTCAAAAGTATATTCAGCGTTTTTTTCTTTCGGTCGTTCGTCGTATACATTCATATCGTCGTCGACTTCAAACGCGCCTAACCCGAACGCCGTTCCTCGACGTTTCTTCTCGCCTTCTTTCGAATAGCGCTCTCGTTTCTTCATCAACTCGTGTTGATCTCTTTTCCGAAATTCTTCTGCTCCCGCGTATGGATCGTACCCAATGCCCCAAGTGTTGTTTTTACTACTCGGGTGTCCATCTGCTCCTCCTCCTCCTCCTCCTAACACCGACACCAACTGTTGCCCGTACCTTGTTTTCCACCCCTGTTCGTCCTCTTTCGTCCCTTTGAACACGATTTTACCATTGACTTTCTTTTTACGTCTCCCCAATGACTTCCCCACTCTCCATCCCATTTTCACCAATAAGTTCGTTCCAATACCACTGACAACGGGTTTCACGAAGTCAATTATACTTCGCGCCAAGGATTTAGAAAACCCAGGTTTCCTTCCTTTCGTCTTCTCAGTGGTCTCGAACGCCATCCGACCCGCTTCATCTTCATCCTTCTCTTCGTCTTCTTCTTCTTCTTCAATCCGTCGAAACCCCGCCATCATTTCTTCATTCACGAACGCGTTATACTCCTCTTTCGTCCGTACCTTGTTTCTCTCGTACTCTTCCAGTTCCTCTTCATCCATGAAATCTTTCGTCGACTGCGCCACGCGTCGCGTCTTCGTCGGCGCATCTCTCGAACTCTTAAATCGCGTCGGTTGCCACCCTTCTTTACTCCCGACCGTGTTGAAGTACCCCGCCGAAAACCCACCGGTAAACGCGCCGTGGAATCGTCTCCGGCCTCGTTCGTCCGTGGCGATGCCTTTCTCCTTGTGCTGTTTCCGCGTGCCGTCGTCAAAGACGTCGTCCTTCTTCTTCTTCTTCTTCTTCTCGTCCTCGTCCATCATTTTCGTCCCGACGAACGCGAAGGCGTAGTCGGAGGCCATTTTTTGTTTTCGACGTCTCTTCTCGGTCGTCTTCTCAGCACGCGATCATCATCATCGTCGTCGTCGTCGTCGTCATCTTCGATGCGTCTTCTTCTTCTTCTTCGTCGTCGTCGTCTTCTTCCGCGTGCGACGAGAGTGCGCATCATTCCTTTGCGTTCGAGAGGAACAAAATCAGGGATTTTGATACCCTAAACAAAGAGAGAGAAAAAAAGGGGAAAAAAAGGAACAATTTCTTCTTTCCAATTACACGTGTAACGGTACGAGTCACACGCCTTTTCGTCCGAGTCTTTCTTTCTTTCTTTCTCCCGAACGCCGACCGAACCGACCGTCACCAGAGGGATTCGAGAAGCGTTCCCTTCTTCTTTTATCTCTTTCTCTCTCTCTCTCTCTCATTTGTGACGACGCGAATTTGAATTTGGTCGTCGAGGAGATCAATTTGACACGCGTGTTCCTTCTTCCTCTCTTTCGATGACGCTCTCGTTCTCCCGGCGATCGATGCACGCGAACAGATAACACGAAGACGTGAAACAGAAACGAGATGATGGCAGAATACACGAAACTTCAGAAAGTTTTACTCCTGAAAGCGGCCGTGGCCGCGTTCTATGTGACCGCATTCTTTGGCGACCGCATTGGAATGCCTTCTTTCAGTGAAAAATTTTTCGACTCGAAGAACAACGCGTTGCGAAAGTCCGCGTCCGATTGGGCAGGCCTCGGTTTGTTGATCGTGACGTTCGATTTACTCTACGCGGCGTTGAAATGTTCGAAAGCCGTTCAACAGAGAGTCTGTAACGGCCACATTATGCATAACATGTTGCTGATTGCAGTTCACATGTGCACGAGCAGCAAGAAATATGGAGGCGCCGTCGTGCACAAAGAGCACGTCATGGGATCCTTTATAAGCACGGCGTTATCGTTCATCATGGCCACTGGTCTTACAAATGGAATGGAACCGGCGAAAAGACATTTCTTGATGGGATGCAAAGGTTTAACTCATGGGTGCTTAATCATCTATTGGGTATGTTTCTTCTTCTACATCACGTCCTTCCAATTCGGCGATTTCCCGTCTACTCAGTATATCGCCTGTCAAGGAAGAGGCTTCTGCCGAGCAAAAGATTCCATCTTTTACGACATAAACGCCGTCAGCACTTGCATGTGGTTCATGGTCAATTTGATGACTTATTTCATGTTAATGTCTGGATCGGATAAAGAACAAAAATCGTTCGCTTTATACCGCATGGGTGTGACCGCGCTTTTGCAAATTCCACTTTTTATGAGCGAAAAGGCCATGATCGTCCCGAAAGAATACACCAGCGGGGTCGTCGCGATGTCCGTCTGTTTGGCCGCGTTGGCTGCCGCGGCATTTTCGGATAAGATTAAGCCAAAGGCGGCGTGAGAGGAGATCAAAATCATTTAAATATTTATTTACACAAAATCTAAAATCTTCGTGTTCTTTTCTTCGTTTTCCTTTCTTGACACTTTTTGCTCTTCTTCGCGTCATAAAATTTGCTCAAAAATGCCGAGGAAAAAGAAGGCGTGCACCCCTCTGCTCGAGGCACTGTCGACCTCTTTATCTGTAGCGCGGAAGCGCGTGCCAGAATCGTCGCGCGCATCTTCCTTTTCGTCTTCATCGACCGCTGGAGCGTTGCATTACGACGAGAGTTTCGCCTCTGAAACCAATGCGCTCTCTGCCGCCGCCGAGATGCTTCTGGGAAGCGCCGACACGAAGGAGAGCGTCGTTTTGGCCTCGTGTTTACGTAAAGTTATTTTACACGTGTTGGTGAGAGCAATAGAGGTTATGAATACAGACCCGAGATTTGCGAGCGATGTCGAGAAGAGAGAACGGGCCATGTGCGCGTTGATATCGGTGGCTAAATTGCTGCCACATTGCCGGCAGTTGATATCGGAGCGAGTTTTAGCGAGGGAGAAATATCCAGTGTTTTGCAGGGTAGCTGGGGAGGCGAGTTTGAATGTGGGTAGTAATAAGAGAGCAACGAAGAAGAAGACAACCGCTGACGAGAAGAAAAAGAATAGTAAAAACGACGAATTCGCGCACCTCCGGATGCTTTTGAGGAGTTCGATGGATATCGCCGAGTGCTTCGGGTGTGAAAAAGGAGCAATTTCTGGGACATCGTGGGATTGGAGCCAATGTGGGATATTTTTGACGCATGAAGACGCTCAGGTTCGATGGATTGCATGTGGAATAGCTTGCAAGGCTTTAGGTTTGAGTGACGATGCCGTGCACGCGGTGAGGAAGAAGACTTTGAGTGGTGAAGACGAAGCGACTTTGACACAGTTCCAGCGAGAGTGGGAGGAACGCGAAACGACGTTTCGAATTGAACGCGCGTCATTTTTGCTGCCCAAAGTTTGCGAAAACAAAAAGAATGAAAATGATAGTAGCGAATTAGAAAGTAGCTATACTCTCGAGTGCATAGAGTTAGAAGGCGATAATGCAAAAGAACACGAAGAAAGCATACCTGCGGCGCCAGGATACAAACGGTTAGGCGCCATCGAAGTTCGGGCGACACGCAATGATGATGATGATGATGATGATGATGAAAACGACAACATCACCTCCACATCTTCTAAGAAGAATAAGAAGAATACGACGGATTTTATTTTAGTACCGTCCGCAGAACGTAACTTGGTCGCCGTCGCGTACGCTTTATGTCAAAATAGGCCCGTTTTACTTGAAGGCCCAGCTGGGTGCGGCAAATCAACGACGCTTCGCGAAGCTGCCCGAAGATTCGGACGATCTAGTGAAAATAATGACGTCATAGTCTTACACTTTGATGCTCACACAGATTCAAAATCGCTCCTTGGGGCATACGTTTGCGGAGCGAGTCCGGGGGAATTTGAGTGGCAACCTGGGTCGCTCACGAGAGCCGTGAAATCTGGAAAATGGGTTTTGATTGAAGACGTAGACGTCGCTCCATTTGAAGTACTCTCAGCTTTGGTTCCTCTTTTGGAAGAACGCAAGCTGTACATCGCCGGCAGAGGTGAAACTGTTGTTGCACATCCTCAGTTTCAGCTGTTTGGATCAGCCACGGTAGGTGGATCCAAAGTTTCCAATCGCGAGAACGATCCTTTGGGTGGTTTATGGACTCGTGTTAGCGTAGAACAACCAAGCGGTAGCGAGCCTGGTAAAATACTCGCAGAAATGTACCCACAACTCGGCGATGCAGACGTAAAAGGACGCATGCTTAAGACGATGAGAGTTGCACAGACTATGGTTGGCCAAGGTGGAGGCCACGCGACTCGATTGGCCGGTTTAGGTGACGAACGATTTGATAACAGTACAGAGGAAAATGATGAAGAAAACGCGATGGCGATGGATACCGAAAACATTCATCCGGATGATGCGAATGAAATAGATATAGCGGCGGGGAATGACGAAAAATTAACATCTCTTGAAGATTTAGCATCTAGCGAAGTGGCATCGTCGTCTCGAGCCTCGGTGGGTAGGCCTTTCACGCTTCGAGATTTACTCCGTTGGGCAAAGAGGGCTACGGCTTTACGTAAAACAGAACTCAAGCTCATGAAGAAAGGTAAAGCATCTCCTCCGCAAACTCGCCAGGCGATGTATGACGAAGCGGCCGATGTTTTACTGGGCGCTTTGCCTCCCGGCACTGGACGAAGAAAAGCTTTACAAGCGATTGCAGAAATTTGGGGATTAAATCCCGAAGAGACGGCGAATACGACCGATTTACTTCGCAAACCGGATGTTATATCGTCAGAACATAGCGTGTGCGTAGGTCGTACCGTATTACCATGCGAGGAAAACGAGGAGAGTGTAGACAGCTTTCGAAATTTTGCAAAAACAGGCCACGCGCTAAGAATGCTCGAGAGAGTTTCGTGCGCGGTCTCGGTAAACGAACCCGCACTTCTCGTCGGGGAAACTGGTACAGGTAAAACTGCACTAATCCAAGAGCTTGCGCGCTTAACCGGTGCGCCATTAACGGTTGTGAATCTTTCCAATCAATCAGAATCGAGTGATTTTCTTGGAGGATTCCGGCCAGCTGGTGCACGACATTTATGTTTGCCATTACTGAAACGGTTCCTTGAGTTGTTTGGAGAAACTTTCCCGAGTCGATCTAATGCGGAATTTTTAGGAAGAGTGTCCAAGTTTGCAGACAAAAGAAAATGGATACACTTGTTGAAGGCGTTTCGTGCTGGTGTCGATCGCGTGGCGTCAATTGTCGATAAAGATGACGAAGATAAGATAGTCGATTCTATTGAAGACAGAGAAGAGAATACCGTCAATAACGATGACAACGATGACATGGAAGCCACGCCTGCAGTTGACGTGCCAACAACGCGAGCAACGCGTTCGCAAACTACTGGTAAGAAGGGTAAAAATCAAAAAGTATCCACCCAGTCGGTTGCCGATATCGGTAACAAGCGTCAAAAATTAAGTGCTGCTACGAAGAAAAAAAGAGGAAGCGTAACTAAAAAAGAAGCTGCGAAAAAGCCATCATTTACGATTTCAGATGATCTCGTTGAGTCTTGGCAATTGTTCGATCGGGATTTAGTCATAGCCGAACGAGCAATTGGCGACGTGGCCTCGTCATCTGGCGGTGGACCTATTTTTGCCTTTGTGGAAGGTGCTTTAGTCACAGCACTACGCGAAGGTCACTGGATTCTTCTCGATGAAATCAATCTGGCACCTGCAGAAACGCTCGAAAGACTGAATGGCGTGCTAGAGTCGCGGAGAGGCTCCGTTGTTCTTTCTGAACGTGGGGATGCGACTCCAGTGTATCGTCATCCGCGGTTTCGTCTGTTTGGCGCTATGAATCCCGCTACCGATGTTGGTAAACGTGACTTACCTCCCGCTTTGAAACATCGCTTTGCAGAGGTATATTGTGGAGAAACGGAATCCAGAGAAGATTTGCAGCTCTTAGTTCGTGGATATTTAAGGGATGTTCCGAGCGGAGTGATTGCACCAATCGTTGACTTCTACGTCGAAGCGAAGCGAGTGGCGCACACGGTTCTCTTAGACTCGGCCGATCAGAAGCCTAGATATTCACTTAGAACTCTCGCGCGAGCGTTAGAGTACGTTTCTGCGGCGAGTCCGTTATATGGCGTCCAAAGAGCAATGATGGATGGCTTCTCGATGTCATTCTTAACGCTTTTGAAGAAGGAAGGTCAAGAGATTTTAGAAAAGTTGATGCATAAGCATCTGTTGGGAGGCAAAGCGATCAAGGTAAGTGTAAACTATCCTCATGCATCGTTTTTGTTTCGTTTCCGTAGTTAAGCGCTGGGCTTGTCAATATTCCATGGCGTGCTCGGTCTAGAAACTGCGGTATATCTAATTTTCAGTTGGATAAAACACCTATTCCGGTCACGACTCTATGAATGTCCGGAAGACTTGTCCCGCACATTTTGTCCTGTTGGACCTCGGGATACTAATTAACATTTTAAATCGTCTTCTCTCTGCTTTGAATATACACAGGGAATAATGAAACCACCACCAGAACCAGAAAGTGATACGCATGTTCTCATCCAGCAATTTTGGGTAGAAGCGGGAGAGTTAGAACGCATCGATCCTGAAGGTAAAACGATGTTTCTCTTTTCACGAAATTTCTGCTTTGAAGCGAAACACGACTTGGCAATGATGAACAAATATCCGCGCTTCTTAAATTCGTTTATGATGCACAAAAAGATATTATGGTTGAATTTCTTCTACTGAGCCATCGACGTGAGCACGTTTTTGCGCTTTTCCTTGCATTTCCTTTGGTTAAAGAAATTCAATTTGACACTTTAAATTCTTCCTTGTCATTATAGGTTATGTTGTGACTGAGAGCGTCAAATCTCACCTCTCGAATTTGGCACGTGCAGTACTTCTCCGAAGACATCCTATTTTGTTGCAAGGACCGACCTCAGCTGGGAAAACTTCGCTCATTGAATACCTCGCAAAGCGTACTGGACATCGTTTTATGCGTATCAACAATCACGAGCATACAGATCTGCAAGAGTATCTTGGCACTTACATTACGGATGAGACGGGTAAGTACTTGTTCTGATGTATTGTTTCCTTCTCCTCTCTTTTTTCGGACGCTAGTTCGTTATCCGTCGTTCTTATACAATAGAATCCGGGGGATCGGAAAGCAGTCCGTAGATTTATGCGCCTCGGGGGTTGGTCGTTTGCGGGAATCTGTCGTCGCTCCTTCCTGGAGTGTCTCAGAAGATTCGCGTGACTTCCGAGGCTATATTCTTATTTTGTTATTATTAACATCGCTCGTTTCGTCGTGACTGTGACTTTATTGGTTTGTCATCTTCTAACCACTTTCTATTTCATTTTAGGTGCTTTGACGTTCCAAGAAGGCGCGCTCGTGCAAGCCGTGCGCCGAGGATACTGGGTCGTTCTCGACGAGTTGAATCTCGCACCTTCTGATGTTCTAGAAGCTTTGAACAGACTTTTAGACGATAACAGAGAACTTTTTGTTCCCGAACTGCAAGAAACAATAAGACCACACCCGCACTTTGTTCTGTTCGCGACGCAAAATCCTCCAGGCGCAATTTATGGTGGGCGCAAGGTATTATCGAAAGCTTTTCGTAACAGATTCGTTGAGTTACACATCAACGATATTCCTGACGAAGAACTTAAAATTATCTTAAATAAGCGGTGTGAAATCGCGCCGAGTTATTGCACGAAGCTCGTAGAATCTATGCGCGAATTGCAAGGTTTGCGAAGAGGTTCTCGAGCTTTTGCTGGTAAAGATGGATACATCACCGCCCGCGATTTGTTTCGCTGGGCGAACAGAAAATCGATTGGATACGAAAACTTGGCCAGCGATGGCTTTCGCGTGCTCGGCGAGCGTTTGCGCTCGGAAAACGAAAGAATGGCGCTGAAGAAAGTTCTCGAGAAAGCTTTAAAAGTCCCAGAGATTTCCATAGAACAACTTTACGAGGCGGCATCCAGTGAAAATTTGGAAAGACAACTGGAAGTGGCTTTGTCGGCTAAAAATTGCACCATTCCAGCCGATGAAATCACCATGGCACGATCTATTGCGTGGACACCCGCTATGCGTCGTTTGTATGCTTTGGTCGAAGCCTGCGTTGAGCATAAAGAACCCGCTTTGCTCATAGGAGAAACTGGCTGCGGGAAGACAACTGTGGTACAGATCCTAGCAATGATTCATGGACAGAAGTTGCGCGTGCTGAATTGTCATCAAAACACAGAAACTGCTGATTTCATAGGAGGTTTTCGACCTGCTAGACAAGGAGACGCACCGTTCGCGTGGGAAGATGGACCTTTGATTAAAGCCATGCGAGATGGGGACATTTTGCTCGTTGATGAGCTTTCACTTGCAGAAGATTCTGTCTTGGAAAGGTTAAACTCAGTCTTAGAACCTGGAAGAACGATTACTATACCTGAAAAAGGTGGTATTGATGTCGAAGAGCTCGTCGCTCATCCGGACTTTCGATTGATAGGAACGATGAACCCGGGTGGGGATTTTGGGAAGAAAGAGTTATCTCCAGCGTTGCGAAACAGATTCACAGAAATTTGGGTCGGAAGCGTATCTTCCGCAAAAGAGATGGAAGAAATAGTTTCGCGACGTTTGATCTCTTCTCAAAATATGCATGTTGATCACGCGCACGACCATGCGAAAGAGTTGGCTTTATTCTGGGAATTCTATCAAAGCATCGTCGGCGCTGGACAAGCAAAGACATGTTTGCAGACCAGGGATATTTTAGCTTGGGCACAATTTATTGTCGAAGTAGAGAGTAGACAAGGACCGAACGCGATGTTAGGATATGCTGCGTTTGCACACGGGGCTTATTTGACACTTTTGGATGGCCTCGGCCTGGGTTTAGGCATGCCAGAAGAAACGGCAAAAACGCTCAATCGAAAATGCGTCGAGTACTTGTGCACGCGCATACAGGACACAGAGGTACGTCATAAATCTCATTTATTGTTTTGAACCGACGATTTTTTTATCAATTTGAA
>Ga0310343_10000889_pt1 | contig 14825 bp, 11 predicted proteins | sample HC15DNA2025_MG_FD_203519 | JGI IMG/M metagenome (GOLD analysis project Ga0310343, IMG submission 203519) | Marine microbial communities from station ALOHA, North Pacific Subtropical Gyre - HC15-DNA-20-25_MG | ecosystem: Environmental > Aquatic > Marine > Oceanic | place: Pacific Ocean: North... | reverse complement strand
TAGCACTATTTGAAGGCTCTAGTTTTTGTTCTTCCTGTTTTTGTAGCTCTAGTTTTTGTTCTTCCTGTTTTTGTAGCTCTAGTTTTTGTTCTTCCTGTTTTTGTAGCTCTAGTTTTTGTTCTTCCTGTTTTTGTAGCTCTAGTTTTTGTTCTTCCTGTTTTTGTAGCTCTAGTTTTTGTTCTTCTTGTCGTTTTTTTAAAAGTGCATAAGCTTGTGCAGCCCACTCACGAGAGTTATCAGAATTAGTATTTGTCATTGATATTTATAATCATTAAATTTAATAAATTTTTAAATACTTTTTATTTATATCAAATAATCATTGCAATTTAACTGTTTGTAATCTCCTTAAAACTCCATTAATAAATTTTCTTCCTTGCATATCACTGTATTTATTAGCTAAATTTACCGCTTCATCACAGGCAACAGCAATGGGTGTGTTCAGAAAATTTATATCCACATAAGCCAAACGTAAAATATCTCTATCAACTCTTGGTAATCTTTTTAATCTCCAACCATCCATAACTTGATCAATGTCAGAATCGATAATTTCAATGTTATTAATAATTTTACGAATCCTTAGATTGACATCCTCTCTAACATCAATTTGACCACTAGAAACTATCAATTTTGGGAAGTCTAAGGCTACTGAAAGTGTATTCATTACAATTTCAATTTTTGTTAATGATTTTTTTAAGTTATCTCTTACTTTTGAGAAAGAAGAAGAGACGCCCTCTTGCAGTTCACTATCTAGAATTTTTTGAGAAGCGTTTTCTAAATCTGATTCACAATTATCTAATTCATCTCTGCAATGGTTAACAAGAGAGTCCAAAGCTGACTCAAAAATTTCCTCTATCTGATATTTATTTAATTTGAAATCACCAGTATCTTTTATCAAGCCAAGAGAAATTAATGATAGCTCCCTGGAAAGTGATCTATTATTATTCATCAACTAGGAAGAAGGATTAGTAGAGGCACGGAATTGAGAAAATAATTTTGAAAATGTTGGATTCGTAGTATTATTTTTCTCATCTGGATTAACTATTCCTGCCGAGATTATTGTTCTAAAAGCATCTTCAACAGAAATATCCAGATCTCTAACAGAGGACTCAGGAACCAAGGTGTACCAGCCAGTAGTTGGGTTTGGAGCTGTAGGTATAAAAACACTTAACAACTTTTCTGCTAATTCTGGCTGAAGTGAAGGGCCAACATCTCCAGTAACAAAGCCTACGCTGTATAGACCCTCACGAGGATATTCAACTAAAACAACTCTTCTAAACCGATTAGATTTATTACTTAAGAAAGTTTCCAGAAGTTGTTTAAGCGTTTTATAAACTGCACCAGCTACTGGAATTTTTGATAAAGTACCTTCTCCAAATTCTAATAGCCATCTTCCTACGAAATTTCTCGCCATCAAGCCTATAAGCAAGATCGCTAATAAAGGAACAGTTAATCCTAAAGTTAGATTAATTAAATCTTGCAATAAGGGATTTAAATTAATAAAAGGATTTAATTGCTTAGGAACAGAAGTAACTAATGTTAAAACAAATTTACTAACTAATGATGATAACCAAATTGTCGTTGCTAAAGGTATAACAACCAGCAACCCAGCAATAAGATCATTTTTCAAATCCTGTTGGAGCCTAGATCCGAGATTCGAATCTTGATTTTGATTAGATTCAACCAAAATAAAGTTTAAACTACATTTACTTTACTAATAATTTAACTGTTTTTTCTAAGTTAGGATATGTTTTTTTTAATTACTTTAAATTATTTATTAGTTCTTCTACAAAAAACTACTTTCTTAAAGAAATGCTATACATAATAAAGAAATGATCAATACAATTCAAGACATAAACAATATCAGTAAAAGATTAAAAGAAAGAGCAATTTTTGAAGGTTTTACAATTGCTGGCATTGCTTCAATTCCAGGTAGTTCACGTATAAAATTAAGAACTAATGCATTAGAAAGATGGTTATCAAATAACCACCATGCTGAGATGAAGTGGATGGAAGCAGAAAGAAGAAAAAACATAAGCTCACTCCTTGATGAAGCAAAAAGTGTTCTAAGCGTTGGATTTACTTACCTTAATTCAGATCAAAAAGAGAACAATCTTTTCAAAGTAGGGAAGTTTGGTCAAGGAGAAGATTATCATAAAGTGATATACAAAAAATTAAAGAATATTGGCAAGTGGATTAATCTAGAAATTCCAGATTGCAAATGGAAAATATGTATTGATACCTCGCCGCTGCTTGAAAAAGCATGGGCAGAAGAATCAGGTCTTGGATGGATAGGTAAAAACAGTAATCTAATAAACAAAAAAAATGGTTCTTGGTTTACTTTGGGTTTTATGCTCCTTACGAAAGATTTAATACCAGATAAGCCTCATCAATCACTTTGCGGAAAATGTGATATTTGTATTAAACATTGTCCTACAAAAGCAATAGTGGAACCTTTTGTAATTAATTCAGATCTATGCATCGCTTACCACACTATAGAAAGTAAGTCGAAAACTTTTCCAAAAACAATAGAAGATAATTTAAATGGTTGGGTTGCTGGATGTGATATTTGCCAAGATGTTTGTCCCTGGAACAAGTCAGTTCCATATAACAACATTTCTGAAACGAGCCCCAAAGAGTGGATTCAAAACCTAAATATTGATTCGTTAAATTGGGATGATAAAACTTGGAGGAAAAATCTTGAAGAAACAACATTAAAAAGAATTAAACCATGGATGTGGAAAAGGAACATGCAAGCAAACATAAAAAATCAAAAATAAAAATATGAAAAATTTTTTTAAAAAGATATTATGCTTTTTTTTGATGAGTTTTTTCTTTCTTAAAATTGAAAAAGTTCGATCAATCGTTCCATATTATTATTTCCCAACATCACAAAATTTAGAAAGGCAAAGTTTATCCATTGCACAAAATGCTTATCAGCTTTTATATTTTGGGCAATATAAGGATAGCCTTAACTTAGCAAAATTAGCTGTAAAGATAGATTCAACCAATGAAAAATCATGGTTGATTTTGTCTCAAGCACAATCAGCTAACAAGCTTTATGAGAGAGCATTAAATTCTCTCTCTAAAGCACAGAAAATCAATTCTAAAAATAGCGAAATATACTTTGCAAAAAGTGATATTTACTTAAAAATTCGACAGCTACAAGAAGCAAAGTCTGCCATAGAATATGGATTGAAGATGGATCCAAACAATCATTTAGCTATTTTTCAATTAGGGAATATTTTTCTCATGGAAAAAAATTTCTTAGCAGCAATTAAATTATTTGATAAATCTGTAAAAATTAAACCTGATTTCTGGCAAGCAATAAATAATAAAGGTTTAGCTTATTACGAACTTAACGATATCAATCGATCGATCAAATTTTTTGAAAAAGCAATATCAATTGAGGACAATGCAGAATCATTGTTAGGACTTGCTTCCTGTTTAAGAACGAAGGATATTAAATTATCGCTTAAATTCGCAAAAAAAGCACTAGCTAAAGATCCCAACTATGTCAAATTTGAGTATAGGAAAGAACAATTATGGGGAGAAAGTTTACAAAGATCAACAGAAATACTTTTACAAAATGATCAACTTCAAGCAGATGTAATATTGGCAAAGTCCAAAATAAATATACCTTCTTAAATTTTCAATACTGGTAAATATTTTTTTACCTATTAGTCTTAATTTAGTAAATAAATGCGTAATTGACTTTTCGCTCTGATGGATAAGAACAAATTCACTTCTATCTCGCTCCAAGAAGAAATGCAACGTTCTTACCTAGAATATGCAATGAGTGTGATAATCGGCCGCGCTCTTCCAGATGCAAGAGACGGCCTTAAGCCTGTCCAGAGAAGGATACTATTCGCTATGTACGAATTAGGCCTAACACCTGATAGGCCATTTAGAAAATGTGCGAGAGTTGTAGGTGATGTATTAGGCAAGTACCATCCTCATGGAGATCAAGCAGTATATGACGCCTTAGTAAGGCTAGTGCAAAATTTTTCTACTAAATATCCAACTCTTGACGGTCATGGGAATTTTGGATCAGTAGATAATGATCCTCCTGCGGCAATGAGATACACTGAGACAAGATTAGCTCCAATAGCTAATACTGGCTTTCTTGAAGAAATTAGATCAGAAACAGTAAATTTCTCAAATAATTTTGATGGTTCACAAAAAGAACCAGAAGTTCTTCCAGCACAACTTCCATTTTTATTATTGAACGGCTCATCAGGAATTGCTGTTGGAATGGCAACAAACATTCCTCCTCATAACCTTGGAGAAATAGTAGATGGTTTGATTGCGTTAGTAAATAGTAGAGATATCAGCAATAAAAAACTTTCTAATATTATTAAAGGACCCGATTTTCCCACAGGTGGAGAATTAATTTGTAATAGAGCAATAGAAGAACTTTACGAAACGGGTAAAGGATCAATAACTATTAGAGGAGTCATAAATACAGAAGAGATAAATTTAGGCAAAGGGAGACATAAAAGAAATGCATTAATTATTACAGAACTGCCTTATCAAATCAGTAAAGCAGGTTGGATTGAAAAATTAGCAGAACTTGTGAATTCAAGCAAAATTAATGGGATTTCTGATATTAGAGATGAAAGCGATAGAGATGGAATGAGAATTGTAATAGAGTTAAAAAAAGATTCAAATACTGAACTTATAATTTCTAATTTATATAAAAAAACAACTCTACAAACCAATTTTGGCGCAATTTTTTTAGCTTTAATTAAAGGAAAGCCTGTCCAATTAAGTTTAAGACAATATCTTAACTATTTTCTTGAATTTAGAGAAGAAACAATTAGAAAAAGAACTAATTACTTTCTTAAAAATACACTTGAAAAACTTGAAATTTTAGAGGGTTTATCTAAAGCAATAAAAGATATTAAAAAAGTTATCGGAATTATTGAAGAATCAGAAAATTCAGCAAAAGCTAAATCAAAATTAATTAGTAATTTCATGTTTAGTGATAAACAAGCAAATTCAGTCTTGGATATGCCACTAAAAAAATTAACAAGTTTAGAGAAAAATCAAATAGATGAAGATATACAAAAATTACAAGAAAAAAAGAATTATTTTCAAAAATTATTAAATGAAAGAACTCTATTACTTGAATTACTTATAGAGGAATTACGAATATTAAAGAAAAAATATAATGTTGCAAGAAAAACAAAACTGCTTAAAAATATTGATCAGACTGAAGAATTAGAGACAATTAATAATCAGATATTAGACGACCTTATAAATAAAAAAACAAAACTATTTATAGACAATAGACTTTATTTAAAGAAGATGATTTTTAATAATTATAAAAAATCTTTTGAGGATGTAAATAAAATTATAGATAATAAAAATATTCAAAAATTTATATGTAATATCGATAAAAATATCAAAATAATTGGTACAACTTACACAGGAAAAGTTTTTCACATTGACTGGGAGTCAAATATTAATAATGAATATAAACTAGACAACAAAACACTTGGAAATATAAATCCCAATCAAATTTTAAATTTTCATTCAATAAAAAAAACAAATAAAAATTACATATGTATCTTGAATTCAGATGGAAGATTTAAAAAAGTTTTATTTGATGAGGATATGATTAAAAGTAATAGATCTTTTGCGATAACAAAATTAAAAAATAATATAAAAACAATTGATTCATTTATATGTAATGAAGAAAAAAATTTAATGATATTAACATCAATAGGAAGAATTTTTAAATTTAGCTTATCAGATAAAAATTTAATGCCTACTACAAAACAATCTAGAGGATTAATGCTTACAAAACTTTTGCCAACTGAAAAAATTGTTTCTTGTTGTCCATATACAAATGGAGAAAATATTTATTTAGTATCCAGGCAAGGCATAATATTTTGTATAAATAGTAATGAAATTTATTTCGCTAATGAATATAGTCTGGGATATTTAAATGAGAAAACACAACTAAAAAACGATTATTTTATCAAAATTATGCCAAGCAGACATTACCTTGATATTGAGACCAATAAAAACAAATCTATTAGATTAGACATTGAAAAACTAAAATTCAAATCCAATAAAACAAATTTTTTAATTGACTATTTAAAGTTAGATAAAGACGAACATCTTGAAAATTGTTTTAGACTCGAAAATTTTCTTGACTAAGATTTATATTCGTTTTCAACCCAATTTAAGTACTCTTGATTTACTGTTCCTGTAATATAAGAACCGGTAAAACAGCTCATCTCCAAATTTTCAATAGAAGAATCACTTATTATAGATTTTTGCAAATTATTAACACTTTGATAAACGAGATTATCAATTTCAAGTTGATCGGCAATTTCGCTTATTGTTCTATTATGAGCTATTAATTCATCTCTATTAGGCATATTAATTCCGTAAACATGTGGATAACGAACAGGAGGTGCTGCTGATGTAAAAAAAACTTTATTTGCTCCCGCGTCTTTAGCCATTTGAACAATTTCTTTTGATGTAGTTCCTCTCACTATGGAGTCATCGACAATTAATACATTTTTATTTTTAAACTCTGCACTCATAGCATTTAATTTTTGTCTTACAGATTTCTTACGTTTCTGCTGACCAGGCATGATGAATGTTCTGCCAACATATCTATTTTTAAAAAAACCTTCCCTATATTCTATACCTAACTGTCTTGCAACTTGCATAGCAGCAGGTCTAGAAGAATCAGGAATAGGCATTACAACATCAACATCTCCAGAATTAATTGTTTCTTTTATTGTCTCAGACAAATAGTCTCCCATTTTTAAACGAGCTTTATAAACAGAAATTCCATTCATAATTGAATCAGGCCTAGCTAGATAGACATATTCAAAAGCACAGGGACATAAAATTGATTTTTCAGAACATTGCCTAGAAAAAAACTCCCCATTAAGATTTATAAAAATAGCTTCTCCAGGCTCTACATCTCTCACCACTTGATAATCGTTATTCTCTAGTACTAGAGACTCGCTAGCAACCATCCATTCTTCTTTTTTAGTAATTAATGAAAATCTTTTTCCTATAACTAAAGGTCTTATACCAAAAGGATCTCTGAATGCTAATAAGCCATGACCAGAAATTAATGCAATAGAAGCATATGATCCCTGAATTCTTTTATGTAAAGATTTAACAGCATCAAAAATAATATCAGGTTCTAATTCTTGCTTATGAATTTGTTCTTGTAATTCTGTCGCAAATATATTCAACAGCATTTCAGTATCACTTGAAGAATTTGTATGACGCTTATCAATATTAAATAATTGCTTCTCTAAATCTCTCGTATTAGTCAGATTGCCATTATGTATCAAAACAATTCCATAGGGCGCATTAACATAAAAAGGCTGGGCTTCCTCTACACTTTCTGCTGATCCCTTTGTTGCATACCTAACATGACCCAATCCAATTTTACCGATTAAATTCCTCATATCTCTAGTTCTATATGCAGTATTAACTTGACCTTTAGCCTTATGCAGGTGAAAAACAGTATTCTCCATCGTTGCTATTCCAGTTGAATCTTGACCTCTATGTTGTAGAAGTAAAAGACTATCGTAAATTTGTTGATTTACTTCATCTGAAGAAACAATTCCAACTATTCCGCACATAACTTAATTTCTAAAAAATTTTGGTAGTTGAAAAATGTTTTTCATATTTAAAAGTGACCTGAAATACTATTATTAAATTTTTCGGTTAATTCCTCAACCTTAATATTGCAGATAATTTTATCTTGAATTTTAATCTTAAGACTTTCACTAGAAACATATCCTATTTTTTTTACATACACACTAGATTGAGAATTTATCTGAATTTTTTTTAGGTAATTAAGCCATTCTTTTTCTTTCATTTTATCTATTGAAAAAATAATTCTTGAACCTCCTTCTGCAAACAATACATTATCATCTCTACTAACATCTTTCTTTAATTCTAATGTTGCACCTCTCGAAGAAAGAATACAGCATTCTGCTAATGCTATAGCTAAGCCCCCATCACTGATATCGTGAGCAGAAACTACAAAACTTTTTAAAATCGCATTTCTTAAAAAACTCTGACAAAACTTTTCATCCAGTAAATCTATTTTTGGAGGGCGGCCAGTAATTTCTCCATGAAAATATTCCAAGTAAGAACTAGCTGCAATTGTAGTTTCTGATTTATAAGAACCTATTAACCAAATTTGATCGTTAATATTTTTCCATGCACTACTTATAGCTTTTGTAACGTCATCTATCTTCCCGACCATTCCAATGACTGGAGTAGGATTAATAGGAGTAATTTCATTATCTTTATTTTTTGATTCATTATATAAAGAAACATTTCCTCCTGTAACAGGAGTTTCTAAAGCTTTACAGGCTTCAGAAATTCCATTACATGAAGATGCAAGTTGCCAATAACCTATGTCGGTCTCGGGAGAGGGGAAATTTAAATTATTTGTAATTGCTACTGGTTGAGCGCCAACACAACTTACATTTCTTGCAGATTCAGCAACTGCAGCGATAGAACCTCTTAAAGGATCGAGAGAAACCCATCTACTATTACAATCAACTGAAGCGGCAACACCAGAAAATACTTTATTTTTAATTTTTTCATTTTGTTCTCTTAGTCTTATTACAGCTGCGTCTGATTCTCCAGGTTTAAAAACTGTATTTGCTTGCACTTGAGAGTCATATTGTTTATAAATCCATCTTTTGGAAGCTATTGAGGGATTAGAGAGAAGTTTTAGAATAATTTCTGAATAAGAAAAAGTATTATTTTCCTTCAGTGAAAATATTTTCTGCTGATTAATTTCTGGCAGATTATTTTCTTTCCAATCCCATTTCTTTATCAAATGATCAGGTGGATTATTAATGATTTTACGAACATTGACAGGAGTATCATCAGACAAAGCAGAAGTTGGGATTTGAGCAACAACTTTATTTTTATGAGAAATAATTACCTCATTATTCTGTATTACTTCACCAATTACCTTTGCGTGTAATCCCCATTTATTAAATTTTTCAATGAGTTTATTAAGTTTTTCTTCTTTTACTACGAACAACATTCTCTCTTGAGATTCAGATAATAAATATTGGTATGAAGACATATTCTCTTCTCTAGAAGGAACCAAATCTAAATCAATAGCTATGCCTAAATTTCCATTAGCAGCCATTTCTGCACTGCTACATGTTAAACCTGCTGCCCCCATATCTTGAGCTGCAATTACATCTCCTGTCTTAAAAGCATCTAAACATGCCTCTATGAGACTTTTTTCGGTAAAAGGATCGCCTACTTGCACGGCTGGTCTGTCATCTAAAGAATTAGTAGTTAACTCTGAGCTTGCAAAACTAGCACCACCAACACCATCTTTTCCCGTAGTATTACCAACATATAGTACTGGAGATCCTACATGTTTAGCTCCAGAACAAACGATTTCATCAGTCTCTAAAAGTCCTAAAGCCATAACATTAACTAAAGGATTACCAGAATAACTATCATCAAAGTCAATTTCACCTCCAACAGTGGGCACTCCAACACAATTTCCATAATGTGCGATACCAGAAACAACTCCTCGAAGCAGATCTACATTTGATGATTTGTCAAGATTTCCAAATCTCAAAGAGTTCAATACTGCAATTGGCCTTGCTCCCATTGTAAAGATATCTCTCAATATTCCTCCTACACCTGTTGCAGCTCCTTGAAAAGGTTCAATCGCAGAAGGATGATTATGACTTTCTATTTTAAAAACAAGTTTTTGATCATTTCCAACATCAATAACACCAGCATTTTCTCCTGGTCCTACAAGAATATTCTTTCCTTTAGTAGGAAACTTAGATAGTAAAAGTTTTGAATTTCTATAACAGCAATGTTCAGACCACATAACTCCAAACATTCCAAGTTCGGTCCTATTTGGTTTTCTATTTAATCTTTTGCATATTTCTTCATAATCGTTAATTGTTAAATTTTCAATTTTCAGAGCTTCATTAAGATCATATAGATCGTTATTTTCTGGATTTAACATTATTTATATCCAAGGTTCATCTTCTTTATTTTCACTAAAAGATCTTGAGATTCTCTCATTATTATAAAAATTTTTTTGGTTAAAATCTAAGTTTTGGTTTATATCTTCATCTTCTTCTAACCAATCCTCTAACCGATTAGAAGCTTTTTTTTTCATATCATCAAATCTATCAATAATTTTTTTTCCTTTTTGGAAAAATTCATTTTTAATACTTGATTTTATTAAACATAAGTCTTCTAAAGTATCGCTTTCGCAAAATACTAAACCAGGTTGTTGATCATTAATATTTTCAATATTTAATTTCCATCTACTAGATCCTGGAATCTTGGGATTCGACCGAGATACTAAATAATATTTAATTTCTCCTGTTTTCATTTCAAATAAAAAATCTGCAATCACCCCTATTTTTGAGCCATTTATATTTATCAAATTAGCATCAATTAAAGTTGGAAACCTATTTAAAGTTGCTAAATCAGAAATCGCTGGATCACCTTTGACATAAATTTCATTATCAATTATTTGAGTAATTTGATTTAATCGCCAAACATTTCGTTTTAAATCGAAATTTGAAGGACGAGAATACCATCCTAAAATTCTATGTACTGGAGGATGCATCCAAACATTTTCACCATTTCCGTAATTAAGAGACATGACACCCTTAACACTGTAATTTAGTAATTGACTTAATAAGATTTCTTTAGGTAATTTCAAGTTAAGATCGAACCTGAACAGGCATGACTAAATAAGTAAAAGAATTTAAATTATCTTCAGGAACGAAAACAGCTGGAGTTGTAGGAAGATTACACTTTAAAAGTACATTTTCAGAGGCAATAACTTTTAAACCCTCTAAAAGATATCTAACGTTAAATGCAATATCAAAATCATCTCCTGAGTAAGAGACAGGAATTGATTCATATGCATTTCCAATATCTTGTGCATCTGCACTTATTGAGGCCAGCTTTGTATTATCTAATTTTATTTTAACAACACTACTCTGCTGATCAGCTAAAACAGCAATTCTTTCTAAAGCATTAATTAATTTTTTAGTATTAAAATTGAAAATCTTAGAAAAAGTATCAGGAATTAATTGTGAATAATTTGGATAACTACCTTCAAGAGTTCTTGTTGTAATTATTTGATTAGAGGTAATAAAAACTACCTGACCTTTATCATAAAAAAGCTTTATTGAATTTTCTGAGCTTGTTAAAGATACTAATTTTTCAATTTCTCTTAATGATCTAGTTGGAATAGTTACTGAAAAATCATCTTCATTTGCAAGAAAGTTATCTTTATTTTCAACACGTTCTCCATTACCAATTAACGCAACAGCCAACCTATGACCATCTGTAGAAGCAGACTCTAAATAATTCTTTTTAAATGTAAAATTGACTCCTGTAAGTAATTGCTTTGAATCATCGTTACTACTAGCAAAAACTGTAGATTTTAAAGCTATCAAAAAAGAACTAGGTTCAATATTTAAAGAAGTTCCACTTTCAACAAATGGTAAATTTGGATAATCATCCGAAGGTATTCCTTTAAGATTGAAAGATCCTCTATCACTTTTTATTAAAATATTATCTGAATTCTCATCTACTTCTAAAGAAACAGGATTTTCATTAGGCAATTTATTTACTATTTCAGATAAAAGTTTTGAAGGTATCGTTATCGCACCACTATTTTTAACTGTACCATCAAAAGAAGTTTGAATTCCTAAATTAAGGTCAAATCCTGTTAAGCTGATTTTATTTGTTCCTTGATCAGCTGTTAAAAGTATATTTCCAAGAATTGGATGTGTTGGTCTTGAAGCAACTGCTTTACTTACAAGCTGTATAGCGTTATTTAACTCATTCTGATTACAAATAATTTCCATCTGAATTTGGAATTTTTTATACACACAATATACTTTTTTCGTAAATTAAATTCAATAAATTATTTTATTCTTTATTTCTAATAAATAAAAATAAATAAAAAATATTAAATTTAGTAGTAGTAGTCTTTGTGGAAAGTGTGAAATTATTAAAAAAAAGACTTAATGGACTACATTTATTCAGATTTAAATCAGTGGAAAAAATTTTTTTATTTGTTAAAAATTTTTTTTAAATTAAAGAAATTGAAATTTATTCAACAATTTAAATTGTTTTTTATATGTTTTTCAACAAATAAAATACGTTTTTACCTTGTTTCCACAGACAGTAATTTTTTTGGATTTTAATATCCTAAGATTTTGGTTATATTTCTTAAAGAAGGTTCAATATTTTTTCTAAATATAGCGTCATTATTTTTAATAGCGCAATCAGGATCTTTCAATCCATTACCAGTAAGAACACAAACAATAGTCGATTCTTTTTGAATTCTATTTTTATTTTTTATTAATCCAGCTACTGATGCAGCACTAGCAGGTTCACAAAAAACTCCCTCTTTTGCAAGAATTTTATATGCATTTATTATTTCTTCATCCGTAACTGATTGAAAGTCTCCCTTACTTTCTTTTTTTACTATTTTTGCTTTTTCTCTATTAACAGGATTTCCAATTCTTATTGCTGTTGCAATTGTCTCTGGATTTTTAACTATGATATTTTTTACTAATGGAGCAGATCCCTCCGATTGAAAACCCATCATAATTGGTAATTTTAAATTGCTTTTTATCTTTGAATATTCTTTAAACCCCATCCAATAAGCAGTAATATTTCCAGCATTACCCATTGGAATGCAAAGCCAATCAGGTGCAAAACCTAAGTCATCTACAATTTCAAAAGCAGCTGTTTTTTGACCTTGTATTCGATATGGATTAACAGAATTAACAAGTTCGATTGGATTTTCTGCAGATAAATCTCTCACAATCTCTAAAGCCTTATCAAAGTTTCCATTGATAGATATGATCTCAGCTCCATACATTAGTGCTTGTGCAAGTTTCCCTTGTGCGACAAATCCTTCTGGTATTAATACATAAGGTTTCAAGCCTCCTCTTGAAGCATATGCAGCAGCAGCAGCAGAGGTATTTCCAGTGCTTGCACAAATTACAGCTTCACGGCCCTCCTCTTTTGCTTTGCTAATGGCCATAGTCATACCCCGATCTTTAAAAGAACCTGTTGGATTTAGACCATCATATTTTAGAAAAACCTTAGTTCCATTTCCAATTAATTTACTAATTGAGTCACTTAGAATTAATGGCGTATTTCCTTCGTTTAGAGAGATAATCGGCGTTTCTTTCGTGATAGGAAGATATTGTTTGTAAGCTTCAATTAGACCTGGCCATCTTTTTTTTCTGTAATTGATACGTAGTTTATTTTTGATTTTATTTAGTAACACCATAGTTTTTTTAATTTGTTTTAATTTTTTCTAAAGGAGAATTTGTAAAAAAATCTAATAGCTCTGAAATTGATTGTACTTTATTCATAACTTTGCTTAAAGCGTTGACATCTAAAATAATAGTTTTAGTTGGATATCCTTCAAAAAAATTTATCAGATTTATTTTTCCATTTCCCAAGTAAATGCCCTGAATTACACTTGATCTAAGAGCCAGCATTCCTGTTCTTTCATCGTCTGCTTTAGGTGGGTGTATAATAGAAGAGAGTCTGGTTAAAAAAATATTTCCTATTTCTGAATATACCAATTTGCTTGCAATTGTAATAGGAATTTCAAAATTTTTATTCAATACTGATCTAATTTCTTTATCAGAAGAGCCAGTTGCTTTAAAAATTCTTTTTAGATTGTCTGTAGAACTACCATTTTGAGCAAAAGTTTTTAATGAATTTACTTTTATTGTTCTAGAAAATATGTTGTAAATGATTTTAATTTCCTCGGCAGAGTTAGCTTTTGGAACATTAAAAAATAATTGCGAATTTATTAAAATAAGAATTGTTTTTATAATAAAAAATTTACTAAATTTCATTTTAAATGTTTGCGCCAGCTGCGATCTTAACAAGCCTAACAACTCCTTTTTCTGTTACTTTTTTAGCAATTGTTATACCCATTTCTTTTGCATATGGTTCATTAATCAGTCTAGGTACTCTTTTTAGAAAAATATCAACGGAATAACCGGGTACTTTCTGAAGAATCTCTAAAAAATTTCTTAATGGTTCTAAATACATAATAAAATCATTTAAATTATTATTTTCATCATTTGTTTTTAACTTTATTGATTTTGGAAGGAAGTTATTCAGATTTTTTAAAATTTTAAGATTCAGTAAATCTATTTGATTTGTTAAGCCTTCAATTATTTCATTTCTAAGAAACCCACCTTTTGCAGAAAAGAGAAGATTAATTACTTCATCTAAAAGCTTTTCTAAATCAAGATTTGTCTGCTTTGCAGCGTTAGAAAGTAAATCTTCTAAACGATCCCATTTAAATTTTTTATTAACAAAAAGCATTTCTTTTAAACTTTCCCTTAATTGTGGATCTGGATCTTCCATCAATCTTCTCGCAAAATATGGATAAGCTGCTCCTAATATCTTAAAATCTGGATCTACGCTTAAAGCAATTCCTTCTAATGTAAGTAATGACCTTATTATCAGTGCATAATACGGCGGTAATTTGAAAGGGAATTTATACATAACGCCAGACATATCGTCAGTTACGCTTTTGAAATCCATTTTTGAAACCCCTTTTTCAACAGCATTAGTAAAAACATCTTGAAATGCGGGGACTATTGGTTCAAGATTAACTTCCTCTGATAAAAATCCTAATTTTACAAAATCGTGAGATAGTTTATCGAAATTTTTATTCACTAAATGAACAACTGCTTGTATTAAACCAGACCTAGAGTCTCTAGAAACTTCACTCATCATTCCAAAATCTAAATAACATAATCTGCCAT
>Ga0310343_10000888_pt1 | contig 14830 bp, 13 predicted proteins | sample HC15DNA2025_MG_FD_203519 | JGI IMG/M metagenome (GOLD analysis project Ga0310343, IMG submission 203519) | Marine microbial communities from station ALOHA, North Pacific Subtropical Gyre - HC15-DNA-20-25_MG | ecosystem: Environmental > Aquatic > Marine > Oceanic | place: Pacific Ocean: North... | reverse complement strand
AAAGAAGAAGTTGGTAAAACGCCTACTTCCATAACTTTTAGTCCTGCTATGATTGCAGCAAAAGCTATGGAAAAAAAGATAATGGATCAATTAGAAGAATCAAGTGCTAATAAATCACTAAGAAGCACTGCATTTGAAATGGCTTTATTTGGCACAGGTGTCATGAAAGGACCTTTTGCAGTAGATAAAGAGTATCCTAATTGGGGTGATGATGGAGAATATGATCCAACATTTAAAACTATACCTCAAGTATCGCATGTATCTGTGTGGAATTTTTATCCTGATCCTGATTCAACAAACATGGATGACGCACAATATGTCATTGAAAGACATAAGATGTCTAGATCACAATTGCGTTCATTAAAAAAGAGACCTCACTTTAGACCACAAGTTATAGAAGACGCTATAGAGGCAGGTGAAAACTATGATAAAAAGTCATGGGAAGATGACTTAGCAGACTACGCACCTGAAAATTATATAGAAAGATTTGAAGTATTAGAATATTGGGGTAACTGTGATGTTGATATGTTATTACAACAAGACATTGAGATACCTAAAGAATTACAAAAATTAGATGAAATACAAGTTAATGTATGGATATGTAATGGCAAGTTAATTAGAATGGTAATTAATCCATTTAAACCTGCAAGAATACCTTATGTAGCAGCACCATACGAACTAAATCCATATTCATTCTTTGGTGTGGGTGTAGCAGAAAACATGGATGATACACAAACATTGATGAATGGTTTTATGAGAATGGCAGTAGATAACGCAGTATTATCAGGAAACTTACTTATAGAAGTAGATGAAACTAATTTAGTTCCGGGACAAGATTTATCTGTATATCCGGGCAAAGTATTTAGAAGACAGGGTGGAGCACCCGGACAAGCTATTTTTGGAACTAAGTTTCCTAATGTAGCAGGAGAAAATTTACAGTTGTTTGACAAAGCAAGGCAGTTGGCAGATGAGAGTACAGGTATGCCATCGTTTGCTCATGGTCAAACAGGAATAACAGGAGTGGGTAGAACTGCTTCAGGAATATCTATGCTCATGAACGCAGCGGCAGGAAGTATTAAAACAGTAATTAAGAATGTAGATGATTATTTACTTAAACCTTTAGGTGAGGGATTGTTTAAATTTAATATGCAGTTTGATTATGATCCACAGATAAAAGGTGACTTAGAGGTAAAAGCTCGTGGTACAGAAAGTCTCATGGCTAACGAAGTTAGATCACAAAGGTTGATGCAATTCTTACAAGTATCATCTAATCCTGCATTAGCACCTTTTGCTAAGTTTCAATATATAATACGTGAAATAGCAAAAGCTATGGACTTAGACCCTGATAAAGTTACAAACAATATGGATGAAGCTGCACTACAAGCAGAACTCATGAAAGATTTTAGAGCACCCCAACAAGAGCAAGCTCAACCACAAGCACCTGCAGGAGTAGACCCTAGTGACCCTACAGGTTCAGGTGGAGGAACAATAGGTACAGGAATAGCACCTACACCTCAAGAGCAAGGATTTACAGGAAGGTCACAAGTTGGAGAACAACAACCACAAGCAAATAATCAGCCAACTCAAGGGGTGGGTGAACAATCCAACCCATTGGGAAACATTCAATAAGTATATAGACATTCTTATTGAGAGTCAGCATAAAGCTCTAGAACAGACAGATAATGTTGTGCTAATGCATAGATGTCAAGGTGCAATACATACATTACGTAGACTAAAGCTAATAAGAGATGAGGCAAATGCAAACCAGTCTAAATGATCAAATGGACAATATGTTAAATAAGTCAAAGTCTATAGGGGGTAGTGATTATAATCCTCAAACGTTTGATAAAACTATAGAAGACCTCAAAGAGATAGGAACAGGATTACTAACAGGAACTATAGCGATTCCATCTGATATAGCAACAGGAGCAGAGGTAGCTACTACTTTTCTAGCTGAAAATGCTTATAGTCCTTTAGCAATGTTAATAAAAGATAACCTACAACAGTTTGAAAAAGAGTATGGAAGAAAAGCATTTGATCAGGGATTTGAAGAAATAACAGGAATAAAGTCCGATCCTACAAATATGAACCAGCTTGTAGGTGAAATATTATCTCCTACAGGAGCATTTTTAGCACCTGCCAAATTAGTTGATAAATTGTCTGATGGTGCTTCTGCATTATATAGCAAGATAAAAAATACTCTATCTAATAGTGACTTTGTAAAAAGTAATTTAGTTACTGAGGGAGCATATACTGATCCTATCATGACTATGCCTAAAAAAGAAGTAGATATAAATAGACCTAAAATAGATTTAAGCACAGTTGCTCCTGATTTAACATCATCTAAAAAATATATTGAAGCTGAATCAAGTGCCATACAATCAACTGAAAAGTTTAACAAAACACAAAAAATAGGAAAAGATGGTGCTTCATACGAAGATTTATCTTTTGAACAAAAACAAAAACTATATGATGACACAGGAATATATAGAGGAGAAGATGGTAAGTTAAAAACAAATATAAGTATGAAAGAAGTGTCTTTAAAAGATGAGGCATTTGAAGAGTTCTCTGAAGCAGTAGATTTTGGGAAAATAAAGTTAGTAAAAGAAACTACATTAAAAAATATAATTAATCATGCTGATTTATTTAAAATGTTTGATAAAAGAATAGCTATAGATAAAACAAACGCAGGAGTGTATAAAGACCTTTTGCCTAGCACCTATGGTCCTATAGGGGATATAAGAATTAAAGTAATAAAGGATGAGGGTTCTTTAAGAGAAGAAATAGGAAAAGGTGGAGCTTTTGCAAGTTATGATCCTGTATCTGATACTATTTATGTTCCTAAAAGAGCCACGCCAAGAGAAATGCTAAGTTCAATTATTCACGAAACACAACATGCCATACAATATAGACAAGGATTTCAAGGAGGAGATAACACATTAAGGCATCTTCCAAAAGAATATTTTACAAAGTATAAAGACGTACAAAATCAAATTAAAAATTCTGAGGAATATAATTTTTTAAGTAGCAATTTTAATAGGTCAGAAGGAAAAGTAATAAACAAAAATATGGAATGGTTAAAACCATCTGTTGATGCTACATTTGAAGATGCCATGACAGTGTTTTGGAAAGCTAATAATGATCCTAAATATTACGCAAACGCAGCAGAGTATGAATCTGGATTAAAAGAATATTTAGCAACTCATAGAGAAGAATTTGAAGATGACATGAGAAATACACTCATACAGTTAGCAAAAAGAGAAGCTCCTACTTTTAATAAATATAATAAAATTAACTTGAAAGTTGATAAAGGAGATATGTCCTATGGCTATTTAGATAATGGAGAAATAATAAGAGAGTATGAATTTACTGACGGAGATATAGCTTTAATTAATCATCTTAGAGAGGGTGGAGGTAAGTCAAAAGGTAATATTATGTACACAAACGATCTTGCAAAACAAGAGCGTATAGAGTATGGAGCAGATAGAGCACCAACTCCAGCAAGTTTAAATAGCGTTATTAGCACTAGAAAAACTAATTTTGAAAATCATATAAAAATGTTAGCTAGGCTTCGTAAACAACAAGGTCAATTAGATAATATATATAGTATGGCAGAAAAAAGATATTTTAATTCTTTTGGAGAAAAAGAAGCTAGATATGCTCAAATGAGATTAAACAGTCCTGATTTAAGACCTGCAGATGATATGTTTTTTAAATTAAGAGGAAAAAGACAAGGTAGAGAATCAGTAGACGTAGTAGCGAGTGAGGAATAAATATGACTAAAATAAGAGACATGTCAAAGCTAGAAGCGGCAGCTATGAAGATGGGAATAACAGGAGAAGAGTTAAGAGCCTTTCTTCCTTTAATGCTTGAAGTTCAAGACGAGATAAACAAAGAAAAGATAAAAAATTTAAAAAAGGCTACAGAAAAAGCTAAAGGTGGAAACATAGAAAAACAAATGGAGATGTTTCAAGATGGTGGTCTTAAAGATGAAGGTAATACAGTAGACCCTGTATCAGGAAACGATGTACCTCCGGGAGCTACACAAGAAGAAGTGAGAGATGATATACCTGCACAATTAAGTGAAGGAGAGTTTGTATTCCCTGCAGATGTCGTAAGATATATAGGTTTAGAAAAGTTAATGAGATTGAGACAAGAAGCAAAAATGGGTCTCAAGATGATGGAAGAAATGGGTCAGATGGGTAATGCAGATGAAGCAACAATACCTGATGATATACCATTTAGTATTATAGATATAAATATGTCAGAAGAAGATGACGAAGTAGAAAAAAGGGCAGAGGGTGGAGTCATAGAGGCAGCAAATGGTTTTGCAGGTACAACGACTACAACAAATCCATTAACTACTGTGCCTTCTAACATTCAAGGATCACCAACAGGTCTTAGATCATCGTATACTGCTCCTAGTATACCTACACCTACTACTGCACCCATAGGTGGATTTAAGTATAAATCTCCTATTGACACCACTAAAAAGTTTACATATAGTGGTGCTTTGGGAGAAGACTTATCACAAGCACCTGACGAGTATAGAACATATGTAAACGATGCAGGTGCAGAGATACAGATACCATTTAAAAACGGAGAGATATTAACAGGCTTTAGTGTTCCTGAAGGATTTAAAGCAAAGACAGATAGTCCTTTAGCACCTAAGATACAAACTGCTAGAACTAAAACTGCTAGAGTAGAACAACAAACAGGCAGTGATGATAGCGATAGTGAGATGGCTGATTTAGGTGGAGCTAGAACGACAATAGGTGATGTAGAATATGCTGTTCAATATAACTTAGATGGCACAATAGGATTACAAAGCCTTGATAATTATAGACAAACAGGCAGAGCTAATTTTCAAAAAACAACTACAGAAATAGCAAATGCTATTAAAGATCAGACAAAGGGTCAACTAGCACAATTAGGCTACATGGGCAAACCTCAGGCAGCAGTAGCAGTTGAATTAGCTAAGAAAGCAGGAATAACAATACCGGGAATAAATCAGATACAAGGGTTTATTGATAAAAGTAAAACTGCAACTACTAAACTTAAAAATATTAATCCTAAAGAAGTTAGCGTTTTTGATCCTGATCAATTTTTAAGAGATGATCAAATAGTAAAAGATGATGAATTTAAAAAGAAAACAGGCAGAAAAAAATTAGGAAGAGATTTATTTACTAGCAAATCTGATCAAGGAAGAGGTGTTCAAAGAGGATTAACACCAACAGAGGCAGAAATGAGAAGCATACAATCAGGATTACAATCTGGAACAGGTCAACTTGATACATCAGGTATAGATTTATCTAATATAGGAACAGGAGTTGGTGCTAGTGGTGATTTAGGTGGTGGTGGAGAATCTATTAGTACGGATGACCAACAAGAATCTAATATTGGTGGTGAAGTTGGAGCTAGTGCAGGTTCTTTTGGTGGCATAGGAGATTTTAAACAAGGTGGACTTGCAAAGAAAAAAGTTAAACCTAAGAAGATGAAGCGAGGTGGATTAGCTTCTAAAAAATAATCCACATACTAGCTACTTATCCCCCGAAAGATGGCTACGATAACCCTAGGAGTAAAAAATGGCAGAAGAAGCTAAACAAGAAGAAATGGTGGTAGATGCTACACCGAAGAAAAAAGCATTCATGACTAAACGTTCTACTCATGAAGACAGAATTAAAAAAGATGAGGAAGAATTAAAAGAGCTTATGAAAGAAGCAAAAGGTGAATCTGAAGAGCCTACTGAAGAGAAGAAGGAAGAAGAAGAAGAACCGAAGAATGCTGAAGAAAGAACTTTTAAGAAGCGTTATGGCGATCTGCGAAGATATAGTCAAGAGAAAGAAAAAGACTTTCAGAAGCAGATAGACGAATTAAAAAATCAACTAAGTCAAGCCACACAAAAAGAAATGAAGTTGCCTAAGTCAGATGAAGACATAGAGGCATGGGCAAAAGAATATCCTGATGTGGCTAAGATTGTAGAATCTATTGCAATGAAAAAAGCAAAAGAACAATCTACAACTCTAGAAAAGAAGTTGAAAGAGATAAATGAGTTCAACGAAAAGACTGTAAAAGAAAGAGCAGAAGTTGAGCTTATGAAGATACATCCTGATTTTGATACCATCAGAGATAGTGATGACTTTCATGATTGGGCTGAAGAACAACCACAGTGGGTACAAAAAGCGTTATATGAAAACAACAATGACGCAAAATCAGCGGCAAGAGCTATTGACCTCTACAAAGCAGATAGAAATATTGGCAGAGAGGATAAGAGCAAAAGCAGTAAAAGTGCTGCTACACAAGTTAAAACAAAAGGCGAAAAGACTACACCTACTGTAGAAAGTAATAATAAGATATTAGAATCGGAAGTTCAGAAGATGTCTGCAAAAGAATATGAAAAGAAGTCAGACGTAATTATGGAAGCAATCCGATCAGGGAATTTTGTCTACGACATATCAGGCTCTGCTAGATAATCAGTTGACAAAATGTTGTTTATAGGTATAACTATAGATAACTAAAAATGTGACCTCTCCACGTGGACAACTCACATATAATCAAACACTTGGAAGCCTACCTTATAGTACGAGCCTATGTTTGACTAGCTATTAAACATACACCTTAGATACTATTAGCCGATGACGAGTAAATATAGCACATTCGTGCATTTGTTTTATTTTCAAAATGGAGATGAAAATGGCATTTAAAACTGCAGCAGGTTACGGAAATCTGCCTAATGGTAATTTCTCCCCAGTTATTTACTCTAAGCAGGTTCAGTTAGCCTTTAGGAAAAACTCCGTTGTTGAAAACATCACCAACTCAGATTACTTTGGTGAGATTTCCAACATGGGTGATTTCGTAAAAATAATAAAAGAGCCAGAAATCACTGTTAAGGAATATGCTAGAGGTGCAAACGTTCAGCCTCAAGACCTTGACGATGAAGACTTCACATTGACTATTGACAAAGCAAACTATTTTGCTTTCAAGATAGACGATATTGAAGAGGCTCACAGTCACGTAAACTTCTCTCAACTAGCAAGTGACAGAGCAGGTTACAGACTAAAAGATAACTACGATCAAGACGTACTTGGTTATCTATCAGGATTTGCACAAGCATCTAATAATGCAGTTGCAAGTTCAGCAAACTCAACAGTTAATGGAACTAAGTCAGTATCAACTGCAGGTTCAGATGAATTGTTGACAAGCATGAAGCTAAAGAAGGGTGACTTCGGAAACATTACTACAAGTAGTGCAGGAGATCATTCAATTCCGTTAGCTCCAAGACTAGGTGGTGCAACTGCTCAAGCAACTGCTACTGCAACCCCTTTACAGGTGATTGCAAGAATGGCAAGATTGTTAGACACTCAGTTTGTAGACACTGATGGTAGATGGCTTGTTCTACATCCAACTTTCATTGAAGTCTTAAAAGATGAAGATTCAAGACTTTTAAATGGTGACTTCGGTGAGTCAGGTGGATTAAGAGCAGGACTACAAGTTGGAAGAATACATGGCTTTGATGTGTATATGTCCAATAACTTACCTGCAGTGGGTACAGGTCCGGGAACTACAGGTTCTGCGAACCAAAACTCAAACTATGGTGTTATCGTTGCAGGACACAGTTCAGCAGTAGCTACTGCAGAGCAAATCAATAAGACAGAGACATACAGAGACCCTGACTCTTTCGCTGATATTGTTCGTGGTATGCATTTGTATGGCAGAAAGATTCTCAGACCTGAGGCAATCGTAACTGCTAAATATAACGTAGCATAAGGGAGATATAAATGGCAACTTTTGATTTAACCTCTAAAGATACCACTGGTGTATTTTCCGATGTGATTGCGGCTATGCCATCGATGAAAAATACTAATGTAGCAAGAAATATTGAGGCTTATCTTGATATTGATGCATTAGTAGCAGCAGGTGGTAGTTTCTCAGACGGAGATATATTTCAGGTATTAGAAATACCTGCAAATACCCTAGTCATAAATGCAGGTGCAGAAGTGATGAAAGCATTCACTAGCAGTTGTACTCTTGACATGGATTTTGCAGGTGGTGATGACATTATTGATGGTGCAGATATAACCTCTACAGGTTTTTGTGCAGCAGGAACTAATGGTCAAACCAACGTCATAGGAACAGGTTCAGCCTCAACTTATACTCAATTTATAACTACTACAGATACTATTGATTGTACGATTGCAGGTGCTGCTCCAGCTACAGGCAGACTCAGAGTCTATGCAACTGTTATTGATTTAGCAGGTCATGGACTAGATGATAAGCCTGATGAAGTCGATAGAGACCAGTTAGCATAACTATTTAGGGGAGCAGGGTAACTTGCTCCTCTTTACACTTAGGAATTATAAATGTCAGGAACTTTTTTAACTCTTACAAATAAAACTTTGGCAAGATTAAATGAGGTACAACTTACCTCTACAACCTTTTCTACTGCTAGAGGTATACAAGTTCAAGCACAAAACGCAGTCAACGAAGCAATAAGATATATTAATCAAAGAGAATTTAATTATCCTTTTAATCATAGCACAGAAACTAAAACGCTAACTGCAGGAGTGGTTAGATATACAGTTCCGACATCAACAAAAACAATAGATTACAATACTTTTAGAATAGTCAAAGATAGTGATTTAGGAAATTCAGGATACAGACTAAATCAACTTGATTACAATGAATACGTAAATAGCGTTATAGATCAAGAAGATGAAATAAATACAACAACAACAAGCACTACACATACAGATAGTGTAGATACTATAACAGTAGCTAGTACATCAGGATTTGATTCTGCAGGAACACTACATATAGGAAATGAACAAATAAGCTACACTGCAATTGGTAGCAGTACAACATTTACAGGATGCACAAGAGGTGCTTTTAGCACAACTGCCGCATCTATAGCTAGTGGAGTAACAGTAGCACAGTTTAGTAAAGGTGGTATACCCGAATATATAGTAAGAACGCCTGATAACAATTATTTATTTTATCCGTTTCCTGATAAATCATATTCTGTAAAATTTGATTTTTTTACTTTTCCTTCTGATTTATCTGCGTCAACTGACACAACAAGTATACCTGAAAGATTTGATCCGATTATAGTAGATGGAGCAACTGCATTTGTTTATCAATATCGTGGAGAAACATCTCAATATCAACTTAACTTTCAAAGATTTGAACAAGGTATAAAGAATATGCAAACACTGTTAATAAATAAGTTTGATTATGTAAGGTCTACTTTTATACCAAGAGTGGGAGCATATAGCACAACTAACATTATCGGTAGGACAGTTTAATGCCTGACGCATCACAAGTAACTCCTGTAAATTTTCCGTTACAGGGGGGATTAGTTTTAAATAAATCAACATTTGCTATGGAGCCGGGTGAGGCATTAGAACTACAAAACTTTGAACCTGATATAGAAGGTGGTTACAGAAGAATAAACGGATTTAGTAAACTTGTTACAAACATAGTTCCACAAACAAGTGCATCCACAGAAGCAGTTTTATTATCTATAAAATTTAATGACAAGATTATAGCTGCAAGAGGAGAAAAAATATTTACTGCAACTGCAGGTAATAATTCTTGGACTGCAATAGATACAGGAAGAACAAGTGCTTCCACATACGACTTTGAAATATTTAACTTTGATGGTAATGATAAGTTTATAGTTGCAGATGGCAACAATGCACCAACAGTATTTAATACATCATTTAGTGCAACAGATGTATCTTCAGGTGGTGGTGGAGAAGTAACTACTGCAGTAACAGGTGCAAAGTTTGTTAAGGCATTTAAAGATCATATGTTCTATGCAGGAATGTCAAGTAACAAACAAGAGATAGTATTTAGTATACCTTTTGACGAAGATAGTTTTGCCACAGGTAGTGGTGCAGGTAGCATAAAAGTTGACGATACTATAGTAGGTCTGAAAGTTTTCCGAGAAGATTTATTTATTTTTTGTGAAAACAGAATATTTAAATTATCAGGAACATCAAGTTCTAACTTTGCAGTTACCCCTGTGACAAGAGATATAGGATGTGTAAATGGACAGACCATACAGGAATTTGCAGGTGATTTAATATTTTTAGCACCTGATGGTTTAAGAACAGTAGCAGGTACTGCAAGAATTGGTGACGTTGAATTAGGAACTATAAGTGCAAATGTACAACCTCTTTTCAATAGTAATATAGCCACTGCAACTAATTTTAATTCTGTTGTAATACCAAACAAAACTCAATACAGAGTTTTTTTCTCTAAATCTAATATATTAGAGAGTTTAACAGAGGGAGCTATATGTTCTTTAAGAGGACAACAGTTTGAATTTGCAAAGCTAAAAGGAATAAAACCTTCATCGACATCCACTTTTACAGACACAAGTGGCACGACAATAATACATGGTGGGTTTGATGGTTTTGTATATCAACAAGAGAGTGGTAACGATTTTGATGGGACTGCTATAGATGGTAAATATAGAAGTCCTGATTTAAGTTTTGGTGATGCAGGAATACGTAAACATATGCAACGTGTTCTTGTGAGTTACAAACCTGAGTCTTCAGTTAATGCAGACTTATTTTTAAGATATGATTATGAAGATCCTGATACACCAAGACCTGCAGCATACTCACTATCTGCAGAAGATATCGTAGCAGTATATGGAAGTGCTACATATGGAACTGCAACATATGGTGGACAGACAGAACCTTTATTAAGACAGTCTGTGGAGGGTTCAGGATTTACTGTCGCACTTAGAGTTAACGACAACGGAACTTCTGCACCATATGCGTTAAGAGGTTTTGGATTAGAATATCAAGTAGGAGCAAGAAGATAAATGGGAGCTACATACACTAGACAGTCCACATTTACTGACGGAGACATAATAACTGCTGCTCATAGTAATGATGAGTTTAATCAGTTATTAGCTGCCTTCGCATCAAGTACAGGGCATACCCACGATGGTACAACTGCCGAAGGAGGTCCTATTACTAAACTACTAGGTGATACACTAACGTTTGGTACAGGATCAGATACAGACATTGCAATAACTTTTGATGGTAACACATCAGATGGTGTTTTAACATGGAAAGAAGATGAGGATTATTTTGAATTTAGTGATGACATACTTATTGCTTCTTCAGAGAAGTTACAATTTAGAGATACAGCAATACACATCAGTTCAAGTACAGATGGACAATTAGACTTAGTAGCAGATGGTGCAGTTCTTGTAGATACTGCAGGTGATATTACTTTAGATGCAGATGGTGGAGATGTTGTACTTAAAGATGGTGGAACACAGTTTGCTTCTCTTACAAACACAAGTGGTAACTTAATAATCAAGTCAGGCAGTACAACTGCAATGACATTTGATGGTGCTAATGTAACTTTTGCGGGAACAGTAACCATAGGTTCTGCAGGTATATCTGAAGCAGAACTAGAGATACTAGATGGTGCTACAGTTACTACAGACGAGTTGAACATACTTGATGGTGTAACTGCAACAACTGCCGAACTTAATATTATGGATGGTGTTACTGCAACGACTGCAGAACTTAACATCATGGATGGAGACACAAGTGCTACATCTACAACAGTAGCAGATGCAGATAGAGTTGTATTAAACGATAATGGCACAATGAAGCAAGTAGCAGTTACAGACTTATCTGCTTACTTTGATGATGAAATAACTGCAATGCCTAACCTTGTAACCACTGCTGCTACAACAGTAGGTGCATTAGATTCAGGTAGTATTACAAGTGGGTTTGGTAATATTGATACAGGTTCATCTACAATTACAACTACAGGTTTAATTACAGGTGGTTCTTTAGATATAGATGATGTTGTCATAAATGGGACAACCATAGGTCATACAGACGATACAGACTTAATAACATTAGCAAATGGTTCTGTAACTATAGCAGGTGACTTAACAATCTCAGGTGATGATTTGACTATGGGTACTAATACTAGTGGTCACATCATGGTTGCAGACGGAACTAACTTTAATCCTGTAGCAGTATCAGGTGATGTTACTATAGCATCTAATGGTGCAGTAACTATCGCTAGTGGTGCAGTAGAAACTGCAATGTTAAATGCAAATGTTATTAGTGGACAATCTGCAGAAACATCTTTAGATACATCTAATGATACATTACTTTTACATGATGCAAGTGCTAGTGGATTAAAAAAAATTACACTTGCAACGTTATCATCAGGTCTTGGTGGTATAACAGATGTTGTAGCAGATACATCTCCACAACTAGGTGGTGATTTAGATGTAAATGGTAATGGTCTAGTATCTACATCTAATGGTAATATAGCACTTACACCAAACGGAACAGGTGTTGTAAGAATAGATGGTTCTAATGGTATTGATATACAATCAGGTTCTATATCTATTAAAAACTCAGGAACTCAATCTTACGTAGATTTTTATTGTGAATCATCAAATGCACACTATGCAAGATTGCAAGCTCCTGCACACTCTGCATTTTCAGGAAACATAACATTAACTTTACCTGCTACTACAGATACAATTACAGGTATTGCAGCAACACAGACACTTACTAATAAAACATTAACAAGTCCAAAGATAAATGAAGATGTAGCAGTTACTGCAACTGCGACAGAAATAAACATTTTAGATGGTGTAACCTCTACAACTGCAGAGTTAAATATATTAGATGGAGTAACATCAACTGCAGCAGAACTTAACATTCTTGATGGGGTCACTTCTACTGCAGCAGAATTAAATATACTTGATGGTGTTACATCTACTACTGCAGAGCTAAACATTCTAGACGGAGTAACATCTACTGCAGCCGAACTAAACATCTTAGATGGTGTTACATCAACTGCGACAGAATTAAATGTCATGGATGGTGATACATCTGCTTCTTCAATTACATTAGTAGATGCAGACAGATTAGTAACCAATGATGGTGGTACTATGAAACAAGTGGCATTGACTACTTTGAAAACATACTTGACTAGTGCAGGATTTTCAAGTGAAGACCCAACTGCATTAGCTATTGCATTGGGTTAAAAAATAGGATACAATTATGGCAAATACATTTAAATTAGTAACTAAAGCAGGTGTAACAAGTGCTGATGTTATTTACACAGTAGCAAGTTCTACAACTACAGTTGTTTTAGGAATTATGCTTGGTAATACAACAACAAGTCAAGTTACTGCAACAGTTACAATAGAATCAGACACAGGCAATAGGTCAGGTGGTAATGACGAAGCAAATCAAACTGTGGAGTTAGTTACAAATGCACCCATACCTGCAGGTTCATCCCTTGAACTTCTAGCAGGTAATAAAGTTGTAATGGAGGCAACTGACGTATTGAAGTTAACTGCATCAGGTGCAACTGACATAGCAGTATCAATCATGGAGATTACATAATGGGATATGTAGGTAATCCACTTCCTGCAAACTTTCAAGCCTCACCTGCAGTTGTTAGGTTCAGTGGCGATGGAAGTGATACTACATTCGCATTAGGTAGAACTATATCAAATGTCCAAGACATACTTGTATCAGTTGATGGTGTTGTTCAGGATAGCTCTGCTTATACTATTCCTGATGGGTCTACTCTTACTTTTAGTGCAGCTCCTTCCAGTGGGACAAACAATATCTTTGTATATTTTTTGGAGTTAGCAGGTGGTAATATTACCCCTGCAGCAGAGAACAAAGGTAACTTCAAAGGTGGTGGATTGTTTAGAACTAATGCACAATCATTAGGTGCAGACATAACAATACTTGCAACCGAAAATGCAAACGTCACAGGACCTCTTACAATAACAAGTGGTGTAACATTGACAATAGAATCAGGTGGAAGGCTCGTAACAGTATGAGTACAATCAAAGTAGATACAGTACAAAGCACAGGTGGTAGCACAGTAGCACTTACTGGTATAATGACTGCTAAATATTTTGTTCATTACGTTCAAGCTACTCCTGCTGTTAATAAAAGTCTTAACAGTAGTTCTGTAACAGATGCTTCAACAGGACATTTTACTTTAAATTACACGAGTGCTTTTGATGATGCGAACTATGGTTTGAATAGTGGTTTGGGTCAAAATACAGATGACGCAGATTCAGATAGAGGTGGACACTCTATTGGATTTGAAAATGGTGGAACAGTTAATACAACTTCTGCACAGTTAAATTATTTATATGGTGCAAGTCAAAGTTCTGCATCTGTTGATAATGATACTATTTCATTCCACACTTTATACGGAGACCTAGCATGAGTACCTTAAAGACAAACACCTTAACAGGTACAACTTCAGCAGGTGTTATTAATGTTACAGGAGAGGGTGGTAGCACAACACTTAATTTACAAAATGCTTTAACAAAATCCTTTACAAGAGTTAATGCCACTCAAGATAGCCTTCAAGTAAGTCATAATGTAAGTGGTATTACAGATGTAGCTACAGGGCGTACAACTAGCACATTCACTAATCCAATGAATTCAGCAACATTTGTAACAATCGGTGCATCAGTTACTTCTGTAGATAGGAATTCTACAACAAGCACTTTAGCTACAACAGGTTACGACACGAGATGTTTTACACAAGCAGGTGCAGCTTCTGATACTGCTCAATGCTCGTGTGCGATGGGAGACTTAGCATAATGGCAAACGGAACAATAGCATTTGATACATTAACAACATCTGATTCAGTTAAGTCTGGCACAGAAAAATCTATTGATACGAGTTACATTTTTAATGGTGTTGCTAAACAATGGTCTTTTTTTAATCAACAAACTCCTGCTATAGGAGATAGTTTAAATACTGCATCAATTACAGATAATTCAGCAGGAGAT
>Ga0310343_10000886_pt1 | contig 14832 bp, 6 predicted proteins | sample HC15DNA2025_MG_FD_203519 | JGI IMG/M metagenome (GOLD analysis project Ga0310343, IMG submission 203519) | Marine microbial communities from station ALOHA, North Pacific Subtropical Gyre - HC15-DNA-20-25_MG | ecosystem: Environmental > Aquatic > Marine > Oceanic | place: Pacific Ocean: North... | reverse complement strand
CATCTGCACTAACAAATCTATGCTCATACGCTAAATCAGTGATTCCAATAGCAACTGTCCCTCCAACAGGTCTGTAACCAGATCCAAATGTTAGTCCAGATGGAGGTCTTGAAGGTGAAACTGATTGATTATAAATTGTTGATCCTATACCAACAGCAGTAATACCACCAAATTGATTCAATATACCAGTCACAGCAGCTCCAACCAATGGTGCAACTCCTAATCCACCAGTTGATCCAAGAGAGACAATTTTACCACCTCTTGGTAGTTGGTTTTGATTTACATCACCTTGTACAATTACTTGATCTCCTGATAATGCAGATGATACTCCAGTGAAAACAATATCTTGAGTAGATGTTCCTTTAAAGTCATAGTTATTACCTAAATTGTTATTAGTGGTTGGTTTTTGAAAAATACCGTTTATTAAAACTAATGAACTTCCAGTTGTAATTCCTGTTGCATTAGTTCCGTTTGATTTCATTCTAAAAGTAGCACCAACTCCAGTAAATTGAGTTGATAAATCATCAAATATTCTATTTGTAGTATAAGTTTTTCTGAGATATGTTCGACCTTGGAATGCAGATCTAGGAGTTTCAAGTCCTGAACTATCTCTATCAATATTATTTGTTCCTTTAGGAGCGTCTGCAAAGAACACTGTAGAATCTACTATATTAAATGAACCAGAGTTAACCCTCCCTACAGTGCCATCGTTATGTGTAGTGATATTAGTTCCTAATGATCCTCTCTCAACTCCTAAAATATTAAATGTTCCAATACCAGTTACCGGCCCTGTAGAAGTCGTACCAAATCCAACAGATGTAACCTTCATAAATTCATTATTAAATTTGACATGATCCTCTAAATTAATGTCAGTTGTTGAGTTCACACAAATATCAGATGTAGTAGTTGATATACTGCCTCCATTGTTCACCAATGTGGTTGTAATAGGGGAAAATGCCATTGGTGACTGAATAATACCGTCGATAACTAAAACGGTCTTTTCAAGTCGTTTTGCCATTGTCAAACGATGAGAATTACCTGCACCCACATTATTAAATGTGACAGTTGCTCCACCACTTGATTCGCGAAGTTTAAAGTTATTATTATCAATCTTATTAACAAACACAGTTGTGGCTAAATTAGAACCATTTGACTTTTGTAAAGAAGTTGCTCCTACTCCAGCAAATGTAGATTTAGGTGTATAAGTTAACTGTTCATTTTCTGAGAAAAAGTGATTTGGTATTGTAAATACACCAGTTGTTCTGTTTAATTTTAATGTATCTTCTGGATCAAATCCCTTTTCATAAATTGGTGTGCCATTATTTTTTAATACAAAACTTTTCTTATTAGATCTTGTTCCATTAACTGCATTATACTGGAAAACTCGAAGTGTTTCATTTACACGGCCATAACCTAAATCAGGAGGATCATTAAGAATATCGATGTCTTTATAAATTTCTTCACTAAAATGTTGAACTGTGTGACTACCTGTTCCTGAATCTGGATGAAATTTAACAACAAAATTAGACGCAGTTAAATTGGATGAAAATGTTCCTATACCAGAGGTGCTTCCAATCGAAATAAATGGATAATGGATTGTGTGAGTGTCTGTTCCATCATGTATTGCTAAAACTTGATGTACTGCACTTGCTGTTGCAGATTTAATTCTTACAACACTCTTTACTGCGCTGAAATTATTTTTATCTAATGAGATAAAGTTTGCAGTATTTGTTCGTGTTGTAATTCCTGATCTTAAATTGATTGTTCTCTCTGCACCATCTGGTTGTGCATTATCTTTGAATCTAAAGACATCATTTCCACCAGTTGTGTTAAATCCAATAACTTTAGCATTAATTTTAACTGTGGATGCAATTCCGACAGAATTATCAAAATCAAGAGATAAAATATTATTATGAATTCTTGATCTAAATGTTCCTATAAAGTTAGATGAGAAATTATTTTGTGATGATGTATCAGCATAATATTCACTGTAGAACGAGTCTGTGCCATCATGAGTTGCATAAATGTCTACGTGATTCTTTTCACCTGATATTATATTTTCTACTTCTATAGTGGCATAGAATGCATCTACAGATATCGTAGATCCAGTTGCGATTGGCTCTGCTGTAGTTCCAACACTAACAACAGTGGATATACCAACTAAGTTAACAAAACCAATAGACTGTGTTCCACTTCTTAAGTTTTGATCATTAAAACTATTTTTATAGACTTTGATATCAATATCATCTTCATTTGGGTTAAATGGAGAGATAACTAAATTTTTTGATCCATTAACTGTTCTTCCTTCAACATCTACAATTGTTGATGCTGTTGAAACTAAACTATTTTTTTCAAACGTAAATGTATCTGTTTTATCATTAAATATTACAACATCATCAACTTGAATTTCACCACTTGCAATATTTCTAGATTGTATTAAAAATCTTGCAAAAGTTTCACCAAAGGGAATTGATATATTACCTGATAAGTTTGCTTCACTGTCAGAAAATTCTGAACTAATATCATCTATTTTTAATACTCTGTTTGTATTACACTGTATAAAGTTTGATAATTTAGTATTTTTAAGTTGAATAAATTTAGATTTTGATCCAGCATCGATAGTATCAATATCTTTTGCTAAGTCAAAATTGTTTATCGCATCAACTCTTTGCTCTGTAATAACATCCGCAGAGACAACAGTTTGGTTTGTTATACCTATTCCAGCACTAGCCGTAGATGAAATACCAGCATCAGCAAAGTTTTTAAGTCCACTTGTGTGTAATAATCTATTAACAGGGTCAACTATTTCATCAAAAGTTTTTGGACTTTGTATTGTATATGATAAATTTTGGTAGTAGTCATTATCTGAAAGCACCATAAAGTCTTCACTCAATCTTCCAACTTCATCTTTCCATCCCTTGTTTTGTTTAAGAGAGTAATCAATTTTAAATCTACCTTTATTGTTAACGATAGAGTTGATTGTGGCAACTGTACCTGAATTTTCACCACGTATTATATCACCAACTTTCACTTCATATCTACCTTCAATTTTTATAAATTCATCTGGTCTATTATCAATAACGATGAGTCCTGTTGAAAGGAAATTGTTATTAACCCTTACGGCTAATTTTTCACCTGTTCTAAACTCTGATGATTTTTGTGTAGTTGTAAATTTAGGATATTCGGAAAATTTAATTATTGTTGCAAATTTTTGAGTAGAATCTGCTATTCCGGGATTTGTTGCAGTATTTGGTAACTCAAATTTAACAATTGCAGGGTCTGTATTATTGTACTCCACAACATTAAAGAATTTAAATCCATTGTCTGCAGAATTAAACCCATCTCCTGTTGATCCTTTTGTTATATTTTCAACAAATATTTGCTCACCAACTGAAAATTGTGGAGTAGCAAACCCGTTAATCGGTGTTTTAAGGGTGCATGTAACAATACCACTGGTGCTACTTTCAATATTTGTTACACGATATCCATTTGTATTATTAATTGTTCTTAAAATTTGAGGTTTTGAAGTTAATCCTCTTGGTGATTCTAATATATCAACATTAGATAAAGAATTTGCCGATAAATTTACTTGTAAAACACCTTGATCACTAGTCAATTTACCCGTATCAGGGTCAACAATTACAAGTTCAGGTGCAGTGGTATAATTTACACCTCCATCAGATACATTTATATCTACTATAGAATCTGAATTTATAAGGGTGACTGTCGGTGATAATCTGGCCTCTGGACGAAGTGTTTTATCAGAATGATAATCAAAACCGGGATCTGTAATCCGAACTTCATTAATTTGATTAATATTTGATGACAAACATAATATGTTTTCTCCACCTCCATTTACAGATGTTACACTCGAAACTCCGGGAATATTTTTATATCCAAATCCACCAGATGTTAGATTTATTTTACTGATTCCACCAGAGGTATTTGTGGATGATGTATCATAAGTAATAGTCGAAGATGCTCCAACATTATAAGATCCCTGTTCAGGAACATCATTTAAAGATATGTTAAATCCACCAGTTGTAACTCCAAAGGCTACATAATTACCATTATATTCACTATCTTTGTAAATAATTTCTGATGCATTTTTTACATCAGGATCTGATGTGCTTATAAATCCAGTTTTTTCAAGAGTATAAAATAATTTTTCTGGATTTGATTTATTGAATTTTAAAGTTATAGTTGAAGTGGTTCCAACACCGACTGTTCCAACACCAATAACACCAAAATCAGTTGATGATCCAATAGAAACAAATTCATTTTTAAATTCTGAATCAAAGTAAAATTTTAAATTATATCCGGATAAAGATGGGTCTGAAACATAGAAAAGTAAATTATCATCTCTTATCACTTCTAATCTTGGATTTACTAATGATAATTCCTGATTTCCACCACTATTTGCTGTAATTGAAACTACTTTTGGAGGTTCATTAATAACATCATATCTGGTTTCAGCCAATTTAAAGTTACTATCATCTACTTTGTAAACAAAATACGATCTTTGAGATGTTAAACCTGTAGCAGGATTTCCATTATAGAATAGTTTTTGTCCAGTTTTAAATCCATGATTAGCAATATTAATTGTATCTGTATTGACAGAGGAGTTTGTAAATAATATTGGATTTATTAATAGTTTGTCATTCTGGGCACTATATTTTACCACAACTGATGTTGCACCTGCACCAACACCTTTTGTTTGTGTAGATCTTAATTTTAAATTAATATTATCATTGTTTTGAAGACCATGAAGAGTTGATCCAGCAGATACAGTGGCAACACCAACGTTTACTGTAATCCTTTCAACCTTTCCCTTAACTTGTTCATAATTTGATTCAATTGAGTATTCAAAATTATCAAATGACGCTGCATTTCCAGTTTTAAAGAACACTGGAGTTGTATTTACTGTTAAAGCAATGCCCACAACATCTTCTGAAAATTTTCTTATATAAACAGTTTGACTATTTCCTGAAGATGGTAAATTAAAATCACCACCAACTTGGAATCTATCACCTAAACCAATTGTAAATTGGTTTGCAGCATTTGTTGGTTTTCTTAAAATTACTTCTTGATTATCTTTAAAAGGATGATTTGGAATGAATATTCCTTTCGCTGGAATTGAAATTGTTTCAGATAGTTCACCAAGAGTAAATGGTTTACCAATTGTTACTGTCCTACCAACAGTATTTGCAACACCAACAGATTCTCTTGGATTAAAATAAACAATATCATTCTTTTTAGATATGAATTCACCAATATCTTGAGAGGCTAAATCAATTGTTTGTGGAATTGTTTGAACTAATCCACCAAGAATGTGAGATGTAGATGTATCCCCATATCCCACTAGTCCTCTATTAACTCTTAAGATACTTCTATCGCGAAATACATTAAGAACTCTTAATTTTTCTGTTCCAATGCCTATACTACTTCCTGCCGATACTGAATTAGGGACTGTAGCCACATAAATGTCTGTGACAATACCTGCAGTGTTTATTCCAGATAGTGCTTTGTATAACACAGTGCTTTCAGAACTAACACCAATTTTATGAGACCCTGTTAACTTAGGAATACTTGTTGTTAACCCTGATATTACAACTACATCGCTTGTGTTTAAATTATGAGTTGTTGAAATAAATCCGGATACAGTTCCATTTCCTCCGTTAACAAATACAACATCATTGTAAGTAGTTACTCCCACTTTAACATTATCTAATTCTTTTCCTTCCACTCTTGAAACTGCAGCAGCTGCTCCACCACCATCAGTGTTTGAATTATCGAAGTTTAAACTGTCACCAACTTTATAATTATCACCTGAAGATACAATTTGGAAATCACTTACATTACCAGAAGTTACTGATTCTATTATTGATGTTTGTTGATTAATCTCATACGATTCTATAACAAAATTATAGTCAGCATTATCATCATCAAGTTTATATGGAAGTGAATTCCTAGTCAATTCAGACTCATTGAAATCAAAATTTCCTTGTGTTAAAGTAAAATTATCAGATACAGGATTAGAACGATAAGTGTCACCTATAAAATATGGAAATCTTGGCTCTGCATTAGTGGATGAGATCCCTGCAAAATATGCGTAAGTTCCATTTGGAAAATCTGGTGTCTTACAGAATCTACCATTGTTTTCGTCCAAGTCTCCTGAATTTTTAAACACATGATCCTCTACAAAAAATCCAGACGCAAAACTTGATAAACTTGGTCTATTTTCAATTTGTGTAGGATCTAAATCGTATCCAGAATTAAGAACTCTTGACAATGAGTTATTATCATCTGCCACTGAGTATCCGTAAGGCCCGTAAATTGGGTTGCCATCATATGCCCAACCTATAATTGGAGAGTGTGTTTGTGGTGAAGAGGTGAGATCATCAAATGCTGTTTGAATTTTACCGGAATATCCTAATACTGAATACTGAAGATTAGTATCTGACTCTCTTAAAAGTATTTCATCACCAAAACGTGTTAAGTTATTAACTGTCAAACTTCTTACAGAACTATCAATAATAAATCCCGATCCATTAGGTGTAACTTTCACGGGAGGTGATGATGAATATCCAATGCCCGCATTTATGACTTTTACTTCTGTGATTTTACCACCATTAACGACTGCTCTTAATTTACCGCCTATGCCAGTTCCTATTCCAACTAAGTCTAAATCTGGTGCTGATGTATAATTTTTACCTCCAAATCTAACATCACACCCAATTATTTTACCATCTAAAACAACTACCTTTAACTCAGCACCTGTTCCATTAAGTATTTTTATATTAGGTTTCTTTTCAAAATTTAATATATTTGATCCATAATTAGTTCCACTTTCATAAAGATAAGCATCTACTAAAGGCCCACGAATTTTAGGAGTTAAAACTAATGATTCAGTTCTACCAGCGGATACTGGAGAATAAACAGCGTTTACACTTACAACTATTGGTTCAAAGAAAAATTCATGATTACTTAAACTTGAAACTTCTGATATTCTAACAAAGTTACTTCTTTGAAAATTGGATGAGGGATCTGTCGCACCTATACCAACGTCAATCAATCTAAATTTGTTATTATCTAATTTTAGTACTCTATACCTTGTGGTCACACCTAAACCTATTGGAGCATGATTTGCATCACCACTTGATGGAGCATACTGTACCAAATCACCTGTAATAAAACCATGATTTTTAAAATTGATAGAATTATCAACTGTTGTTATTCCAACTGGTTTAACTATTAGTTTTCTATTTGTATAATTTGATCCTGAGTCAAGAACTTTTATTGATTTTAAATGATTTTTTAAATTAAGAAGAGTAAATTTATGATTTCCTGTTTGATTTTCTACAGTGTATCCTATAGTATTAATACCTGATAAGTAATCTGTCTCTTTTTCAAATAATTTTATTGTTGTAGAATCAACAACTTCTGGATAATAAGTTGATCCATTTATCAAAGTTTTATTCTGAACTGTATTCGATCCTGCAAAGGTTCCTATTCCTATAGATGCGTGTCCATTATTATTGTATATTAAAGGTTCACCACTTTGTAAGTTATGAGCATAGTAAAAATCTATTACGTCATTAATATGATCAACTCCTCCACGTATGTTTTTTAATCTACCATCAAATGGTAATTCTCTTTGTCTTTTAGTAACGATAGGTTTTAGTATAGCCCCTGATCCATTTCCTCCGGAGATACTAACTGATAATACTTTTTCAATATCAAAATTTTGTTGATCAACCAACATCTCCTTTAAATTACCTTTAATAACTGGCTGAACTAGGGCAGTGATTCCTGATCCTACATTCGGAACGGAGATCGTAGCAGGATTAATTACATCAAAATCTTTTCCTTGATTTAATATTTTAAACTCAGATAATGGGCCAAAAAATATCTTATCTAATGATTTATAGTTCGCTATTTCGACACCATTTTTTAAAATTGCAGTGGTTCCTACTTCTGTTTCGACTGAAGTTCCAGATTTTATGTTTACATCTGCTGGAAACTTTCTTAAAACCTTTTGAACTCCAATCTGTTCGTTTTTATGTCTAAGTAAAACAAATTTATGAGATCCTGTTGTGCCAATCCCAACATTAGTAAATTCAATATATGGTGGAGCAGCTTGATTTACGTTTGTGACAGTGATGAAAGATCTTGATGGATATAATCTAAGTATTTTGTTTTGACCATTTTGGGCAGTTAGAACTTCAGCATAATAAACACCACCTGTTGTATCTAATCCGACGATAGGTTCATTTTCTGGAACATATGCGATAGCGTCACCAGTTATAAATGGTATTTCCGAATCAAATTGTAATTTAGAATATAGACCTGTAACCGGATTTTTTTCTAAAAGTTGTTCAGTTCCAATACCAAGTCCATCTACTTGAGGATCATCTAAAGTTGCTTTGACTACAGTTTTTTCAATTTTGTACGAAGGCATTGAAGAAGAGGCCACATAATAATCTTGATCACGATCATTATAAGTATTTTGAACATTCGCAGTAATCGAATTATTACCAAATTCTAAATCTACATCTGTAGCACCAAATGCTTTATCAAGTTCTCTTTGTATATCATATTCTGTATTACCATCATTAAATACTGTTGTATCTAAATCTATATCTTGTAAATTAACTGTAACTCCAACACCTATGGAAATTGGTGTGAGTTCACCTCTTCTGAAAATAGATACTTTATCTCCATTTTTTAGTTGAGATTTATCAATATTTGATTTTTGAACAACTGCAGATGTCGTAGTATTGATTGCAACATTAGATGGGATGTCTACTTGAATACGACTTGCTGTATTGTAAATCCAAGAATTGAAGAAAACTGTTTTTCGTGTCCTATCACTTAAAGAGGGTGGATTAGGTATTTCTTCACCAAGATTTTTGACAGTGATTTTTTCACCCTCAAGAGTTACACTTGATCCTGAACTGGGTAATAATTCAAAATCAGACAAAACACCTGTTATTCTTAACTCAACTCTTTTTGTCAAATCTCCCTCTTCATATCCAAAAATAAATTCATCACTTCTTAAATCGTCTGTTGATCTTATTGAATTACCTATACCAGCGCAATTTAAAAATTGATTTATTGTTTTGTCTGAATATGTTATAGTATTAATACCATTTACACCATTTGTAATTACTGTGCCAGTTGTCCCAAATCCAACTGTAGAATCTACAGTGAGTATTGTAGATCCTATCGGTGCATCTTCTATGACTCTTGTTTTTCCCGGAATAGTAAAAGTTCCTTGTATCGCAGATCTTTCATCATATCCAACGAATAAATTTAATTTATAATATGTTGTTATTCCTAAATTACCTGATCTACTAAAAATCTCCACCTCAGATACAGATCCTGAAGTATTAAGATCAGTTGATTTGGTTATTGTTTGGCCTACTAACTTATTAGGATCGCCAGAAATCTGTTGAGCAACGACTACCTCTCTACGAAGATATTCGGATGATGATGGTTTAAGAAGTAAATTTTCTAAATCAATAATTTTAGGTGTAATCCCATATAAAACATTAAATAAAATACGAAATGACTCCTCTGTTCCTTTAGATTTGTATAAAGATTTAGACTCTTTAATAAAATTACTTATATCTACATTAGGATTTAATACAGTGTCTTCAAGTCCGGGAGTAATATAAGACTTTGTTTTTTTGTAAAACTCTTTAAGAAATAAAACACTTAAGTTTTCAACTCTTGAATTTATTGCATGGGTTTCAACATCACTAGTCGAAAAAATAAGTTCTCCTTGATTATCAGGATCAGTATATGATGTTATCCCACTAAAACCCCTTACAAGACCGGTGAATGAATTGGTAGTTATTCCTGTATATGTTATTATTTCATCATCTATCTTTAAAAGACCATATTCACTTGGAAAACCTTTTGTCGAAGATACTGATATAGATTCTTGATCTAAATCTGTAATTGGTGATGTTAGAGTTGTGACACCAACAATCACTTCAGGTGTTAAATTATCAAGTTTAATATATTGATCTAAATTATCAGTTAAATCTGTAACACCTCCACGATGTTCTTGAGAAATATAATATTGTTTTAAAAAGTCAACGGCCAATGGACTCTCTGATCTAATAAACTCAGGGAGTTGACTCTCTATTATTTGCTGAACTTGTATACGCTTGTCTATTCCAGTTCCGATCATGTTCTTGTTAGTTCTCCGTTAGAGTAGCTCGAAGTTACTTTGAAACCAACACCAGATATTTGTTCGCCTGATGTAATTGTATCCTTAACCATATTTATTTGACTACTGGGAATGTTAAAATCTAAGTAAAGATCTTGTAAACCAATTACATCATTTGATTCTGGAAATGCCTGAACTTCAACAATATTATTTGGTTTATCAGTTGAAATTATGTTTATAGTGGATAAATTAATTTCACCATGAACATAATCAACTGTTCCAGCAGATTTTACTACAACAATTGTTTCACCACTTGCATTTTTTCTTACAACTGATATAGTACCAGTTAATTTATCTTCATTTGGAATATCTGTGAAAAATACGGTTTCTGCAGTTCCTAATATTTTAAATCCAGTGCTCTTAATATTTAACCCTTCAGGTCTAACATTAAATTGATTTCCAAAACATAACTCATATTGGGCAAACTGGTTAACTAGAGCATTTAAATTACGTCTTATCTTAATTCTTGTTATATTTGAGGTGATTGCTTTATCAATATTATCAACTACATTTAACACCTTACTGTATTTAAATCTACCTCCAAATTTATTTACATCACCAGATTTAGAGTATGTTGTTAAAGCCGACACTATTTTTGATTTTAAATCATTAACTGTTGCAATTTTAGTAGAATCATAGTATATGAATGATTCAACCTCAACATAAAGAACTTGTAAATCAACAATTTTTTGATTAATACCAGTCAATGAGTAACTTTTTAATTTTGTCAAAATTTGTGTTTTATCAAAATCAGATACAAATTCACCATTTTTTGGTTTTATCGTAATTAATACAGTTCCAAACTGAGGTGGATCAACTTCTTCACCACCCACAACAGACACACTTTCTGTATTTGGATATATTGTTTGCACTATCGACTCATAATCCCTTGCTGTAACCGCCCTATACTGCGATGAATATAGTCTAGGTGCAAAATACTTAATTGAGTCAATACTTTCAATATCACCGCCATTAGAAGCAGGAGAGACTGTGTTTATTACTGGAACTGTGCTAGGAACAATGACTTGACCATTATCACCAAGAAAACTACCAGCAAAGTTGAAGAACTCAGGGCCATTCCCCTCAGAACCCGATGTAACAACATATTGAACTGTAATTACTGCACCATTTTCAGGTTTACGTCCAAAAATACCATCACCAAATAAAAGTTCATATCTCTCATCCTGTATCTCTTGTATAAGATAAGTATCTGATATTGAACTAATTCCAACTATATTATCAATCATCTTATATTGTTTACCCAGAACACCCGGAGTGCCCACATAAGCAACGATAGATGATGTATCAATGTTTCCGTTATCCAATATAAATCGCTGCTCTAATGACCCGTCAACGACGAACTGAGACGTTAAGAATGTACCCTCTAACACCTCAATAGGTGAACTCACTGATCCAAAAGATGCAACACCAACTCCTGCATTTACAGTTGTATTCGCAACAATGCTTTCTGAGATTGAAAACACTATATCTGAATCATTCTGTCTTCCTACACACACTAGGCCTGGTTGTAGAGTCATTGTAGGACTTGTTGTGTTAGCAGTGACTGTAAAAGATATAGATGCCCTTGCTGCTGTCTTTGAACGAGGCACATAACCAATATTTCTTGCAAGAGATACTACATTTTCCCTTAGAGTTGCAGAATCAAGAAAAGACTCATTTACTACAAGGTTTGAGTTGAATGCAGAGATATACGTATTATAAGCCAGTGCGTCAATTAAGACTGAAAAGTTAGATCCTTCAAAATCAAAGTCAGTAAAGTTTGAATTTGCTCTTAGATAGTCTTTTATCTGTGTTTTAATCTGATCAAAGTCAAGATTAGTAAATTTAGTAACTGGCATTATCTTGTTGCTTTTAATAAGAATGAAAATTCTTGTGTTGGAAATTGTTGTCCAATAATATCGAAGATTATGAATACTTCATATTCATTTTGATCTGGTCTAGGTTCAACATTTACATCTAAATTAGTAACTCGAAGTTCATAATTCTCTATGGTGTTTCTAATTTGTCCTTCAATAATTGATGCGGTACCAAAATCAACAAATCCCGGAACATTATTAAATAGAAGATTTCTTACTTCAGATCCAATCGTGGAATTGAAAAATCTTTCACTAGGAATTGTTTGCACAAGATTTCGCACAGATCTTTTAATCGCATCTGCATTTTTAAGCACACCAATATCTCCGGTCACTGGATGTCTTTTAAAAGACAGACTGATATCCTTAAACGCTCTTGATATTCGGGTTATCGCCATTAAACAATGGATTTTTATCTATTTATACCTATCTATTTAGCTGATTCATATTATAGTCATCAGAATCAAAATAATTTAGCAACCACCATGCTACTGAACGTGGATTTTTTGCTCCACAAGTAAAAATATCGATTGCAACACACCCTTTTTCAGGCCAAGTATGGCAAGAAAGGTGACTTTCACCTAAAGTTACCGTACAAGTCACTCCATAAGGGTCAAATTGATGCACATAAGTGTTTAAAACCTCTAAACCCTCAGTTTTACAAGCATTTTCACATACTTGTCCGATTTTTTCCGAATTATTTAACTTATCAAAGGGCACATTATACACTTCAGCAAGTAAATGATCGCCCATATGAGCATTTTTTACGTATTTCATCCCAGTTCTGGTTCAAATGGTTTTCTATCGTCAGTTTTTTTCCTTTCTTTTGCTGTTTTCCAGAAATAATTCTCTTCTGAACCTAATCCATCACGATCATGACCGTTTTCCACCTGATAATACACGGTTGAAACCTTAAAATCAGGATTCTTAGGTGTCTCAGGAGTGATACTATTGTCAAATATCCTCATTCTGTTGTTTGGATACAGACAAAACTGCCCATTATCGAGTTCTAAGAGGTTATGAGACTTATGTTCGGCAGGCTGCTCGCTTGTTGAGTAGTCAATTGCATCAACATCCTGATGATAATTGTCCAAAGTGCAAATATAAGTGCCAGTTTGTGTTCCAAAGTCTCTTGTATAGACCTCATAATGCATTGAACCGATAAATTGCTTCTGAACTGCAACTACACCATAGTCCATACAGTTCCAAAACTGTAAATTATGCAGTGTCATGTCTGGTTTTGGTGTCTCTGGGTCGCTTGTAAACGCAGAAATCGGTAATTTATCGAACATTGCTGCATAATCGGGCAAATATGTCTCAAAATAGAAGGCACGACCGGGTATACTCTTCGCAGATACCCATACTCCCTTTACAAATTCACCGTGACCACTCTTATGGTCGGTCAAATACTCCTTTCTTACCCATACTTCGTAAGAAGGTAAATTCGCAATTAGACAAGCCATTTACTTACCCTGCCCTCTTGGTCTTTTACGAGCCGAGTTACGCGAGGTAGCCGCGTATTTCGAGTGTTTTCCGTGTCCTTGACGAGTTTTTTTGGGGCGGGTTTCGATTGTTTCACCACCCATGCTGTATCTTTTTGCCATTAATCTGGTTCCTCTTCTGTCATTTTAGTAGTAAATTCACTGGGGTCGTTCTTCCCTGTGAGGTAAAATTCAACTGCAAAGTCCTGCATACGGTCAAAGTATTCACTTTGAGACAATCCTGAGAAGATTTCTTCACCATTCTTCAGTATTGTATAGAGAGTTCTACGTATGGGGGTCATAATACCTGAGTAAGAATAAAATGATTGCTAATATCAGCAATGCGGAGAGTATTGTAATCATTTATATCACTCTTGTCTTCTCATGTCCGACTCGAATACGTGGATCACACCATATTTCATAACCGGCCTCTTTGGCATCGAGACAGAACGAAACATCTTCGCCACACATGTCTTGTACCTGACCAGACTCAAAGACCTGCATCTTTGGAGCAAACCAAGGATAAGGCATTTTCTTGTCTTCAAATACACCTTTCTGTATCAGTAACCAACCAAATCCTGCATAGTCAACAGTAAATGGTTTCTTTCTCTTCTGTATTGTTTCGAGAGTCTCATGATTCATCACACCACCATTGGATGCGAAGTCATCTTCCTCTAACCAGTGCGCCACCGATGTAGTACGACCATCTTCAGTACAATACCAACCAGATACGATAGGTCTTACTTTTTTCTGATCAACTGCTATATTCTGTCCAACAACCTGAGTAATTACTTTTCCATCCTTATCTTTAAGTTCATTACCTTCTTTATCTTTCACTGGTTGAACTACATCTTCTCTTGTAACTGCTGCTTCTGGAACTGAGTTTAGAATTAACTGATAGAACTTTGCTGTATCAAAAACAATATCAGAATCAATCCATAATTGCCAATCATATTCGAGTTTACCATCCCAAGGTAACTGATCAGGCCCTCGAAGAACATTTGCACCCAAACATTTACAACGGGCGAAATTTACCATCGAAGAATAATCCTGAGATATCTGTATACCTCCACCTGCTTGTACAATATCAAAACATAATTGTACGAAGTTCTTCAAATAAGTATATGAAACTCCTCGACCCGGAAGACAGAAGACAATCTTCTTTCCTTTGATTAATGCTTTCGCAAGTTCGTAATCCCATTCAGGTTCTTTCTGAACAGGTGCTTTTGGTTTGACT
>Ga0310343_10000885_pt1 | contig 14839 bp, 16 predicted proteins | sample HC15DNA2025_MG_FD_203519 | JGI IMG/M metagenome (GOLD analysis project Ga0310343, IMG submission 203519) | Marine microbial communities from station ALOHA, North Pacific Subtropical Gyre - HC15-DNA-20-25_MG | ecosystem: Environmental > Aquatic > Marine > Oceanic | place: Pacific Ocean: North... | reverse complement strand
TCCAAAACTCATCCCAAAATGTTGGGTTTGATTTGTGCCAAGCATATGAGCCACCAGACCATGCTAACTTACCAGAGTCTTTTTCCCATAGTTGAGATTTTTGCAATCTCTCATTTTTAATTTCTGGATAAATTTGCTTATATTCTTTTACCCAACCAGAAGAATCATGTGGACTGCACATGACACAAGCCAACTGGCACTTACTACCCAAGCGTAAATCAATATATCTGACTCTAGGTGGTATGGAACCATCTTCATTTGTTTCTCCTATAATATCTTCTAACCCAAGTTCATCGACCCACTTAGCCGTTTCCCATTGTCTCTTGCTTCTATGTCCTGCATCTTCTTCCTTAAAACATTTGAGACATGAATCAGGTTTTTCACCTTTCAACATCATTCTCCGAACCGACTTCATATATTCATTATTCCAAGCATCAAGCAAACTTGTTGTCGCTAGATTGGCAGGTTTTCCATCATCTCTTCTAAGAACACCTGCTTCCGAGACTGTTTTATTTGTAGAGTCTTTGTCTTGAACGGCAGATGCATTTGCAGTACAACATACACGCATATGCCCATTAGGCCTTGTTGATATATGCATCCAAGGTAATGCACAAAAAGTCGATGATGGTAAATTTTCTGGGTCTTTATCAATTATCATAGCACCACGATTTATTTTTCCAAAGAGTTTTATCGACCCAAGTAACCAGTAAAACTCTTCTTTTAGTTTGTATTTTGTCAACCCAATGTTCAACATTTGTATCAAAAAACAATGCTCTATTAGGCAAAAAATCGACTTTAACTTCCTCATTCAAGGCAAATGTAGCACCTGATGTAATGTCTCCTTCAATATAAATTACAATATTGAATGTTTTTTCTTTATGGTCGAAATGATTATTAAGATAAAAACCTGGATAATCATTTACTAATTCTAATTTTAATAAAGAATTTTCAACATAATAATTCTTCTTAAAATACTCCGCAAGTTGTTTTTCTTTTTCCGAAGATTGTTGCGTTATATAATATCTGTTTTGTAAATGTTTTCTCTTGCCCTCATACGTTGTATAATCATTTTTTATATCATGTAGTTTCAATAGTTCTAAAGCATTCTGATAAATTTCTTCGGGTAAAAAATCATCTACAATTTTCAAAATTTCTTTTTTCATTTATCCACTTATCTGCAAGTTCTTGAGTTTTACATTCATCAAATATAGGACATCCATTTGTGAAATGTAACGCTTTAATATTTTCATAAGGTTCGTATTCATCAACTAAAAAATTATAAGATAGTGGTATGATACCAACACTATCAGTCCACTCAAATTGATGCAACCATAAACCTTCTTGTTCGTTTACAGCTTTCACATCTAATTTTTTACAGTCTTGATGCATATTATTAAACATCATCAGACTACTCCAATTTTTTCTATTGTATTTTGTCTGTTTATTATTTGACCATTTTTTTGTATGTTTTGGCACATAATCATGTTTACATACCATAACAGATTTTGTGTCATCATAATAATTCATCAACTCTTTTACATCACACTGCCATAAAAAATCATCATCCATAAAAACAGATATACCATCATAATTTGAAAGATAGGGTACTAGAAATCTACAAATTGAAAAGTCGGTAGTTTCTAAATCATTTCTTTTTCTATACCAAATATCATTTGATAAAATACTATTTCCTATCTTGTTAATTGATATTTCATTAGTGCGTTTTTGAATTGAAAACTTACATACATCAAAACACTCTGGTTTTGAAACATCAAATCCTATGTATATTTTCATATAAGGTATCTATATCAATGAGAGTAAATCTGTAATAATTATTTATTTTCTGTACATTGACATTGTATTTCGGTTTAACAACCGTTCTTACAAAATTCGCATGAGATGTGAGGGTATCATATTTCGATAAAAGATACTGTTTAGTATCAAGCATTCTATTAATATGAGGCGCAATGAGATTAAACGCATCAGGAAAAATATTTTGTATTGCAGAATTCATCGAATATCTATGAGATAATTTTTTTAATCGCTCAATTATTTTTTCATTCGACACACAATATGCGAATCTCAAACCTGGCAAAGAAAGCGTTTTAGAAAATGTTCTTGTAAGTATAGCATTATCAGGTAAACGACCTAAAAAAGATTCTTGTGAAAAATCACCATATGCTTCATCTATAATTACAAATTCATATTTGTCAAAATCAACATCTCTTAATAATCCATCTCTACCATTCGGTCTCGCAACATACGCTATTTCTCCTTTATCATCAAATCTCACATTATTTTTTTCACATGCCCATTTTATACCTGCCCAATAAGGCCCTATTGAAGTAAGAGTTTTACCATTGAATAAACTTAAAAGTCTGTCTACAATATCAATTGTACCAAATCCTATCTCAAAATTTACTTTATCGATTTGCAAAAATTCTGATGTAAAATCTAAAACATAATCTTTTTTAGGTGTTTCGTGAAAATCAATTTTTGTATATAAAGATTTTATTTCAGATATTAAAAATTTATCATAACAATAATTTGAAGTTAAATCCAACATTCCTTTTCACCTAATCTTACCGTGTCTTGTGTACAACAATGTGCCCCACCATCCCAAAAGTATCTGTGTCTATAATTCCATATTATAACATCAAAACCAAAACGTTCTAGTTTTTTAATATTATCTTTATCGTGACCAGTTGTGATAATAGTATTCTCATCTACAGACAGACAATTAACATCGAACCATGTTTCTTGTGAATATCCAACCCAATCACTCAAATATTTCATCACATACTCAGAATAAAATCTTTGTTTTTTTGTACGCTTAAACTCATCAGGATATTTTGCATTATCTGTCACTATAATTTTATTCCAAGATTTTAATTCGTCTGGTATAAAGTCTTCTCTCCAAGTCATCAATAGACCAGGTCTAAGTAATGCTAATTTACCGTCAATGTGACCACCTGCTGGCACTTCAATAAAACGATAATCAGTCAAGATAGATTTCATCCATTCAAGCCCTTTTTCAGTACCTTTACCGTTTTCATGGTCTTTGTCTGCTGATTGTGTATGTAATATTACATCACCACACTTAGCAAAATTTGCTGTTTCCCACAATACCATATCTTTATATTTGTCATATCTTTGCTGAAGTTTTATTTTATTTGAGTGTGCCTCTGTTATCTCATACTCTTCAGTTTCCTCTATATTGGGTTTGCTCATTTTTATAAGTTCATAGCCATAATGTTGAATGTAAAATTTTTCTAAATTCATATATAAATCAATTTCGTTTTGTCTTGAAAATATTGCACCGTAAGTCTGTATCATCTTGTCGCCATAGAAACCAAAGATATCTCTTGGCATTATTGGATGATGAACATCTAATGAAAATTCAGGTTGTTTTGGTCTATGGACTTTAACATTCAAATCCGTTAAAATATATTCAAGATTTTGCAAATCTTCATTTGTCTCTTCAATGACTCTATCCAAACCTTGAATATTGCATGATTTATAAGAAGACCCTACAATACATTCTTTTAATTGCGTAAACTCATCATATATCATTTCTACTCCTCATTCGTAAATAAATTCGTTACATGAAACTACAAAATCATCAAATTTTGGAACTATGTTCTTAGCAAAATAATCATATAATATATCTGATAAAACTTCATGATTTTCTGGAATTAAATGATTGTTTCTATTTTTATCAGAGTTTTTTGGCTCTTCGTTTGTTATTACATTTAATGGTTTATTTGCAATAAAACAATTTGACGGCACATTATTAAGACCTTTAAAAGAATTTGGAACCACTGGCCAAATAAAAATTTTTTTATATATTTTACTATAATTAAAAACATACGTCAAACAAAGAGTATCATACATATCAAATAATGTTGTGGAAAATATATTTTGATATTTTTTCATAAGTTCAGGCGACAATGCATTATCTTTGTATTTTTTATAATCATTCGACACATTATCATCTTGACTATCATGAAATTTCACTCTTTTTATCTGCGGTAAGATAAATAACAAATTTTCATTATTATTTGAAATATTTCTTAATCGTTCTACTGCTTGAGAAGCACCTATACCATGCCAAGAATAATTCTTTATTTTAAAATTTTTTTCACGTAAAAGTTCAAGATAAGTTTTATTTGAATCTTTTCTAATGTTGGATTGAGAGAAGAACATATGCTCCTCATCTGAATAACTATCACCAACAACATCAAGCGAAATCATTGTAGTCTTCCAAAAGCCCACATTCTCTCTTGACACCACCAACATTGTCTTTCATATGGAAGAGTATTTCCACAATGCCATGTATGAGTTTTTGTGTCTTCAGCATCACCTTCACAACTATAAGTCAAAGGAAATAATGTATCTAACAATCCGAAATCTTTATATACTTCCGCTTCCCATTTTTTATTTACTTGAAAAAATGGATTTATGTAATGTTTGATACCATTTCTAGATTCTATTGGTCTGTCTGATTCTTCATCTCGTGTGCGTTCTTTGTTTTTTGGTAAACCTGCACTATCTGGTGGATTACAAGTGATACCGGAATATAAAATTTGAAACATATTATTTTTAAAATTTTCTGAATCTCGTTCCCAAAAAATTTTCAATTCAGTCATTTCTGAATCTTCTAAAGGCGGATAATATACCTCATGCGGTAAGATAAAGTCTACATTTAAATCTTCTTTAATGAAATCAACTACTCCTTCTGCATAGATTGGGTTATTGGGTCTACCTCTTCTTACAGACAATGGTTGAAACTTTATATTTAATTTTTGGTCTCGTATTTCTTTACATAGTAGATATGCTAATAATGAACTATCTGCTCCTCCAGACATCCATTGACCTATAACCTCTACTGGTCTATCCTCTAAATTTTCTGGAGTTTCATGCAACCTCACTTGATTGAAAAATTTTTCATTTTCATATATCGGAATAGTATCAATCTCATGATTATCATAAAGTTTATCTATTATATGTTGTTTTAATTTAAGACTCGTTTTCGGTATACTTAAATCGACCGTTTTACCTAGATATGTCAAAATCATTTTAAAGCTTCTCCTAAAAATACATCTTGTTTTGCCTGTTTACATGTGGTCCAGCAACGAGATATTGGTTTATTAGACCATGAATTCACAACTGATGAAAATAATTCACCATCAATAATTTCATTTGCCTCGTTATATTTTAAGCTATTAAATAAAACATCTCCAGTATTTTTGAAGAGATGTTGAAAATCTGTGTAATGCTCATTAGTCGCATATGATTGTAAAAATTCAGAATTCAAAAAACAACAAGGCAACAAAACTCCTGTATGACTAATAAAAATTCTTTTTTGTTCTCCGTATTTGCAAATTATATTTTGCTCTTCGTTTCTTTTTATCTTCTTTGATTCTTGATTTTCATTTCTATGAGAATATATTAATCTAAAATCTGAAAACCCTTCTTCTTTTGCCATACGCTTGGCATCTTTTATCAAATGCTCATTATGCTCAAAAACTATGAATTGCCAGGTAGCTTTACCTCCTGCATTTATGAATGCTCTAAAATTTTCCTGAACTTTTTTGAAATTTGAACCGATTCTATATTTTTCAAGTGATTTTTGGTCGATTCCGTCTATACCAAAAAAAACTGATATCTTTTTTTCGCCTAGCATAGTCCAAAATTTTTTAGTTTTAGTCGAACCGTTTGAAGAGATGTTTATATTTACACCATCAAAATGATTTAATATTTCTATTATTTCTGGGTGTAACGTGGGCTCATCTATAGACCCGCAAAAATTTATCAGTTTACAATTGGGAAATGTTTTTCTATTAATCCATTTTTTTATTTGTTTTAATGTTAACATATCCTTATCTAAGATATCATTGACTTTTTCCCTCTTCACTTGTCTAAAACAACCAGGACAATCGATATTACAGAACGATGTGAGTTCTATGTCTATCCATTCAACTGTTTCGCCAGACCACATAGACTTTCTTTCCAATTAGTATCTCTTGCTCTATCCAAATCGTTAAGGTAATTGATGAATGTTTCTCCTTTTTCTGGCCACGCATCTTTTTCGAACATGTGATTCACATAAAAAGGCAAAACTTCTCTATCACGTTCATCAAACATATATGATTCGATTTTTTCTTCTATTTCATTCTTTACATGTAATGGTAAATTTTGAACGGACAAATGATAAGGCTCTGTCACATGATTTTCAAATAAAAATCTCACGTTAGGAAATTCTTCTCTCAAATAATCGTAAGTATCAACAAGGTAAAACATGCTCACATTACTACACGTCCATTGAAACGAAACATCAAAATTTTCAGGAAATTGTTTTATATTTTCACACCATTCATGCCATTTCAATCCATATCTAAAATATTCTCCAGCCTTCTCAGCACAATCAACTGAAAGTCTCAGTCTAACTTTCTTAAAGTTTTGCATATTTTCAAATTTTAATGAGCCATTACTAACATAAGCTATTTCAACATCCTTAGCGTAAGGACTTTCATTTAGTTTTTTTATGAATTGATTATGTCTTTTGTTCCAAAAACTTTCACCGCCAAGAAAATTATATCTTTTAATTTTACTGATGTCTAAATTTTCCCAAAAAGTATTATCTTTTGCTATCCAAGTATTATCAGCTATTTCAAAATTGAAACCATAAGGTTTTAATATTTCATAATCTTCTACCCACCGTGAACTTGCCGCAGGACTACAATGTATACATTTAAAATTACAAACGGTACCGGTTCTCACATCCACATGTAAAGGTTGATAATTTACACCTCCATCTTTGTCCGTATTTTCAATAAGTTCCTCATATTTGTCAAACCACATATGGTTTTCGTCCATACGTTTGCTCACTCCATTTAATTCTTCAACATGTTTACATCTTTTACAATTTTCAGGCCATTCGTTATTTAAAAAAGATTTTCTTATATTTTTAAAATAAATTCCATTCCACTGTTCTTCTATTGTACTATTTTCTAATTTATCATTCCATTTTTTAAATTCTTTAGCAAAATCACTTTTTAATATATGTTTCGGTGTTTCATCAATTGGTGTCGGAGGCCATGGTAAATTTCTATCAGAAAACATTTTTTTCCATTGTGATTCTATGTCTGAATATCCACAAATTCTAGGCCTACCGAAAGTGTTTGTGCCAAAATTAATCCACGGCAATATACAAGGTTTCATAATGCTCTCAATAAAGAACGCACACCAACTGGTTTACCATTATCTAGTGCAAGATGCACTGTTTTTGTTGGTTTTAAATTAAAATCTTCGCAAACTCGATAATATTTTTTTTCGTATTTTTTCCAAAAATATTCAGGACCCATTTCTTCCATAAAGCAAGTTCCGATATACATCAACGGTTGTTGATTCATATTGAATTTATTAATTATTGTAATCGAACCCTCAGGTTCCTCACGAGCAAATCTCACACCAATTCTATTACCGCCTATTCCGGCTTTGCTCAAACTTATTGCGAATGTTTTTATTGCAGGATGGTCATAATCAAAATCAATATCTCTAATACAACTTACCCACGCAGAATCAACATGCACAGGTATGTGTAATCGTTCACATTCATTCAATATATCATACATTCCAGGATGAATATCTCCATAATAAGGAAAAGGCATCGAAATCAAAAGTTCTTTATTCGGGTCTAATGAACTTATTTCAGCATATTTAATATCATTATTCAATCTCCAATGATATTTGTAATCATTGCGAAAAGTTTGTATGTCACCGCATCTTTGATATAAATCATCAATATAATGTGTCACTCCTTGTATAACATGTCTACAAGGAAAAGAATCTATTCCATTAAATCTGCTAAATTCATGACTCTTTAACCAATTTTCAAAAGTTTTTATGAAATGTTCATCGATTGTTGTGTTATCTCTATGTACTGGACTAGACTTGAATATATTCTCATAAAAATCATTTATGCTTTCATCATACATTGGCTGTTGTCTCTCATATTGCAACCAATCCCTTGTATATTTTCTATCTGGACTATCACGCATAAAATAAGGTCTCCACATCGTTAAAATATTTTCTATTCATCCAAGTTATACTATCAATATCTATGAGAACTAATTTATCGTTTCTAATAATCATATTTGCAAATTTTATGTCGAAATGAAAATATATTTGCTCATGCGATTCAGAGAAATTCAAAAAACTTGGCACAACATTATGTGCAAGAAATCTCATAGCCTTATCCATAATTCTAACGTTTTCTGGCGGTAACATCACAAATGGTAATTGTGTACCCTCCACATGTTCAAATTCAATAGTTAAAGTATCTCCAGACCATTGATAATCATATAATTTTGGCAAAAAATCTACATTATCATAAAAAGATTGATAAGTTTCTGGACAAAATCTTGTTTCTGTTTCATAATTTATAGTCTTTATCCATTTATCATTATTTCTAAAAAGAGAAATTGTTTTAGACTGATTCGTTTTCAGTTTTATCACTTTTAACCACCTCTCTTTTTCCATTATCTCCACATGCCAAATAGCACCTCGGTAAATTTAATTCATGATTTTTATTCCAACTTTCCTCTAAAATTGTGTTATACCATTCGTTATTTAGAATAGACATTAAACTATTATGATATAATGAATTAAAATTTTCACCCTGAGACTTGAACAAATGACTTATTTGGCCACCTTTAACATGCTCATCATACAAATGACAACACGGCCAAACACGACCATTAGCACCGATAAAAATTTCATTCTTTATTTTGTGTCTGCATTTTATATTTGGTTTATCATATAAACCAAGATAAGCACGTTGATGTACCTCATAATGAGAATCCGAATCTATTGACTTCGATTGTTTAGATTGAAATTTGTTTTCAGATGATGTATTTCTCCAACTCTTACGAGTAAAAAATTTCATTCTATTTTCCTTAGCCATTTGTCTTGCGATATCAATTTCATCTTCATTATAATCAAAAATAATATATTGCCATATACTATGACCACCAGTAGAATGATAAGCCCTAATATTATTCCAGACTCTATTCAAATTAACATTTTCTCTATAATCATTTCTTGTAGCCCCATCTACTGACCAATGCACAACTAATCTACCATCAGAATTTTTTGATAAAATACCTAAATTTTTCCAAAATTCTAAGGTTCTAGTACCACCATTAGTAGACATTTCAATATCTTTGATGTTTTTTTCAAATAAAAGAAAAAATAATATATCCTCTAATTCGGAATTCATCATAGGGTCACCGAGAACACCACAGAGTTTTATTTTTGATTGACTCAAATCTAATTGAGATAGCCAGTTTTCAATCTCATCGAATGTCAAGTTTCTCTTTTCATAAAACTTTTTTTCAATGTCTAAACGTGTTCTCATACAATCAGAGCATTTAGCATTGCATAATGAAGATACTTCTAATTCAATAACTCTATCATACACGGCGATATATCTCCAGAAATATGAATACGATTTTTATTAGACATATTGTTTACACTATGCCATTTTCGTGTATTAACATAATACACTCCACCATCATTGGGCAAATGCATTGACAATTTTTGTCCTGTTTTTTTATTGTGTTCTATAGAATGAACATCAACCGAAAAATAAATATCCTCATTCGTTTCTAGAGGAATATGTAATTTAGGTTGTGAATCTTGATGACTATTGATTGAATAATTTGGAGGTATTATGCTTATGAATGATTTAAACATTTTCAAATCACGTAAAATTTTATTAGTATAAGGCATATCATAACATAATGTATCGAAAGCCTCAAAACAATTACAATTGAGAAAATTATTTATTTTACATTCACGATAAGTTTGGTGACATCTTGAAGTCCATTTTTCATCTTTATTTTCCAAAAAAGAAGATAATGGAGGTTTCCAACCTAAATGCTTTTTCGAAATCATATCGTCAGACATTTGCAACCATGCAGAAACACCATTATTAACTTCAACGTCAAATGACAGAACTCGTTCAGATTCTAATAAAATTCTTTCTATGTCAACTCTTAGATTTACAACTTTTGCAAAATCAGACTCATTGTTGAGTTTTTTTAAGTATATCATATATTTTTAAAGTATTTTCATGAAAATTTTGTTTTGTCATCATGAAATCTATAAATTTTACAAAATTTTTACACTCTGTTTTATCATATTTTCTATTTCGAATTTTTATTGGCAATTCAATTTCATCAGGCAATATTCTTGGACTTAAATATCTTGGATATTTACATACATCATATATCCAGTTAAAATCTTCTCGTATCATAAAAAAGTTTTTTGTCTCTGTCATGGAAAATGCATTCATGTTATGATATACATAATGTCCATGAATAATACAATTATCATGACTCATCCATTCTTTTAATATTTTCATAAAATGTTTTGTATTAAATCCTAATCTCACATCTCTACCTATTTCATTTATACCATCAATACTAATATTTACATCTATCGTTTCAAATTTATGAAAAGGTATTTTTGAAGGAGATATTGAACAATTTGTTGAAATGAATAAATGACTACCATTTGGCATCATATCAAAAACTTCATAAATCTTTTCATCTAATAATGGTTCACCGCCTTGAAGAGCAAGGTTATCAACTTTTGTAAAATCAATTTTATCGATATCAGCATCAATAATTTTTTCCGTTACCGTTTCAGGCATGACTCTCGCACCTGATGCTATTGGTACATCTAATCTAGGAACAATACTATTTAATAATTTTTCATCTTGATACCATCTTGAACTCCTATCCCACCCACATATAATGCATTTAAAATTGCATTTATTGCTTCTAGATAATTCTACAGATTTAATATCATAAGTTCCATCATATTCATATCTATTGTTAAACCAATCACGATATGATGGATATTCATTTTTATAAAAACCTACAGTTGTATCTGTATGATTGCAAGAGTCACATTCTTTTATGAATTCATTACGTAACATTCTATTTCTCAGAGAACTCCATTCCTCTGAATAAAACGCATCGATGGGGTCTCGAATATCGTTTAGACCTCGATATAAACAACAAGGCTTAGATACTCCAGTAGGAGTTATTGATACATTAGTGAAAGGAGCAATACAAAAATAACCCATTAAGACAAAATTTTACAAACACTTCCTACATATAAATTACCAGGATAAGTATTCCAGTCGAAATCAAAAGTAGAAAAGTCTTCAATAAGTTTATTTACAAAATAATGCATATCACCGCTTAATAAATTTTCATAATCTCTTTTACTCACTATACCATCAATTGCCATAGCATAATAATTATCAAATAAGTGATACGGTTCTTTGACCATCCAATTAAAATTAGATTTATTGGTATAAGATGTGCCCTCTATTTCTACTTCTTTACTTTCATCATAAGTCAAAGTCGCTTCTTGCGAATAAATGTAATCAAAAGGTAAATAAAATTTTTGTTTTACATATTTAAAATATTCATCTATTTGTTCAGAATTAAATACAAAAGTCAAATAATCATTATTTAAGTAATGAACAATATTTGTTTGAGCGGGGTCATCAATACATTTTTTAATTGTTTTAAAAGAATTTGTACCAGTATTACCGTCAGGACTCATTAATTGGAAAAATTTATCCACTCTATCTTGTGCAATTTTATTTCCGTTTTCTTTTTCTTCGGGATTCAGATTTGTAGTATTATACGCTGAACCACGTTGTTCTATTACAGTTTTTCTAAAATTTAAACGATTAAAAAATAAATCTAATGATGATTCTGGTGCTCCTGGTTCGAGATATGGTCTTTGACCATTATATTCACATTTAGTGTTATACGTAAAAGCCAAAGATTTTGGGTCAAAATCTCGTTCTTTTACAGAGGTTTCATAATGCTCTTCAAAATTACAATGCACTTCGTCAGTTTTATATTTTAAAAATAATTCCAAAAGATTTGAATTGCAACTCAACTTAGCCGAATCTATTGTATCTTCAGCCGGATTCGTCACACCTAGAGACAGAAAAAAACTAAATTTTGAATCATTTATGTTACCATCATCAGGTTCAATTAATGACCCCAAGTAAGTTGTCCAATCTTCCAAAGTTGTTCTTTTTATCATAGCTCTCTTACTAGACATTTAAAAATTTCTTCGATTTCGATAGGCATGTCTGACCTATGTTGTTCTAAAAAATAAATATATTTTATAAAATCATTACAGTGTTTTTCATTAAAATTATCAGACCATAAATGAGAAATTATAGATTTATTCTCAATGCGGTTTTCAATAAATTTTTTTGTGTTATCGGGTAAATACTTTAAACTGAGATAGTTTGGTTTTTCTACCATTGATAGCCACATATCACCCTCAAATTTCTTTAAGTATTTATATGTCGATTCATAATTAAAAACATTCATTATGTGACATGCATAATGATAATAAATTGTTGCTTTTTTATTTTCAAAAAAATTCAACCATTTTATCAAATTACGCTCAAATATTTTTTGTTTAAATCCATAACGAACAAATTCACCAACCTCGTCAATGCCATCTATACTAAACATCACAACAAATTCATTAGCCTGTTGTAAAGTTTCAATCCATTTTTTAGGAAATACGGAACAATTAGTTACAAAAAATATTTTTACCTTAGGCAAATCTAAACCTTGTAAAAACTTTAAAAAGTTGTCATCAAGAAATGGTTCTCCTCCTAACAAACGTATTATTTCTATATCTTCTTTATCAACATCCTCTATTTGTTTACTGCTATCGAGAATTGCACTATTATGCTCAAAAGGATAACCAACTCTTGGTACTATGTTCTTTAATATTTTCTCTTCATCATACCAAGCAGAACTATTATCCACACCACAAGTTACACATTTGAAATTGCATTTATTCGACATTGCCATGTCAATATCACGTATTTTAGGATTTTTTATTTTTTCTTCGGTCAAATGATACTCATTAAGGTTTTGTCTAAGACTTTTTAACCCTTTATTTTCTTCATCATAGCAATGAGTGCAGATTTCGATATGTTCACCTTTTAGCATTCTTTTTCTTAATTGATTCCATTCATCGCTGTAAAATGCCGAATTAAGATTACGTTGAGAGTGTGCATCAATCACATTCTCCGTCACCATACAACAAGGCGCTGGAACACCACATATATTTCTTATGTGAGCAAAAGGAGCCATGCAAAAATATTTTGAATTTTTTAATTCATTAATTTCCATATTTCCTCATTAGCATTAGCAAATGAATTCATTTTTTTATCCATTATTTTCATCGCTTCTACAAAATATTTTTTATTTATTTGTTCGTATGGCATTGAAATAATTTTATTGACATTTTCATCAGTAGTATACCATTTTTCTCTTATAGAAACTGGAATTTGTGTATGACGTAGAAAAAAAGGAGTGTGTAGTGGCATGAACCAATAATTAAAACCCAAATCAATAATGCTTTGGAGTTTATTTATATTTAAAATTGAAACTGTAGGACTAATCATAATATCGGCCAATTGATTCCAAATATTAAGATTCTTTTTTATAATATTCCATTTTACACCAAATCGTATCGATTCTGATAATCCATCAACACCATCTATAGAGACATCTATCTTAATTTGTTTAAACAAAGATAACAATTGTAAAATTTCCTCATCAGGTATCACACTACAATTAGTATTACATGAAAATGTTACATTTTTTAAGTTTATTTTTTCATTTAAAAGTTTTAAAAACCATTTTAGATTTTTACTATAAAAAGGTTCTCCACCAATTATTCTGACATTTTTTAATTTTGAAAAATCGGTGTTCATTAAAACATGTTCTATTTTTTTTATATAGGCTTTATGGTTACCGATATCGTTATAATGATGTTGTTCGATTTTTTTTAAATCTTGAATTTCATTGACCAATGAATTCCATTTTGTAGATACACCAGGACGACACGACCTACATGTCATATTACAATAAAAATCTAATGCAAGTTGTAAATCTTCTAAACCTTGACCCTGATATTTTTCATTATAATTCTGTCGTGTGCTTTTAAAATTTTGATTTTCTAATTTTCGACAATAATTGCATTCATCAATCCAGTCATTCGTCAAATTAAAATATAATTCATTTCGAACTGGTAAAGTTAATGCCTCATTTAAATTATTAACATTGAATATCGAAGAAGACTCCCAAAATTCAAATTTATCGTCTATATCAATACTACAACAAGGTCTGACTGTTCCATAATTAGAAAATACAGAAACATGGCTTTTAATAGACTTGCAATCCATCTTTATTTTTATTTTTGAAATCGTGTTCCATAAATGCTCTTTTAGTTGTGATATCCGTGAACCAATGGCTCGATTTTTGGTCTATTTTCACAAAATCCAATTCTTCAATAGTATGTTTATTGAATAGTGTTTGAATATCATTTTTTGATTTTGTAATACACATTCCGCATCCACAAAAAGTTTTAGGGCAAGTAATCATAGGAATTTTTTTCTCATATAATCCATCTTGCAATTTATCAATCATCAAATCAAATTCTGAAATTTTTCCTAAAGGCTCAACATTACCATCAAGATTTACACCACAAGTTTGATGCGTCCATACTAAGTCTAATTCAGAATTTAAAAAAAGAAAGTACCAATTAACCATGCAACTCCACCCCAAAAAATTAGTATCAGGAAGAAAATAACTATCCACACCGTCAGCTTTAAAACATCTCCCTCCACAACAGGGACGGCCGAGTCCCCTTTGGGTATCTCCAGATTCTGCAACATTTTGTCCTTTCTGTTTCCAATAATCTCGAAACC
>Ga0310343_10000884_pt1 | contig 14841 bp, 16 predicted proteins | sample HC15DNA2025_MG_FD_203519 | JGI IMG/M metagenome (GOLD analysis project Ga0310343, IMG submission 203519) | Marine microbial communities from station ALOHA, North Pacific Subtropical Gyre - HC15-DNA-20-25_MG | ecosystem: Environmental > Aquatic > Marine > Oceanic | place: Pacific Ocean: North... | reverse complement strand
CGAAAGCTGAAAAAGGAAATTTCAAAGAAAACAATTTAAAAAGATATAAAACATTTTCTAGGAAAGTTCTTAAAAAATTACCAGATGTTATAGTTGATGGTGTTAAATTACCTAGACTTTTGACTAGGATTGACGTGTCATGTTGCCTAGAAGGACCTAGGAGTATTTTTGTTAACGAATTAGAATTTGTTCCTTCCTTATACATTGAAGAAAATACACCAGGTAAACCTATAGACCAACAATTAGGTGATAAAATGGTTTCTATAACCAAGCTATTTAAAAAAAAATTATAAAATTTTGTATAAAAACTTTTTAATGTTTTTCGCTCTAGAAAAAGCATTTGGATGTTTTGTATATTTTTCTATAACTTTTGGAGACACATATGAATTTTTTGACGTACTCCTATTATGTCCTAATTTCTCAGCAGTTTTATTAAGAGAATTTACTATATTTTGTTTGAATTGTGTTTTATTTAAAGGCACAGGTAAATTTTTGACGTACTTAATAAAGTACATATTAGATGCAAGAGTTCTGAAATCTTTACATGTAAAATCTTGACCAGTTTTATTTTGAAGATATTCATTCATATCATTTGACGTAACAACTTTTATAACATTATCTTCTTTGTATTTGAATAGTTCTTTCCCAGGAATTCTTTTTAAATATTTAAAAAATTTTTTTAAACGTTCGTCTTTTATTGGGATTGAATGTTTAATTCCACTTTTTCCTTTAAAAATAAAAGTATAATCATTTTTAAGATGCCTTTTAAGCATTGTTGTTAAACCATAACTTCCATTCTCAATACAGTATTTTTTATTACCTACTCTTATATTTGTTTTCATCATAATCACAAACATGTTAGCAATCACACAATCTTTTAAAAAAGAAGAAGTTTTAATATCTTCGTTTATTTTTCTTTTGAAAGAAGATTGAATTTTAATAAACTTTTTAAGACGACGATATTTTGAGCGTTTTCCTTTTTCAACAAAAGATGGATGATACTTATACTGTTTTCTATTTTTATTATCAAAAGAAATAGCTTGAATCTTGTCATTACTCTTTTTAGATAACCAAACTTTCTTATACCCAGGAGGAATACCAAGTTTTTTTATTTTATTTTCTATAGAGTCAGATACAACTTTATTGTTGTAAACATGCTTATACTTTTTTCCTTTTTTATAAATGTCGTAGTATTTATCCATTCTATCTATATAACTCATATTAATCATGTATATTTAACGATCTTATTTTCTTGCTAAATATTAATGGAAACTGCTGTTAAAAATGAAGGTGACTATCTTCAAGTATGTAACGATTTAAAAAAACAATATGACGACATAAAAAATGAATATGAGGAAAAATTAAGAAAAAAAGATGAAAAAATAAAATATTTGAGAGAAAAATATGACAAAGATATTCTTACCAAACAAAAAAGAATTGTTCTCTTAAATCAAAAAATTAAAATTACTTCGTCAGAAATGAGTTTTTATAGAAATTGTTACGATGAGTCTTTGAGGTTTATGAATAAATTATTTTTATTTTTTAATAAATCTCTTCCCGATACTCATTCTATACTTTTTACAGATAACAAAGATACAAATTTTATTAATTTTCAAGTTGAATTAGAGGATGAAAGTAGAGGTATTAAAGTTAAAATTGATGATTATTCTAGTTTTTTTCACGAAATACCAAAATTACGTTCATGGTTTGAAAGTATTATTTAAAAAAAAGAAACTTTAGTAATTATGGAAGAAGAAGAAATACATCCTCAGGTTAAAAAATTATTAGCTTTACCTCAATATGAACAAAGATCTCCAGAATGGTTCGAACAAAGAACAAAAGTTCTTACCGCAAGTCTAATAGATACAGTTCTTGGGAGAAGTAAATACCAAACAGCAGAAGAAGTTCTTTTTGCTAAGTGTGGTATTAAAAGACCATTTCTAAGCAACGATGCCACTAGACATGGACAAAAATACGAAGATGAAGCAATTGCTCATTATTGTAAAAGATACAATAAAAAAAACCTAAGCTTCGGTCTGTTACCTCATCCTACTATACCTTTTTTAGCAGGTTCTCCCGATGATATTACTTATGATGGCATAGTGATCGAGGTAAAATGTCCTTTAAGGAGAAAAATTGTAATGGGAGAAATACCACACCACTATCTTTCTCAAATATTATTCAATATGGAGATTTGTGATCTAGAAAAAGGTGTTTTCATAGAATACAGACCTGCATGGATGAATGACAATGACGAAATAACACTTAATGTTGTACATATAGATAGAGACCGTGAATGGTTTAAAAGTGTTTATCCAAAATTAGAAGCTTTCTGGAAAGATGTATGCTTCTATAGAGACGTAGGTATTTCGTATCATCCTCAATTTGAATACTGGAATCATAAATACGGAGAAAAAACAAGTATAGAAATAGGCCCTCCTAGGAAAAAAACTTGTTTATTTGTAGAGGAAGAAGATAGTGATTAATTTTTTTTCTTTTTAACTTTGCGTTTCTTTTTAACTTTACTTTTCTTTTTAACTTTACGTTTCTTTTTTAAAGGTTTTCCAAAACTACTACTTTTTGGTTTTATTTTTTTCAGTATTTCAGGAACTACTTTCATTGAAGATGTTGGTCCATAAGGATGAAAAAAAGAGTAATTCATTAATAATTACAAATATTTTATTATCCAAAAAAAATATTGTTTAATATTAAATGTACATCAAAAATATTGGCAAGGTACCTTTAATGACAGTAAAAGACAAAAGAACTCTTTTTAGTAAAATTACTAAAAACAAACCTTTAAAAAGTATTAAAAGAACAGTTTCTCAACGTATTAAAAATATGGCAAAAAAACATGGTATTACCATCACTTTTAAAAGAGACAATAAAAGACTTTATAAAAGTGAAGCACAAATAAAAAAACAAATAGAACTTAAGAAAAAAAGAAAAAAGAAAAAAGTTAAAAGAAAAATGAAAAGAAGAAGAAAAAGAAGTTAAAAGTTTTTAAATATTTTGTACAATAATTTAAAATTATCGTAAAAATTATTTAAATGTTTTAATAAAAATTTACACTCCCTCCACTTGTTAAACTATTACTACCGAAAGCAACTGAAAAGAAATGTATAATAAATGTTAATGTTATTATACACCAACATAAAGTTTTCCTATATTGTTTGTTAAAGAAATGTTTATCTTGTTCTTCTTTAGTTGTATTTTCTCCCATAAATGGATTCAACCAATCTCTATCTGGAAGTATTAGTGTAATTATTTCACTTGTTATGATATATACCATAGGTATGAACACACCCAAACAAAATACTATTTTTCCTACATGATTTGCATTACCATTGGCTGCACAACTACAATCAAACCCTATTATATAACCAAAAGCTAGAGGTATTGTAACAGCCATCATAATAGCTTCTATAATTGTTACTGCTTCTCTATTTACAGTAGCTGTTTTTTTTACTTCTGTTTCTAATTCTTCTCCAAATTCTTCTTTTTTATTTTTTTCCTTATCAAAATAAGGAATTATAACATCTTCTTGATAAATTCTTATTCCAAGTGTATTCAAAACTCCGACTAATAATAGATAAATCATTGTCATTATACCATAAGTCACATTAACTGTAGTTTTAGTATCAACGGTACTCATTTATTATATTAAATATTTTTTTTTTATCGATTATTACATACAAAATTATAAACATTAGAATCTCTTATTTTTACAAAAAAATGTTTATTGTTATGAACAATACTACTTTGATTAGTATTGTAATTACTTTCACAAATTTCGCAAAAATTAAAATTAGGGCACATTAGACATTTATATCTAATACCAGAGACAGGATTTCTTCCACAACCATTACAAATTATTCCTAAATGGATATTTTTTTTACTTTTGTGGAATTCCATAAGGTTTAAATCTTGTCTTAAACTTTTTATTTCATTATATATTTGTAGCAAAGCATTATCGTTTTTTATATTATTATTCATTTAATAAAATAAAATACTATAATAAAATTCTTAATACGCGTCATTAGTAATTTTAGTACCACAATAAGAACTTGATTTTTCTTTAAAATTTTGATATCTATAAATACCCTGTTCTACTGCTTTCTTAGTTATAAAAGCAAAATGTTCTTGAAATTCTCTTCCATGACCATATTTTACACACATTAAATGAGCAAGTTCATGGAGAAGAACAAATATCATAGTATTAGAATCTTCTAATTTTGTTGGATCATTTCTTTTTCTTACACACATTCTCAACTGGTCTCCCTTATTTAAAACATAAGCTGCACTTTTTTCACCTATAGAAGTTTCTCGGATACCATTTTTTTTACTTGTTATTTTTCTCCATCTTTTGTGAAGTCTATCAGCTACTTTTTTATTAGGAAGACTGTTCTTGTAACAATAATTTACTATTTGATTACCTTTTTCTCTTACAATATTCAATTGTATAGCTATTCTCTTGGATATTTCTGGATTTTCATTCTTTCTTTTTTGGACTGTAATAAAAGTATCACTTTTTACTTGTATTTTTTGAGTACTTTCATCTAGTTCAAACAATTTTATTATAGAAAATATTATTAATATAACACTAATTATACTGACTATTTTTTCTCCAACGTTCATCTTATCTACGTATTATACAAGAAAAAAATATAATCTTTTATCTTAATGAATTGTTTTACTAAAATTCTTATATTTTTAGGATTAAAACAAAAAAATACAGGGATACAAGTAAGAAAAAAGTTAAATAGAGGATTAAGTTTAAACATCGATAGAAATAGAATAAAAGATCCAGAGCTAAGTAGACTTTCTCAACCAAGAAGTATAACTAGGGGTCTTTATACTAATAAAAATTGTAAAAATCTTTCTCCTAAATTAAGACATTATACTAATAATGATGAAGTGAGAATTAATATTACAGAAATGGAAGATACAAAAGAAAATACAATAATATTTTTTAAAAATTTATGTAAAAAATGGTGGTATAGTTTATCTATTACAGGATTATTAATGATACAACCTATATACAATATTATTAATTTTAAAATTGATGTATTACCCAGTCTTTTTTTACAAACAAGTATTCTTATACAATACACACTATTAATAAGTTATTTTAATAATATACACTACGAAAAATATGTTAAGAGTGATAACATAAGTTACTGGATAATAGGACTGTCATTAGCAAGTGTTATTTATAGTTCTATAGGTCTCTTCTTTTTAGAAAACAATGTTGAAATGAGTAACTTCGATAATCAAAATATTTTTTGTAAAAGTTTTATGTACGTCACACTGCCTTTAATTTGGTTATACAGTAAAATGATTCTTTTTGTACACACATTCGTTTTTAGTTCAGTCCTTTGCGATCACACTCAAGAATTAAAACATTATGCTGAAGAAGTTACTACAGATCAACTTTTTGAAGAAGGAGACCTTAATATATTTAAAATTTCAGAAAGTCTCACTAAAATAAGATACAACATGGAACAATCTGTTGAATATTTTTCTTCTTTATTCAGTTGTTCTACTATAATGTTTGCTTTATCATGGAGCACTATATTTTATCTTTCCAATAATAACATACCATACAGTGCTCCGTGGGGTTCTCTAATAGTTTATTCAGTCAATCATTGTATTTTTTTATACAATATTTATAATTTTTCAAATTCCAAAAAATCTCTTTTAAGGTACATAAAAGGTCCAAGATTTTTATTCAAACATTTTTCAAGATATACTTTCGAACAAATAGAAAAAAAATTTGAAGACATTAATATGATTATGGTTAATCTACAAGAAGAAAATTCCGCATCTATAGAATGGGTTTCATTATACTTAGTCTTAAATGAAAAATGGATCGAATTTTCTGTATTGGGTATTTCATTTGAAAATTTTGATATATTCAAACAAACAATAGCTGCTGTTATATTTGGATTTTCTGTCTGGAATTTTGTTCAATAATTTTTAAAGCTACCAAACCTCCACCTATATGCCACATTGTATGTAAAATAGGATAATAATCATCAGTAAAAAAAGTTATACCGTGTACAATCAAAGTAGGTATTATCAACATCAGTAATTCTTTGTTTAATTTATAGTTTACTAAGAAATATACTATAACAGAAGTTGCTACAACCCAATCTAGAGCTTGTAATTTTAAAATAAGACCATCTCTTTCATGTACACAACAACTATAGAAATGAAAAATAGAAGAAATTATAAATATAGAAATCAGTAAACATTTTCCTAAAGGATCTTCTATTTTATTAGAAGCCATTAAATATAAAACGTTTGAAACTACCAAAATTATTTTTTCAAAGTTAGAACAATGCCCACAAGGCAATGCTTTTATTTTAAATCCCATATAACATTAAACAATAAAATAATTTTCTTGGTATACTAGTAATGAGTAAACCCGGAAAATCATTGAAAACCCTTTGTAAACGTTTAGGAGTGCGTTTAACCGTTAAAAGAGGTAAAAAGAGGGTGTACAAAAGCGTTGCTGTCCTTAAAAGGCAATGTGCTAATAAAAAGAAGAAGAAAGTTAAAAGAAAAAGGAGGAGAAGAAAGTTTGGTGCATCTTTAGCAGGAGAATCTAATGAAGAAGAAAGGGATGATATTCGTAATCAAGTAAACGCAGCACTTATACTTCAAGCATTACAAAGAGAAAGTCAAGCATTATTACAAAGAGAAAGACAAGCATTACAAAGAGAAAGACAAGCAGCAAGGCGAAGAGATTATTACGAAAGGAATAAAGAACAAATAGCAGCAAGGCGAAGAGATTATTACGAAAGGAATAAAGAACAAATAGCAGCAAGGCAAAAAGCTATATATGAGAAGCATAGAGAAAAAATAATAGCAAGGCAAACAGCTTGGAGGAAGAATAATAGAGAAAAAGAAGCAGCAAGGTTCAGAGATTATTACGAAAGGAATAAAGAAAAAGAAGCAGCAAGGAAAAAAGCTTACAATGAGAAGCATAGAGAAAAAATGATAGCAAGGCAAACAGCTTGGAGGAAGAATAATAGAGAAAAAGAAGCAGCAAGGTTCAGAGATTATTACGAAAGGAATAAAGAACAAATAGCAGTAAGGCAAAAAGCTAGGTATCAGAAGAATAAAGCAAAGATAGCAGCAAAGAGAAAAGCTAGAATAGCTGCAGAAAACAACAAAAAAAGAAAGAGAAAGTTTGGAAGAAAAAGAAAACAAAAACTAACCAAAAAAAGTTTTTTTAATTTAATTGGTAAGATAATGAGTGTTATTACTGTTGGTAATACATTTCGTTATTTGATACAAGACATTAGTAACACTCATCGGAGGTTAAAACAAGACAGAACTAAAACTCAAAAACTCATTAACAGTACTATTACACATTTAAATAATAGTAATAACATGAACTTAATTAACCAAAAATTCCAATTCGAAGAGAAAGGGACCTCAAAGAAAATTAATGATTATTTTAATGAAAAAACAGTACATTCAGGTTACGATTCAGTTCAGGATTTCATAGATTATTTAGAAAATGGCGAAAGACGTAAAACAGAACAGAAATCTTTATTAGGAGGATTGACTTTAATGGCAGCAACACCAATCGTAGCTTTCATAGAAATGTTTCGTACCGCAGTAACAACGTGTAGTTACTTTAGATCCGATGACTATACTATATCTAGTTTAATTAAAAAATTAGGTTATAAAAATCCTATGAGAACAAATAGTTTTGGATTACTTCCTACTATGGAAGATTTCGAGTTCAAAGAAAAACCTTTTTATAACGAAGGAGATTTAACTCAACTTATTATTAATCTATTTAAAAAACTTGGAATTTATGTGTCTTACACTATCGCTAGGAAAGTACTCTTCGCTATAGTTTTATCTAGATTTCATTGTTTAAATGAACATTTAAAATCAATGTTAGAACGAGTAAAAAAAATAAACATTTAAAATAATTTTCTTGGTATACTATTAATGAGTAAACCCGGAAAAGTATTGAGAAACCTTTGCAAAAAAATAGGAGTGCGTTTAACCGTCAAAAGAGGTAAAAAAAGGGTGTATAAAAGTATTGCTGTCCTTAAGAGACAATGTGCTAATAAAAAGAAGAAGAAAGTTAAAAGAAAGAGAAGATTTGGAACTAAAAAACCCCAATGGGAGCTTAATGAGGAAAGAAGAAAAAAAAGAAGGGAAAAAGAATATTGGATTAATCCTTGGAAAAGTCCTTCTCCATATAACCCACCCAGAAAATCTAAACAATACATTAAACAAAAAGAAAGTTTAAGAACAAAAATGGAAACTGGAAAAATAAGCAAAGAAGAATTTGACAAATTAAGAAAAAAATTAATAGAAAAAAGAAGAAAACTCAGTATATGGAAAGATGCTTATTTAAAAAAAATCAAGAACCGTCTTAAGATAAAGAAAGGAAAAGTTCATGGAGAAGCAAAACAAATTGGACAATTTAAATATACAATACCAGGTTCTAAAGGTAAAAAATATGAAGTAAATCTACTTACGATGGAATGTACTTGTCCAAATTTTACATATCGTAGAAGTGGATTCCCAATAGAACATCCAGATCGTTGTTGTAAACATATAGATGAAGTTTTTGCACAAAAAGGAATATCTCAAAAAGATTGGCTTGAACATTTAGGAGTAGCAGCAAGCAATGATCCTGACGTTATGGCACAATTAAAAAATTTTAAGAATTTAAATTTAAATAATAATAATGATAAAAAAAAGAAATATCTATTTGATTTTCAAAATAATAAAGACCGAGAAGCATATACATCAATTTTAAGATTTCATATCCAATCAGGGGGAAGTAAGGAGTGGATTGTCAAATTTCTACAGGATGAATGTTTCAAAAATTTAAAAGATGATGAAAGAGATATACTCTTAAAAGAATTTGAAAAAGAATTTAGAAATAGAAAATTCGGAAGAAAAAAAATAAATCGTAAACGTAACAAAATGAAAAAAGAAAAAATATCATCAAGTCTTAAGAAACTTTGTAGAAAGCATGGAGTGCGTTTAACTGTCAAAAGAAAAGGAAAGAGAGTTTACAAATCCGTCAAAGTCCTTAAGACACAGTGTGCTAATAAAAAGAAAAAGAAGAAAGTGAAAAGAAGAAGGAGGAGAAGAAAGTTTGGTGCATCTTTGGCAACATATTCAGGTAGTGATGAAGATTATTATTATTCTGATGACGAAGAAGAAATGGATGATATTTTTAATCAAGTAAACGCAGCACTTACACTTCAAGCATTGCAACGAGGAAGACAAGCACGTAAAAAATTTAAAGAAAAACGTGAAAAATATAGAAAGATGAGTCCAATCCAACAAATAGGATACCTTAGGCATGAAAGACGCCTCGCTGAACAAGAACAAGAGCAAGAAGCGTTATTAAAAAAAGCTATGAAAGAAGAAGTAGCTAGGGAAGAAGCAGCTATGAGAGAAGCAGAAAATAAGGAAAAGTTAAAAAACAAGCTTGAAAAGGATTTACGAAATTTGAGTGTTAATAACGGAATAGTTAATAATGGAATAATTATTAGACCTTTATGGAGTTTATCTGGTCAAGTTAAGGATTTAACGGAAAATTTATCAATGACTGAAACGACAATAGAACATTTTGTAAACAACATAGTTCAAAGAAAAACAGAAGAAGAAGCTAGGGCATTAGTAAAAAGAATAACAGAAGATGTGAATAAATGGAGAAGAGGAGACATTCTCATTTCTGATTTAAACTTAGGAGCATATAATTTTGGAAGAAAAAAGCGTAAAAAGAAAAGAAAAAGAAGAAAATAATTTTCTTGGTATACTAGTATAATGAGTAAACCCGGAAAATCATTGAAAACCCTTTGTAAAAAATTAGGAGTGCGTTTAACTGTCAAACGTGGTAAAAAGAGGGTGTACAAAAGCGTTAAAGTCCTTAAATCACAATGCGCTAAAAAGAAAAAGAAAGTTAAAAGAAAAATTAAAAGAAAAAGAAAGTTTGGTTCAAAGAATAAACTTGTTGATATTATAAGTTTTGCAAAAAAAAATAAAATCCCATTAGGAGTTGCTGCAAGCATTTTAACATCATTTGGATTAGGTTATTATGTTAAAAAAAAAATGACTAAAAAAATACCAAAGATAAGTTATGAAACTGCCGTGAATGCACCAATAAAGATACAGAGAGCAGCAAGAAGTTTCTTAGTACGTAAAAGGTTAGAGAGAGAAAGAGCAAAAGCAATAGCAGAAGCAGAAGCAGAAGCAGCAGAAAATAAACAAGAAGTTGCAGGTTTGAATAAAGAGTGGGGAGAAGGTTTTTTTAGATTAAAATAATTAAAATAATTTTCTTGGTATACTAGTATAATGAGTAAACCCGGAAAATCATTGAAAACATTGTGTAAAAAATTAGGAGTGCGTTTGACTGTCAAACGTGGTAAAAAGAGGGTGTACAAAAGTGTTAAAGTTCTAAAGAGTCAGTGTGAACGAAAAAGGAAGGTTGTTAAAAGGAAAAGAAGGAGGAGAAAGTTTGGTACCGGAACACCTGAACAAGGAAGACCTGATTCAGTAGAAACTCCAAGAACAGTAGGAAGAAATCCAAATGCAATAACTCCAGGTTATTGGGATTCTCCTCCTGGTTGGTTATCAAATAGTCCAGGTCCTTTGAGCCCAATACCATTAGATACTGATTCTGATTCTGAATCTGACGAAGAAGAATCAGATTTCACATTACAATTACCACCACGTATCGTGAGAAGAAGACTTGATTTTTCTAATATGTTTGGAAAGAAGAAGAAAGTCAAAAGAAGAAAGAAAGTTAAAAATAAGAAGAAAGTAAAAAGAAAAAGAAGGAGAAGAAAGTTTGGTAAGAAATCAAAGAAGAAATCTGTTGATATTGTAAGTTTTGCAAAAAAAAATAAAATTCCATTAGGAATTGCTGCAACCATTTTATCATCAGTTGGGATAGGTTATTATATAAAAAATAGAAAACCATCTGAAGAACAATTATTTAAAGAATTTATTAATATCCCTGATTCAGACAAACTAGAATACTTGGCAAAACAAGATAGAAAAACAAAAGAACAACTTGAGAAACTTCATGCATATAGAGAAGCGGTAGTCAGGGTATGGCAAAACATTATGAATAATAATAATACACCTGAAATTAAGGAAATAAAGGACAAATTTTTAGCTGAGGCGGAAGCCGAGCAAACTAGTCGTATAAAAACGAATAAAAATTTGTCTAAAGAGGAAGAAAAAGCAGCAATGGATAGTTTTTTGTTAATTAAGATGTTTCCTCTTACAGAAAAAGTAGTAAAAAAATATAATAAAAACTTTCCAGATTATGAGGAATTTAAGAAAAATTATTTTTAAAAGTAGGTTCCAATAATATTCTTTTGTTCATTCGTTAATTGATTCGGTAGTATTACTGAAAATCTTAAAATAAGTTTTCCTCTCGAACCATTAGGTTTAGTAAACCCTAGTCCTTTTAATTTTTTAGTATACCCTTCTTTGATTGGTGTTTTAATTTTTACACTATGGATTAAATTGTCGAAATATTTGAAACGATATTCTTTACCTATCATAGCTTGTTTAAAATCTATAGGTGCGTGAAAAATTATATTGTAATTCTCTTTTTTAAAATGAGACATTTCAATTAATTTTAATTTGACGTACAAGTCACCAGGGTCTCCACTTAGTATACAATTTCCTTCACCTTTTAATTTTACAACATGTCCATCTCGATAGTCTTTTTGTATTTCAACGTCAGTAGTATACTGTATTTTAATCATACCGCCAAGAACTCCAAATCCTTCACAATTTTTACAAACTTCATCACTTTTACCCCAACTTGAATTTATGTATGGAACTTTTATTTTACCATTACCATCACACATATGGCACTTTTTTATTTTATTATAAGGATCTTCCATTTTACGCATATATTGTATCTTTTTAATATTTTGGTTGAAAATATCTTCTATAGTAAAAGGCATTTCTATTCTAATATCGTCTCCTCTTCTAGATAACTTTTTATTGTTTTTAAAAATATTATTTTTCATGTTACTCAACATAGAACTATTTTCCCATACATTCCTTTCTCCGCATATTTTTTTGTAAGCTTTTTCATATTCGTTGTATTTGTCTAAATTAATACCCATTGAATTTTCATTATTTTGTAAAATTGAACAAAGATGCATAAATCTTCTCTCTACCGTTTGTATATCACTCTTTGGAGACAATTCCAAAATTTCATAAGGTTTCATTCTTACTTAAATTATTTATTATTAATGTATGTGAAATACGCGATAATAAAATCTTGTATACTAATAATGAATATAATAAACACGTGTGCGTTATTTGTGTCATTTGTTGTTGCTAAAATGGTTTATTCATATAATTCTTATAGTAAATATTATAAACCAATCGACAATAAAGGAAAAAACAAAGAACAATATTGTTTTGAAATTGCAAGAAAAACCATAGTTGAACAATGTCAGGATCCAGAAATAGGTCTTTGTGCTGGGGAGTTTTATTACAAAGATCTTTGGACTCGTGATGCTTTCTTTGGTTGTATGGGTCTTTTAACATTAGGTGAATATAAATTAGTTGAAAAAGTTCTTGACACATTACAGAAATTTCAAAGAAAAGATGGTCTTATACCGTTGAGGGTAGGAAATAATTATTATGGTATAAGATTCTTGTTTGGAATAGACGTAGGAAATAAAGTAGCAGTATATGAAGATGACAAAGCTTTCAAAGAACCTAGTGACAGTAATTCTCAATTTATAGTATTGACTTATTTACTTTATAAACAAACGAATAATTTAAGAATACTACAGAAATTTTATGCAGCATGTTCTAAAGCTTACACTAGTAATTTGAAAAATGTTAAAAGTGATAAATTATTACACGGTGAATATTTCGATACATGGCATGATACATTTATTATTAATGGAGCTTCTTTATTCTCAAATGTTTTTATGTTAAAATCAATTCAATGCTTTTCTGAGATGAATAGAAGTCTTTCTAAACCTTATGTTATGTCTTATTCCGACTTCAATATTCATCGTGAAATTTTTATCGAAAAGTTTTGGAACGGTAAATTTCTTAAAATGTATCCAGATATGGAATATTTAGAAACTGCCGGTAATTTCCTAGCTATTCTTTTTGACCTAGTGAATAAACAACAGGCTTCGTCAATTCTTATCCATTACGAAAATGCTAACAAAAAACCTATGCTCCCTGTAGTTTTACCTGAATTACCTAGAAAGTATATTTATAAACCTTTGTATTTAATAGGGTTACAAGACTATCATAACAGACATTTTTGGCCATGGGTTAATGGTTTAGCAAAAGCTGCTTGTAATCATGCTAATATTCAATCTGGTACAGTAAACGAAGCTTTTAAAAATGTAGAAAATATTATGTATAAATATGGAAAGTGTTACGAAAGAATAGATCCTAAGACTTTAGGACCTGTACGTCATTTTTTCCAAAGTTCTGAGATTAATTTCAGTGAATCCGCTGGAATGTATTTATTAGCTAAACAGGATAATGTATTTTAACGAAGAATTATAACCATTTTAATTGTAAGTATATGACTTATTATTAAAATGTTTACTATAATAAATGGAACATGGTACAATAATCATTGGTGCAGGATTAAGTGGGATTTTAATGAGTAAATATTTATCACAAAATAACATAGAACATATAGTTTTAGAAAAAAGAAATGTTTTAGGAGGTATATGGGCTTACTCTGATGATGAAAATATAACAACTGTTACTAAAAAGACAATAATGTCAAGTTCCGCTGGAGCAAGTTTTTTTTCAGATTTCCCATTTCCAAAATCTTATCCACATTTTCCTCATTCTAGTGAGTACTATTCATATTTAAAAGATTATGTTAAAAATTTTGACATAGAAAAAAATATTATTTACGGAGTCAATATAACAAAAGTTATAAAAGTTGAAGGTCAACATGAAATATCTACAGATTCTGGAGATGTTTATAAATGTACTAATTTAATAATTTGTACGGGATTACACAATAAAAAAAACAATATTTTTAAGAAAAAATATCCAAAATACAATGGCAAATTATTACATTCTCAACAAATTAAATTTAATAAACCTTATTGTAAAAAAACTGATAAAGTTTTAATTTATGGCGGAGGAGAAACTGCTGCAGATATGGCAATGGATTCCTATACTCAATCTTCTAAAGTTATTTGGTGTATACCTAGAGGTATGTGGTGCTTTAAAAGAGTAATTGCTGAAAGACCTCTTGACGAATTTGGTTCTATTCAAAGATTTGAAAAATATCCTTTCCATTCTAAAGAAACACATAAAAGAAACATACAAGCAACTGGGGTATCTGGACATGATATTAAAGAATTTGATTCAAAAGTACCTTATTATCATAAATATTTAGTTAAATCTTGCGAACCTATTATTAAAATTCATCAAGGAGATATAATAGCGAAGCGGGAATTAAAAGAGTGTGTTGGTAAAACTTTTACATTTGATGATAAAACAAAACACAAAGTAGATGTTGTTATCGATTGTACAGGTTACACTCATGATTCTATTTTTAAATTTAAAGATAAAACTTTATGTAAATCATGTATAGATATAAATGATAATACTTTATTCTACATAGGATTTTGTAGACCAATCATTGGTTCTCTCATGTGGGTTGCTGAATTACAAGCTTTAATGGTCTCAATGATTTTATCAAAAAAAATAAATATTAAAAAAGAAGATATGTTAAAAATTATCGAAAAAGATGAAAAATATTATAAAAAACTTTTTGGGAAGAATAAAAATTATAAAAGAATAAACATTGTTGATTTA
>Ga0310343_10000881_pt1 | contig 14854 bp, 11 predicted proteins | sample HC15DNA2025_MG_FD_203519 | JGI IMG/M metagenome (GOLD analysis project Ga0310343, IMG submission 203519) | Marine microbial communities from station ALOHA, North Pacific Subtropical Gyre - HC15-DNA-20-25_MG | ecosystem: Environmental > Aquatic > Marine > Oceanic | place: Pacific Ocean: North... | reverse complement strand
AACAGGGCCCAGGTACAGATGCGGAATAAGGTGTTCCCCCAGGATGAGGAGGCTTTCTCTGGCGTGTCTGATAGCCAAAAAGTATCGTGTTCTAGTAATTCGAAATGCTCTGTAGGGTAAAGAATAGCAGTGTATTCACCAGTACCGTCCACTTCTCGAGCAATTCCAACCGAAGCATAGGACGGTATCTCCTCCAGAATTTGCTCTAGCTGAAACTCGAGGGCTTCCTGCAATCCCACGATTGCGGGCGTATGGGTTTTGATTATCTCGAAAACGAGATGGTAGCGATTGTCCCAATGATTTTCGCCATCCTTTGCTAAACCGTGTCGGATGTTGAATGACATAACATCGATTTCTAATCGATGATTTTCCACAGTTTTGCAGCCTGCCAGAACAATTAAGAGATTCGCTATGATTAAAAGGTTTCGTGGGCTCGGCATTCCAGCAGGTTGTATGGTTGTTCGAGAAATTTGACTAAATCGACTTTGCATGGATAGCAAGTCTCGCTACCAATCTAAGAGAAATTGGGAATGGCGATCGTCTGGAACTGATAATTTTTGATTCATTATACCAATGATTAAATCGTCGACATGCTCGGGCCACATCCTACGAATTTATGGGTGGCTAACTATTTAAGTGGGAAAATAACGCCTTTACTCGTCCCTTTGAGAACGCTTCACCTAATATCCCTAGCGGTAGCTCTTTCCGCCACCTTACCAGCTCTTGGCCAAGTCATAGTCGATTCTAACCGATTCGATAAAGCGATCGAGTCTTTCGAAGCAGCCGATGGCAAGGCTATGCCTGGCAAAGGGAAGGTGCTATTTCTGGGAAGCTCCTCCATTCGCCGCTGGGACACGGCTGCTGCGTTTGAGGGCATCGATTCGATTAACCGAGGTTTCGGTGGCTCACAAACTTCGGACTGCATCTATTTTTTCGATAGAATTGTCACACCTTATGAGCCGAGTGTGATCGTATTCTACGAGGGTGATAATGACATCTCCGCGGGTAAAACGGTCGAGCAGGTTTTCAACGATTTTCAGACCTTCAACTCCTTGGTTCGGGAGAAGCTGCCAGAAACAAAGATCGTCTACATACCCATTAAGCCCAGTATAAAAAGGGCCCAGCTCTGGCCCTTAATGCACTTAGTGAACCAATTGATTTATGTCCGCAGCCAAAAGAGTCGCCACCTCTATTACGCGGACATCGCTACCCCAATGCTAACTACTGGAATGCCTCCAAACGAATCCCTTTTTGCAGAAGATGGGCTTCATTTGAGCGACGAAGGAAACGCATTGTGGGCGAGCATAATCCGACCGGTGCTTGAGAAGGCACTTTCAGGTGATTAAGGTATCAGTTTGTTTTATGCTCAGCTAACAGCGTTGAATAATTTGGGAAATGCTTGGACACGGGCAAAAACATTGCCCTGCTAGAGAATCTGCTACAAACGGACAGCGCTCTTGCTCCGTACGTTTTAACGGCTCACGTAAAGGATATGGGGTAAGGGAGTACTCGGACGGCTTTTTGCTTTAGGAATAGCCTTTGGGAAGAGGATTTCTCGACTTGGATCGCATCTTTGGTCCATGCTAGAATGAGAATTCCGAAGTCCAGTGCTATTTGAAAACGATCCCCCGCGACCCTCTTGAGATTCCTTACCTGACTCAAGATTACTGGGGTAACTTCCAAGGCGTAGGACCCCGACAGCTAGCGAGGATCTTGCTGATAATGAGGGTGAATAGAATTGATTGATCGCCTCCAAAGATCTCAAATAGACATTTTAACGACCAACTCGCCTAGGAGGAGCACAATATCAGACTCTGCCTGAAACATGCAGGAAAATGCCTGCGGTTGACTGGCTAAAACTGAGAAAGCTCACCCTAAAAGGTTAATCTGCGAGTTTTCTAAGTGTGGCGGCTCAGTCTCCGAGTGGCTAATAGGAAGTCGGCTTCTACCAAACTAGACAAATCGAGTCAATGCGGATGAGAGCAAAGCCTCCTTTCGTTTTTTGTTGATAGGAAGATCATCACTATCAGCATGTTTCGCTACACGATTCCTCCTCGTAGTCGAGGAGCTCTCAACTCGAACCTTGGCCTAGATACCTATGCTTCTCTCCGTTTTCGCCACTGTTAATTCCACCCTATGGCCGTTCACCGTGCTCTTGATGGGGATCCTTTTTGTGGTCATAGCCATCGCCGTTTTCCGGATACACGCCTTTCTGTCACTAATATTGGCTTCCGTAATTGTAGGCGGTCTGGCGACTTCCTTGCCGGGAGCCGAAGGAGGGAACCAGATTGTGACCGCGATCGGCCTAACCATGACAGAATTCGGGGCTACCGCCGGAAAGATAGCCTGGGTTATAGCGTTGGCGGCGATCATCGGCGTCTGTTTGATGGAGAGCGGGGCTGCTGACCGGATTGTACGTGGAATGGTGCGTACACTCGGCGAATCCAGAGCTGGAGTCGCTCTGGTCATTTGTTCTTTCATTCTCAGTATACCCGTCTTCTTTGACACCGTTTTCTTCCTTCTAATTCCCCTTGCTCAAGCGCTCGCTTTTCGCCTGGGCAGACATTATCTCTATTTTGTAATGGCCACTTGTAGTGGAGGCGCCATTACCCATGGACTGGTTCCACCCACCCCTGGTCCACTGGTGATGGTGGAAGCCTTGGACCTAAATCTCGGGTTTACAATTGTGGCTGGTTTCGCACTCGGTATCATTCCAGCAATTTCTGGACTTTACTACGGCAAATGGATCGATAAACGCATGCCGATCACTGTTCGAGAAAGTCCGGGTATTAAGATCGCCGATATCGAAGCCATTGTGGCTAAAGACGACAAGGACTTGCCGCCTTTCTTCATGTCCATGCTACCTGTGGTGCTTCCAGTTATCCTTATCGCATTCGCTTCTTTTCTGGCGATCTGGACTACCGAAGGGGCATTCTACCGGGTTATCGAGATTCTTGGAAACAAGAATGTAGCTATGTTCATCGGCACGGTTATCGCTCTATACCTTCTAGCCAAGCAACGCCGCTTCAGTGTCAAGCATTTGGGAAACGCGATGGAAGGACCTCTCGGTACAGCCGGCACGATCATTTTGATAACTTCGGCCGGTGGTGCTTTCGGAGCCATGATTCGACATGCAGGGGTGGGGGATGCGATCTCGGCGATTTCCGAAGGAAGTGGATTCTCTCTTATCATTCTGGCTTGGCTCGTGGCCGCAATACTGAAGATAGCACAAGGATCCGGCACGGTCTCCATGATCACCACCTCCGGGATCGTTGCGGCTATACTGAGTGGTGGTGTTGTTATTGAATATCACCCAATCTACCTGTTTGCCGCCATCGCCTTCGGCTCCCAAGTAGGATCTTGGATGAATGATAGCGGTTTCTGGGTCGTCTGCAAGCTTAGCGGTTTTACTGAGAAGGAGACTTTAAAAACCTGGACAGTATTGCTGGCGTTAATGGGGGTTGTTGGATTGATCGAAATACTGATTGTGTGCGCCATCCTGCCGAACTTTTTCATGTAAGGAGCTCTGATTCGCAAACTAGCAATTGTCTATTATCGCCCATTGGCCATTTGCTCGATAACTTTCATTAGGGCTTCGGTTTCCAATTTCTCCAGTATCCATTGGGCGCCAGCTTCTCTGAGAGCATCGATCCGTTGTCCAGTCCCGATGAAAGGAATGCCCAGCATACGGCAGGCCCTAATATCCCATACTCCGTCACCAACGTAAATGGTGTCCTGCAAGTCTCGCCTCGATCGCTCTGCAGCCAGTTGAATGATATTGGAGCGGACAGGGTGATCTGAAGAGGTTGCATGCACGAAGCTTTCAAGTGTGATATCAGCAGCCTTCAACTTGAAGCGGATTGTCTCCAACCAATCTCCGGTAGCGATGGCTAGATCGATCGACTCATGTAAATGCAGATCCTCTAGCAATTGTCTGGTTTCCTGGGTGCTGCCGAAGGCATTCGGATTAAGTTCCAGTTCATCTCTGAGATTTTCCAGACAGCGATCGCGAACCATGAGCTCTAACTCTTCTTGCTCATTCTCAGATAAATCCGAGAGGCCCTGTCGCACGATAGCGGAAGCGGTTACTTCGTTTAAGGATTTCCAGAACTCGATCGAGAATGATCGCCCCGTAACTTGCGTAAAGGCACTGTTGAACGATTTCCAATCATATTCCTCCCCATCGATAAGCGTTCCATCTACATCGAATACCAATAGCATTCGGCAGCACTATAAGACCTTGCTCGGAATTCAAGCGAGAAGCTGATAGGTAATCGGTGCTGAATTAGGCTTATTTCTAATCAGAAAAGTCGAAGGGCAGTGAGGACCGGCTCGATTGTCTGTCAAATCCTAATACGCACAGGAAGGAGCCAGTCTTCCCTGTCTAAGATCAAAATACTCTTTTACCCATTTCTCCCCAGTTCAAAAACTGCGGAGGCATGCTCAGGTTTGAAGGTATTTGTAGTATTTTATAGACTACAGCTTACCGCCGTAGACCGCGTTTGCACCGAGTTCCTCCTCGATGCGAAGCAGCTGATTGTATTTGGCGACGCGATCACTTCGGCAGAGCGACCCAGTCTTGATCTGGCCAGCATTCGTAGCCACCGCAATGTCAGCGATTGTGGTATCCTCGGTTTCGCCAGAACGGTGGGAAATGACCGATGTATACGACGCCTCCTTGGCCATCTCGATCGCATCCATGGTTTCCGTAAGCGATCCGATTTGGTTAACCTTGACCAGGATCGAATTGCCTACACCCATGTCGATTCCCTTCTTCAGGAATTCGGTGTTAGTAACGAAAAGGTCGTCCCCGACGAGCTGTGTATCCGCGCCCATTTCATCCGTGAGGATCTTCCATCCCTTCCAGTCGTTTTCCGCCAAGCCATCTTCTATGGAAATAATGGGGAAGCGGCTTTGAAGATCATTCAGGAAATCAACCATTTGCTTACTCGATTTCTTAGAGCCATCTGACTTGTCGAAGACGTATTTGCTATTCTTGTAGAACTCGCTCGAAGCCACATCCAAAGCAATGAAGATGTCCTTACCGAGCTTGTACCCAGCCTTTTTAGTGGCAGCAGCGATTACTTCCAAGGCGTGTTCATTCGAATCGAGAGCCGGAGCGAATCCGCCCTCATCGCCGACGGCCGTGGAGAGATTCTTCGCTTTCAAAACGTTTTTCAGCGCGTGGAAAATCTCTGCCCCCATTCGCAGCGCCTCACGAAAACTGTCCGCCCCCTTGGGCATGATCATGAACTCCTGAATATCAATCGGGGCGTCTGAATGTGCTCCTCCGTTGAGTATGTTCATCATGGGCACGGGAAGCACCTTAGCGTTAGGTCCGCCCAGATACTTGTAAAGCTCCAGGCCAGAAGCTTGAGCAGCGGCCTTAGCGTTGGCCAGTGAAACACCAAGGATCGCGTTAGCCCCGAGCTTCGACTTATTTTTTGTGCCATCCAAAGCTAGCATGGCATTGTCCACGGAGACTTGGTCGCAAGAATCGATACCCACAATCTCCGGAAGAATTTGATCGTGTATATTAGCAACTGCTGTCAGGACTCCTTTCCCAAGGTAGCGCTTCTTGGCACCTTTAGGTGCTTTCTTTGGAGGCAGAGCTCCATCGCGCATTTCTAGCGCTTCATTCTCACCCGTACTGGCTCCTGAGGGAACGGCTGCTCGTCCTACAATTCCAGATGCGAGCACTACGTCCACTTCGACGGTAGGGTTGCCGCGGGAATCAATGATTTCACGAGCAATTATATCGATGATATCAGTCGTCATGTTGTCTTATTTGTAAGTTTCAAAAGTCTATAAGGTGGAGGCAGCTTGGTTCTTATGACGCTTGCTTTTCGAAAAGCAAGCGAGCAATTGAGCCGGTTCCTGTCCATCGTTCAGGGTAGGATCCGAGCCCGCTGATCCTTACTTAAAATCGGGCAATTCGCCTTGTGTATAATTGAGTGCCGCCTTTCCGCGACCCGATCGTAAAACCAATCGCGAAATCCGACCGGTAGGATCTTTGCCAATAAGGCTATCTTCCAGAAACCGCCAACTCGTTTCAATATTTCCAAGGTCGCTTCGGATTTCGTCCAAGTTTTCCGAGCACGGTCGAGATACACTAGGGTCCTTAGATTTTCTGGAGTTCTCAAGGACTCATCGAGTAAACGAGCAGCCGTTTGGCCCTGTAAAGGGGCAAAGCGAAGATGTCGCATGCTGTCGATCTGCATAATCTGCCTAACAACTGTGTCGCAAAAGCCGCATTCTCCATCAAAGAATACGATGTCTCCATCTTTGCTCATTACCTATAGCTTTTAATCCGTTCAACTGCTCCTTGAGGGCTTAATCTTAGTGGCAATTTTGTTTCGTCCCGTTTCTTCTGCGCTTGCTTTTTGAAATGCGGCTGGCTTCATTATCCAACTTCATTTTTCAAGAATCTTATCTAGCAACTAAAAACGCGTCAATCGATGGAACAATTCTCGCTAATATTCGCTCAAGCATCCCCTGGTGGAGGGGGATCCGGCTTGGGAGGCTTTCTCCCAATTCTGATCATGTTTGCGGCCATGTACTTTCTCCTGATCGCTCCGCAGCGAAAGAAGCAGAAACAGCACCAGAAAATGGTCTCCGAGCTAGCGTCCGGAGCGCATGTGCTTACATCGGGTGGCATTTACGGGACAATCACCAACGTGAAAGACGATCGATTCGTTCTCAGAATAGCTGAAGGCACGAAAATCGAGATCACCAAGAATTCCATCGCCAGCGTCATTTCTAGCGACGACACCGTCTCCTCTTGACCCACGTCAGGGGTGAAGAGATCGAGAATGATAGCTTTCCCGGGTCCATGTACTCTATAAACTAGTAGCAACTTAGTAAGCGAACCGAATTTCAAACCATGTCTGGAAAGCACTTTTGGAAACTCGTAGCGACGATCGTCATCGCAGCCTTTTCCATTTCCTATCTCATCCCGTGGCAGGATCAGGACTTTAGCGAATACTTACGAGGAGCCTCCGAAAGCACGGAGTTCCATCAGCTGCTCGATCGAGCGGTCGCCAAGACTAAGACCGATGATCAGGTGGTTAGCGTCTACATGGCCCTGAAGGCGATTTCTAGCGATGAGAAGATCGACCTGTCCGAGTACTTCCCCCAAATCGCACTGGAACGCTCGCTCCGAAATCTAGAAAAGCGAAACAGCATTCTGCTTAACGCATTGCTAGATGATTCCAAGGCGGATCTCAGTCCCGGGCTCGATATTGCAGGTGGTGTCGCCATGACCCTTCAGGTAGATCCCGCGGCCCTGGAAGGAGCCGACAATTACGAACGGCAAGAGAAGCTTTCGAAAGCCATAGATATTATGGAAAGCCGGGTGAATCTATACGGCGTTTCCGAACCCATCGTTCGGCTTGTCGGTGATGATCGTATTGAGGTACAGCTTGCGGGAATCAGCGTTAAAGACAATCCCGACATCTTGGAGGACATCAAACGTCCGGCTCGTTTGGATTTCCGCGAAGTTCACATAACAGCGAGACCGGGCATCGATCCAGAACCCTTTGGATATGAGGTGATGACGCTTTCTCGCGAGGCTGGCGATCAATCCTTTGAGGAGGAGCTATATGTCAGTCGTTATCCTGCCCTAACGGGTAAGTACGTGGACGATGCTAATCCTATGCAAAATTCGGTCGGCGGCTTTGAGATCTCCCTAAATTTTGACAATGAAGGGGCGGGGCGATTTGCGCAGATTACCGAAAAACTCGCTGGTCAGGGGCGATTAGCTATCGTTCTCGATGGTGTTCTCTATTCGGCTCCATCGGTAAACGAACCGATTCGGGGAGGGCGAGCATCCATCTCCGGCAGCTTTTCTCAACGAGAAGCCATTGAATTGGCCAACGTTCTCAATAACCCGCTAGAATTTTCGCTCGAGGTAGCTGAACTCTACGAAGTAGGTCCGACGCTAGCTAAAGATTCTATTGATTCTGGAGTGCGAGCGGCAAAATGGGGCGTGTCTCTGGTGGCCATTTTTATGACCGCCTACTATATGGTTGGCGGCGTAATCGCGCTTATAACGGTCGTCCTCAATTTGGCTATCGTGCTCGGCGCCCTGGCGAGCGTTGGGGCTACCTTGACTTTGCCTGGTATAGCCGGGGTGATTCTGACCATCGGAATGGCAGTCGATGCCAACATCCTGATTTTCGAGCGCATTCGTGAGGAGCTGAAGTTGGGGAAATCGCTAAAGGCTTCATTGCTTGGCGGATTCGACAAAGTGTTTTCAACGATCTTCGACGCGAATGTGACGACGTTCCTGGTGTCTATGGTCATGATCTTCTTTGGCACAGGCCCAGTTCAAGGTTTCGGACTAACCTTGGCCATCGGTGTCGTCACCACCATGTTTAGTGCCTTGATAGTCAATAGACTGCTGCTCGAACTTTTGATCGATACGGATATCATGAAGAAGTTTCGGATGCTATCGATCGTCAATAACCCTAAGGTGCCGTTTCTAAGCTTCCGACTGCCCGCATTTGCCACTTCATGGACGCTGGTGCTAATCGGTCTGATTGCCTTTTATGTAAAATCGGACAGCATCTTCGGAATCGATTTCACCGGGGGTGATGAAGTCTCGCTCACTTTCGAGCAACGTATCGAACAATCGGATATAACGAGTCTCGTAAGCGACCAAGAGCTTGGTGAAGTGAATCCTCAATACGTGATCCCTTTGGGTGGCGGCCAAGAAGTGCTGAAGCTGCAAACGCCTTTCGAGGAGAGTGCTAAAGTAGTCAAGGCTCTGCAACGAGCCTTTCCAGCGGCAAACCTGGAGGCGGTTGGCACTAATGTAATTGGCCCTTCAGTAGGCGAGGAAATTCAGAAAAATGCGATATACGCGATTGGACTGTCTCTCGGACTGATCCTCCTCTATATCGCCGTCCGTTTCGAGATCGGCTACGGAATCGGAGCGATTGTGGCCACAATTCATGACATTTTACTGACGATAGGCGTTTTCGTGCTTGTTCCGGGACACCAGTTCACGGCTCCCATGATCGCTGCTATCCTCCTTATAGTGGGGTATTCGCTGAACGATACCATCGTTGTTTTCGACCGTATTCGCGAGGAGTTGCAGCTCAAACCAACGGCCAAACTGAGAGAGATTGTCAACTCCGCTCTGAATGCCGTGCTTTCGCGCTCATTGCTAACCAGTTTTACCACATTGCTAGCAGCGGTTTCCCTTTATGTATTCGGTTCGGGTATCATTAGCGACATCGCCTTCACATTTACCATTGGCATCATGACAGGTACGTTCTCGTCTATATTTATCGCGAGTCCGATATTTTATTGGTGGCACAAGGGCGATCGCAGAAGTGTCGAAAAGAGCCACGACGTCGCGCCCGAATACGATTGGCAGGCTGGTACCAAAGATGCTAGGGAGGGGAGTTGATCTCTACCTTGGCTGTTTGGGAATACAATCCGCAACCAGCGAAGAGGTTAGGTGCCCTACGCAAGCAACTGCAGATAAGCCAGGGTACCGCTGAACTGGTAGCCCGAGCGGGCTTCGAGTGCCCGGACTCAGCGCGGGGATTTCTTTATCCACGTCTAAGCCAGATCTCTTGCCCTTTCGAAATCCCCAGACTTCAAGAGGCGGCAGAGCGAATATGCCAGGCGCTTGATCACGGTCAACGCATAGTGATCTGCGGAGACTACGATGTTGATGGCGTAACGAGTACAGCTCTATTAGTCGATTTTCTCCAGCAATTCGGGAACTATCCGAAATTCATCGTCCCACTTCGTTTAGAGGAAGGTTACGGGCTTTCGCAACGCACCGCGGAAAGGGCGATGGATTGCGGGGAAAAGGCTGATCTATTTATAGCTTTGGATTGTGGCACTAACTCGGTTGACGAAGCAGAGTATATTCATTCTCAAGGCTGCGACTTAATCATCGTCGATCACCATCAGTCTAAGCGAAAACTACCCGAAGCGGTTTTGCTGGTGAATCCGCATGTAGAAGGCAATGGCGACGATACCGACTTTTGCACCGTCGCTTTAGTATTCAAGCTCGCTCACGGAATCCTGAAACTGAAGCGGGAGCGTCAAGAAGCCGAAGCCTTTAATATTACGCTTCGCGACTATCTCGATTTCGTATCCATGGGAACCATCGCCGACCTAGTTCCTTTGACTAAAGAAAACCGGATTTTCACGCGTATCGGCTTAAAAGCGCTTTCCAGTACCAAACGCAAAGGCTTGGGTAGCTTGATGCGCGTATCCGGAATTAACGCCCAGCATGGAGTCAAACCCGTGGACGTATCCTTCAGACTCGGACCACGGATCAACGCGAGCGGTAGACTAGCGGATGCCTCACTCGCCGTGGAGTTGCTGCTGAGTGACGATTCAGCTTTCTGCATGGAGACTTCGTTGAAACTAGACTCGTTCAATCGCGAACGCCAGGAGATCGAGCGTTCCATCGTTGAAGAGGCGAAGCAGCAAGTGGAGCAGACGCAATCGGAGAGGAGCGGCCTCGTCGTCTTCGGAGAGGATTGGCATCCGGGAGTAGTAGGCATTGTAGCCAGTCGGCTTTCTCGAGATTACGACCGTCCTTGCATTGTTCTGGGAAAAGAGGGAGATCTCGCTAAAGGATCGGGCAGGAGCATCGAGGGCATCAATTTGGTTCAAGCGTTGAGCGGGTTTTCAGAAAAGCTGGAAAGCTGGGGAGGCCACCCAATGGCCGTGGGAGTCAATATTCGCATCGAGTTCATAGAAGAACTCCAGTCCTACTTTCACGAAGCCATTGTAACTGCCAACTCCAATCCCGCCTACGAAAAGAAGCTTGAAGTAGCCACTTACCTGGAACTCGAGGAGATCACTCCCCAGTTCATGGATGAGTTCTCATTCTTGCAGCCATTTGGGCAAGAGAATCCAGAGCCGATTTTCGCCACTCGGAATATCCGTTTTAGACAGCGCCCAAAAGTCTTCAAAGAGGCCCATTTTCGATTCTTTTTGAAGGACAAATATGGCCGCTCTCTACAAGGAGTGGCATGGAACTTGGCTACACAGATACCCAAGTTGGATACCTTTGTCGATATTGCCTATCGACTAGCCTGGAATTCTTTCGGTAGACAAAAAGCCCTACAACTGGAGTTGGTCGACTGGAAGTATTCCCAACCAGCATAGCGACGTATGGTATGCTCAAATTGAGATCGAGACTAGCGAGTTTTCGGTTGAAAAGGCTACTGGCTCTTTTGCTTCTGATAATTTCGGTATCCTGCCAGCCGGGTTCCCAGTCGCCAACGGATGCCTTCAGGTCATTTGAACAAGCCTGGAAATCCGGCGATACAGCATCCCTCGATTCTATGGTCGACGCGGACACCCGTAAGTACTTCAAGTCCCTACAGCCATGGATCATCGTCGGGAATGAGGAATCACTAGTATCGCTTAACTCCTTTGACCGGTACCTTTTATTCCTGATTCGGATACATCTGGATTACTTGGATGATTCGGAATGGGAAAGGTGGCTATATCGACTGCAATCAGGGGATTCGTTCAATGCTCTCGATGATTACCTATTGGGATTGCTCGAAGAGTCTTTTTTTCGGACCTCCCTAGGGGAAGTGGACAGTTACGCAGGAGTAACGGCGGGAGTTCTCTACAGAATGGGAACTGACACAGGGCTGAGGATCCGTTTCAAGAAAGAAGGAACCTGGAAGGTTGACCTCAAAAACTTCTTTCAGAATCAGTTTCAAGGAGAATTGAAGCCATTTCTATCCGATCGTTACAAGAACCGGGATCGAGTGTGGGAAATGTTGAAAGAGAAATACGGTGATCGGATGAGTTTCGAACTAAGGAGATCAAGAGTTGCCAGAAAGGACACAGACACTACAAATTGAATTACCATGAGCAATGAAGGAGCAGTTCGTATTGGAGTGATTGGGGCAGGAGCCAATACTAAACTTAAGCATATTCCCGGTTTCCAGTCTATCGATGGCGTCACCGTCGATGTTATATGTAATCGTTCCGAAGCCTCATCCCAAAAGGTGGCGGAAGAATTTGGTGTAAGGCGAATCGCAAACAACTGGCAGGAAGTCATTGAGGACGACTCTATCGACGCTATATGCATCGGTACTTGGCCCTATTTGCACGCCCCTATCACGATAGCTGCTTTCAAGGCAGGGAAGCATGTCCTCACGGAAGCTAGGATGGCTATGAACGCCCGGGAAGGGGCTGAAATGCTGGCTGCTTCCCAAGCTCATCCGAATCTTGTCGCCCAAATAGTGCCAGCACCATTCACCTTAAAATGGGACGCTACCATAATCGACATACTCCATTCCGGCGAGCTAGGCAGATTATTGGAAATCAGCGTTATCAAAACACTGCCCATGAACGCCAATCCGAACGATTCCATGAACTGGCGTCAAAATATTGAATACAGCGGCAACAATACGCTTATGCTGGGAATTTACTACGAAGTGGTTCAGCGATGGTTGAAGCGGGAACCTCAGCGAGTGTGGGCCCATGGTAGCATTTTCAGCCCTCAACGAAGTAATCCCGAGATCGATGCTTCACAGGAGGTTCGTATTCCAGAAACCATCACGTATATGGCGGACTACAAGGATGGTCTGCAGCTCACCGGATTGATGAGTGGAGTCGAACGTGGCAGCGGTCGCGATTCCTATGCGATTTGTGGAGACCAAGGAACCCTTCGTTTAGACCTGATATCAAGGCAGCTCTTCAAAACGCTGAATGACGGGCGGGAAATCTTGGTCGAGCCTGCCGCTGGTAAGGTCGCTGATTGGAGTGTGGAGGCCGACTTCATTCGGTCGATTCGAGAAAAAGCTCCGGTAACGCTAACCAGCTTCGAAGATGGTTTGAACTATATGCGCTTCACTGATGCGACCAGAACCTCCTTCGATTCCGGAGGTAGATGGGTAGAGCTTTTCTAAACCTCAACGAGTGGATTGAATTCTAGCTGCCCGGTTTGACCGGCGGGATTGACTTGAGGTGTTCGGGCAACTTATCAGGCTCGAAAGTAGGGAAACCCATTTGCAGCAAGGATATCAATGGACAATCGAAGTGGGCTTTACCTTGGCTACGATCGACTAAAACTGCCACGCCTGCCACCTTGCCACCATTGGCCTCTACAATGTCGACCGCTTCTTGGGCTCGGCCGCCACGCGTGATAACGTCTTCCACGATCAAAACGCGTTCATTTGGGGCTATTTTGAAGCCCCGCCGCAACACGAGTTTATCGTCTTCTTTTTCGACGAAAATATAGCGAGCATTGAATTGCCTCGCCACCTCCTGGCCGACGACGAGCCCTCCCATGGCAGGAGCGAGAACAGTCCGGAATTGCAGTTTCGCAATTTTAGATCTCATAAGTTCTATCAGTCGGGTGACTTCCGCCATGCGTTGACACACTTGGGCACATTGGAAGAAGTACTCGCTCCGCAAGCCTGAACGAAGTATAAAATGTCCCTGTAACAAGGCGTTGGTAGAACGGAAAATCTCTAGAACTTCCTCTTTTGTTGAGTCCATCGTGATAGAAAGTGGACAGGCCTTGAAAAGATGCCAGGAAATATTTGCGGGCAGAGCGATCCAACTGCAATACTATGGAATATAGACAGTACCCTAGTCGCAACAAGGGAACACAGCTACTGTCTCAGGTACTAACAAAAACAGTCGATCATATGTGTGGAATCTCCAATCGGGATTTCCAGGCAACGGGATAAATGGAACAAGATACTACAAGCTTGTTGCCTGGAGGACTCTGGGGAGCTCTATGGGTGCTATACGCGTTTATGTACGGACGCTATTTTGGCCACGTTGCCAGCCGTATCAAGTCGGAGACGAATCTTACTGATTTGCCGGGTTCGCCGGAACGGTTGCGAGTGAAACAGGCTTGGTCATACCGGTTTTCCGCATTCATGCTCATGCCAACAATACTGGATACGTTTCGTAGCAGCTGGTTCACCGGCATCCTCATCACTTTGCTGCCATGTGCGTTTGGCGTTTGGGTAATGCACGCGGTTTGGAGAGAGGTTCTGCGATCAGAAGTTTCTCAAGCTCAGACGGCAAAAAAGCACCGTTGAGAGGCTTCACTATTCTGGACTCATCCCTAAGCGTACTTTTTTCCTCAACAAGATCGTCTACATTTGGACGAATTGGTCAGGCTTGTTTGAACGAAGTCGCATGCCGTTCTCCTCGGAGAATTTTTTGAAAAGAAAATTCAGCTTCGTATCTTCTATTATCCGCATCTCAACTGACTCACAAGTTCCCATGGATTCGAAAAGAATTTCATTCCCGCTCAGTGGGGCACTATTTTAATCTGAATCGCTTGAGCAAAGGCTTTCGCCAGGAATAGTTCTTCCAAGAAGAGCGTTAATGAGGCATTATTAAGGATATCGGCAGTCATCAATTCGAGCTACTCTTGCACTTCAATGGAGCCTAGCATGCCAAAATTAATTTTTCCCGGTTGGAGAATTTCGACAATCCAGACAAACCGGAACCAGAAGACTTTGGTGAGACTTCGCTGACGATGGATAAAGCGGCTTCCTGCTATTGACGGATAGACTGGTTTAATCGAGATACGGCGAGGGCGTATGGGCTGGACGGCTCTTTACCTGGGGAATTGACTGATACATCGACGTGCGTGAATATATATTCGAAGGGCGGGTGGATTTGCCATCGTCGTCTGGATTCATCAGGAATAGGAAAGGTGCGAGACATTCGAAAGACCTCACGATTTCCTTTTTTGGCGAGATGGTCTTGAATATGCTGAACTGCGCTGGCAATGCTATGACTAAAGAGTACGAATTTCGTCCCGCCGAGCCTCTCTACAAGCCTTGAGAATAGCTGATCAAGCACCATTAGGGATCGGGCCCTCATGACC
>Ga0310343_10000879_pt1 | contig 14864 bp, 13 predicted proteins | sample HC15DNA2025_MG_FD_203519 | JGI IMG/M metagenome (GOLD analysis project Ga0310343, IMG submission 203519) | Marine microbial communities from station ALOHA, North Pacific Subtropical Gyre - HC15-DNA-20-25_MG | ecosystem: Environmental > Aquatic > Marine > Oceanic | place: Pacific Ocean: North... | reverse complement strand
CTACGCATAGAGCGAGAATACTCGCAGTCGCAGCATAGGCCATCTTGTCTGGTAGTCTACGAGTTAGGAACATAGCCCGTAGAGCACCTTGATGACCTGATAAACCACCCATAAACCCAGAACCAAAACCACCGATTCGGTCATTTGCTTCAGGTATTCTATATCCGGTCCAATTTTCTGATAATGTCAGAATTGGTAGAATAATCAAGAATAATCCAATGATTACCAATAAGGGATCTTGAGGTACTTCATTTTGAAGAATAGCACCCAATACCGCGCCAATTACTAACCAAACACCATAATGTCGGAAAGCGGTAAGGTCTACCGAATCCCACATACTCCAGCATTTTGCGGCGTTGTGTGCTCCATGGACTACTGCAACTACTGCCACAGCTTCATGTGGTGGCATTAGAAGCAATGCGAATGGAGTTAGCATTGTAGATAGTCCAAAACCTGCAGGCACTGTTAATGCAGCAGCAAAGAACGCTCCTAATGCAGCGATTACGAGAATTTCTTCCATATACTCCCTCGTTATCAATCGAGAATTTAGGTATTTTCCAAATAAAAAATCGTTAGGTATTGATTATTCTTCAACATTAAATCTCTGATAAACCTCATTCGTAGTTTGAGTTACTCGAATGAAGGTGGTACATTTTGGTAAGTCTTTGATTCGACGAGCGCCTACATATGAACACGCAGAGCGAACTCCTCCAAGTATCGCTTGTACAGTAATTTCTAGAGGCCCACGGTATGGAACTCGAACCTCCTTGCCTTCTGGGGCTCGATGCTTGGCAACCTCTCCATAGTGAGTTTCCATCGCCTTTGCACTAGACATTCCGTAGAATGACTTGTACTGCTTCCCATTGTCAGCCGTGACAAGTTCCCCACCTGATTCATCATGTCCGGCAAACATACCTCCAAGCATGACGAAATCAGCCCCTGCGGCAAAGGCTTTGGCTACATCACCCGGGCTAGAACAACCACCGTCAGCCATGACGTGGCCGGCCAATCCATGTGCCGCGTCTGCACATTCTGCAATTGCAGAGAGTTGAGGATACCCCACACCTGCTACTTTGCGAGTTGTGCAGACTGAACCAGGACCAATTCCAACCTTGACAATATCTGCTCCGGCTAGGATTAGCGCTTCAGTCATTTCTCGAGTGGCGACGTTACCTGCGATAATTATGGAAGATGAAAATTCTTTTCTTACCCTCTTTACAAAATCCAAAAACACTTCACGATACCCATTTGCAACATCGATACAAATTAATTTGGTTCCTGAATTAGTATCCATTTTGCGCTTTAGTAAATCGAAAGAATTCTCTGTTGACCCACATGTAACGGCGACAAATTCAGGATCTATTCCCCCATCCCAAGCCTCAGCATACTCTCGGGTAGAGTAGAATTTTTGCATACAAGTCATCATTTGGTGCTTTTGTAATTCTGCAGCTATGGAGAATAATCCCGTAGTATCCATATTCGCTGCTACAATTGGCACACCAGTCCAGGTCACATCAGAGTGTCGAAATTTAAATTCTCGAACTAAAGTAACGTCGGATCGTGAAACCAGCGTACTGCGTTTTGGTCTAATCAATACATCATCAAAAGTTAGCTTCACATCGTGGTCTACACGCATCTGAACCTTACTACTCCAACGAAGGTCCATTTAAGACGGTTCTGACCGAGTCTATCAGGATATAACTTCTAATTTTTTGTTGGTGCTCGTGCCGGGATTTGAACCCGGGTCGACGGATCGAGAGTCCGTCATGATGGACCGAACTACACTACACGAGCGAGTAGCACGACGACCGAGGCTCTCTATTTGAAAACGATGGATAGACATTTTTCGCTCACACCTTCACTTTCACTTTCACTTTCCACTCTTCTATCTTTATTGATATGCTGACCGACCGACATCAGGCCATGAACCGAAGTCCAAACAACGACACTGGAAGAGTTTACAGAAAGAGGCCAGAGCCAGTCCGTATAGTCTCATTTTCTAGTCTAAACAAGACAACTGCTAATCAAAAAACGAAGAATTCAGAATTTTTAGTTAACTCCTCTAATGGGAATGCTATAGATGGTCAGTGGCAACCAATGCCAAAACCTGCAATAGAGGTAAATGTCAGTCCTTCTAGCTGGAGTGGCCTGCATTCCCGAGTTCTAGCATCTAGAAAAATTTCCGTGGAGGCTTTCTGATGTCCCGTACACGAAGATTACGAGAAGCGGTATTGGTACTACTTGAGGAAAAAGGAACAGCCAATACAGTAGAGGTATTTGATCATCTTAATGAGAGATTTCGATGGGGTGCAACTATGAACCAGGTAGGAAATATTCTTGCTAAGGATAGTCGTTTTACTAAAGTAGGTCATCAAAGGGGACAATTCAGGGGAAGTGTATACACAGTATGTGTTTGGTCACTATCAACTGAACCGCTAATTCCAGCAGTTTAACCGTGCAAGGAATGAAGACTGAAAGAGCCTTCCGTAGAGCATGGGCACCGTTCGAGATTGGCTTGTTTTGTTCCGTGCTGGAAATTGTATTACCGGATTTGTAGGTGTATTCCTAGGGGCGATTCTTACTCTGCAGGGTTTACCAACTGGTAATGATCTCAATATTACCACTCTTCTGGCATTGTCGGTATATTCTTTCATGGCATCATGGAATGCTCTAAATGATTATCTCGATATTGAAATAGACAAAATCAATCGACCAGATAGGCCCCTTCCTTCTGGCCGAATAAATAAGACTGTAGCCATGATAGCGATTATCTCAGGATGTATTATTTCCTTTGGTTCGCTATTCCTAGCAGGCCAAATAGCTAATGATTTGACCGACAATTTTGAAGATTGGTATCCTACAATTGTAATCTGGTTTCTAGCATTAGCCCTACTGCTAAATTATGAAGACGACCGTGTATTATTGGGTTTGAAAAACAGAGGTTTACCCGGTAACCTAGCAATTTCTATTTCCGTTGGCTTAGTGGTTTTATTCGGTGCTGCAGGACTATTTGACCCACTTAACCAAAGAGCAGTCTCCCTTTTTGTTATTGGTACGCTTTACAATTTATCTCGTGAAATCATAAAAGATGTCGAGGATATGGATGGGGATAAGGGAAGACATACCTACGCGATGAGGGTAGGCGCTGATAAGGCTAGGTTAACATCTTGGGTTATTTTACTAATCACCTTAGTAGCTTTACTTGCCCCATTTGCTATGGGTGTTTTCGAGTTATTACACATAATTTTCCTAGCCCCTGGTCTATTTACTCTTATGAATGTGAAGAAACACATCTATCTGGCGGAAGATACAGCGGCCTCGAAGATGATTAAAACCTCAATGACTCTGACTATGGTTGGGCTAATTTTGGCCGCAATAATCTGATTACATTTCGTTATATGCGTGCCAAGCATCATTATTGCACAGATAGGTAAGAAGTGACATTTGAGCCCACATTCTATTTTCTGCCTGGTCCAAAACTATGCTATTGCGGGAGTCAATAACCGCATCGGTCACTTCCTCTCCTCTATGGGCGGGTAAACAATGCATGAATACATAATCAGGTTGAGCGTGTGCTACTAGTTCCTCATTAACTTGAAATCCTTCGAATGCGGAAAACTTGTTTGCCATATGTTCTTCACCCATTGAAACGAAAATATCAGTATAGATGACTGAAGCATTTCTAACTGCCTCGACTGGGTCGTTTGTTCCAATTATTTTGGATCCAGTCTTGGAGGCTATAATTTCACATCGTGAAAGTACATTTGAATCAGGCTCCATACCAACGGGAGTTGCGTATTTGACATCATAACCTAGAGCGAGGGCTGCTAATGCAAGGTCATGGAATACGTTGTTACCATCTCCAACCCAAGCGATATGTCCCTCTGAATTAGCAAGTTCTCGAATTGCCATTAAATCGGCTGCCGATTGACAAGGATGGTGGAGATCAGATAGTGCATTGATAACTGGGACCGTAGCCGTTCTAGCTAGTTCCTCCACATCTGCATGGCCGAAACATCGGTATGTTATGCCATCTAAAAAGCGTGATAAAACTGCAGCAGTATCGCCAATTGATTCAGATTTACCAAGTTGAATGTCATTGGCAAGTAGGGTCAATGGCTGCCCGCCTAGACGACTTACGCCTACTTCAAAAGAAACCCTTGTTCGTGTTGATGGCTTTTCGTAAATCGAACCTATCGACATACCCTCTAGAGGTTTGAAATCTTGGTGAATAGATACATCATTCTTGTAGCGAATTGCCCAATTGATAATACCATCTAAGTCATCTAGTAAATCATCAATGGCTAGTAGGTTCTTTTTCTCAGTGTTGCTCATGTTCAATATCTCCTGCGAATCCATCCCTCATATCAGCCATTCCGCCAAAAATTGTCTGAGCAAATGTTAGCATATCTGCCAAACCTTCCTCTTCTTCGCTGGATAGGGGGACAAGCCCTGGTTGAATAGCAGCATGTTGCATCATTCTAAGTTGCCCAATGGCAAATTCAGCTCTCGAGGTGCTGGAATTTTGGTCCATTGATTCTGCAGCAGATTCTTCGTAAAGTGCGGCTTCTAAAACATCTAGGTTTTCACCCCATTCAAGAATTTTGTCTAATACTTCTGGCTCTAACAAATCTGCTTTGGAAAGAAAGTTGGCTGTTGGAAGGCCAAGTCTAAAGTGGACTATTGAAGAAAGTAACATCTGTGATACAAATCCACTGGGTGTTTGGGACAACATGGGGTCGAATAGGAAGGCTAGACATGCTCTACCTTGGCCTAATACTTCGACCAAATGGCTACTGGCTTCACGGAATGCGAATAACTCGACTTGCCCTGGTGTGTCGATAACCAAAATGTCGCCGGAAAGTCCTTCAATTTCATCGAAGACATCTATAGCTTGTGAGGCAACTAAGTCGGCTGCAAGAATCTGGGCGCCATTTGGTCCAAGATCGTACTCATCCATAACATCAGATAAAGAAACTAAATCTCGCACATCGAATTCAGGGTCATAATGTACTCTTTCAGCCCCTGGGTCTAGATTAATCGTCAATACATCTACTTGCAAAAATCTCGCCCAACGTTGGAATGCAGTGACTAAACTACTCTTTCCAGCACCTGCTGTGCCTACAACGAAGATTACTGGCGGGGTGGTTCCGTCTTGATTGCTCACGGAGGACTGCTGAGAGGAGCAGTAATTCAACCATTCGTGTTTGGAATCAGTCCGAAGGACTGTGGGCGAGCAACGGTTAAACCAATCGAATGCACGTCAAGACCTACCCCTGAGGGTGCATCCGCCATGTCCGATACCCCACCTCCACCTCCGGGAATGCCTCCCATCCCTCCTCCTCCTCCTCCACCAGGCTTTGGCGAAGGTAACGAGGAGGATGAGGTTGAAATTACAATAGACAATGAAGACGGTGATGGTTCCGAGATGAATAATATCCACCAATTAGTCGATGAATTACCCTCTTTGGCAGATATAGAAAGCCCCCCGCCACCGCCTCTTGGATTGGATACGCCTCCGCCACTTCCACCAGATTTTGACACCCCTCCTCCTCCCCCGCCACCGGGATTCGAAGCAATCGAAGAGGAAGGTAAGTGGGGAGTTGATGAACTAGAAATTCAATCATTCGATGATACACTTACATCTCTAGAGCAGATGAATGAAGAAGAGATAGTCGAAGAAATTAATGTAGATTCAGACGAATCTACTAAGGATTGGAATGCCGCTCTGGATCAAGCATTTACAGAGGAGGGGGACAAACAACCGGAATCCGATGGAGGAGAAGGCCCTCAGCCACCTTTATCTGGTAATCTTCGGCCTGCAGCCGAAGTAGATTCTATTCCTGGTGATAAATTATATGTCACTCTGAAGGAGACCGAAGAATCAGTACTAAATCCAGATGGCACAGTCAGACAACAATCCATTGATGGTGAATTAATTCTAAGAAATTCAAGTCGAAAAGATCGTGCATGGGATATTGAAGTAATGCTACAAAATACTGCTTCGACAGATATAGGTGGAGGCGCAATAACGGTACGTGAGTTAGACGCTACCCAAACGAGTAATCTTCCATACACCGCGTCAGGCCCTAGAATGATGGTTCTCAAAGAGCATATCGACACAGAACCAGAACGGCCACAGGAATCGAGTCTTTCGATGATATATTCTGAACATGCCCAGGAGGTTCTTATTCGACTTAGTGTTGAAAATATAGCACCAGTAAGTTTGAATGATGTCGTAGTTAGAAGAGCACTTCCTGAAAATTTTGAATTATCGGAAGGCCCTGAATATGACATAAATGACGGTGAATTGATTTGGCACATTGGCCGACTTCCCGTCGGAGAGAGTACTTCGTTGGAGATACTTCCAAGAGTGACTACTAGGACGATTCAACGCTTCGCAACTGGCACAGTTAATGCTGCATATTCTTGTGAGGCAACGGTCTCAAGAGCACAATTTGATTCGGTAAAATCTCGAGCCCGTCAGTTTGGTTATGTTTCACCTAAGGAAGATGACCGACCTGACATATTCCACTGTAAGTTGGTAGTCGAAAACCGTTCTTCATTCGTTGTCAGTCTATCAGCTGCAACCGTTTGGTTAGCTGGTCGTAGTGAGCCTTTTTTGGAGGTGGAAGATATTCGTGAAGACATCCCCCCCGAAGGACTTTGGGACTCAATCGAAAAGAGGATTGAAGCAATTGATAAACCAAATTTCACCCATGAAATTAATTATTCGATTTTGCCTAGGGTAAATGTCGAATCTAATGGTATTTTGGAATTGAAGGAAAGAAGTTTCAAAGTACTGGATGCAGATGTAAACAAACAGTACAGTATTTCGAGAATACGTTCCTACGTGGAATCAGATTTAGAATGCATATCAGTGGTTGAAAACACCGGCTCTGCACCAATTAACGTAATGCGTTTACTCGATGATATCCCGGGTATTTTCAACCCACCCGCGATTAATCAAGTACGAATTGAAATGGAAGGCTCGGATCTGAACGATGAACAATACAGAATAGAGGTCGTTGATGGAACTCAACTAGAGGAGCAATTGGTATCACCAGATTCACAAGGCCATGCCCTAAGAATTACTGTAGGTACATCTGCGCCTCTCGGTTTGCAGCCTGGAAAATCATTGACCATAACTTATCCACTTCATGCCGCCGATCCTTCTCCTCAAAATAACAAACTCGCAGCCCCAATTCGTGCTGATTTCAGTATGGAAAGATTCGGCCCTGTTGCCACCCGCCACTGCAATCGTGCACCACTAATTCGTGTAGTCCACCGCCGCAGAAGATTCTCAACTGGAAAAGAAGTATTCCCAGCTGCGGGTCCAGGCCGCTATGAAATCCTCTTAATGTTCCAAAATGATTCAGACAGTGCTCTAGAGGATTTGTCACTTCACGATGTAGTTCCTGGTACATTCAACATCGAGAAATCCACTGTTCGTTCAAATCAATCTGGCGAGAGAGTTGTTGATTACAGTAAGGAGTCTGCCAGAGAGGGGACTCATGTGACATGGCCAATTGGTAGAATCGAAAAGGATGAACGAATAGAAGTTGTTTTTGAAATTCAAGGAGATTCAGAGAGCGAATATAAGGTAGCGGATGCTCAAGATTACCACGGAGCCACCTTCGGAGACGAAGTAGATGAAGAACCGAACTTACCTGAATGGGTTGATGAAGCTAGTAGAATCACTTTAGAAGCCGCTGATTTAGAACCTGAAATAGATCTAGAGTCTCAGCTTGAGGACAAAGAGGGAGAAGATAACGGTTCAAATACGGATATTGGTGTCGACTTATCTACACCCCAGGTACTGAATGTTGAAACGATAACTGAGGGAAATGAGGAAACTATTGACGAATCCAATGCCGATGAAGGAGAGTCACAGCAACCAACAATAGTTACTCCGGATGTTTGCCCTGTTTGCGGTACAGAGGCTTCAGTTGGTGCATCGTCCTGCGAAACTTGTAGCTTCCAATTCAGTTAATTTCGGCTCACATTACATGTGAGCCGCGCCGAATCCTTCAATTGAGAGCCTTAGAGACGAAGTCACATGGCGGAGCCTGCAGGACAAGGCGATGCTCAAAGTCAGGCGGCGTTGGGCATGATGGGCCCTATGTTCGTTTTACTTGCAGTCATGTTATTGCTAACCTTCAATCCTGGGCTACGGTCATTAATGGCGGATTCAGCGGCAACGGTTATCGAGCCAACCATACCATTCCACTCCGAATATTTCGTACCCACAGTTTTCATTATCGGGTCTTCAATTATGATTGTCAATACTGTAATTCGTGGTTTTTTTATGGACCCTATGACCCAAGTTCATATCGGCCATAGAAATAAACAAATTTCCAAACAACTGAGAGAGGCTCAAGGTGAAAGAGATACTGCAAGAGCCGACAAGATGCGTCGTCTGCAAATGGAGTTAATGCCAGCCCAGATGGCTATGCAATCTTCTATGATGAAACCAATGATGTTCACAATCATCTTCATTATTGGCATTTTTAGTTGGATGGCTGAATCCGCTGCAGGCTTCAGGGTTGGTTACGTGAGCCTTCCGTGGCAACCAATGTGGGGAATGATGGATACGATTTGTTGGATTTTTCCTGCTTGGGTAATCACCTATATCGCAATGAGTGCTCCACTAGGTAGAATTATTGATCGTCATATCAAAATCATTCGCTTTGGAAGACATCCATTGGTTTTGGAAGGCCTGCCGATTCCCGAGCCTCTATTACATTTGTTAAAGGATGAAGAAAAGAAGCCCTCTGCCACAACCCGTCGGGGTCAGAGACGTTCACGTGATGGACCTCGGAAAAAAGGAAATACAGAATCTAGGCGTGGAGGTAATCTCCATGCCGCTCCTCCGAAAATCGGCACATCCTGTCCGGATTGTTCATCGACAATGGTAAATCGAACTAGTTCAGGTCGATTACGTTGTAGTGTCTGCCGTAATGAGTGGAGGTGAGGTATTGCTTAGAATCACAATAAGTGGTGCGCCGGGTAGTGGAACGTCGACATTAGTTCGTAAAATTCAGCACACCACAGGCTGGAGTGCCCTAAACGGTGGGGAGGTTTTTCGAACAGAAGCTAAACGTCGAAATCTTACCGTTGGTGAATTTAGTGAATTATGCAAGCAAGATTTGGATGTTGATCGTTCACTGGACAGACTCCTAAAAGATTCAATGACTAAAACAGATGGTCCTGAAATCATCGAAAGTAGATTGGCTGGTTGGTGGGCAAACGAACTTGCAATTGATTGCCTCAGGGTATGGGTCAATACATCTGATGAAGAAAGGGCACGTCGAGTCCAAAATCGAGAAGGTGGAAGCTTTGAACAAAGACTGGTCGAGTCATCTGCTAGACAAAATGCTGACAAGGAAAGATATCGTGCTCTATATGATATTGATCTTGATGAAATGACGCCATACAATCTAGTTGTAAACGCGGATAATCTCACTGCTGAGGAAGTTTTTTCCCTTGTAAAATCAGCAATCAATGGAGGTTGATTATTTGTTTATCCTAGATGATACAGCTAAGACCGATGTAAAATATGGTTGTAAACCAACAGAAAGAAGTCTTGAGACTCTATTGGATGCTGGTGTTATCCTTGTCGATAAACCCAGAGGGCCATCAAGTCACCAATTAACCGCTTGGGCCAGAGAAATGTTAGGCATTCAGAGATTAGGTCATGGTGGTACTTTGGACCCTTTTGCTACAGGCTTGCTCACCATGCTATGCGGTAAAGCAACTAGGTTAACTGAAATGGTACTGACTGGGGATAAGAAATACATCGCTGTGCTGAAGTTCGGAAGAGAGGTAGATTCATCTGAATTAGAGAATTTACTTAATTCTCTGAATGGAGAGATATACAACGTTCCTCCATTAGAGTCAGCAGTTAAAGTTCAAGTAAGAACTAGAATAATACATGAAATGAGAATTATTGAAGACGATTCCGAGTCTAATTTAGTGGCTTTGACAATTTTCTGCAACGCGGGGACATATATCAGGACTCTAGCAAGAGATATCGGACTTCTTCTCAATACTAAATGTGAACTTACTGAGTTACACAGAGACAAAACAGGAGCCTTTTCTCAATCAAATGCCTGTACAATGCAACAGTTAACGGATGCGGTATTTCTTTGGAAGGAACATGAGGATGACAGAGCCCTCCGCAAACTCATTGCACCAGTTGAATCGATACTAGGGCATTTTCCTCGAATCATTGTCAAGGATGGGGCTGCTGCTGCAATTGCTCATGGGGCAGCTCTTGCAAGGCCAGGAGTGGTGAGTATTGATGAAAGAATAGAGCGCGGGAATCTAGTAGTTATTGAGACACTCAAAGGAGAGGCAGTAGCTATTGCAGAAACCAATTCAGGTGCAGCCAAAATCCAATCTATGGAGCATGGCGAAGTTGCTAGACCTAAGGTAGTTCTAATGCAGGCTGGGATTTATCCTCAAACATGGCAGAAGGGCTGAGATCAATTCATCTCGTGCTCTTCGTAAACCCACTCATCAGTCTCTATTCTGACCTTTAGTTTCATCATCGCAAACACACACCACCGGCCCGCTAGGCGAGCGCGGTAGGCTGAATTGCTCGTCCATCTGGGTATAACTATTCCCCGTTTTTCAACGATTATCAGCCGTACGGAAGTCTTCAGACCCAAGACTCCGGATGTTTTGGCATATCTTCGATAGCTATCTCTTTCGGTATGGTTTTCGAATACGTCCTGGCCCTAATTGTAATGCTACTATTGAAATAGCAATTAATCCAACTGACGCGATAACAATTACAGGACCTCTGTCTATGGAATCATCACCATTCCCTTTATCTCGACCTTCTGATTCAATTATGATTAGTATCTCATTGTTCATCTCATTCGATTCTTCTATTGAGGCTGTACCATCTGCCAAGCCTCTGATTCCGATTTCCCCGGAGGTGATAATCTGTGTATCACATGTAGCAATAGATAGACCACCGGGTGCTACACTTTCGACGATAGTGGAGCCAACTAACATACCATCAACCCAACATCGGACATCCACAGTATTTGCAACACCTCTTCCTTCATTTCGAACGTATAACTTGAGTTGTACTACATCACCTTCCTCAACGGTATCAACAACAATATTACCTTTCCAAATTTCTAAATTTTCTATCGTCAAGTCAGGCTGGGCTGTAACAATTATTTCCAAATCTTGCACTTCTGTGTATGTTCCATCACTAACTGTAATTTCGACAATGTGAGTTCCCGGCTCTACGGGTGTTAAAATTAAATCTCCAGAAGAATCCACATTCGCCCATGACCTAGAGGTTGAAATTGATAATTCAGAGGAATCTGAGTCACTGATTTCAATATCAATTACTTTACTTTCTCCAAGATTGATATAGGTTAATACTGGCAAACCCTCTATACGTGGAGGGTCCTCAACTTCAAGCACGTTTACGCTGAATCTTCCATTCCATGTATTGCCCGATTCATCGATAACTTCGACATCTACCCACGCCTCACCGCTCGCATCTGTTCGAGGTTGAATCCTAATGTCTCCAGATAATGTCGATACAGAAAGAAGTTCAGTATCATCTGTCCAAGCCATCACTTGAAGATCCTGCCAATCTGTGAGGTCATCTTCACACCTACTTGCCATTGCGATTAGTATTCCACCTCCGTCTTCAATCAGTTCTTGACGAGAAGGAGAGGAACAGGTTACATCTCGATCCCATACCAGATTATACCCTCCTTCGATTGAAATAGAGTTAATGTGTACTACTGTTGTTTCTGCGACTCCGTTTGAAGACCATTGAAATCTTGAAGCAATACCAAACTCCAATCCACTTCCATCAACAGGTAAGGCATATCCGATAGGCACCTCAAAAGAAAATGCACCAACCTCAATCTGTACCTCGTTGAGAAGTTCGTTTCCAATTGCAAATCTAATTGTGCTATATTCTTCAACCAAACCTTGAACCGAACCAGCAATTGAACCAACTACGACTAGTTTCGGGTCATTGACATCTATCCTAGCAGAACTAATACAACCATCAAAAATAGTGATTCTGACGGAATTAGTCTCAAATCTATGTTGAAGTAGATCTCCATTAGAATAGGTTTCATAATCTTCCATAGATGTTTGACCTTGGCTCATTGCTTCAATTGTATAATTCCCCTCACCAAAGATATGGATTCTTCCTAATTCTTGGTCATAAGGAACTTCAACATCGAAAGTCCAAAACCCCTGTGTGCCTTCCTCTGGAGTCAGACCACAGCTTTCAGTTACTAATCCTGACACTTGACCGTCATAAGGTCCAAAGTCGAGTACTGGCATATTTTGTTCTGAAATTTCATGAATCGCCTTTACTGTTTCAAATGAATACCATGGTTGATGATATTTTACTCGAATCCCTACTGCATCTACTCTGATTTCAGAATCGTCGGGAGCCCCGTCTGAAACATAGTCGACGGTCACAGATGAATCTTCCAAATCACCCCAATTCCAATCTTGTAAATCGACTATATTTTCTACAAATGGAGTCGTCATTCGATTAACCGGCCCAAACGTCCTTGCAATGGTTTTGACTAATCTTTCTGGACCGTTTGCCTCTATTGTGATGCGTATTTCATCCGAAGGGAGTGAATCCGGTATTGAGATGTGTAGAACCATTGAAACATTGGCTAGGACTCGACTTTCGAGACCGCTGAATGAATAACCTGTCAGGGTAATATCTGGGCCTGTTGACCATGTATAGGAACCATCTGGATTTCCTAATGAAAAGTTTGAATCAGTGGGGCTATAGGTGGCCCAAGCGGTGTAAGTTTGGAAATTATCCGGACGATTGTGAGTAAATGACAACTCTCCATCTGCTATCATGCCTACACTATGGTCGGCTGGGTCATCGGAAAAGGCGGCTTTAGTGGAAATAATCCAATCACCGGGGTCATCAAAAGAACCGGCTTCCAAAAGCTCAATTCTTTGGGATTCGATGACCGTGTCTCCAGCAGTCATAGGAGCAATAATTGCAATTAAAGCAAGGGCAGTCAAACCCAAACTAAGACCGACGCCCCGACTCATCAATTAGTAACGGTAGAGGGCGACGCTTCAATCCGTTGGTCTCTAGAGTCTGGGTCACTCTACGCGGAACTCTTGAAATATGGTCTGTTGGTCGAATGGCTACATACGGCTGTGGTAGTGTAGCGGTTAGCACGGTGGGTTGTGGTCCCGCCGGCCCGGGTTCAAGTCCCGGCCACGGCCCCAAAAATCAATCTCAAGGTATGTTCTGTAATCATTTTAGGACTCAAAATGATCCTCTGAAATTGAGTGACCCATTCTTTCGACCTTCGTAGAAAGGTAATCTCGATTATCTTCGTTTACCCCTGCTACAAGTGGCATTCTTTCAACCACCTCAATGTTGAGATTTTGTAATTGACTTACTTTATCGGGATTATTCGTCAACAGGCAGACTCTTTCTACTTTGACAGCTTCTAATATCTTTGCAGCAATCCGATAATCTCTAGCATCAGCGGGATGACCTAGCAGTAAATTAGCATCGAGGGTATCTGCTCCTTTATCTTGTAAATTGTAAGCCTGAATTTTAGCATGTAGGCCAATACCTCTGCCCTCTTGTCGAAGATACACCAAACAACCCCAGCCGATTTCTTGGATACGCTGCAAAGCGGTATCAAGTTGTGGCCCACAGTCACAACGTAGACTTCCAAATGCATCACCGGTTAGACACTCAGAGTGAACCCTAACCAAAACAGCGTCTGGACCGCTCATATCCCCTAGTGTCAAGGCAACATGATCGAGGCCCGTGGCGTCTTCGTGGAATACACGAATTCGAAAGTTACCGTGTTCGGTTGGCAATCTGGCATCGGCAGGAACATCAAGTAATTCTTTGAGGTCCACAGGCCTATTTGGCACCGTCATTGACTACACGACCTATTCAACCGTCAAGAACCCATCCGATTGGAATATTCATTTCCTAATCAGAAATCTATACTCTCCAGATACTTCTTCAACGTTGAGTAACTCCACTCCGATTCTGTCACAGAGAGTAGGCATATCATGAAGAGTTTCGGGATCATCTCCGTAGACTTCGAGAAGTTCTCCCTCTTGCATTTCACTGAGTGCCTTCCTAGTTTCATGAACAGGGATTGGGCAAAAGAATCCCAATAGGTCTAGACGCCGTTTTGGCATCTCTTCTTGCTCCATAATAGAACCTCATAATTCCACTATTGATGGCTTTAATGCAACTCCAACAAATTCTCTTTTCTTGATAATATCAATGACATATGATGCCTTTTCAACATGGATTTGAACGGTTGAAGAAGTATCATTCATCCGGATTTCACCCAATGCAATTTCGGGAATTCTGGCTTCACTCACTATCCAATCCGCTAATGAACGCTTAGTTACATTGGCACTACCAATCTCTAGAGACACGCTGACCATTCCAAATGGATCTGTCACCTCATCCCAATCCTCTCTCTTTCTTACCGGATCTCTTTCCATTCCCTCCGGTAGTTGTGGGGCGTCGACGTATGGAATCTCTAAATTCCAAGTGTTTGCAATCTTCTCAAGAGCACCTATGTCTTGTTTTGATACAAGTGACCACGCTTGTCCAGAGCGCCCCATTCTTCCTGTTCTACCAATTCTATGGACGTAAGATTCAGTATCATCTGGTAAATCATAATTGACAACATATGTGATTCCGTCAACGTCAATTCCACGTGCGGCTACGTCGGTTGCGACAACAATCTTTGTGTTGCCTTCTTTGAGTGAATCGAGAATTTTCTCTCTCCGGTTCTGGGCTTTGTCTCCGTGCATTCCAGTAGCCTTCATTCCGAATTTCCCTAACC
>Ga0310343_10000877_pt1 | contig 14938 bp, 14 predicted proteins | sample HC15DNA2025_MG_FD_203519 | JGI IMG/M metagenome (GOLD analysis project Ga0310343, IMG submission 203519) | Marine microbial communities from station ALOHA, North Pacific Subtropical Gyre - HC15-DNA-20-25_MG | ecosystem: Environmental > Aquatic > Marine > Oceanic | place: Pacific Ocean: North... | reverse complement strand
GTTAATGGGTTACGGTGTTTCTGCTTGTGCAACTTGTGATGCTTTCTTTTTCAAAGATAAAGAAGTATTAGTTGTTGGTGGCGGAGATTCAGCTATGGAAGAAGCGACTTATTTGACAAAATTTTGTTCTAAAGTTACTCTGGTTCATAGGCGTGATTCATTTAGAGCTTCAAAAATTATGCAAGACAGAGCTCTTTCAAATGAAAAGATTGATGTTATGTGGAATTCGTCAATCGTTGAAATGATGGGAGATCCTAATAAGAATGGATTAGAGTCTGTAAGAATCAAAGATACTATTACAGGTGAAGAGCGTGTCCATAAATGCGATGGAGTTTTTCTAGGAATTGGACATAAACCCAATTCTGATCTCTTTTCATCTTTTCTTAATATGGATGATTCTGGCTATATAATTACTAGTCCTGATTCTACTGAGACTTCAATTGAAGGTGTGTTTGCGGCTGGCGATATTCAAGACCATGTTTACAGGCAAGCTATTACTGCTGCTGGGTCTGGATGTATGGCAGCAATTGAAGTTGAAAGGTTTTTAGAGGAATCTAAATAAATTATTTAATTCTTAGTTTGCTAAATATTTTTAAGGAGATATTGATTGAGCAAGCTTTTGAAAGTTCAAATTATAGCATGTGGTCCTGGATTAGATGAAATAACCAATGTTCATGGTGTATCATCTGATTGGGTTCTATCATTAATTAATAATAAAGTTTCTTCAACTGAGATAGTAAAAGCATACCTTGGAGAAAATCCAGTAATAGAAAATCATACTGCTTGGATAATAATGGGTAGTAGGTATTCTGTTTACGAAAGATTAGACTGGATTGATAATCTTAAATCTCATATACGTTTAGCTGTAAAAAATGAAGTGCCAATACTTGGGATTTGTTTTGGTCATCAATTAATTTGCAGTGCTTTAGGAGCAAATGTATCAGATAATGCGGAGGGTTGGGAGATTGGAACTTCGAAAGTTAGTTTAACTAAGCATGGTTTGTCATCTCCTTTATTTGAAGGTTTTGATGAAAGTTTTTTTGTTTATCAATCTCATCATGATGTTGTCAGTCAATTACCTAAGAACATGAAATTATTGTGCTCTAATAGATTTGGTGTTCAGTCTGTATCTTTTTTAGACTTCGTATTTGGGGTTCAGTTTCATCCAGAGTTTAGTTATGAAGTAATGAATGCATATTACGATGCAAGGACAAAGGGAATGGATGAAGATAATTTTAGAGTATTAGATAGAAACGAAGGGAGTAAAGTAATAGATAATTTTATAAAAATAATTTTAAAGGAAAATTAATTATGGATCATTCATTATATTCAATGAAAAAAGTAAAATCACAAAAGGGTGATTTTAAATTAAATATTAACAAATTTGAAGTTCATAGAGGAGCAATTTACATGATTGCTGGTAAAATTTCATCTGGCAAAAGCTTTTTTTTAAACATATTAAATAATAAAGTCGCTTATGATGGGTTAGTCCAATATGAAGGAAGTGACCTTAAGAGTGTAAATAAAAAAACATATTTAAACGAAGTTTGCTTTATATCTGGGCTACCTTTTAGTTTTAAAACAGTTGAAAATTACATTCAAGGTTTTATATCGAGATACGATGCTATTAAGAAAAAGAAAAAGGATATTAAAGCATTAATCAGAAAATTTGGAATCATCGATTTACTTGATAAAAATATGTACTCATTGTCAAGTAGTCAAAAAAGGTTAGTTAACTTAATTGCAGGTATTGCCGCAGATTCCAAAGTTTTAATTGTTGATGACTTAGATAGCTATCTCACAATGGATGAGTTGAGAACATTAAAGACAATTTTAAAGAAAAAGGCTAATTACGATGGGGTTACTATAATTGCTTCCTGCAGATATATCTATAATTTTGACAAATTTGCTTCAATAAATATAACTTTAGATTCTGGACGAATAATACGAGTTAGATCATAATCTTTTTATTTTTATATATGGTCTATATGTCATAAATTAAATAAACCGACCGGTCGGTATGACGATTTATGAATAGTAAAATTAAAACAACAAAAAATAAAATTCTTGATGCGGCGTTCAATGTTTTTGTAAAAAATGGCTATAAAGACACAACTATGTCTCATATTGTTAAAGAGTCTGGTTTAAGCAAAGGTGCCATATACCATCATTATAGTAGTAAAAAAGACTTATTTATTAGTCTAATAGACCACTGGGAAGTGTATAGTTTTCCAGATTTTTACTCTGGTGGTAGTTCTGAAGAATCTGCGGTAAAAACTCTACAGAGGTTTGCTGATGTGGTTTATGCAACTTTTAATGATAAACCTCACATCTTCCTTGCAGAGATAGAATTTTGGGCTTTGGCAAATAAGGATAAAGAAATAAATGCTCGCTCAAAAATTTTATATGATAAAATTTTGAAACTATTTGAGCTTGTTTTAAGTAAGGGTATTCGAAATAATGAATTTCGCAAAATTGATACAAAAATTATAGCTATTGAGCTTTTATCCGTTTTTCAGGGTATAAATTGGTTTTGCTTATTTGAAGAGGACCCTCTAGTTGCAAAACAGTATTTAAAAAAATCAGTTGATACTATAATCGAAGGTATTAAAAAATAAGTTAGGAGTAATTATGTCAGAATCAAATGTATTAGAGAAAAATAAGACTTCTTTTGAAATAGATTATGATAAGCTAATAGGAAGAGGTGGTTCATTCTTAATTGTCCCCATTGGAAAGGGAACTGTTTTTACTAGAGAAGAATTTAGTGAGGATCAAAAAATGTTTGAATCAGCTGCTCTTGAATTCGCTCAAAAAACAATATATCCTATTAGTCAAGACATAGAAAAGTACAACAAAGAGTTGACTGCTGATACATTCAAGCAAATGGGTGAGTTAGGATTTTTAGGAATTGATACACCAGAGGAGTATGGAGGCTTAGGTTTAGATAAAACAACCTCATGTATAGTTTGTGATATTTTGTCTTACGGCGGGAGTGTTTCTTTAATGGTCACTATGGCTGCTCACACTGGTATTGCAACACTTCCTATAACCTGGTATGGTAATGAAGCTCAGAAACAGAAGTATTTACCCAAGCTCTCATCAGGTGAGTGGATTGGATGCTACGCCTTAACAGAGCCGTCAGCTGGATCAGATGCATTGTCAGGCCAAATGAAAGCACATCTGAGTGATGACGGTAAGTACTATATATTAAACGGTCAAAAGATTTATATTACCAACGGATCATGGGCAGAAGTGTGTGTTACATTTGCAAATGTTGATGGAAAATATACGGCTTTTATAGTTGACAAAAATTGTGAAGGCTGGAGTGTAGGTGAAGAAGAGAAAAAGATGGGAATAAAGGGATCTTCAACGACGACGTTGTATTTTGAGAATTGTAAAGTTCCAGTAGAAAATATGCTTGGAAAGGTTGGTCAAGGTGCAGCAATCGCTTTTAATGTTTTATACACCGGCAGATATAAATTAGGAGTGAGTGCTGCTGCTGGTGCAAAAATTTGCGTAAATAAAGCATATGATTTTGCTAATGAAAGAGAGCAATTTTCAAGACCAATTGTTCAATTTTCTATGATGAAGAAAAAAATGGCTGAAATGGTTGTGAAATGTTGGGAAGCTGACTCTCTTAACTATATGACTTGTGGCTCCATCGACAATGTTCTTAAAGATGTTGATAAAAAATTAGAAAATTACTTTGAAATCGTTCAGAAAGCAATTGAGGATCATGCGATAGAAGCCTCTGCATGTAAAGTGGTAGGGTCAGAAGCATTAGCTTTTTGTGTAGATGAAGCTGTACAGATTCATGGAGGAGCTGGTTTTATTGAAGAGTATCCAATTTGCGCTATGTATAGAGATGAGCGTATCAATAGAATATTTGAGGGTACAAATGAAATTAATAGACTACTGGTATCTGGAGCGTCTCTTAAAAAAGCTCTATTAGAAGATATTCCTATTAGGTCCACAATTCTAGATCGAAGTGAAAATTGGTTGCCTAAAAATGATGTTTTAGACAAGAAAATTAAACAGGAAATCGATGTTGTTGAGTTTTGCAGATCACTCACTATAAACACACTTAATAATTTAATTAATAAATACGGTCAGGACTTGAAAAACGAGCAATGGTTGTTAGAACCTCTTTCTGATATGATAATATCGTTATCGATTATTGACACATGCACTAAAAGATATTTACAGGCCGATGAGAAAAAGAAGATAGATATATTACCTGTATTGAAATTATCTATTGCAAACCATTACTTGAGCATAATGTCAAATGCAGATGATATTGCAAGCAACACTGGTAAAGAATTTAAAAGTACAATAGTTTCAATGATGAGTAATTTAAACTACGAGATTGATAGGATAAATCTCAAGAAACAAATTTTTTCAGATTTGGATAAATATAAAAAATACTATTTAGACTAAGAGGAATAATTATGAAAAAGAGAACTATAATTGTAGATGCGGTTAGAAGCCCTATGGGTATGAAGAATGGGAAAATGATTGGAATTCGTCCAGACGACCTTGGTGCAAAAACACTTAAAGTATTACTTGAGAGAAATTCATCTATATCTCCTGAAAAAATAGAAGATGTAGTTGTTGGATGCGCTTTTCCTGAAGGTTCGCAAGGTATGCTTATGGGAAGGGGTGTTTCTATTCTGGCAAATATTCCTAAAGAGGCTGCTGGTAAGGTTGTAAATAGGTTTTGCGGTTCATCAATGGATGCTGTTCATCAAATCAGTCAAGCAATTGATTGTGGAGATATAGACTGTGGTGTAGCAGGAGGTGTTGAGGATATGTTCGGTGTACCTATGGGAGGATTTAATCCTGATTTTAATCCTGAGCTTTATGAGAAAGATTATTATATGGGTATGGGAGAGACTGCTGAAAATTTAGCATCTGAATTATCTATATCACGAGAAGAGCAAGAAGATTTTTCTATAAAATCTCATGAAAAAGCACTCAATGCAGTAGATAATGGTTTGTTTAAGGATGAAATCGTGCCAATTGATTTTAATGGCGAATTAATAAGTCAAGATGAGGGGCCTCGAACCCCTGACGTTGAAAAAATAAAATCATTAGATCCAGCCTTTGATATTAATGGTACAATTACACCAGCGACATCGAGCCCGATTTCAATTGGATCCTCGATGATGCTAATGGCAAGTGAAGATCTAATTAATGACTTGAATATTAAACCTGAATTTAGAATTGTTTCTAGAGCTGTATCTGGGGTTGACTGGACAATCATGGGGTCTGGTCCCTTACCTGCAACTGAAAAAGCTCTAAAAAAAGCTAGCCTAACAATGGATAGTATTGATGTTATCGAGCTCAATGAGGCTTTTGCGGCACAATCTCTTTACGTTATAAAAAAAGGTGGCTGGGATATTAATAAAATAAATTTAAATGGTGGAGCTATTGCGTTGGGGCACCCACTTGGATGTTCTGGTAGTAGGATAATAACAACCTTAATGAATACTATGAGACAAAAAGATGCGAAATATGGCCTTGCTACAATGTGTATTGGAACAGGACAGGGTATTGCAACAATAATTGAGAGGAGTAAATAATGGAAATCAAAAAAGTAGGAGTACTGGGCGCCGGTGTTATGGGTGGACAGATTGCTGCTCATTTAAATAATGTTGGCTTAGATGTGATTGCTTTTGACTTAGATATGGATACTGTAAAAAAAGGTTTAGACTCTACAAAATCACTCAAGCCTAGTCCCTACTATAATATCAAAACATCTGAAAAAATTAAAATGGCTACTTTTGATGAGGTAGAGTTGCTTAAGGATTGTGATTGGGTTATAGAGGTTATTGCTGAAAAGTTGGAATGGAAAACGAATTTATATTCCAAAATCGAACCACATCTATCCGATAATGCTATAGTAACATCAAATACATCTGGATTATTATTGTCAGATTTGACATCGTCAATGTCCGACTCTTTAAAAGAGCGTTTTTTTATAACTCATTTTTTTAATCCACCAAGGTATATGAAGTTAGTTGAATTTGTGACATCAGATTCAAATTCATCTGATGTGGTATCTTATATGAGAAAGTTTATGACTGATATCCTTGGAAAGGGTGTAGTTATGGCAAAGGATACACCTAATTTTATAGCAAATAGAATTGGAACATACGGTATGATGGTATGTCTGCAAGAAGCATTTAATTCAAATCTTTCTGTTGAGGATGTCGATGCATGGACAGGTTCTCTAGTTGGTCGTCCAAAAAGTGGAACATTTAGAACGGCAGACATTGTTGGTCTTGATACTCTAGCGTTTGTTGCGCAAACAGCATTTGATAAATGTGAGAATGATCCAGAAAGAGAAAAATTTAATATGCCAGAATTTGTTAGGCATATGATAGAAAATAAATGGCTAGGTCAAAAATCTGGTCAAGGCTTTTATAAAAAGATAGATAAAGGCGTAATCCATTCAATTGATTTTAAGAATATGGAATATACGCCAATGCACAAGAAAAGATATCCGTCAATTAGAATTGCAAAGGAGAGTACTGAGTTAGAAGTTCGATTAAAAAGCTTAGTGTCATGCGATGATGCTTGTGCAGAATTTCTTTGGAATTCTATTTCTGCAACTATGCTGTATGCCTCTTCGCTTGCTGGAGAAATAGCAGATGATATTGTAAGCATTGATAATGCAATGAAGTGGGGATTTGGCTGGGAGCTTGGACCATTTGAGGTTTGGGATGCCCTTGGATTAAAGTACTGTGTTGAAAGAATGAAAAGTGAGGGAAAAACTATTCCAGATTGGGTTACTAATATGCTTTCTAATAATAATTCTTCATTCTATAAGTATGAAAATGGAGATAAGCTTTTCTACAGTATTTTATCAGAAAAATATGAGACCATAATAGTAGATGAAAAGAATATAACTTTTGAAGCTTTTAAAAAGAAAGATAGTTTAATTAAAAAAGATTGGTCAGCATCCGTGATTGATCTTGGTGATGGAGTTGCAGGGGTAGAATTTCATTCTGTTCTTAAAAAAGAGCTTAATCCCATAGATGGCTCAATCTTACAAACTATTGATTGGGCTCTTGATTGGGTTCAGGATAATAATTATAAGGGCTTGGTGATTTCTGGTGATGGAACAAATTTCTGCGCTGGAGCTAATTTAACAATGATTTTAAGTATGGCTGATAGAAAAGACTGGGATTCTATTGAAGAAGTAACTCGATTAATGCAAAATGTTATGCAAAAAATTAGATTTTCTAAATTTCCCGTAGTTGCGGCTCCATATGGACTTGTACTTGGAGGAGGATTTGAAACAATTGGTGCATGTGATAAGATTGTTGCAGCTGCAGAATCTTATATAGGATTAGTTGAAGTGGGAGTAGGATTGATACCAGGTGCAGGAGGAAATCTTCGAATGATAGACAAGTTGAGCTCTAAGATGAAATCTGCAATGCCAGGGGCTTTTCCCGTTGTTCAAAAAGCATTTGAAACAATAGGTTTTGCAAAAGTTGGAACTTCTGCTGAGCATTCTAGATCTTATGGTTATCTTGTTGATAAAGACATTACTGTTTACAATCGTGACCATGTTCTAGCCTGTGCAAAACAAGAAGTAATTAATATGTCTGAATCATACTCTCCACCTGAAGAACAGTCATATAAACTTCCTGGAGCAAGTGGTCGTCTTGTTATAAAAAGTTCTATAAAAGGATTTGTAAAAGCTGGTAAAATTTCTGAACACGATGCTCTAATTGCTGAGAAGCTTGGTTATGTGTTGACAGGCGGCTCAAAAGGTGGCCCAATGAGCCCTGTTTCTGAACAATACCTTCTTGATATTGAGAGAGAAATTTTTGTAAGCCTGTGTGGTGAGCAGAAAACTGTTGATAGAATTGGTTTTATGCTTAAAAAAGGTAAGCCATTGAGAAACTAGTTGAATAAGTTTTCTATCGTTTATAATAAAAAATTACTTAAATAAATTTTTCAAAACGTATTTTGCTATATCTGGATTCTCTTTTATTCTTCTCAAAGAATAATCATACCAGTTATCCCCAAATGGCATATATAAGCGTACTTTATAATTTTTAGATAAGTTGTGCTTATGCCAAGAATTCATAGGTACTCCATATAAAGCTTGAAATTCAAACTTGTCATTGCTTGCATTATGTTTTTCAATCAGTTTATAGCTTTCTTTAATTAAATACTCATCGTGAGTGGCAATACCTACATACATCCCCTTAGATAGTGCATGGTCTAAAATCTTTAAATAATTTTCGTTAATTTCTTTTCTATCCTGTATAGCTATTTCTTTAGACTCCTTATAAATACCTTTGCATAATCTGAAGTTTAGAGTGTTAGGGAGCTTTGCTAGGTCCTTAAATGAACGGTGCATATAAGCTTGTAGAACTATACCAATATTTGAATATTTTTTTAAAACCTCATTATATGCATTAATTGTATCGTCTGTGACCTTAGAGCTTTCCATATCTATTCTAATGAAGTTTGAATATTTTTGTGCAGTTTTAGCAAGTTCTATGAGATTATTTTTAAATATTTCATACCCCTGATCTAGTCCAATATGAGTTGGTTTAACTGATATATTGGCATCAATGTCGTTTTCTTTAATTGTTTTTAGAAGATTGATATATTCTAGAGTAATGTTTTTAGAATCTTTTTCTGTTGGTGTATGCTCGCCTAAAATATCAAGAGTTAAACAAAAACCTTCGTTGTTTAAATTTTTGCATATTTTTAAAGTTTCTGAAAAATCAAAACCTGCTACATACCGTTTTGAGAAAATTTTTACTATGCTCTTCGGGCACATCTTTAATATTTGATATATTAGCTTATTAATTTGATGCATTTTTATAAAATTATTAAAAAATTTAATAACTAAATATAAAAAATCATCAATAAAAGTTTGCCTAGAAAACTTAAGTAAGGGTAAATTATAATCTATTTATTTCGACACTTTTTTACGACACGGAGGATAAATGTCATATAAACCCAAAACTTGGATTAAAGGTAAATTTAAAACAATTGATAAGATTACTGATCTAACTTGGATTTTTGTAATTGAGCTTGAAGAACCCTTTGAGTATAAAGCTGGTCAATTTGTCAATATAAAAGTAAACGGTGTAACTAGAAGCTACTCTATTGCTTCTTATGATTCTGGCAAAAACACTTTTGAGCTATTAATAGTAAAATTAGAGGGTGGTGCTTTGACTACCATGCTTTTTGAACAGATAAAAGAAGGTGATTCTTTAGAGGCTAAAGGTCCTTATGGACACTTCTTATTGCCCAATGAGATAGATAATGACTTATTTTTTATATGTACTGGAACAGGTTTAGCTCCATTTAGAAGTATGTTGGATTTAATTATTCAGAATAAAATACCTCACAGAAAAATATATTTAATTTTTGGAACTCGTACGCGTGGCGATTTGTTGTGTTATGATGAGATTAATAAAATGAAAGAATCTGTTGAAGGACTTGTTTATGTTCCAGTTTTATCTAGAGAAGAATGGGATGGTGCTACCGGATATGTTCATAAGCATTATAAGCAAATTATTAAAGATGAAAACCTTAAAGATCCTATTTTTTACTTATGTGGTTGGAGAGATATGATTTTAGAGTCTAGAAGTAACTTGAAAGAATTGGGTTACGATACTAAGAAGATTATTTGTGAGATATACGATTAGAATTGCGATTTAATGAAAAAAGTATCGGATTCAGCTGTGATTATGCATGAACTAGTATTGCCAAATGACACTAATGTTTTAGGCAATGTTTTAGGTGGCAGAGTTATGCATCTTATTGATATATGCGCTGCAATGTCTGCTTACAAACATGCAAGGTCTCCAGTGGTTACAGCAAGTATAGATCATTTAAATTTTTTATCACCAGCAAAAAAAGGTGATATTTTGATATTAAAATCTTCTGTAAATTATGTTTCTAAAACATCAATGGAAATTGGCGTTAGAGTTGAATCAGAAAATACTATTACAGGAGATGTGAAACACACTGCTTCAGCTCATTTAACTTTTGTTGCGTTAGATGAAAGCAGAAAGCCTAAAGAGATTATGAAAGTTAAACCTACTACTGATGTAGAAAAAGAAAGATACAAAGCTGCAGAGCAGCGAGTAATTAATCGAAAAAAGGAATTATATAATTGAGTTCATACAATTTGTTAAAGGGTCATGATATTCGCCTAAAAGGTAATCCCAAAAAAGACATTGTTGATATACCTTTATCATCTCACATTGCTATTCACCCCGCTCAATACAAGGGTATGAAGCCTAAGCTTCTTGTAAAAAAAGGTGACAGTGTGAAAGTTGGTTCGCCAATTTTTTATGACAAAACTAAAGAATCTGTTAAAGTCGTCTCTACTGCATCTGGTACGGTTGAAGATATAGTACTAGGTAAGAGAAGAATTATAGAGAAGGTTGTTATTAAAGTTGACGGTGATGAGTCTGAGTCTTTATCAATTGATAAAAGTGAAGATTTTAAAGACTTTTTACTAAATTCGGGTTTGTGGTCATATTTGAGACAAAGACCTTTTTCTAAAGTTCCAGACCCTGACATTAGGCCTCGTGCAATATTTTTATCACTCCATCAAACAGGTCCTTTTAGTATAGATTTAGAGTATCTTTTAAAGGATTCTAAAAAAGAAATTGTTGATGGTCTAAAGCTGTTATCTACATTAACTGACGGTAATGTTTTTCTGACTTTGAAAAAGGGTTCTGATTTTTTAAGTGATTTAGACCTAGATAGTAATGTAAATGTTAATTATTTCAGCGGACCACATCCTTCAGGAAATATTGGTGTGCACATTCACCATTTACAGCCAATAGCTAATAGAGATGACTTGGTTTATTATCTATCGTTGCAGGATATGATCTCTATGGTTAAAACTTATAATTCAGGCAAATATCATTTTAACAAAATAGTATCTTGTGGTGGCACTGGTTTAGATCGCCCTTCCTACTACAAAATTAGAAGAGGAACTCTAATTAGAGATATTGTGGGGGATATTGATTCAACTATTTATCGTATTATATCAGGTGATGTATTATCGGGTAAAACTACATCTTTAGATGACTCTGTGAATTCTTTTGATGAAATTTTATCGGTTATTCCAGAGATTAAAGAGAGAGAGTTCGTTGGATGGGCATTGCCGGGTTTAAAAAAATATTCGCTCTCAAACACATTTGTTTCATCCGCCCTAGGTCTTCAGAGTTCTAATTTAGAAACTGGTTTAAACGGAAGTATTCGGGCTATTATTCCGTTTGGTAGATGGGAAAAAGTATTGCCCATGGATATTTATCCAGATTTTTTAGTTAAAAGTATTTTGGCAAAGGATATTGATCAAATGGAAAAATTAGGTATATATGAGTGCGATCCTGAGGATTTCGCATTGTGCGCGTTTTCATGTCAGTCTAAAATTGAAGTTTCTTCAATTATTCAAAGTGGCTTAGACTTTGTGGAGCTAGAAGGATGAATAAATTAATTTCTAAACTTCAAAAACTATCTCAACAAAGACCGACTATGCCCAAAATGACTTTTCTTAGAAAGCAACTTGATTCAGTGGAGAAGCATTTTGTAAAAGGTGGCAAGCTAGAGCGGCTACATCCTCTTTATGATGCTATTGATACATTTTTATTTGTTCCAGGTTATAAAACTGAAAATGGCCCACATGTTAGAGATTCAATTGATTTAAAAAGGTCGATGATATTTGTTGTTATTGCATTGCTCCCTTGTTTATTATTTGGTATATATAATACTGGTTATCAGTCAAATCTATTATATGACCCTAACTATTCTCAGAACTCATTACTGACAAATATTTTGAGTAATATATGGGTTGGCTTGATTACAGTCCTTCCAATATATATAGTGACCTACTCTGTTGGAGGTCTATGTGAAGCTGTATTCTCAATAGTCAGAAAACACGAGATTAATGAAGGTTTTTTAGTCACAGGTATGCTCATTCCTCTAACTTTACCTCCTGATATTCCATTGTGGATGGTTGGAGTTGCAACAGTCTTTGGTATAGTGATTGGTAAGGAAATTTTTGGTGGCACAGGTTTTAATGTTTTTAATCCAGCATTAGTTGCACGTGCATTTTTATTCTTTGCATATCCAGCTTATATGTCTGGTGATAAAGCATGGGTAGTTAAGCCTGCAAGTTATTATCCTCAAGGTAATGTGGATTATATAACCCAAGCAACTCCATTAGGCGATCTTGCTAATACTGCATACGATGGTAGTTCTCCTTATGTATCAGAAGTTATTGGGTATTCTTGGTCTGAGATGTTTTTAGGTCTTGTTCCCGGGTCTATTGGAGAAACATCGACCTTGTGTGTATTAATTGGTGCTTTATTTTTGATTGTAACTGGTATAGGTAGTTGGAGAACAATGCTTGGCTGTGTAATTGGAATGCTATTTATGACTTTAACTCTTAATCATATTGTTGGGCCATTATTCGTCCAGGAAAATGCATTTTTATTTGTGGCCCCGCACTGGCATTTTGTAATAGGTTCCTTTGCATTTGCAACGGTTTTTATGGCTACTGATCCAGTTTCTAGTGCTCACACAGATAGGGGAAGATATTACTACGGATTTTTAATAGGGTTTATGGGTGTTTTAATACGTGTTCTCAATCCTGCTTACCCTGAAGGTATGATGTTAGCTGTTTTATTTGCAAATGGCTTTGCTCCATTAATTGATTACTATGTGGTCAAAGCGAATATATTACGTCGTCAAAATAGGACTGCGAAATCTGTTAACCATAGTTCTGTTGATAGTGTAGAAAAAAAACATGAAGTTATAACTGATCCGGTAGAGGTAAATTAAATATGATTAATTTTATCAAAAATCCTTTTGTTTTTATCGGTATCATAGCCCTGAGTGCAGCTTTAATACTTGCTACATTTAGTGAATCTACTAAAGTGAGAGTTAAAAATAATAAAGACTTAGATAGGAAGAAAAATGTATTGCTAGCAAGATATCTAGCTGATCAAGATAATCCTAACTTACTCAAATTGGCAAATGAAAATGATTTACAAAAAATATATGAAACAGAGATTCAGGAATTAATATTTAGTGATGATGCTGTGCTAATTGAGGATTTGCCAAATAATTTAACTTTTAGTGACCTTGTTTGGAAAGAGGATAGTAATGCTGGTTCTGGAAAAGAGGGTAGGATGATTTACTCTTTTAAAAATGACGACACTAAATATCTTCCTATTTTTAAAGTTAAAGAATCAGGTGGATTTGTGATTCCTATATCAGGTAAAGGTTTATGGTCGACTATTAAAGGGTTTATTTATGTAGTCCCAAATAATTACAATGATACTAATGAATGGGATTACTCTGTACAAGGTATTTCATTTTATGAACATGGTGAAACACCCGGCTTGGGAGGTGAGATTGATAAATACGAAGTTCAAGCTCGCTATTTAAACAAGCAAGTTAGCTTTAAAGATAATAAGACTCCAGAAATGACCAAAACTGTATCTGATGATAGGTATGACCTTGAGTATATATCGGGAGCTACAATAACAAGTGATGGATTAGATACCTTTATCGCTTATCATATTCTTGATAGGTATAAAGATATCTTGTCAAACGCTAATAAAACGAGGTAACTATGAATAAAATATTCTCAGATCCTATCAGCGCAGAAAATCCAATTACGAAACAAGTATTGGGAGTGTGCTCTGCTCTAGCTGTTACTGTTCTAGTTGATAAAGCAATTATAATGACTTTTGCTATGACTTTCGTTTTAACTTTTTCGAATATAACAATATCTCTACTAAGGAAAGTTATACCTCACAGTATCAGAATTATTGTTCAGTTAACTGTTATAGCTACGCTTGTTATTCTTGTAGATTTATTTCTAAAAGCATATGCTTTTGAAATGAGTAAGCAGCTTTCAGTTTTCGTCGCACTTATCATTACTAATTGCATCGTGATGGGAAGGGCTGATGCATTTGCGATGCAAAATAACGTTAGAGACTCTTTCATTGATGGTGTTGCAAATGGTCTTGGTTATGGTCTTATATTAATTTTAGTTGCTATTTTCCGAGAGTTATTTGGAAGCGGTACATTATTGGGGTATGCAATATTTCCTGATGCTTACATAGGAAATGGGTTAATGTTGTTAGCTCCTGGGGCATTTATAATTTTAGGGTTGATAATTTGGGCCCAGAGATCAATCACAGGGTATGTTGAGGATTAAGTTATAATGGAATATGTAAATTTAGCTATAAAGTCGATTTTTGTTGAGAATATGATCTTATCATTTTTCTTAGGTATGTGCTCTTATTTGGCGATATCAAAGAAAATAGAGCCTTCTATAGGACTGGGTGCTGCTGTGATTTTTGTATGTGGAATATGCACTCCAGTAAATTGGGCCATTAAAAATTATCTTTTAGATGAAGGCGCGCTTTATTGGATTTTAGGTGAGAACGCACTCGATATTGACTTAACATTTCTTGCTTATATAGCATATATTGCAACAATTGCAGCTATGGTTCAATTAGTTGAAATGATTATTGAGAGGTTTAGCCCTTCTTTGTATGCAAATTTAGGAGTTTTTCTACCCCTAATCGCTGTTAATTGTTCTATATTAGGCGCATCTTTATTTATGGCAGAAAGAAATTATGAGTTAGGTCAATCATTAGTTTTTGGATTAAGCTCAGGATTTGGTTTTGCTCTAGCGATACTTTCAATGGCAGCCATAAGGTATAAAATTCAGTATGCAAATGTTCCAAATGGTTTAAGAGGACTTGGGATTACAATGATTCTTACTGGGCTAATTTCTATGGCATACTTATCATTTTCGGGGATTAAATTATAATGGATCAATACTTAGTTATTATTTCAGGGGTTTCTGTGTTTCTTGTTATTTCTTATTTCTTAGTTACAATACTCTACGTTGCTGAAAAGAAGC
>Ga0310343_10000876_pt1 | contig 14938 bp, 16 predicted proteins | sample HC15DNA2025_MG_FD_203519 | JGI IMG/M metagenome (GOLD analysis project Ga0310343, IMG submission 203519) | Marine microbial communities from station ALOHA, North Pacific Subtropical Gyre - HC15-DNA-20-25_MG | ecosystem: Environmental > Aquatic > Marine > Oceanic | place: Pacific Ocean: North... | reverse complement strand
TGTCTTTAATGAAAGGTATTGTTGAATTTGAAAATAAAAATCAAAACCCTTTTACAGATCAAGATTATAACTTAATGATACAGAGTGCCAAAATAGATGATGAAAGTGAAGTGGATAAACTTATAGGCACTAATACTTCAAGCTCACCATCTGATGGTGGTTTAGGTTTGATTAGTCAAGCTGTGGCTGGTCCGCCAAACATGCAGGTACAAGATGAGAAAAAAGATGATGAAGGAATATTAAGTAAAATTTTAACAACCAAGATACCATTTTCTGAGTACATAGATCCCATTGGTCCTATTTATAGATTTGGTCAAGAAAATATAGATCCAATACTAGAAGATTATGTTTATGGTAAAAGATTAGGTGGTAAAGAAAAATCTATTATTGAAGCCATTGCAGGTCCAAAAGGTAAAGAGCTTTTAAAAGAAAGACAAAAAAGAATTGACCAAGAAAAAATAGGAGAAGCTCTAGATAAAGAAGCTAGTTTAGAAAACATAGAAGACACAACGACAAAAACTGAAGAGCCAGAAAAAAAGAAAGGTTTTTTTAGCAGTTTATTTTCAAGTGACGATAAAAAAGATACAGATGATACAGATAATACAGATGGAAAAGGAACCACCACAACTCCATCTTTAGCAGATATAAGCAATCTAATTCCTAATCTGCAAAATCAAAGAACAACTTCTTTAGAACAAGATATAGTTAATTTACAAGATCAATTAACTAAAGATAAAAATGTAGATAAGTATTTAGCTTTAGCTAGAGCTGGTTTAGCTTTAACAGATCCATCTAAAACAGTGTCAGAAGCATTGACTACAGGACTGGATGCATTTACAGATGCAAACAAAAGATATCGTGAGGGTATAGTTGACTTAATTAATGCCAGATCTAAACTAGCTAAGAGTAAATCAGGATTAACAATAAATGAGCTATTTAATCAATTAGCTAAAAATAGAAGAGATTATGCGGCATTAGTGGTCAATAAAGGCGATCCTGCCGCAGACAAGTTATTAGAACAATTAGAAAATGAAGCAATTGAATTTAGAAGATTGATAGCAAGTAATCCAGGATACAGTCAATTTGGTATAAATGTGGGTGCTCAAAAAGAAAAATTAGCAAATCAAACAAAGAGTTAATAATGAGCTTGTATCAAGTTCAAAGTAAACTAACAGGAAAGATATATCCCTTCTCTATAGCAGGTAATGAACCTACTGCTGAAGAAGAAGCGATAATGACTAACTATATATTGCAGAATGAAAGACCATCTACTGAAGTTGATGGCGATGATGAACAGTCTATATTTGGGCAAGCCATTGGTAGAGGCTTTGATCTAATACAAAAAAATCTTGGTAGTTCTATTGAAGGCTTTGGCGAAGGCACAGGTATAGAAACTATAAAAGATTTAGGTACAGAAATTGTTGAAAATAATGAGAAAGAATTAGCAGAGAATTCAGACAAAGCAAAAAGATTAGATGACATAAAAGATGTGGGCAGTTTTTTTGATTGGACTGCTTCTACATTAGGCGAGCAATTACCAAATTTAGGTTACACTTTGGCTGGTTCTGGAGCAGGAGCTTTAGCAGGTCTGCCTTTTGGTCCAGCGGGAGTATTAGCAGGATCCATAATAGGCGGTACAGGATTTAATTTGCCTTTCTTTTATGGGGGAAATAGAGAGGCTCAAAAAGAAGAAATAGAAAAAGGTAACAGAATAGAGGTAAGTGAAGGGGCAGCTTTGTTAGCAGCAGGCTTCCAGGCTCCATTAGATTTTATAGCTGATAGATTGTTAATATCTGGTTTTACAGGCAAGTTGTTTGCAGGTGGAGGCTTGTTCACTAAGGGTGTAAAAGCATCTGAGATTGCAGGTAGCGCTGCTAAAGGTATAGCCGCAGGTACTATTATAGAAGTGCCAACAGAATTAGGTCAGCAAGTAATAGAAAGATATCAAGCAGGCAAGTCACTTACGAGTGAAGAAGCTATAGACGAATATAAAGAGGTGGCTGCCGCAGCTGGACTGTTAGGTGGTACTGTAAGAGGTACAGGGCAAACTATATTTGGAAGCAAACTGCCTGAAAAAACAAATACAAAAGAATTGCAAATGGCTGAAGATGCTAGAGTTGCACAAGAAAAAATGAAGGTGCAGAAAGCAAAGTCATTAGAGATAACAGACAAGATAATACAGTCACCAGAGGAACAAACAGCTGAAGATATAAATATAAAAGAGGACAAAACTCAGGAGTTATTAGATGCATCTAAAGAAACTCAAACTGGTTATAGTCCTGTGTCATTAAAAAATTTAGACCCTAAAGATGCAGAAAAGATTAGAAAAGATAGGATAAATGTTAAACGTGATGTATCCCCTACAGATATAGACTCTGATGCTACAATAGAAGAGATACAAACAATATTAGGCAAACAGGTAGCTGACACAGAAAAAGCAAAACAAAAACCTAATCTTTTATTAAATACAATTAAATTTTTAGATAATAATTTAGTAAATCTTGATGGCGCAATAAATGCAAACATGGAGAGAAAAAGACAAAATGAAAGAGTAAAGAATAACTCAACAAATGAAAATGATATAAACAAAGCCACAGAACAAATAAAAGAGATTAACTCTGAGATAGACACATTAACAAATACAAAGGCTATACAAGAACAACAATACAATGAAGCCTTGGAGACATACAAGAACTCAAAAGTAAAAAAGAAATTAGATTTACAATACGACAAGATAAAGGCAAAGAAAGCAAGCCCTGAAGCAGAGAAAGTTGCAACACAAGAAACATTTGAACCAACACCTGAATACTTTGCAAAAAAAGATAGGGTGCAAGAGTCTTTACAAAAAGAGTTAAACAACATCGGCTTGAAAGATGTGCAGGTTAGAGTAGAGCCAAAAGACTTAGACCCTAATGATCCTAACAGAGTTGTGGAAGGTTTCTTTGATGTAGATAGCAAAAGTGGACAAAAGTTTATAGCTTTATCTATGTCTTTATATGATCCAAGCATGAGTGATGCAGATTTATTGGCAAAGCTACGAAGTGTATTACATCATGAGATACTACATGCGGTTAGAGACTTACAGATTATAACTCCTAAAGAATATAATTCATTGGTAGAGGCAGCCAAGAAAAGAAAATATGTTTTAAAAGAAGGTAATAAGACAGTTGTTAGAGATTATTCTTATGTAGATAGAGCTATACACATGTATAGACACAACAAAGATTACTCTAGAGAAGATATACATGAAGAAGCTGTGGCTGAGATGTTCAGAGATTATGCTGATGGTAAACTAGTTTTAGTTGCCAGACCTAAAACTATTTTTGATAAAATTATAAAAGCAATCAAAGCTATATTTTTAGCACATCAAGAGAATAATTTTACTCGTGCAGATCAAATCTTTCAGAACATTCTATCTACAGATACAGAAAAAAATATTAAGGCAAAGCAGGAGACAGGAGCTAAACCAAAAGAAAGTGCATTCTTGATACCTGGTGTGGAGACTAGAGAAACTCCTGATGATAAAACAGCTAGAGATGATTTCTTTGAAGCGATGGGAGAAGAAGGTGTTTTATTAGAAGTGCCAAGAATTAAAACTTTATTAGACAGATACACACAAAACAATAATCGTAGTGCCATAGAGTTTGCGGTAATAGACCCAGACTATGAAATATATAAAAATGTTCTAGATGCAAACTTAGAAAAATTATACCCAGATAACAAAATACCTTTACGCAGAATGGTAAATTATGCACAAGTAATGAATGAAGGTGCTAGTCCAGAATATATAGCTGATGTATTTACTCCATCAGATGTTGTTGCAGCAGGTAATGACGGTGAAAGAGAGTTAATAGTAAATCTTAATGGTGATATAAGATCCTTCTCTATGGTCCCATCTACAAGAAAAGAAAGTGCCATCACGATAGATAGCGAAGCAAATAGACTATTAACATTTATTAAAGACAATCCTGATGGATTTACTATTGATGTAGATAGTCTTGAGTTCAGTGCACCACAAGGAGGTATAGCTGTAGCGCCTGTCAAAGCAGCTGAAATAGTATTAGATTTAAAAGATCTGACAATAGATAAAGTTTATGAGTTTGCAGAGACTGTAACTCTAATGTCTAAGTTAGGTGACGTTAAGATGTATGCAGGCGGTTGGAAGAATGTAAAAACAGATAAAAATCCTAAAGGTGACAACAAATTTTATTTAGATGCAACAATAGTAGTAGATGATTTAAACGATGCCTTATACATAGGTGACGCAGCACAACAAGAAGCAGTATTTAATTTAGCAACATTTGAAGAAACGAGGACAGAAGATGCAATCAAAAGACTCCAAGAAACCAGTTCTTACGATAGTAACGCCCACAATGAGCGTAGAAGATACGTTCAACAGCTTACTCAAAAATTTAAAAAAGCAAGGCGTAGAGGTGAAATCGAATCCAGAGTTCGAGATATCAAAGATACTCAAAAAAGAACTGAGGGGAGACCCAGCACCGAAGACCAAGGACTAAAGATAACGCCTACCACTGATGAAAATGGTATGGTTACACTAACTCATTTCAGCCCTATCGAAGGGTTGGAAGAGATAAGACCTGATCAGCAAGGCACAAATAGCAATATACGAGGTCAGGAGTCTTTACGAAGAAGATATTTTTCTAAAGATTATCCAGCCAGGAACTATTATGGATTAGATGTAGATCAAGATTATGGGTATAAAAAAGAATATGATGTAGGAGACAATGCCTACGAAGCTAAAGTTCCATTAGAGAATTTATATGACATGGATGCAGATGAGCAAAAGCTCAAACCTATAGCTATAAAACAAGCTGAAGGAGATCCTGATCAATCACTATATGCAGCAACACTATTAGAAAAAGCTATCAAAGAAAAAGGCTTTATAGGATATTATGCTAACAACGCTAGTTTGGGGTTAGTAGCTGCTATATTTCAGCCTTTATCAGTTAAGCCTGCAAAGAGACCTAAGTTTAGCGAGGTTATTCTGCCAGCAGGTGCAAAGGATATTGGTAGATATCTGCTGCCGTCAGAAAGAGATTTTATTTTTGAAAATAATAGATTTGGCAGAGACAGGGCTCAGACATTATTTCAACTATTTACTAAGAATTTACCTTCACCATTTGAGATGGCAAATGTTGCCGTGGCTGGTATTGAAAAAAAAGGTTGGTACAAAAGATCAGCAAAGGGCATTGTAGAGTTATTTGGTGTGCATGATGGAAGAAGATTTGCAGCTTTACTAGCCGCCACATCTCCGCAAACGCCAGTGGATCGAAATCTATCTAATGCACTGAAAGTTTGGATAGCTTGGAGTAATAATGGCAGACCTACTGATGTGCAAAGAATAGAAGAGGTCAGTAGAATAGCCATAGGCAATGAGTTTGATTTATATCGTAACAATTTATTAAGATCACTATCTACGCCAGATGGGCAAGAAATGAGTATACTCTTATCAGGTCCGAAAGTTAATTCGTTTATGATGAACTTAGTAGGCAATGTAGAAGAGGTGACTAATGATACTTGGATGGTTAATTATGCGGCTGTAGACATAGATCCTAAATTATTAAAATCACAATTAAAAAGAGATCCTACCAAGGCTGAGATAGCAAAAGGCACAGGTAGAGATGCTATAGGTATTATATCAACTAAAAAACCAAACTACATAGCTCTATCCGCGAAAACTAGGGAAGCGGCAGAGGTGGCAACAGAGATAACAGGTGAGCCTTGGACTCCTGCTGAGATACAAGAGACTGTCTGGTCTTTTGCAAAAGCACTAGGAGACATGTTACGAAGTTCACCAAAAAGTGCAAGTGAACTTTTAGTATCAGGTGCATTAACTAACCAAGACATAGCAAGTGTTCCAGACTTTGCTACACTTATGTCAGATGGCATATATCGTCAAATATTAGAAAGAGGTGGATATGGAGAAAGACTCAGAATTATTGACTCTGCTGAAACAGGTAGAATTGATCCAAGAAGGGAAGGGTCAGTCCTTAGGACTGAAAACCGCAAGATTGATGCGAACTCTTTTCAAGAAGCCATCCTCCAAGCAGCCGACAGAATTGAAGGAAACATTTCAACCGAAAGAATAAACAGAAAATTTTCTGCTAGACAAATGCAGCCTGAATATACGTTCTTAAAAAACCCACTAGGAGGCAACTCTTATGGCAGAATACCTTATGGTAACAGAGGTTTAAATCCTAATGTTGTATTTCCTTTGGGCAGGCATTTAACTAGTGGTCAAGAAAAAACATTTAATCAGAACTATGGCGATGGATTCTTGTCGTTTGGTCTCAGACACATACAGGCTGACAGACCAGGAGTTGAAACAAAAATAATAAATCATCAAAAAGATTTATTGAAATTTACTAATTATAAAAGATTTGAAGATGCTTTGTTTGAAGTTATAAAAGTTATAAGTGATCCAAAAAATCTTATATTTAAAAACAATGTTCCAGTTGGTTATAGAGATAATCAAGATTTCACTACAATACAGGATAAAAATACAGGCACATTAACTTTTAATTTTACAGAGTCAGCTAAAGTTAATAACAAAAAATCTGGAGAAAGACCCGCTCCATTTAGGTTAGTGCTACAATTAGCAAGTAGAAAAAAACCTGATCCTAACGATAGAGGATTGCCACCTGAAAACTCTTTTGAAAATACTGACATGCCTACAGGTATTCCAATATTGTTTGTTAAAACGATGTTTAATCAAAACCCTAGGTTTAGTGCCATACCTGTAGAAGAGGTTGTGCCAGAAAAAGCAGTTGAACTTGATAAAGGTATACAAGATAGAGAGCAAGAAATTAGATATAATAATCTAGCACCGATCTTAGCCAAGCCCCTCAAGATATTTTTTAAGTCAGAGAAGGCAGAAGATGTGGCTGAGAATATAGTCATTAGATTTCAAGATGCATTACAACCAGTTGGGAAAATGATGGATGCTTTGAGAGATAAAGGTTTTAAGGTGGCTAATGCTTTTGATACATACCTCAAAGAAAAACTGTTTCATGGTAAAGTAAAAGACCTAACTATTAAAGCATATGAAAACTTGTACACACCTATGGGCGAGTTAATAAAACAAATAAATGTAGATCAATCAGCCTTAGACGCATTAGAAGCCACAAAAGGCACGATAGCATTTAGAGTTTATAAAGATCAGTATCCAGATATTAGATTGGCTTTGGCAGATTTATTTCTTTATGCCAGACACGCTAAAGAAAGAAACAAATATGTATTAGATAATAAGCAAAGAACACTTGGCTCATCTATGTCAGACTCTGAGGCTGATACATATCTGAATTGGTTCAACAGCTTAGATCAAGATCAAAAAAATATTTTTACTAGAATAGCTGCACAAGCCAGAGAGATAGCTCAAGACACTACTAACAAGAGAATAGAAGCTGGTTTAATACCTACTGATATACAAGAGGTTTTTAAAGACTTTAGCAACTATGTCCCTCTACGAGGAGACACATCTTTGGAAGAAGAAATAGAGGCAGATAATGCTGATACTTTTGTTAAAAGAAAAGCAGGAACTTTCTTTGGAGGCAGAGGAAGACCTGACGCAAAAATAAAAGGTAGAGTATATAAAGATGCGGCTTATGCTCAGTTTATAGTGCCATCTTTGATGTCACAAAATCAAAAAACTATAGAACAAGCTCAAAGAAATATTGTTGGTAGAGCCATGCTTGATTTATTTGAGGGTAAAGAAGTGTCTCCTACAGGTGAAGTTACAGTTAGCGAAGATTTAAAAAATAACATAGCTGAGTTTGGTGAGGTCATAGATAAAAAAACATTTACTGCCTTAGATGCAGATCAAAAAGCATTAAGAGTTATTACTGTTAGAAGAGATGGAAACGATAATTATATTTACTTAAATGATGCAAAAATAGCTAGAGCTATGAAGTATCATTTTTCTCCTGATACTATGGGTAGTGTTGTTAGATTTATGTCACAAGTAAATAGATTTTTATCTAATGTAAACACATCATGGAATCCATCATTTGTTATTCCAAACTTTGCTCGTGACTTAGAAACAGCAGGCGTAAATATACAGCAGTATGGAGAGAAAGGTATAGGCAAAGAGGTTGCATACACAACACTAAAAGCTCTTAAAGGTATCAGAGACAATTTAAGATCTGGCGAAAAAGACAGTGAGTGGGCAAAAGAATATTTATTGTTCAGAGAATATGGTGGTCAAAATGCTACAAACCAAATGGGAGATTTAGAAACTCAAGTTAGAAATATAAAAGAGGTTCTAGATGGTGTAGGCGAAAATGCTAGGATGGGTAAACTTGGGTTAGTTAAAAATGCTTTTATATCTAAGGGTAAGTCAATCTTATCTTTTCTAGATGATTACAATACAGCAGTTGAGAATGGTGTTCGTGTTGCTACGTTTAGAGCATTAAGAAATAGAGGCATGACTATAGAGAGAGCCGCTGAAGCGGCTAGAGATATTACTGTTAACTTTGCCAAAGGTGGCACAGACAAAGCATTTATGAATGCGTGGTTTTTATTTTACAATGCATCTCTGCAAGGTTCTATGGCTTTATTTAATGCGGCAGTTAGATCAAAAAGAGTTAGAAAATTTTGGGGTGGGTTAATAGTTTATGGAATATTACAGGATCAAATTAATGCACTTCTTTCAGGAGATGAAGATGATAACGGAATACTAGATTACGATCAGCTATCTCCGTATGAATTAGAACACAACTTGATTTTACCAGTCGATTGGATCACAGGTAGTGGAGACAAGATGTTAAAGATACCTCTTGCATATGGTTTAAACATGGCTGTAAACACAGGCAGAGCTTTGAGTAGAGCGGCTAGAGGAGAGTACACAGTTGGAGAAGCAACTAACTCTATAACAAGAACTGCAACTGAAATGATTAATCCTTTGGGTGGCACAGAGTCTTTTTTAAATTTTGTTGCACCTACAGTAGCAGATCCGTTTGTCAGCCTTTATATAAATAAAGATTACAAAGGAGATCCAATAGTTAAAGAGTCTCCTATATTCGCTTCTAGACCTACACCTGATGCACATAGCCACTGGAATACAACTGGAGAAATACCAAAAGCTATAGCGAAATCATTAAATGATTTTCTTGGTGGTAACGAAGTGAGATCAGGTTTGATAGACATGTCTCCTGATACAATACAATTTTGGTTTGATTACATCACAGGTGGTGCAGGTCGTTTTGTTTTACGCACAGGAGAGACAATTTTATTTGATGTGCCAGAAATATTAGCAGGAGATTTCGAGGGCAAGATAATGCCACGAATACCACTTGTAAGAAAAGTTATTGCTACGCCTTCAGAGGTGGCAGACACAGGAACTTACCTTGAGAATAGAAAAGAGCTATTTACGATATTCGCTGAACTAGACATAGCTAGAAAAGCAGGAGACACAGAACGTATTAAAGATGTTTTAGAAAAGTATTCTGACGAATTAAGAATTTATGGCAGACTAAAAGCAATTGATAACGCTAGAAACAGATTGCTAAGACAAATAAAAAAGATTGAAAGAAATCCTAGACTCGAAGACGAAAGAAAGAAACAGTTAATTAGAAATATCAGGAAGAAAATCCAAGACTTTCAAAAGAGAGGATTGATACTGATGCGATCAGCAGGATTAAGAGAAGCAAGTTAATATAGTTTAAAAAGCGTGCACGCTTTCCTGAGAGGTTATTTAGACTTTTCCTCTATCAACTTAGTCAAATACCATTGAGCCTTCTGTAGGTCTTCTAACTTCTTTTTATGGCTATACTTGTTCTTATGTCTGTATCTCCATATATACTTCATGATGTTACCTTGTAGATAGAACTCAAAGCCATCTCCTAAAGCTGACTTGATTGCATCTATGGCTTCGACTTCTCCATTATTGTAATGGGGTGGCTTGTTTACTAAATCTTTCATGTTGTTACCTTGTGTGGTCTCATTGACCTGACCTTTAATTCGTTTTCCATTTTACCGATAGTTGCTTCCAAGTATCTCTTTTCTTTGGCAACTGGATGTAAGTACTTGTAAGTATCTGAATGTGGGTGTTCTGTGTCTAATTGTTTCTGATAAGATTTCATACTCAATACAAACAACTCTATTTCTTTAGAACTTAGTTTTAAATGTGACATATTATCTCCTATAACTTTATCGATCTTAGGTTAGCGTGATAGGTTCTCCAAGTCTCTATCTTCGCCATTTGAGCTTCTCGTTTAAACCTTAATCTCTCGTAATTGTAAGTAGCGTTTCTCACTGCCTTTATTTGTTCTTTCATTCTGTCATCTGAATAGGCTTCTCTCTCTTGTGCAGACACAGACATATCAGCATGCTCTTTCATTATCTGAGCCTTAAGAGATTTAATATACGCTTCCATATAAACCAAATTAGCTTTGGCAGTCGCAATAGTATCAGCACTATCTATGAGCCAGTGTACTGCTTTATCTACATCTTTATCATCAATCATCATTCTTCTCCAATATAGGACTTGATTTAATACTTAAATCATCTCCGTCTTCTGCTTCAAAAAACATCTTTGTGTGACACATAGGGCATCGATAACCTATCATAAACTTTAAGTTATCTATCTTTACACCAAATCTTGTTAGTGCAATCTTGCATCTCTCACATAATCTAATCATCGTAGCCTCCAAAAGTGCATGTGAACTTTTTTTATTTTATCTTAATACCTGCGTGAAACTCATCAATATTTACATCAGGGTGGAATTTAATATCATATTCTTCTCTTACTTGTGCTAAGTAATCTTTGTCTTTCTTGGTTAGCTCTCTCTCATAATATCCATTACACACACAACAGTTTTTGCGTTTTAAGTTTTTAACAGTAGCAACGTATGTATCTTCGACATCGTAATAGTGTTCTTCATAATCTACGTTTTCCATATTCATTTTATCCCATGTTCTTTGTGATGACATGTTATGCATAACAGTCTACACTTATTGATTTCTTCTTTAATTCTTTTCATAGAATGATTTTTACCAACCATCCTAGATATATTGGCAACTTTTGTTCTTGGGTCTATGTGATGAAAATGTAGAATGTCAGGGTTTTCATTGTATCCACATTTGCTACATCCCATCATCTTTTTGTATTCTTGTATTTGTTGTCTTTTCTTTGCCTTGTTTTTAGCATTTAAGATATTGTGTGCTTTCCTAATCTTTTTAACTTTGTATTTTAACCTAAGACGAAAAGCATTTCTTTCCTCGTGTATCTCGTCTGCAATTTTACAAAGTCTAGAGTGGTAGCTTTCCCAACTCTCGTTAGCTCTCCTCATAACTTGTTGACCTTTACACATTCGCCTAACACTACATTGTGATAAGGTGGGAGTTCTTTGGCACGATAATAGATCAACCTCATTTGGCATTCCTTTTTCGTTTCAAACTCCCAATCAAACATGTGAGTGAAGCAGGCTTGTTTAGCTTCTCCATTTGCTATCCAAGCACTGCATATTAACGCCATCGCTTTAAACATTATATTCCTTTCAACAAATCTTCTAAATCCAATTGGTTTTTATCTTTTATGTATGGTTCAAACTCTATATCAACTAGTTTGTATGTGCCTTTATAAAAAGATTGTATCTCTTTTGGATTAGGTTTTAATTGAGAAAGCTCGTCAGTGGTCAGCTTCATGTACTGACCATTGTGACGAATAACCATGCCACCTTGTGCCATAGCCTTTTTGATTTCGTAGTCTCTAACAGAAACATACTTTCCTTGCCAAAGTTTCTTAACTAACTTTTCTAACATATCAATTGTCGCTTTCTTATTCAGTTTGCCTTGATCTTAACCAGTCATCAATATCTTTCTTAAACCATCTTCTTGCATGTTGCTTGTTACCTTTAGAAATATTGTAACTCTTTGGGAAGCTAGGGTCTTCTGAAATTAAATCGTAGATATGTTTTCTTGTACAGTTTAAATACTCAGCCATATCTTCGTGAGACAACATTCGATCATTGTGTTTTTCATCGATCATTTTAACCTCTACATTATGTCGCTAAGATCGTCAGGTATTTCATCAGGTTTTACATCTGTCTTCTCTTCAACCTTTTTTTCTTCTGATTTGGATCTAGGATTATACTCTACATACTTATTGGTAACTATGGATAAAAATGCACCTTTCTTGCCCATCTTTCTCCATCCTACGAGACTGGCTTTGAGATATGGCACTTGTTCTAAAGATAAGTTATTTTCTTCCATATCTTTTTTATTCTTTTTGTACTGAGCAACAAGGTCTTCAAAAACCTCTTCGCTTATATCTATCTGACCACTATAGTCAATCTTGCCACCAGTCTTTGGAAACAATGCTCCACTTGGTGGGTACTGTCTTAAATTATCACTCATTATTTTCTCCTTTATTTTGAGTTTCTTTTATTTCTTTAATCCTATCAGCAAACATTTTTTTGATAGGCTCAAAGTCATCAGGTTGATTATCTTTAATAGGCTCTAGTAATTTCTTATTAGAGGTGTAAAAATCTCCTACATCTTTTATGGTTTTCTTTGAGGGCAGAAACACTTTAATTGCTTCTGTTACAAATTCCAATGCTGATGCATCTAACTTTTCTACACTGACAACTTTGGCATTGTTAGTCTTAAAATCTTCAGCTTCTTCTTCACTGTACATGTCTCCATGCACACCTAATAATTTTAAGATAACTCTGTCTACCGCTCTCTTCTCTGCCATTGCATATGGATAAGTGCTTTGTTTGGCATAAGTCTTATAGTTGTCAGGACTTACCTCGCCAATAGACCAAGCAGTATTTTTGCCTTTGCCATCATCGATATATCCTTTTACAACTAGAGAAACTATTTTCTTATCTGTATCACTTTCAAGAATAGTAGGTGGATCAAACCACATTCCAAGATGAGCAGATATCTTTTCTAATGCTTTGTGTTTTATAATCAGAACATTTTTATTCTGAGGTAAGCTCCACACTGCACTATTCTTGTCATCGCTCATGTCAACTTTCTCGCCAACCTCTGACAATAGCTTTTTTAATTTCTCATTAAGTTGTGCCATCGCCAACTCCAGTGCAAAATATTTCTGTGCTATGACAATCAGTGTGCTTGTTATCGATATAAGTTCTCTCGAATATCATCTTCTTAATTCTGTTGCCATCCTTTTTATAAGTTATGATCTCTTGTTTGATGATGTTCTCAGGATCATCTTCAAAGAACTCTTTATCTAGAACTTTATTAATCTTGCACATACCTCGTGTGGGAATGTAACATAAATCATCTTCGTACATTACTTGCCACCAAACAATATTGACTTAAGAGCTTTAAAAAAAGCAACTATAGGATTATCTTTTTTCTTACTAGCTTTCGCAGTAGCTTCTCTTATGTGATCTTCATATGTCTTAGGCTCTGTTGGAACATATGCTTCATTCTGAGGTGTGCTTGGATCATCTGCTATGAAACGACCTTTCTTAGTTCTAGCTCTTCTCAGCTTCTTCTCTTTTTCAAGAGTTTCCATCAACTTTTGTGTCTTCTTTTTTGGCATTGCCATCTCCTTTATATTGGTTACAAAATTCAGCAACTGAACAATAGTTGCCCTTACATCGTGTGTATTCTCCACTACGAATTTCTATATTTAGTTTAGATTTCTTTGCATATGCTTTGTCAGTTTCGTTGTGCCAATCAATATATTCTTTGGCTTCTTTCTCACTATTCAAAACTCTCAATGCTCTCTTCTGACCACTCTTCATTACTGCATATGTGTCATTCTTTTTCCATCTCTCTTCGTCACTGCAAAGACCAAAATCATTGCCTATGTCAAAAGATATCTGTGCTTCTTGATGTTGTTCTATTCTTTCTTGCACATACTTTTCTCTCTCTTCAAAAGACCACAGAGGTATGTGTTTAACTTGTATTGGGGATTGTGGTAGTGATGGGTCTTGTTCTGCTTTTCTTTTATTCCAATCTCTAGCGATCACAACGATGTTAATATCTTTGACTTTCACTCCTTTAACTTTTTCTACTAGGTAAGCATAGCAGTTAAGTTGTCTATGCCATTCAATCTTATCAAAGACCAAAGACCACATGGATGTAACCTTGTAGTCAAATATAGAAACTAAACCATCATTAATCTCTTGCCTATCAATAGCACCTGATAATCTCCAACCATTTACATTTGTAAATAATCTCTCTTCAGTTATAATAGTTTGATCTATAGGGGCGTTTTCGTGAGAGGTTTCTAGAATTGAATGTACAGCAGTTCCAAACAATGACCACACCATATCAACTGCATCGATCTCCATTTGATCGTCATAGTGTTCTTTCATTATTCTTACTTTTGGACTGTCAATCAAAGAGGTCACAGATATATCTGCGTTACCTCTGCTATATTTATCTGATCTTGCAAAGTCCAAGAAAGACTGTGGCAAGTTTGTCTTGTTTGTTATTCTCAAAATTATCTCCTATTAAAACGTATACAACAAGGATAAATATATGTCAACAACTATAAATAAATGTACTAAATTTGTTATAGAGGGAGAGCCTGCAAGTAAGAGTAACGCTAGAAAACTGGTACATGTCAAAGGTAGAATGTTATTTATTAAATCAAAAAAAGCACTGCAATATGTAAAAGATTTTGACATTCAATGCCCATCATTAGAAACTCTTTACAATCAGGATGTCATGGTAGAGATGATTATCTTTTACAAAACAAGAAGACCTGATTTAGATGAGAGTTTAATTTTAGATTGCATGCAAGGTAAAATTTACGAGAATGACAGGCAAGTTAAACAAAAGCATATATACTGGGGCTTGGACAGGGAGAGACCAAGAACGCACATCAGAGTCACACCTTTGGAGACATGTAGTCTGCCAAGCGATTTCTGACTTGTACCTTGGGGATCACAGAAAAAAAGCAAGCATCATTCATTGGATGCGATCTAAAGATTTT
>Ga0310343_10000875_pt1 | contig 14950 bp, 11 predicted proteins | sample HC15DNA2025_MG_FD_203519 | JGI IMG/M metagenome (GOLD analysis project Ga0310343, IMG submission 203519) | Marine microbial communities from station ALOHA, North Pacific Subtropical Gyre - HC15-DNA-20-25_MG | ecosystem: Environmental > Aquatic > Marine > Oceanic | place: Pacific Ocean: North... | reverse complement strand
TTGGGAGACTTGTACATAAGCTTGATGCAGTGTCTCGGATTAGACATCGGTCGATTTGCTGGCGCGACCAACAATCTGAACGAGTGGGTTTCCTAGGCGCTTATGAAAGCTTTCCTTTGGGGTAGTCTTGTTTTCTTCCCCTGCCTCCTTCTGGGGAATGGGGACCTATCCCGCGTTGCCGCTTCATTTTTCGAGAGACATTGTTTTGAATGCCATGCCGGCGATGAGAATCTCATCGAAGGGGAAGTGAATCTTGAAACAGCGATCTTAGACTGGTCTGCCTCAGAAACGACCGATTTCTGGACACGGGTTTACGAAGTTGTGCACACCAGCTATATGCCTCCGCGGGATGCGAGATCCTTTCCCAGCACTGGCGAGCGTGAGGACCTGCTTACTTTGCTCAGTGCAGAATTGGCCCAACATGTGCCCGCTGGAGGGACCCTACCGCGGCGCCTTAACAAGGTGGAATACGAGAACACCATCCGGACCCTATTCAATGACCCCGAATTTAGCGTCCCCCCTTCTTTTCCCTCTGATGAATCCGAGGAAGGATTCGACAACGTTGCCTCCGGCTTGATTCTTTCGCCTTCTCTGCTGGCGCAGTATCTAGAGATCGCAAACTCTGTCGTCGACGAAGTATTACCGGAACCCATCACCCTCGCCGAAGCCGAGTCGCACAGCTATAGCGTCCGACCCAAGGAACTAGCCACAGCCGAGGGTGCCGGGGCCGCTTTCGCTGAGAATGCCTACCGGCTGGTTTCATCTAGAAACATGGCCAGTGCCGCGGGTTGGACAACTCTTTTTGAAGTGCCTGTGAGCGGGGTCTACAATGTGGAACTCGATGCCCGAATTTTCCAGACAGAACACATGTTCTACGAAAAGCGCGAGACTCCTTTTCGCTTGGAAGTCTACGCCCGGCAAAACAGCGAGCAAAAGTATGATTTGTTCGAAAATCTCAGAAAGTTAGACGCTTTCGACGTTCCCGTATCAGAGGATCAAGCAAGTACTCATGAGCTCGAGGCGGAACTCTATCGAGGCGAAGTGCTTGGTTTTCGTTGGGCGGATGGGCCGATCTTTTCCGATCCAGGGAAGCGAGAAGTTTCTCATGATTTCATCGATGACCGTCTCTTGAGTGATCGTTCGTTTTACGCGGCCGCCATAAAGCTGAACGGTGGCAAACGAGGCTCTACCCAGATCGAGTTCTACGAGGCAATTCGGGACTTGATGGAGAGCGGCACGCTTGACTTGAGCGACCCACAGTTGGACCGCCGGCCGGAAGTTTACGGAGGCGGTCTGAAAAATGGCCCGCACAATTGGAGCAAGACCTATGCTCAGGAGGACATGCATCGTCTTGGACCCGGACTGGATATTCTCGGAGTTTCTATTAAGGGGCCTCACAACGTCATACCAGACCAGTTGACTCGCGAGCGGTTAGTCCGATCCAAAGCCTTCCTAGGACCAAGACCCGATGGGATCGACGATATCGAGTTTGGCGAACAAATCTTAAGACGCTTTTTGCCTGCAGCCTTTAGAAGACCGGTAACGGACGACCAATTAAATGACTACCTAGCGGTTGTCCGGATGCACTTGGAAGAATTTCCAAATAAGCGGGTCGAGGAGGGTCTGCATCTGGCGATCAGGAAGGCCCTCATCTCTCCTCGGTTCCTGTTCCGTGGCTTAAAGCCCGGAAAACTGGATGACTGGGATCTCGCCAGCCGATTGAGCTACTTCCTCACTAGCAGGCCACCCGATGATAGGCTTCTCACCCTCGCCCAGTTCGGGGAATTATCCGACAAATCAGTCCTGGAGAACGAAGTTCGGCGATTACTCGCGAAACCGGAGCGAAAAGAATTCGTTAGGCATTTCACGGGCCAGTGGCTAATCACGCGAAAACTCAAAGGCGTCATGCCCGATCCGAGGCTGCTAAGATTCCTCCCTCGGGATCGGTTAGCGATGATCGAGGAAACAGAACGCTTTTTCGACGAAATTCTGGTCGAGAATCACTCCCTGGATACCTTTATCAATCCCGGATTTAGTTACAGAAATCAGTTTCTCAATATAATTTACGAAACTGAAGTCAGCGGAAGAGAAATGCGACGGATAACCTTGCCCAAAGGAGGCAAGGAAGGCGGATTACTGGGACTAGCCTCTATCATGATGGCTACCGCCAATGGCGTCGACACCCACCCTGTTCATCGAGGCGTTTGGCTGCTGGAAAATGTGCTCGGACTACCCACTCCGCCGCCGCCACCCGAAGTGCCAGCAGTAGCTCCCGATACCTCGGGAACAACCACCATGCGCGAGCAAATGTTGGCCCACCAAACGGACCCGACTTGCGCTCTTTGCCATGAGAGAATCGACCCACTAGGGTTCGTAATGGAAAATTTCGACCCAGTTGGCCGTTGGCGCGAATACTATCCAGTGTATACCGAAGAAGCAGCGGCTCCTTTAAAAGAGGAATTCTATTCCAGCGATTCCGAGGCAACGCGCTTGGGACGTCGTATCGACGCTTCTGCTACTATGCCAGATGGAACTGTCCTGAAGGACGTTACCGATCTCAAAGCCTACATACTGGATAATATGGATCTTTTCGCAGAATGCCTAACCGAAAAGCTCATGATCTACGCTACGGGACGGCCCTTGAATTTTGGAGACAAGAGGGTAGTGCGGAAACTGGCCAACGAACTGCTAGATTCCCAAGGTGGATTTCAGGATCTGGTGATCTCCTTGGTTTTGAGCGAGTCTTTTCTAACACGCTAATTCGATGTAGACAAATTCCTCTCCTGAGCAAATGTTTTGATACTGTTTTAGAAGTCTAATTCCCCTCAATGAAATCGATCTCAACTACCCTTTTTATCCTCCTAGCTTTATCACCTGCTTTCAGAGAGCTATTCGCTCAAAAATCCGAACCTTATTATCATGAGATTCGCCCACTGTTCGAGAACGGAGAACATTTAGGACATGTCTATCGCTTCCGGAATGTGGGACTAATTCAGTGCCCTAACGGCGATTTACTGGCCTTTGTCGAAGCCCGACATGGTGTAAGCGATCACAGCGAAAAGGATGTGCTCATGCGGCGGAGCAAAGACCGCGGCATCACTTGGGGGGCCTACGAGGCAGTATGGGGTCATCTGGAAGACGACCACGCTGGCTGGAAAGACCCAGCCCCGGTAGTAGACGAAGCAACTGGAAGGCTATTCTATTTCATGAATACCAACGAGAGTGAGAAGCGGCTATTTTACATGACCTCGGATGACAACGGCTACACTTGGTCGGACCCTATCCGGGTCCCGGATAGTCTGCTTCGGCCCGAATGGAAACGCTGGCGCAATAACCCGGGACCAGCCATTCAGTTGAAAGTGGGTAAATACAAACACCGCATGCTTATACCAGGACATATCGTCACCCACGAGGATCGTCATTTCTCTGTCGTTTGGTTCAGTGACGATCACGGCGAATCCTGGCAGGTAAGCGAAACGGCGGTCCAAGGTTCCGATGAAGTAAGTATCATCGAACTAAGCGACGGTCGGGTGCTCATGAATATCCGTTCGCACGGAGAATTGGATCCCGGCTTGGACCCAGCGTATCGGAACTTCATGTACAGCGATAACGGCGGGGAATCGTGGTACGGACTCGAAACCAAACGCGACTTGCCGTGGGAGTCCGGTCATGGATCGCTGGCCAAAATGAAACACGGTAATGGCAATCTACTATTCGCTATCCATCCACTGGTCGTCAAACGCAAGGACCTAACTTGCTTTGTTAGCTACAACGAAGGTAAAACTTGGCCCTATAAAAAGCTGCTTCACGAAATCGGCGGCTACAGTTCGACAATAGTACTGGACAACTACGATATTGCCATGTCCCACAACCACGGTTTCCGGGGCGAACACGGAATCGATTTTGTTCGATTCAATTTAAGCTGGCTAACGGATGGAAAGGAGCATGCCAAGGAACCGATCCAGCTCTTGTCACAAAAGCCAGAGAGCAAAACTACCCATCGCGTGATCTGGCGGGAAGATTTCGAGCTTTCCGATCGAACCATTATCGATGGCGGAGCCACCGCTTGGAGAATATCTGAAGCTAGCGACGCTCCGATTGGCACGGCTGTCAGCAATGGCAAATTTCGAGCCAGCGATACAGGCAGGGAAATCGTCTGGAAGACCGAAGAAATCGATATCGGAACCGCTAAACGTATATCTATCGCTGTCGACGCCATCAAAATCGGCAATTTCGAAGAATCGGACTCGCTGAGAATTTACTATCGGCTCGGAGATGGAGATGAAGAGCTGATCGAATCGCTAAGCTTCTCATCGGATCCGCAAGAGGATTTCGAAACGTATCGGATTCGCAAACACGATCTGAATACTTTAGGACATCAACAGGCGCAGGTCATTATCCGCTCTCGGATTAACGGAGACAACAAGGTACTGTATTGGGATCGAATAGAAGTAGCTCGAGCCGAATAGGAGCAATAGAAATCTTTGTTATCTATCGCCGCAGATGGATTTCCCTGAAAAGTCCCTACTCACTGTTTTCTTTCTTTTTCCAAATTTTCTAAACGCACGCCAGCTAGTTGGATCTATTGAAATCTTTCCAGACGATATTCAATCGAAGGCCTCCTGTCTGAGCAAGGATTAGGAGAAAGGCCAAGCAAAATACAAGAAACTTGTAATCAATATTTTGATACGTTTTCAATATAGCAACCTTTGCTATATCATTACTGTGGGCGCTCTGGAGATATGTAGAAAGGAAAAGGTTAATCCGCGTTTTTTACCAGCCCGTCATCGCACTTCAAAACTGCAATCTCACCAAAGATTCACCTTTCATGAAACTCCTCCGGACCTCGCTCACCGCCAACGAGTATCGATCCGCCCAAGGCCAGATGCTAATGAGGTTAGTCTAGTTCCTCGAACAGTCGGATCGAGTTCTTGAGACCAGACGACCAGTTCTGAAACTCGCTGTTGTTGATTAGCAATTGGGCCCCCTGAGCACGGCGCTTCTTCATTTCCTCTGTCGGCAGCGTCGGTCCGCCAAAGGCCTTACCATGTTTCTTGCAAGCCGCAGCTACGATTTCCCAGCCTTCATCCAAAGTCATTTCTCCACTCTGCCTGAAGCGCAGGCCAAGATCGCCCGGTCCAACGAAGATCAAGTCCACGCCCTCGGTCGCCGCGATCGCCTCCGCATTACGCACGCCTTCAGGCGTCTCGATTTGAACGGCCAAGAAAGTCTCTCGATTGGCCCACGCGACATACTTATCTACGTCATGAATATTGAAGTCCGAATCCAAGCCCGCGTTGTCTAAGCCCCTATCGCCAATCGGCGGAAACTTGACCGCATCCACAAGCATCTGCGCCTTTTCTGGTGTTGACACATGCGGGATCAATAATCCAGCAGCTCCGTCCTCTAGATATCGATACAGGCCCGTCTTCTCTAGAGTTGGCGACCGCAGCATAATATCTATGTCATATAAGTGCGCGTATGCCAAAATCGCCTGAATCTCCCGCACCGTTTGGGCCCGGTGCTCCAAATCCAGCCAGATGCAATCGTACCCGGCACGGGCAGCGTGGCACACATAGGCTGGGATATAGTGACCCAGCACGCACGCTCGAATCACTTCTCCATTTCGAATTCGAGCCAAGGTTTTACTTTTTCTCATAAGTTTATAATTAAAGTTTCTTATTTCCCGTAAGCCATTCCTAAGTAAGCACAAGTATTGATGGGTATAACTTCATATCCCCTTCTTATAACAGTTTGGACGCCATGATCTTCTCCTAATTGGCTTTCACCCGCGCTGCATGCCCGGCCGCCAAGAAATGCCGTGCCTATTCCGAAAACCGGTATTTCGACGCCTGTTCGTCCGAGCCTTTTTGCTTTCATGCACCTCTATATTCAACACCAAACCTCTAAAGATTTGCCGACCTTCAGCCCTAGGTTTAAAACGAAGATCGGCTTCAACAAACTTTTTGAATTTAAGGACTGTAGCCAGATCATGTTTTTAAAATGTCGCTTCTCTACCTGCTATAAAGCACCCTACTCCCAGCTAACGTGCTTACGACTATAATATATGAAACGTCCATACTCCGTACCCACAATTAGGTCAGGTTTTTCATCGAAAAACGCTACTGCGGGCGAGCAGGCGTGCTGACCCAAGTGAACCGGCTCACCCTTGTGATGCATTAGCTTCGGGTATGCGAAGGCTGGATCCTGGTTCGTCCCTTTATTCTCCAGTAGCAGTACCGCGGCTCCAGCTTTATTTTTGGACCAGGGTAATCCACTTTCATCTGCCACAGGAACCGTTCCGTGTCGCGGTGTACCCACGATGAGATCGAAATCGCCATCGCTGTCCCAATCGACGGACTCGAACTTCGTGCGCCCTCGTCCTCCAGCGTTGAGAAAATTGGCGTGGATGGGAGAACCATCTTCGAGCAGCAGCCTGCCACCATCTTCTAGATTGTATACGTCGACCTGACGATAGAGGTGAAACTGATCGTCGTCATTGAGCGTAATGTATACTCTTTGTCCATCGAGGGTATCGATACCGGGTCGAGTACGCCAGCTGCCGTGCATATCAAGATCATAAAGGTAAAGAGGTTTTTCCGAAGCAAGTTGGGGATGTGTTTTTGTTCCCACATTAAGATAAACGGTGTGTTTGCCACGAACATCGTTCATGAGGATGTCGTGTAAACCGTCTCCATTCCAGTCGTACAAATTCGGACAGGTGTAACCCCAGCGGGCTTCACCCGGACCCTGGATGCTACCGTATTGGCCTTGAATATGAACCATCTCGCCCGCGGCGGCTAGACGTTGGGGCGGGCTAAACTGTGGATTCTTATTGCTAGCCAGGTTTTCAAAAAACAAAAAGAAGCCCTGGGAATTCCCTGATACGATATCGAGGCTTCCATCGCCGTTCCAGTCGACCAAGTTGGGTACGACCAGGGTGCCGCCAAACAATTCGGCCGAAGCTTGCTGGACTTCACCCATCGGTTTAAAAGCAATCCGGTCGTAGAGATCCCTTTCCGGCTGTCTCTGATAGTAGTACATTCCTCCTTCACCTGAGGCTAGAAAATCTATCCGGGAGGAATCCGAGGATGGATATGCTATGACATTGGTCCAAGTTTCCGGATGACGGAGCGAGATGCCCCATTCATCTACTACCGGAGTTTTACTGACAGGCGCGTTTCCGTTTCCCGGCATAAAGTCAGTCAAAGAATGCAGGCCACCCAGCAGGGTTCCGAAGACGAGTCTGTTTTCTCCCTGATTCTCGAGAACTGCCATCCCATTAATGCCAAAATACCCGCCATCCGCATGGGATACGATTTCCTCAGCTTTTGTGCTCCTTGGTACATCCGGAAAAGCAAACGTCGCACGATAAATGGCATCGCGGGGAATTCCACCCATCCAAATGCCAGACCCGTCGAATGGCCGGTAGGCGGCATCACGGTGGTGCACTATTGCCGGTTTGTAACTTACCCCGTCTCTGACGCTTAGGAATAAGCTTAATTGGCCATCTTCACTGAGCGACGCGGTGGCCGCACTAGGAAGCCGGGGTAAACCTGAAAGTGCGATTTTTGACTCTACCTTAAAGCGGAGTCTATCATTCTCGAAGCGAGCAATGATAATTTCCTCGTGCAGTACCCAGATTCCAATGACTTCAGTCTGTGAGTTCTGGAAAATGTAGGCGGCTACCGCGTGGTCTTGAAGAGCGTGATCTTCCAGTTTTGGTAATTCCGAAGTCTCCACCTCTATAGGAGGGGAAAAAATGGGCACACCATTCGGTGCGTCTTTGACATAACGATACAGATGAAAGCCCGGATACCAGCGATCGGAGCTGACAAAGATGTCCGGACGCTCTCCATTAAAAACGTACGCATACCCCAATGGCGTCGAACTGATCCCAATCGATGCCAAAGGACCGATCCCTTCCTTGCCACCCACCAGCATTGGTTGGCCACTCACCATAAGCTCCTCGTTCTGAGCCCAGGCAAATGTGGCCAGAAGTAGAGTGCCGTATAGCAGGAGAAACGTGCTGAAGAGCTTTGCAGATTTTGAACATTGTCTCAAATTCTTGTATACATGTGTCATCATAAAAAGAAGATTAATAGTCACTTCCGGCAGCACTATTTAAGCAGGATTCGATCCAAGCCTCGAATTCCTTGCACATACTACTAACGCGGTCGGGCTACTGAGAAGCCAAATCGGTCGATTCGCCTGAATTCTTCTCCAAGTCGAAAAGCATCCATTCTTTATCTCCCTTCACAGAGAGGAGCTTGTAATTCTCGTCGACCAACGCCATTTTCTTTGTGCCTGGTTCGGCCCCAATGAACAGACGTCCGGTCGCGGCGAGCTGATCAATGTTGGGGGAAATAGCCAGATCGTCACCGTAACATCCGAGGGCGGTCCGGAGGTCGTCGATGGCGATTAATAGGATATTGGGGCGTCCGGAGTTCTCCGTTAGGCAAGTCACTGCGAAAATCACGAGGAAGCCAAGATTTATGTGTAGCAGGCAGGTCATAGCTAATGCAATTTCAGCTTCCCAAACAGGATCCGGGTCCGGGGCCGTGTATCCGTGCCGCTATCCCAAACCGCCCGATAATCTCCTGGCGCCACTTCGATCAGGGTAGGATAGGAATTTTTTACGCCCATGTGGAAAAAGGTCTTTTGCTCGCTCCACTCACCTCTCGACTGCCTCGTCTTATAGCGCAAGGAAGTGCGTCCTCCGTTGGGAAAACCAGGCCAGGTTAAATCGCGCTGGGCCGGGCCGTCACTGTACACGTAAATATGCGTGCCATTCCTACCTTGGGAAAAGTGCCCTTTGGATTTGGCGTTGTGCAGTTCCGGTTCGGCTTTGGCTTCGCTCCAGGTGTGGCCGCCGTCAACGCTCAAGCTAGAATAAGCACGAGGAGGATCGGTGGTAAGGTTCGTCTCATCGTAATTCGCAGTACGCATGACGATTTTCAACCCGCCCGAATCACCCCATGGTGCGATATTACCCTCGTGCAGAAAAACCCGGACGCTGGTCGGTTGTGGAATGTACGCTTCCAGTTCCCATTCCAGTAAACTACTGCTACTGAGTACGAAATGGTCGCGGCTTCCGCGCGGATCGGATCCCAACGTGTTTCGGTGGGCGGGCAGCAGGTAGTGCTTTTTACCATCGATCTCCGTTTCGACTATCGACGCATTGGTAATCAGAGGACCTGTGTAACGCATGGATAACTCAACAGGTGTCCAGGACCAACCCCCGTCTGCAGAGAACGCGGCCACCAAATGCGACTCCTCGCTGTTCTCCTGTTTGATGGAGCAACGCATGGCAAAGCACCAAACGACATTCTGATCCGTCGGTTTAAAAAGAACGGGATTAGCGTAAGCGAATTGAAGATCGCCTTGCTTTTTATTATGATCGAAAATCGCTACGGGTTCTTCCCAGGTATCGCCATCATTGCGGGATACCATGGCGAAAATGTCACCCATGTCCTTCTTTCCATTGGTCATAGCTCCAAAGGCAACTATCAGATGCCGGCTTTTCCACTGGGCTATAAAGGGCTGCCAGACTCTCCACGAATCCGGATGCTGATTCACATGCCTCAGTTCGCGAATGTCAGAAATATCGCCTTCATAGTTACTGAACTTTCGCTTTTCGCTGGGAAAAGCTGGAAATGCAACGAATGCAAATAGGGGCAGAAATAGATGTCTCATAGTTTAGTGAATCAGTCTTCATTTTAGGCAGTGAGATTGGGCAAGCAAGTTGGAAGACTGGTACTCTCATTGATCCAGACCCCTCGCACAACTCTTACAGACGGGCGAGACGCACGCATTGAACACCGTAAACTAGCATTGGCGGCAAATTAGCCAAACTTTCTTAAAACCCGCCTAGAGGTCGAGTTCCACCCCCTAATCCGATGCAAAAGGTTAAGGGAGCTTAAGTCGACACCTATGCTCAGTCACAGTCGGTCTCACTTATTGACTGAAGCTACCGCGGCACAAGCCACGCAACCATTAAAAAGTAGCACAGGCATTCAACCTTTACTTACGCACTGAGACAACAGGCTAGAAGAAACCTATCCTTCCATACTCGACTCCTGGCGAGCCAAAGCTAACGAGTGAACGCAGATAAAAACCGCAATTTTCTCTCAAACGATTAGTAGAATTGGCTTGGAACTGTGGTTGCCGCAACTACCTTAATCTGTCTTTACCTAACTATCTCTTTTAAATTTTTGTTCAACACCCCCTAGACATGATTCAAGTATCTTCGTCCTCACACAAAATCCGACTGATCGTTTCTTTCTCCGTTGCCGCAATTTTAGGCACGGCCCAAATCCACGCTCAGGACTTTTCAGCAGGAAAGCCTTTAGGTGCGACCAATGAAGCCGGCGACTGGGTGGAAATGTCGGACAACGTGAAGGTCTTCGGCAGCTTCCATTTCGCGGAGAGCTGCACCTTCGATCCGGCAAGAAATCTGATTTTGGCTATGAACTCCGGTGATCGAACGGATGCCTCCAAGAATGATGGATACGTTTCGCTCATCAACCCGGACGGTAGTGTACACACGCCCAAATGGATCGGAGCTACGAGAGATGGGCTCGAACTCCACAATCCACTCGGCAGTGCTATAAAGGATGGCGTGCTATACACGGTCGACACCGATACGGTTCGCTTATTCGATCTTAAGTCAGGAAAGCCCCTGCGTTCGATACATGTACCCGGATCTTCCTTACTAAATGGCATCGCTATTGCTGATGATGGAACTATTTTCGCGTCCAACACCCGTCCCGATTGGAGGTTGTACAAGGTAACCAAAGACGGAAAATCATCCGTCCTAGTCGCCGATGGGAAACTGAAAATCCCCAATGGAGTAGCTATGGATCCTGACGGCAACGTAGTCGTCGTCAATATCGGTAACCGGGATGTCATTACATACAGCCCAGATGGCAAATTAGTTCGCGTCGAACAATCCGGCGAAAAAGGAAGCGATGGTATCGTTATCATGGACGACGGAACCAAATACGTTTGCAGCGTTCACCACGGCAGCGTCTCCCGTATCCGCCCGGGCAAGAAAGCGGAAATTATCGCCAAGGGAATTCCCAGCGCCGCGTCGATGTGCTACGACTCTATACAGCACCAGTTGGTCATACCCATGAATCCCAACAACGGCTTAGCCTTCCTCAAACTCTGAGGAAGTGCGGGCTTAACAAATAGTCGGGGTATATTGGCATTGTTCCTGCGTGCAGGCAGTGACTTATACACTGCAATTTTTAGGGGCCGTTGGAACGGTAACGGATTCACGGCATCTGATGGAGACGCGTGGCAAGCGGTTTCTAGTCGATTGCGGTCTCTTCAACGGCCGAAAAGAGAACCCGCAAAGAAACCGGGGTCCATTCCCTATCCATTGCGATTCGCTCGATGCCATTAGCGAAACATCGATTTCGATTGCTTCGTCATCTCCGCTTCGCTATGTACCGGTGGTTTACTCGTCTCTCAAATCATAGCAAATCAAACGCGAACCAATAGCGTTTTGATTCACGTATAGCAGGCCTTTGCTCACGGTGGGAACGCCCCAGGTTTCTGGAGCCCGAAACAACTGAGTTTGCGAAAGGATATTCGCTCCTTCGGGCGACAGATCGAGCCAAATCAGTGTACCTTGGGCTCCAACACAGAGGAACGCTCCATCGATATGCAGCAGACTAGCTCGACCCAAACGGGCGTTCTCAAGCTCGATACTGTCACGCCATATTTCTTTCCCGGATTCGATATCGTAGCAGACGACTTCCGTGCCACCGGTTCCATGGACGCCATATAAATAGCCTTCATGAGCAACCGGCGTGGTAAACTGACTGCCGAAGCGCTCCGCTTTCCAGCGGGTCGATCCCGAACCATCCTCAGCAAACTCTATCAAGGCCCCGCCCTCGGTATAGGCCTCTGTAATGAATACACAATTTCCAACTACTACCGGCGATGCCGCATTAACCGAGGCAAACATCTGTGCACGCCAGGGGATGGACGCCTCAATGCTCCCGTTTCTAGGATCAATGCGAAGCAATCCGCCAACGGGCGGCCTGACCATACCACCGGTAAGCACCATAACCCGCTTCTGCCCATTGATCTCCGCGGGCACAGGCGAGGCATAACTAGCGTGCCAATCGTGCTCCGTTTTCCATAGCAGCTCGCCTGTACGTTTGTTAAAGCTGGCCACGCATATGTCGCCACCTACATTAACGATCAGTTGGTCTTCGTAAACTAGAGGACAACTTCCCCTACCGAAGAAGAGTGGAGCGTGCCCATAGGCATCATCCAGGTTCTTCTTCCAAACAACTTCGCCTGAATCAAGTTCGAGGCAGAGCAAATCGCCCTTTACCCCAACCGTAAATACAAGGTCGCCATCGATAACGGGCCCAGCTCTAGGAGCATCCCTAATCCCGTAATTGGACCCTAATTGGACGGGATAATCATATTTCCAATACCGCTTCCCGGTCCCCGGTTGCAGACACTCGATTGTTTCAAGTCCATCCAACTCATGAATGGCAACCAAGTAGTCGCCCACAACAACTACTGGTGCATGACCAGAGCCACGCTCCATTTCCCATACCTTATTCGGACCTGTTTCCGGAAAAGCCTTCGACAATTTCGTTTCTCTTGAATGCAGATCATGCCGTGGACCAAGAAAACGTGGCCAATCTTCCGTCACCGCTTCGGGTGAAAGCTCCTTCGGCGGAGTATGATAGGTTAGTCGATCGAAAACTTCTGGTGAGGCTAAGAGCCTCACTAAACCCACGACAAATACAAATACCGCAAACTGGTAACGCACAGAACGAGCTTTTGAATTAAGCCCCTAAAGGGCAAGCGAAGAACCGCCAAAGGTAGCGGCGGATCCCCGAGCAGCAACCGAAACATTCGAATCTTCGGGACAAGCAGCCCTACCAAGGGCGACGACCCAATACTGATGCCAAATTACATAGCCGATTTAGTTCGATTCGCGATAGATCCCCGAAGCGTTGATAATAAGATTATCCGACGTAGATGAAAGATCCACAAATCCTACAACCACGATCTGATCGAGTTCCGTCAGTCCACCCGCTCCTTTCAGCGACTCCGCAATGGGGAAGCCATCAGCAAGAAGCTGAACGCTTGCTCGATTGGCAATGATCTTCGGGCGATCTTCGCAGCAGGCATCCCAGGGCGTTTCACAGGCATCGCCCGGAATCTCGTTGCAGTACTGCAAGCTCTCATCTCCCAGAACCAGTGTGGCGAAGCCTCCGCCAAACGGTTTGTGGGACGCCCCGATTCGTCCGGAAACAACTATGGCACCGCCTGGCTTGGCCGACTCCCTCGCTTGGGAAACGGTAATCGCTTCACCTGGGCTTTCCCCCAAGATGTAGGCATTCAGTTTCTCGGAAGTTTCAGCATTCGATCCAACATCTATGCCGCTTTGAGAACAGCCAGCTATGAGAATTCCTAAGGCGGCTATGCTCAGCCCAAGGATGGCTTGTTTTACACGTTTGGTATTCATCATTTGTATTCGTTAGTTCTATAATTATTTTTTCCTTAAAAAGATCAGATCAGCTAGCCGGAACGCAAAGCCACTGGCAAAGAAGTCTTAAGGCACCGGAACGCAGGCGGGATTACTCCGATAGTTCCCAGTGCCAAACCAGTTGCTAAACCCATAGCGATGACCTTAGGCGTGAGCGATAGACTGAAGGTGCCAATGGAGAAATTGACAGCAATGCCTTCAAGCAAGGCGACGGCCAGAAACGCTGCCAGTAAGGTTCCTATCAGCGTGGCGAGTAGGCTCTCTTGCAGTAGAGAGACGAAAATAGAAATACGCGAATATCCCACCGCTTGAAGCGTCGCAATTTCGCGAATACGTGTGGCAAATGACGCGTACAGCATATTCATGCCTCCAAAAGCGGCTCCAGTGCCTATCAAAAGGGCCGTCAGCCAGGTCATTCCTCTGACGGGGGCGTAAAACTGAGCAAGCTTCCCGTAATAATCCGACTCGCGCATAGCGACCAGCTCTAGGTCCAAACGTTGGCGCGCGAATAGATCTGCATAGGTAAAATCTTCACTGCTATTCATCCTCGCCACAATACAAGATAAGTTCTCTCGTTGCGTGAGGGTCATTAAATCGGTTCGCCCAAACCAAATCTCGGATTCCATGACCGTTCCCGGGGCGTCAAATATGCCCGATATCGTGAAGGATTGCTTCTCGAAGCCTATCTGATTGCCAACTTGCAAAGACTCGGAGGGTGTATGTAGGGTTAAGTAAGCGAGCCTCCCGACGAGCACCTCACCAGGCCCTGGAAACGATCCCGCGATAATTCGGACTTCGCGATGCACCTCGAAAGCCGCTGGAGTGATTCCACGCAATAGGGCTTGCGGCTCGCTACCGTCGGCCAGCTGAATCTCTCCCATGTAGTGAACTTCTCCAGACACGGCTAGCGATCCAGCTCGTTCCTCGATACCACGAATACCAGCAGCCGCTAGCGTTTCCGCCTGAACCGATATCTCGCTACGCTCCACGCTCTCCTCGGAGCCGGCTCCGAGGAGAACAACGTTACGAGATGATCCCGTAGCGCTGAGCACACGTTTCATCCCATCGTTAAATGCGCCTGCAGCGAATATGAGAAACACAACCAAAGCAACCCCCCCGATTTTCTGCAGCATTCGGGCTGGGTCCCTTAACAAGTTTCGCGTCGCGTAAGAAAATGGCAGCATAGTCAGATTCCTCATACGCTTCTCAACGAGGCAACTATCGGCTTTCGAGCCGAAACCAACGCGGGCCAAACCGAAGCCAGTAGACCCAATACCAAAGCGACCAACAATCCATAGGCCGCCACATCATAGCTTGGCCTTAAAGCCAGAGTAAGACCCTCGTTGCCCAACGTGAACCGACTCCAGTGGAAAAATAAAGCCGCTGATAGACAACCGACGACGCCACCGGCAAACCCTAGCAGAG
>Ga0310343_10000874_pt1 | contig 14953 bp, 10 predicted proteins | sample HC15DNA2025_MG_FD_203519 | JGI IMG/M metagenome (GOLD analysis project Ga0310343, IMG submission 203519) | Marine microbial communities from station ALOHA, North Pacific Subtropical Gyre - HC15-DNA-20-25_MG | ecosystem: Environmental > Aquatic > Marine > Oceanic | place: Pacific Ocean: North... | reverse complement strand
CCAAGTCCGCAAGTTTTGGTCCAACAGCACGAATAAGCAGCTTCTTCTGCTCACCCAAAACTGTGAAACCTGGTGTTACGATCTCCCCCTGGCCTAAATCAACCCGCGCCGATACGTTGACAATCGTACGGGACGCCTCCGCAGCGGCAGCTTTCTGATAATTTACAAAAGGAAGATCATGGTCACCCAAGAGCTTTTCAAAGGCCTCAATATCTTCGCTGTCAGTTGGACTCATTTGCAAAGCCATAATTGCGACCTCAAAAGCATCAGCGTAACCGTCTCCATCATCATCAGTATCCGTGTTGTTCCCCACACCATCGTTGTCGGTATCCACACTTTCAGTAGAATCTAGGGGGAAGGCATCAGAATTGTCACCCACGCCGTCCCCATCTGTATCGGTATCGAAATTGGCCACACGAACATAACCTACATCGCTTTGCGAAGAATTTGTAGAGCCATATGCACCAATCGCTACAATCGTTCCATCAGAATTCATAGAGACGGAGGCACCAAAAAAGTTAGCCGCTTCCCCATCTATGTCTGCCAAGAGCTTTGCCCACGAACCAGAGCTAGAATTGTCAGAGCTAGAATTGTAAGTGTAGACGCGAACATGGCCAGCGTTATCACCATTACCGCCATTCCTGTAACCACCTATCGCAAGAACCGTTCCATCAGAACTAAGAGCAATTGAATTACCAAAACGGTCACCAGACGCCTCCCCGTCTAAATCATCTCCGATCTGCGACCACTCCACTTCGATAGCATTGTAAGTGTAAACGCGAACATGGCCAGATGCATTGCCATTGCCGTCGTTGTATTGAGCACCGATCGCCACAACCGTTCCATCTGAGCTGAGAGAAAGTGAACTGCCAGAGAAGTCTCCAGGGGCCTCACCGTCTATGTCACCGCCAAGTTGAAACCATGAATTAGTATTTGCATCGTACTGTAACACACGAACATGACCAGATGTATCGCCATTACCGTCATTCGCTGGTGCCGCTATGGCCACCGTTGATCCATCAGAGCTTAAGGATAATGTTTCACCTAGATAATCCGAGGGAGACTCCCCGGTAATATCCTGGCCGACCTTCAACCATCCTGCGGAAGTAGGATCGAGGCGGTATATGCGAACAAGCCCAGATTCAGTACCACTGTTATAGGGGGCACTGATGGCTAGGACTTTGCCATCGGAATTCAGAGAGACTGACATACCAAAGTAGTCCCCTGACGCATCTCCGTCTATATCCTCCCCTAGTCGCGACCAAGAAGCAGTACTAATATTATAGTCGTACACACGAACACAGCCCGAGCCACCCTCTTCAGGTGCTCCGATCGCTAGAACTTTTCCATCGGAACTCAGGGAAACTGACATACCAAAGTAGCCTCCTGCCTCCTCTCCGTATATATCCTCTCCTAGTTGCGACCAAGACGCAGTATTAACATCATACGCATACACGCTAACATGCCCCAAGCCACTAGCCTCAGCGATAGCTAGGACCCTTCCATCCGCACTAAGAGAAACCGGTATACCTGGATAATCAAAGTCCCGCTCCAACTTTTTAAAGTCTTTTCCGAGCTGCAGGAACTGCTGGCCGAACCCCGACTGAAAAGGCAATGAGAAGCAAAAAATAAGAACAAGATTGTTGAATAGGCGGATAACTGACAACTGGCTAAACATAGGCTGATAACAATTAAACCTCGCACAATCTGGCAAGGACGAACGGTGTTAGGGCTTATGAAAAAGCACGAACCAAAATAAGACCCGAGAATTATTTGGAGAGGAAGATTGAATAGTACGGTTCCTGTTAGGCCACGATAACGTTCTATGAAAGTTTTGGTTCCATTAGGAGCTTCGCCAATAGCAAATAGGGAAATCTGCCGGGCAACATCATCAAATTCGCTCTACTCCTCCCTAAAGAGTAAGAGGTTCATCTTTCGCTGCCAGCCCCGAAATTCACGCGAACGCCGGCTCCCAACTTACGAACGGATCCTCTAAGTGCCTCCAAGCCTCGGGTCCCGCAGCCATCTCTTCATCATCCAGCAAACAAAGATCTAATCTCGCCCGTACCCACTCTTCTTCCATCTGGTTCGAGAAACCGATGATCACTATTTCTTGTCTACGATCTCCGTAGGGTTTTTTCCAATACCGAATCGCGAACTCGCGAGCCTCCGGATCCTGAGGCCAGTTTTCTTTCGATACCGCGGCAAACCATTGTCCAGCCGGTTCCGCTTCCACTTGCGCGCCCGCTAGCGATAGAACGCCACAGTGCTCCATGCGAGTCGCCAACCAGAAAAAGCCCTTGGCCCGTACGACACCCGGCCATTGCTTTTTCAAAAACTTGCGCAATCGCTGCGGATGGAAAGGGCGTCGCGCTTCGTAAATAAAACTGCGGATACCGTATTCCTCCGTCTCTGGCATAGGCTCCTCGTAGATCGCCTTGAGCCAATCCGGCGTCTGCGAGGCTTCGTCGTAGCTAAACAGACCCGTATTCAAAATATCAGCCGTTTTCACGGCGCCATTGGAACATTCGATAATGCGAGCTCTTCCATTGAGCCCCTTAATCATAGCAATGACTTCAGCCTTTTCGGTTGCATTAACGAGATCGAGCTTATTGAGAACAATGACATCCGCAAACTCGATCTGATCGATCAGCAGATTGACGATGCTGCGCTGATCGCCCTCCTCCACTTCCAGCTTCCGGTCTGGTAAACGATCGGGAGAGGTGTAATCGCGACGAAAATTGTACGCGTCTACGACGGTTACCATCGTATCCAGACGGGCGACATCCTCCAGGGCGCTCCCCAACTCGTCGCGGAAGAAAAACGTTTCCGCCACGGGCATTGGCTCGGAAACGCCCGTCGATTCGACCAACAGATAATCAAAGCGACCTTCGATCGCCATACGCCGCACCTCCGCCATCAAGTCTTCACGCAAGGTACAGCAGATACAGCCATTGCTCATTTCGACCAATTTCTCCTCCTGGCGACTCAAGGCAGCTCCACCCTCTTCGACAAGACGGGCGTCAATATTCACCTCGCTCATGTCGTTAACGATAACGGCCACTCGCAGCCCTTCTCGATTATTCAGAACGTGGTTGAGTAAAGTGGTTTTTCCGGCTCCCAAGAATCCAGACAACACGGTCACTGGCAATTTATTCGTATTCATAATTTAGCTAAAATACAGTCTCAAACAAAGCCCCACCCCAAGCGATGGTTATGCTAAAACCAGCAGCCCAACCGACTTGGCGAAGCGCCAATCGAGCGGCAAAGCGAACGCCCATTTCTCGACCGATGGTCATAAGCGTCACAAGACACGGCAATAGGACGCCTGCGAGAAAAACCGCTGTAAGAACCTGCGATGGCGACTCCAGCACGACTTTGAGGGAATTCCATTCGCTATCAAGCAGACCTATTGCCATGCCGTCCTTACGCACAGATCCCATCGCAACCGCTACCGCTGCCTCGGCGGGCAAATTGAAGAGAATCATAAAACCTCCGATGCTCTCGGAAACGAAAGCCAATGCTCCTGCCAACTGCAAAACGCTCGCGACAATACAGATCGCAACGAAGATGGGTATGGCAACCGCGAAAAACGAACGGATCGTATCCAATGTTTCGCTAAAAACGTATTTCCAGTTTGGTGGACGGAGACCATCCAAAGTGGGGGGAAGCAAGCGACTATTCGCCTCCCTCAATGACTTCGGAGTCGAGAATCTCAGGTAAACAAGGCTAGCGACCCCTAGGACCAAAAGGTAGATCCCTCCAAGCCAAGTCATTCCCGCCGCTGCGAATACAGCGAGAGTCGCGGGCAATTGATAGGAGCAGGCCGAACCGAATGAAATCGCCGATACGCAAGTGGCGCGCGAGCAGGAAGAGCAAGACCAAGTCGATACGACTGCAGGCACGTTGCAGCCAAATCCCATAACCACTCGGGTCAGATCCCGAGCGCCTAGTCCGAAAGGCCGCACGTACGGATGGGTGCCACAGGCAATGCGATCCATCAATCCGGTCGATGTGTAAAGCATAATCAGCAGCGAGAAAAAAACGATTGTCGGCAAGGCGTAGAGCAGCAAAAACGGTATCATCGCCACTACTCCGTAGTCGCCGCCCAATATCTCAGCGAATGGCGTCGGCAGTATTGCGAGCTTATCCAACGAGCGGGCAAGTGCGGACGCTAGCGGATCATATAGCGTGTTTGCCAATGCATTCGCTTGAGTGACTGCAACCAGAGAGGGAACGAAAAGGAGCGCGAGACACACCAGCGGAGAACTTAGAACCCGCTGCCAAAAGCCGTGATCCATCGCCTTCTCGGGCAGCGCTCCCCGTGCGGGCGAGAAGAGAAGCTTGCGCAACATCAGGTAACCGCCTCCTCGATAGCGGCTGCTCCGACATCGCACTTGCAATCGACACAGCAATCGAGGTCTTCAATGAGGAATCCGCGCTTTTCCCAATCGGACAGCTCCGACGTATCCAAGCCAAGGCGAATTCCAATCTCTTGAGCGATCACTCCGAAGCGGGAGCGAAACTTGTATATAAAACAGAACTTGGATTCGCGATGGACCAATGACGGACCCGAGTAAAAAAGATTTGGGTGTAGGGTTGAGGAATCTACTGCGCTAAAAACCGGTTTCTTACCCTCCCAATCGAAAAACGAGGCGACCTGTCGCTTGATGCCCGAATCGAAACCAGTCGCTAGTATCGGCGCTTCGAGCGTGGCATACGAATCCCCATCCAATGTCAAAACCCTATAGCCGCTTTCATCGCGCACCACTTCGATAACCTCCTTTTCTCCATGTAGCTCAACACTCTCTGGCAGAGCTCGCGCAACGCGAGCAAGTCGCTCCTTGGTATATGGACTCAAGGCCACGCTCGGGTCAGGATCGTCGATTTTCCAGGGTTCGCCGCGCGACAATACATCTACTCTACAGCCCCGAATAGCGAGGTGATACGCAGCGTCCATGCCACTCTCGTATCCACCGATCACTACGAAATCGCTCCCCGACAATTGCTTCCAGCTCCCAACCTGCGATGCTACCTGGCACAGCTTGGCCCCCGGGAACGACTGCGTATCGGGAAAGGAAAATTCGCCCGTCGCCCAAATCACAAAACGGGCCCTTATCCGCTCGCGATCCGTTTCTAGTAAGAATTCATCCTTCTCCGCCCTGAGCCTGTTGACCGCGCAATTCTCTTGCACCGACAACTCGTAGTGCTCGACGACCGCGCTCAAATAAGCCGCATATTGTTCTCCGGATAGGTGTTCCAATCCGAAAAGATCCCCTGGCGATGTACGCGGACTGATCGCGTTGAGATCCGTGGCGAAAAACGGATTCGAATGAAAAGAGGGCGTGATCAACCGCATTTCCTCCGGCCAATTCCGAAACGAGGCCCCCACGATCCGGCTTTCAAGGACAATGAGACGCTCGATCCCAACCGCTCGCAAAGCCAATGCACAGCCCAGACCCGCTGGCCCTCCTCCCACGATCGCGACATCGAAAGACGATTCATTCATAAGGAAATCTACCACAACGCTTCACCAAAACTTGAATACAAACTGCTGAACTAATACCATATCTTCGCAGAATCGCACTCCCTGACAGCTTCAGAGCGCGAGTCCCTAATCTCGAATTGCAGGGAAGATTTCTCGCGTCCCAAAACTCATCGACCCACTATCGCAATAAGCCCGCGGTAAGGTCAATATTTATTGCAAATTGTTTGCATCTAGTAGAGTCCCTTGTAAAGCATCTTGTTTATGGAAGCTCAGCAAACGTCCCATTTGAAAAGTCGCTACAATCACGCAATGGGGCGCTTAACGAATTCAGGTCTTAGACGTACGAAGTTCCGCAGCAATCTCCTTTCTTTGCTAATCGAGAGCGAACCCTATGCATTGTCGGTCGAGGAGATTCTAAGCCATCCCACAACCGAGCGACCGGACACCGTTACTGTCTACCGCAATATTCAAGCCCTAACTCGAATCGGAATTATCGACTGCGTAGCGGACGAGAAGGGCCGCTTCCGATACCGACTCAACGAGACTGACGGTCCCCAACTGAAGATCGCCTGCCGCGATTGCCACACGACCCTCGTACACTCATCGCCCATGTTGCCCGAACTCGAAAGCGTCGCGCGCGGGTTAGGATACAGCGGGCTGAGCTCAAGATGGGAGATAACCGGCTACTGCGAGGATTGCGCCAAGGAACGCTCATCGTGATTAGATACCGGATTCTATTTGACGTTTGATAGATTCTCCCGTTCGAAGACCATAGTGCTCTTCAGGACCTCTATGCGGCGCATTAGTTATGAATTTCCTTTCAGCCATTTGCCCAACCCCTTAAGACCAAGATCCATATGAAAATTGCCGAAACACCATTCTTTTCGAGTGGTAGTAGTTGAAATACTAATACGTTTTATTTTGTTTTATTTTGCTCTTTTGCAAAAGGTTACAAAAACCTAAGGAACTATAAACGAACCGCCAAAAACGTAGATAAACCCTAGTTTTTGCCCAATTTTTTAGATGACGGTTACGGAAACTATCCCCTCACTCACCCATCACCTTGGGGTTGGCCTCGACCATCTCGCGGGCCATTCTCTGTGCTTCAGCGATTTGATTCGGAGGGGTTGATAGGAAATTCAATTGATTCGTAAAATCGTTTTACCGTAGGTTCCCCTTTTAGGTAGTGGAGCGATCGAAGAAACGCGTCCATCTCGGTGAGAGTCGCGATAAACATGGCGTTGTCACCCCGGCCAAAGTTGAAGAACCCGTGTCCTTGTCCCTGATAGGTCACGAGCTCGCATCGATTACCCAGGCTCTTGTACTTTTCGGTAAAGAGTTCCACCGATTTGTGGTGAATGGTGGTGTCGGCGTCGCCATGGAAGATTATCGCCGGGGGTTGGTTCGAGCCGATGTTGTGGTAGGGAGAAAAGGCCGTTGGTGAGACACCAAATCGTTCTTCAAGACCGTCAGGTAAGGGAAAGGCGTCGGGTATTGAGGCGAGAATCAGTGCTGGGTTGAACAAGCAAAGCGCGTTCGGAGCCGCGCTAACGGAAAGATCGTCAGCCGGGTCGTCCAGACCTCCGATCGTACCCAGTGCTCCCGCTAAATGCCCTCCGGCGGAACCGCCACCTGCGGCAATCCGGTTAGGATCGATTCCAAGTCGCTTCGCGTTCGATCGAACGTAGCGCATGGCGGATTTTGCGTCCTGGAAGCAGGCGATCGCTTTCGTTTTGTGTCGCCCCCAAACGCGATACTCGGCTGTGATCGCTACCATGCCGCGTGACGCGAGGTAGGTGCAGTGTTTTTCGAACTGAGCGGGTGATCCATTTCTCCAGCCTCCCCCAAAAAAGAAAACGATCGCGGGGAGGGATTGGCCGGATTTATACCCCTCTGGATAAAAGATGTGAAGCGGTAGCGAAACGTCGACCACTGTCTTGTAGACCTCGGTTTCGGCTCCGGGTAGGGTAGCCGGAGCGGGCTCGACCGGCCGTTGATTCTGGGCAACGGACCCGACCGGGAGGATTATTAAGGCGATAGCGAGCGAAGCGATAAAAGGGGGTAGAGATTTCATGGGCGGGAACTTATGATAAGGCGATCATGATCGAAAGGCATTTTCGAATGTATTATTATTGTGCACGGTATTGCCGCGTTTCCTATTGTTGCGTTTTGTTTGAAACGGCTCCAATCCGTATTCCGGAAGCCTTCGGAAACTCGATAGGGGACGCTATGCCTGTTGAAATCAGCATGGTCTATCCAATACCAAACATGACTGCTTATCAACAAAAAATCTGGTAGGAATGCGGTAGCAATTCTGTACCTTAAATACCTAAGTGATTGATAATCTCAGCTTAAATTGGGGGCGGGAATCGAACCTGCGATAGAGCTTTCGCATCGTCGGCCCTGACCCCGTGTTCGTGACTGTCATACGATTTTCCAAGCTTGTTCTGAGCCACGGCATCGCCCTGCTCAGCCATCTCTTTAATCTCTTAGAACGTTTGAGCCCAACCCGAGAATGAAATCGAGCAAACGACAAAAGCTGCGAGGGAACGTACTAATGAGGCAGCCTTGGCGACCATGAATCTAATCGTACTTCAACCTCGCACAATCTGGCAAGGACGAACGGTTTTAGGTCCGTAACCGCCATTATTTCTAACGGTTACAGAAGACGGTTACACAAGCATCCCCTACTCACCCTTGACGTACCTGAAAGCCCAAGGGATAAATCTCAAGGCCATGTTGATTACCAAGTTAATTATGAACCGAAAACAATTTATCCTTTCTTCGATGACCGCTAGTATAGTCACCTTATTACCGGACCGTGCTTCTTCAGCTGAATCTGGCCAAAAGGCGGACCCATACGGCAGGCAATCCATCCCCCGCAAAGCCATCATCCCTGCTGCCCTCACCTCGATAGATAAGGACGGTAAGATCGACTATCACGATTTCAAACGACACATCAGCGCCTTGGCAGATGTAGCGGGCGTATCCGCGATTATGGTAAACGGAGGTTCGGGGCTGGATAAAACATTGACCAGGGAGGAACGCCAAAAACTGCTTGGCGTGGCATTGGAAGCGGTAGATAACAGGGTGCCCATACTGGCGGCGGTTAGAGAATCTTTAGTAATTCCCAAGCTGGCACCATTGGCTAAAGATGCTCAGAGGGAAGGCGCCCAGGCCATGACGATTATGCCTCCTGCCGATGAGCAAGGCTTTTCGTGGGACTCTGCTCAAAGTCGATTCGAAGAGGCCTGTACCGCGAGTAATTTACCGGTGGTCATTTATCAAACCCGATATGAAACGGAAGGATTGGTTCGCTTGGCAAAAACGTTTCCAGTAATTGGTGTAAAAGAAGGCAGCAAAGACCCCTTCACATTTGAGAGCAATCTTCGGGCATTGCGGGACCTGAAGCGAAATATTGCAGTCTGGTCCACCCATAGTAAGTGGCTACTTGCTGATTTGGCTATCGGTGCTGACGGAATTTTATCCGGCATGGGAAGTATTACTGCTGATCTTCACGTGGCCCTTGCTGAAGCCGTCCACAATTCAGACTTAAAGGCGGCAAGAAAAATCAATGATCAGATCTTTCCCTTAACTCGGGTATTCTATCGTTCGGGGCAGAATCCTCACGTACGCATGATGTATGCCCTGAGAAAGCTTGGCCTTCAAAAACATGGTTTTGTGCGGCCTCCCTACCAACCCCTTGATGCGAGTGAACGTTCCAAGATAGACCAAGCCTTGGCACAAAGTGGGTTGTTATAAGACCGGAATAAAATATTGTGCTGCTTCATGATGAAGCAGAAGAATCCGAAGACGCTGAGAACTACCGATAAAAAAGAAGCAGCCCTCCCGAACTGCTTCTTTGAATCGGCCGTCGCATTGTTGTCAGGCTTAAAGACCTCGATAAGTACGTGGAGGAAAGACTTTATTAGGCACAAATGCAGGGGCCGCTGTCGTTTCACAGCGTTGCAGGCTGATTCTCTCTGCTACACCGTCGCGTTGGATAGCACGCAAAACAGGGCCAAAAATTTTGGGGGCACCCCCTGAGAAATATTATGGATAGAACACGACAGATGACTGCGGGCGAAGTAGCCCTAGGGGCAAACGTAAGCACTGCTTCTTAACTGCTGCAATTATCGTTGCCGCGTCCGTTGTGTCGGATGTAATTTTTACAAATTCGATCTGGCATCAGGGAGATTGAGGAAGTTCTGGGTGGTCGTGAAAAAAATGGCGGTTTTTACCCCGGTTTGCGCCAATCGCACGCCACGATCGTTCGCGGTAGAGGACAATTGTTACATGAGGGTTACAGCAAGCGCGTTTTTGTGACAGGGGTGTGACAATAGTTTCTCAAGGGGGATTTCCCGTTGAAAACGTGGGATAGTGGTCAGTGTTTAAGGGCCATAAATCTATGAAATTCACTAGGTTGTCCCCCCGTAAAACACATTCTCTCGGCACGATAGCCAAGAGCCTTTTGTCAGTCGTTTTCGCGGCTGGCCTTGTCAAAGGTCTGCTCGTAAAGCGAGATCTATGGAATAGCTAGCCCGCTTCGCTTGCCTATCAATTTTCAACGCGAATTCGGCCGAACAGGGCATCTGGGCTACCAATGCTGTTGTAGTCTAGAGATTGTTGCCCATTCGAACTCGCAGTTATCGAATTCACAGATCGCCAGCTTCCAGGTTCCAGCGTCTCGCTGATTTCGAGAGTGTAGGTCTTACCAGTCAAGCCGCTGAATTCGATTTTCAGGTAGCCTTCATCGGCTTTGAAATACTCGAGCTCCAAGAAATCCTGACTTTGATCGGGAACAGAATCGCTCTGGACGCTGAGGTTTTTAAAGATCGTATCGCAAAAATTAGTATCATTCTGGGAAGAGACCGCTAAGCCAACACGAACGTTCTCACTGAAAGTGATAGTTTGCTCGGAAAGTGTAGTCCAAGTCGATGCGTCGTTGGAATAGGATCCGGTGATTTTGTTTTCTTCTCGCTCAAGTTTGAGCCAGTAGGGGCCGGACAAGTTGCCCTTAAGGGTTGCAACAGTACTGCCATTAATAGACGAGCGATGTTCGAATCTCGCCTGGCCGGATTCAGTAAGGAAAATCGATGCGTGTTTGGAACCCTCGTCTAACGTTTCACGAATCATTAGGCCTGCTTTCGATTCGCCTCGCTGTAAAACAGTGTCAACTTGAACAATAACGGATCCGTCTCCGGGTAATTGTGTATGGGTGTAGTGGAACTCATCGGCGGACCCTCCTATGCCTGATCCTGAGCCGCAAACTGTAAAAACTCCATCAGAATAAATAGTTGTGCCGGCCAAGGCAACGCTTCCCACATCCTGATTGTTCCAAATTGATGGCATCTCCTTGGAGCTATATGCGGGAGTGGAAAGCTGATCCCTGTAAATCTCTCCGGTTGAAGTCAGCTGTCCATTTTCAAAAAAATCACCTGCACCTCCATTTGGTTGAAAGTACGAGTAGCGTTCAACGTATCCGATAGACTCCAAATAGGGAAGGGCTAGCTCTAGGAATTCATTTTGTATTTCAGTGCTCCGGTGTCTGTTGGCGTTGAACTCTGTTATCCAAAGGGGTTTTCGGTGTCTATGGTAGGCGTTGCTCAGGTAGCGCTTGAAGCGACGGAAGATCTGACTGGCGGGTACCACGCGGTTGTTTAAAGGGCTGCTCTCCCAATCGTACCAATGAAGGGCAACGAAGTCGATGCGTATGCTTGCTTCCTCGCATTCAGTGATAAATTGATTGAGCCAGCCGTTTGTATTCTGGGCTCCCTCCTCGCGCGTTGCTGGCGATCCAAGGCGGAGCCCGACTTTTTGCAGGTTTTTGTAGAGTTCAACGGCGGTAGGAACGTTGCAGAGCTTTGGATTGCCGTACTGTCCGCTTTGGTCAAAGCAGTTGTCAGATTCGTTAAAGCCTAGCAAGTGATTTACCTGATTCATTGCAAGGTAGTCAGCCAGGGCAGGGGCACTTGTCCCCGCAGCTCCCCAACTCATGGGAACGTATTCGTATTCGCCGGATACCTGCCCTTCACTGATATTACGACTCCATCGGTAATACCAAGAAGCGTTAAGACTGGGTTCGTCCCTCAAATCGCCAGCGGTACCCTTCTTATTGGTGGATCTCCAAGGCACGACTCGGATAAATGAAACGGCGTTGTCCAGTTTATCAGGAAGAGCCCTCACAATCAGATCTTCTTGATCGGCGATGTAGGTTTTACCGGGACCTAGTCCGTCGGCTTGCGTCGACACGACTACCATATGCCCTGCGTCGACACGAAGTGAGGAGATCTTGTCCTCGAAGTTGCTTGGGATGTTAGATCCGCTGTAAATGGTGAAAGTTTCAGGTATGGCTATTCCTGGGCCGTTTAAATTCGCTTCATCAAAAATTGTAAGGGGTGAGGCGAAAAGGGTAGTCTGGACGAGGACGATAAAAATTGGGGTAGGTCGCATCATTAGTTTCAGGAAAATGATGGGAGAACCGTCCTAGAAGCCAGGGAATTCGCACCTTCTGGTAAGGTTTATCGATTCAATGCTTTGCCACAATTTAAGGTGGAATGGGTAATTGCTAGCTAAAGGCCCTGAAGATGGTTCATCTATCCTGTACTGAGTGCTAGGGCCCCACTGTTTAGTCCGGATCTTATGATAGATTCTCGAATGAATTTTGTTGTTTGATTTTGATGTTTGTCTACTTCCGACGGAAGGAGCCTGCAAGGCGATCGTAGCGGGAGGGACCTTCTATTAGTTTTGTGGCAAACTCTCTTGGGGTTAGCAAGTCCAGGGATTTGAGCGGTCTTTTCCTATTGTAGTATTCCCTCCCGCACGAGAAGAACACTCGCGATTCGCTGAGCACGTATATCAGCTCGCGGTCCAGGCACTCCTCACGGATTCAGCTGTTGAAGCTCTCGGCGTAACTGTTCTGCCAGGGGTATCCGTGATTTGCGTAGAGCGTCTTGATCCCGTTTTCTTTGAGCCATCGCTCTATGGCCTTGGCGATGAACTCCGGCCCGTTGTCGGAGCGAAGCGAATGAAGCAATTGCGTTCGACCGCTACAGGTAAGGCTTAATTATCTCGTATAGTTGGGGCCGTTCTTCCTTCATTTCCCCTCGAGATAGTCCTTCAAGGGAATGGGGATATTTTAGCCAGGCACTGGTTTCGTGGATGTAGTAGTCCGGTACGCGAGAAGTCTGATTGCGGCTAGGCTTGTAGTAGGGGACCGCGATTCGAATGTCGTGAGGCGTGTTAAGCCTAGCTCTCTCGTTCAGTTCATTGATAATGGCCTTGATCGAGTTGCCCGTGTCGTAGACATCATCGACGATTAAGAGGCTGTCTTCGTGCTTAACGTTCTTTACGAGATAGCTGAGTCCGTGAACGCTGACTTGCTTGTGCTTTTCGTCTATGCCGCTCGCGTAGGCGGATGTTCGGATGGCGATATTGTCGGTCTCGATGCCGTGATAACTCAAGTGTTCCTGCACGGCGATACCAATCGGGGCTCCGCCTCGCCATACGGCGATCATGAATGTGGGGCGAAATCCGCTGTCCAGCACTTTTGCTGCGAGCTCCCAGGAATCTTTTAGCAAACTATCTGCAGCTAGGTAGATTTTTTTTCCCATTTTTTAGGTATTCAAAAATTCGAGTGGTAAAATGCGTTAAGAGCGATATACCCCTAGGCAGTTTGGTAAATGAAAAAGCGTTTTCTTGATGAGGCAACGATTATAGAGGACTCCTTTCGTCTCGGCGCTCAGGTTTTTGAAAGCGGGCTTAGGCCGACCTTCATTGTGGGCTTGTGGCGAGGGGGTAGCTCTGTGGGCATATATGTTCAAGAGTGTTTGCAAACATTAGGAGTAGAGACAGACCATATTTCGTTAAGAACGTCCTACCGGGGTTTGCCAGATTACCAGAATATGATCGAGGCACCTGATAGTATTCGTGTTCACGGTACGCGCTATTTAATCGATAATTTGAATGCGGAAGACAGCTTGCTGATTGTAGATGATGCTTTTAGCTCAGGTCATAGTATCGATGCTGTTAAGAAACGCTTGAAACAGACGCTAAAGCGGAATTATCCTGATCGAGTTAGATCAGCCTCGCTTTGGTATCGGCCCAAGCTTGGTCGAACGAGTGCGATTCCCGACTACCATATTCATACGACCAACGATTGGCTAGTGTTCCCTTATGAACTCAAGGGTTTGACCTTGGATGAGATCAATAGCAGCAAGCCTCTCGTCGCTCCACATTTAAGAAAAGACTGAACATTGGCCGTAAAGCTTTTCAATCCACGAACACCAAGTATCCAAAATCCTCGGGCTCGTGAACATTGGGATGATCTGGGTAGACTTCGAATAGGGTGGACCAGGAGCGACGGTTGCCAGTGGCGTCATTGCGATCTTCGCTGCGTTGCTCATTCTGTTTTTCCCCTCGATGTTGACGGCTTTTGATCCTAGCGTGGTCTTCGAAAGAAAGATCAGAAGGCATGATAAGAATGTGGATAGGTGCAATGTTGGTAGCGGGCGTTCTAGTCGCCTGCTCCGCTGAAGAAGAGAAAGCGGTGTCCTCTGGCGAGATACCCAAAGAGTTGATCGAAGTGACGGATAGAGAGGTCTATGTGGAGGTGCTCGATGTGCCGGATAAGCATCATCACGATCCGTCAAACATTATCCAATACAACGGCAAGTACTACCTGTGGTACACCCAGCACCCGGAGGTGACCAACGGTTGGGAAGGTCACATTCGGCTGGCGACCTCTACCGATGGACTCGAATGGACCGCCCAGGGCGTCGCCATTCCTGTTGGCGAAAAAGGAGACATCGACGATAAGGCCGCCATAACGTCCTACGTGGTTCCGAATAACGGGAACTATTACCTCTTTTACACGGCCTACGGAAGCGCAGCCGAGTTGAAAGGCATCACCTATGCCGTTGCGGATACGCCGGATGGGCCGTGGATGAAGTCGGGTAAAAAGTTGCTGTGGCCCAATGGCAATAAGGAGGAGTGGGATGGGGTTCACATCGACGATACCAACATCATCTTCTTCGACAAAAAGTGGTTTCTCTATTACAAGGGGAGACCTTTTGGTGCCGAACCGTCAGAAACCAAAATCGGCGTGGCAACCTCTGACAACCTTCTTGGGCCTTACGCGAAATATGAAAAGAGTCCCGTGTTCCCTGGCCATGCCTTCACCACTTGGGTTCATCGCAAGGGTGTAGCCGGTTTTGGATACGGAACCTTCTGGTCGGAAGATGGATTCCATTTCGTAAAGACTTCCGATTGGACGCCCAGAACAGTAGGGCTTTACTGTCCGGAGAACTTTGGAACGGGGATTAATAATAACGGCGTCTTCTGGGGCATGAAAGTGAAGTTTCCCGAGGACAGGTGTCGCTATATCACCCGAATGGAACTTCCGATTTTGGATCTTTCAAATTTGAAAGGGCCGGAGGAATATGTCAGGCTTAAAGACCTCGATGA
>Ga0310343_10000872_pt1 | contig 14957 bp, 15 predicted proteins | sample HC15DNA2025_MG_FD_203519 | JGI IMG/M metagenome (GOLD analysis project Ga0310343, IMG submission 203519) | Marine microbial communities from station ALOHA, North Pacific Subtropical Gyre - HC15-DNA-20-25_MG | ecosystem: Environmental > Aquatic > Marine > Oceanic | place: Pacific Ocean: North... | reverse complement strand
GATGACTGGTCATCTCCTAGGAGGCTCAGGAGGTATAGAAGCTGTAGCTTGTATACTTTCTTTGACACATAATTTTATCCCTCCTACAATCAACTACGTGAATCCTGATCCTGAATGTGATCTTGATTATGTACCAAATAATGCAAGAGAAGCTCAAGTAGGAGTAGCTCTTTCAAATTCTTTCGGCTTTGGTGGTCACAATGTTTGCCTTGCTTTCAGCAAAATGAATTAGAAACTACCAATTCTGTATTTCCAACTTAACTTAATTTAAAACAATGGTCGCTGCATCTGTTTCATTAGAATCACTCTGTGTAAATAGTATAAGAATGCTTGCTGTAGATGCAGTAAATAAATCTAATAGTGGACATCCTGGTTTGCCAATGGGGTGTGCTCCTATGGGTTATGCATTATGGCAAAACATACTCAATCACAATCCCAATAATCCAAAATGGTTTAATAGAGATCGTTTTGTTTTATCAGCTGGTCATGGCTGTATGTTGTTATATTCTCTTCTTCATCTCACAGGATACAAATCAGTTTCCATAGAAGATATTAAAGAATTTAGACAATGGGGGTCCAAAACCCCTGGACATCCTGAAACATTCGAAACAGAAGGAGTTGAAGTTACAGCTGGTCCTCTTGGGGCGGGGATTTCCAATGCAGTTGGTTTAGCAATTGCAGAAACTCACTTAGCAGCAAAATTCAATAAGCCTGATTGTAATATCGTAGATCACTATACGTACGTAATAATGGGCGATGGCTGTAACCAAGAGGGTATAGCATCAGAGGCTTGCTCGTTAGCTGGTCATCTTAAGCTTGGAAAATTAATTGCACTCTATGACGATAATCAAATTACGATTGATGGCCGTACCGATGTTTCTTTCACTGAAGACGTTTTAAAAAGATATGAAGCTTATGGATGGCATGTACAACATGTTGAAGATGGAAATCATGATGTTAAAGGAATAACTGAAGCTATCGAAAAAGCAAAATTAATTGCAGATAAACCTTCAATTATAAAAATCTCCACAACCATAGGTTATGGTTCACCTAATAAATCAGATACTGCTGGAATTCATGGGGCAGCAGTTGGTGAAGAAGAAGCTTTATTAACTAGAGAGTTTTTAAATTGGGAGTATCCTCCATTTGAAATACCAGATGAAGTATATAAGCAATTTAGAAAAGCAATAAACAAAGGAGAAAACTTAGAGAAAGAATGGGATTCTAGATTTGAAGAATATCAGAAAAAATATCCTTCAGAAGGAGCTGAGTTAAACAGAATGTTACGAGGCGAATTACCTGAAAATTGGGACTCAGATCTCCCTTCTTATACACCTGATGATAAAGGTTTGGCCACCAGAAAACATTCACAAATATGTTTAGGTGCCCTAGGTCCTAACCTACCTGAATTAATTGGTGGATCTGCAGATTTAACTCACTCTAACTACACCGATATCAAAGGAGAAACTGGATCATTCCAGTCCCACAGCCCCGAAAAAAGATATTTACATTTTGGGGTCAGAGAGCATGCAATGGCAGCCGTGCTTAATGGTATTGCCTATCACAATAGTGGCCTTATACCTTATGGTGGAACCTTCCTCGTTTTCGCCGATTATATGAGAGGCTCAATGAGGCTTTCAGCACTGAGCGAATTAGGTGTTATCTATGTATTAACCCATGATTCAATTGGTGTCGGCGAAGATGGTCCAACACATCAACCAATTGAAACTATCCCTTCACTTCGTGCTATGCCTAACATGCTAGTTTTTAGACCAGGAGATGGGAATGAGACAAGCGGAGCATATAAACTTGCTATTCAAAACAGAAAAAGACCTTCTGCCCTTTGTTTAAGTAGACAAGGTATGCCAAATCAAGAAAATACTTCAATTGATAAAGTTGCCTTAGGCGGATACATAGTTTCTGATTGCGAAGGAACACCGGATTTAATATTTATTGGTACTGGAAGTGAACTAAACCTTTGCATTGAAGCAAGTAAAGAGATTTCAAACTTAGGTAAAAAGATTAGAGTTGTCTCTATGCCTTGCGTTGAACTATTCGAAGAACAAGAAGAGTCCTACAAAGAAAGTGTTTTACCTAGTGTTGTGAAGAAGAGAGTTGTTGTAGAAGCAGCTCACTCATTTGGTTGGCATAAATATACCGGTTTTGAGGGTATTTGTATTACTATGGACAGTTTTGGAGCATCAGCACCAGGTGGAGAATGTATGAAACATTTTGGATTTACAGTAGAAAATGTTGTTAACAAAACCAAAGAAATCCTATAGTAATTAATCGATAACTACACTGAAGTGTTGCATTCTTCAAGTTTATCTTTTAGTTGATCAAGAGATTCATCAGAAATTTTTGAATTCATTGGACAATGCTTAGGTCCACACATCGAACAAAATTCAGCCTTTTTAAATATTTCATCAGGTAAAGTTTCGTCATGGTATTGCTTTGCTCTTTCTGGATCTAAAGAAAGTTCGAATTGTTTATTCCAATCAAAGTTATACCTTGCATGACTAAGTTCGTCATCTCTATCACGAGCTCCAGCTCTATGTCTTGCTATATCAGCAGCATGAGCAGCTATCTTGTACGCAATTAATCCCTCTCTCACATCTTCGGCATTGGGTAAACCTAGATGTTCTTTTGGGGTTACATAACATAACATAGAAGTACCATACCAACCTGCCATTGCTGCTCCAATAGCACTTGATATATGGTCGTAACCAGGAGATATATCTGTTACTAATGGACCAAGTACATAAAAGGGAGCCTCAGAACATTCTTCCATTTGCTTTCTCACATTAAACTCAATTTGATCCATAGGCACATGACCCGGCCCTTCAACCATTACTTGAACATTATGTTCCCATGCTCTTCGCGTAAGCTGACCCAAGGTCTTCAATTCAGCTAGCTGAGCATCATCAGAAGCATCATGCAAACATCCAGGCCTTAGTGAATCTCCTAGAGAAAAAGTACAATCATATTTCTTAAAAATTTCGCAAATATCATCAAACCTTGTATAGAGTGGATTTTGCTTAAAATGATGTAACATCCATTGAGCTAGGATGCCTCCACCTCTACTTACTATCCCAGTAATTCTTCCTTTAACTTTTGGCAAATGCTCTATTAATAATCCAGCATGAATAGTTTGATAATCAACGCCCTGCTTGCAATGTTTTTCAATAATATGTAGAAAATCATCTTCAGTTAGTTTATCAATTGAACCATGAACACTTTCTAAAGCTTGATAAACGGGAACTGTTCCAATCGGAACAGTAGATTCATAAATAATTGCTTGCCTCACTTCATCTAAATTTACTCCCCCAGTAGAAAGATCCATAACCGTATCAGCACCATATTTGATAGCGAGTTTAAGCTTTTCTACTTCTTCACTGATATCACTCGCATTTGGTGAAGCACCAATGTTTGCATTAACTTTACATCTTGAAGCAATTCCTATAGACATTGGCTCAAGATTCAAATGATTTATATTAGCTGGAATAATTAATCTTCCTCTTGCCACTTCTTCCATTATTAATGAAGCAGGTAGATTTTCTTTTTTTGCAACAAAATCCATTTCTTCGGTGATATATCCATTCTTAGCGAAATTCATCTGAGTTACATTTTCTTTGCCAAGACGTGGCTTAATCCAAGAACTTCTCATAGCTTAATTTATTTTTAAAAATGTTATTACTAAAGTTTGATCAAATTTCCACTTCCCTGTATCAGGATTAATGATTCAGGTTCAAAGGGTATGATCTCAGCTAAGTTTCATTGCCTAGCACCCCTAGTATTATTTTATTAATAGCTCTTTTCTAAAAAATAGTCATCACAAATTTCATAAAATAAAAAAATTCTATTTAATTTTTTGATAAGACTTTATTTTCTTTAAGATATTTTTCCTAACCAGTTTTCTTCTTACATCTTTCTCCAAAATAATTGAACATCCCATTAAGCCAATAGGCAAATAAAAAATCTTCTTAGTATTGTCCCTGAAGATAATGCCAATAGCGCATATTAAAATCATGCAAGGTGCAACAAACGACAGAATTAATCCTTTTTTATTTTTCATTTTTCATTGTATTAATTATATTTTTGTTTAATTTTAATATGGATTTTATTATGACTTTAATTCCAACAGAAATAGCTCTTTCATCTGGATTAAATTTGGAACTATGTAATGGAGCACATCCAGTTGAACTAGACACACCTAATCTAAACATTGCTCCAGGAATCTCATTCAAGAACTCAGCAAAATCTTCAGCACCTAATGATGGTTTTTGTAATTCGATAACATTTTCCTGACCCAAAACTTGAATTCCCGATTCTCTGAGAATTCTATTAATATCTGAATTATTATTTACTGGTGGAGTAATCTCTCTAAACATTACTTTTACATCAGCACCGCAACTATTAGCTATAGAAGAAATATTTTCATTCAGCCAATTATCAATATTTTCAAATAAATTAATACTAGTACATCTAACCGTACCAACTAAATTAACCTTTTCAGCCAGAACATTAAATGCATTACCACCATTGATTTTGCCAAAAGTTATTACAACAGGATCTAGAGGATCTAACTTCCTAGTTATTAATTCTTGAATTCCAGAGATAACTTTAGAAGCAACCCAAATAGCATCAACCCCTTCATGAGGTCTAGCACCATGGCCTGATTTACCTTTAATCTCTACCTTGAGTTCTCCAGCGGCTGCAGTTAAACTTCCCTCTCTAATACCTATAGTCCCCACTGATAAATCAGGATAGACATGAACGCCCAAAATATGCGTTAGGCCTTGAGTAGCACCATCCTGAATCATCCATTTTGCTCCACTCGCAATTTCTTCGGCAGGCTGAAAAATTATCCTAGTCCCAAAATTAAGTTTTAGATCCTTAATAATTTTTGCCACCCCCAACCCAATCGATATATGTAAATCATGACCACACGCATGCATGACACCATCTACCTTTGAAGAAAAACTTAATTTAGTTTCCTCAAATATTGGTAAAGCATCCATATCAACTCTTAAGCCTATAATGCCTTTATCTATTGGCCCAAAATCCGCTATAACTCCAGTCCTACCAATAGATTCTGTGACATTCCAACCAATATTTTTTAAATAACCACTTATCAAAATTGCTGTTTGATTTTCTAGTCCACTTAATTCTGGATGGGCATGGATATGTCTTCTTAAATTAATTAATTCACCATTAATCAAATCAATTTTTTTAAAAAGTTGATCACTATTCATTACTTATTTTAAATTGATAAAGTTCATTAAAGATTTAGTTGGTTTTGGAGGCCATCTTCTTACATTTATTAACCATTCTTCATCACTATATCTAGGATCTAATTCAGTTACTGCTATCCAATTACTCTCTGCTTTACCATATTCGCCCTTAGACCAATTCAAAGCTGTTAAAGCTGCCCTAGCATCTGCAAAAGTTGGATAACGTCTAATTAATTTTTTTAATTCTTGTTCAGATTCATCAATATTCTCTAACTGGAAATCAGCTAAAGCCATACTTGATCTTGCCATTGCAAATCCAGGATTATATAGGGAAGCTTTTGAAAATAAATCTCTTGCTTTTTCCCATTGTGATGTAGACCCTTCAACATTTGCCAAATTATATAATGCAGAAAAATTTTTACTTTCTAGTGAAAGAACAAACATATAATCTTTTTTTGCTTGAGGCCATAGACCCAATGCTTCCTCTGCTACACCTCTATTTATGTAAGGATCTATTTCGCTAGGATTTAAGCTTATTGCTTTATTTTGGTCATCTATTGATCCCTTTGCATCTCCAATCACAAGCCGAACATTGCCCCTATTACTAAAACCCGCAGCATCATCAGGATAAGAATCGAGATAGCTATTCCATTCTTCTAGTGCAAGATTAAAGTTTTCTCCTGAACTTAAATCTAATGCATTTTTAAACAAAACCTCTCTTGAATCAAATGAATAAGTTGGTGCGATATAAAAAACATTAGCAAAAACAAAAAGCAATAAAAAATAAACCTTAACTTTTTTAAAAGTTATCATTTTTTTGAATCAATGTAATGTTTCCCTAATGGAGTAAGCAATCTTCCTCGAGGAGTTCTAGTAAGGAAACCAATTTTAATTAGATATGGTTCGACTACAAATTCTAACATTGAGGGATCATCACCTAATCCTGCTGCGATTGAATCTAGACCAGTTGGAATATTATAGTTTTGATTTAAAAAAGACAAATATTGTCTATCTAAAGAATCAAGTCCTTTTTCATCTATTTGGAAAGAATTTAATGCTTTTTCTACTAAATACTTCGAGATAAAATTAGTTTTCTGAACAACTTGAGCATAATCCCTAATTCGTCTTAATATTCTCAAAGCAATTCTTGGTGTACCTCGAGATATCTTTGCTAAATCATATGAGGCTTCATCATCTAAATTCAGGTTTATCAATCGGGAGAAATTTAAAATTATTTGTTTTAATTCATCATTTGTATAAAATTCAATTTTCTGAGAGATACCAAATCTATCTCTTAAAGGGGAACTTATTGAAGCTAATTTAGTTGTTGCACCAATCAGAGTAAATCTGGGAAGATTAATTGTCCTACAACGTGCTCCTCTATTGGCTCCAATTGTCAAATCTAGTCTAAAATCCTCCATTGCAGAATATAACAACTCTTCGGTTAACCTATTTAAGCGATGTATCTCATCAATAAATAAAACTTCACCTTCTTTTAATCCAAGCAGTAATCCTATAATATCCCTAGGTCTTTCAATTGCGGGTGCATTGGCTATCTTACATTTTGTATTCATTTCATTAGCTATCAAAAAAGCTAGAGTAGTCTTACCTAACCCAGGCTGTCCATATAAAAGAGTATGTTCCAAAGGCTCTTTTCTATAAATTGAAGCGTTTATAGCTATTCTTAAAGCAGACTTAAGTCGTTCCTGACCAATAAATTCTTGTAAATTAACCGGGCGAGCTAAGTTTAAATTATTCTTTCTTTTTTCTTCTGGAATGATTTTTGAATCAACTATTCTAAGCTCTTTCTTATTTAGAGAAGAATCATTGTCACCTATATTGGAGGAAATTATTGCCATAATGAAAGGTTAATTGCAATTGTTCTGAGTAGAAAGATTTTTTACAACTAAAATGGCAAAAAATTCAAACAAATTTCAAAAGAATAATAAAAAAGACAATAATTTTAAACGTCTTGCTGAGAATAGATATGCAAAATTTCAATATGCAATATCTCAAACAATCGAAGCTGGAATTGAACTTTTAGGTACTGAAGTAAAATCTATTAGAAACGGAAAAGCGAATTTAAGAGATGGATACTGTTCATTTAGAGATGGTGAGATTTTATTATTAAATGTTCACATTTCACCACACAAAAATGTGGGGTCTTTTTTTAATCATGAACCACTAAGACATAGAAAGTTACTACTTCATAAAAAAGAAATAATAAAACTTAAATCTAATACTGAAAAAAAAGGAATGACTATTGTTCCATTATCTTTTTATTTAAAAGGCTCATGGATAAAACTTACTATCGGAGTCGGAAAAGGGAAAAAATTACATGACAAACGACAAGATGAAAAAAAACGAAGTATGAAAAAAGAGATCAACCTTGAATTGAAAAGTTGAAGTTATTATTAATTTATTAAAATTATGAATCTAAGCTTACTGAACTAGGCGGAGGAGAAGGATCTGGATCAGCAATCAACATATGCTGTAGCACAGTTTCAGGTCTCTCGCTATCTCTCCAACGGATTTTATACGCAGGCATTTTTGTACCTCTACTTGTAGTTTGCTCTACTGGTTCAATAACCCATCCTCTTCTTGATCGGCCTTGAGGATTTCTTTTCACCACTGCATCCGCATGTTTAAAACGGAAACCAACACGTTCACCACTCATTTAAAAAATTTCGTATTGGAATAATTTATCCATTTTACTTCATTCAAGGGTAATTTTTCATTTTTGTTCTAAGTTATTTCTGGTTTTAACAATGGAAAAGGTATCACATCTCTAATTGATGGACTATTAGTAATTAACATAATAAGTCTATCAATGCCTATCCCTAGGCCTCCAGTAGGAGGCATACCAATCTCTAAAGCATTCAAAAAATCTTCATCTATACAATGAGCCTCAAAATCTCCTTCATCTCTAAGAGATTGTTGTAACTGCATTCTTTCTCTTTGATCAACTGGGTCTATCAACTCACTAAATGCATTTGCTAGCTCTCGACCAACAATAAATAATTCGAATCTCTGAACCATTTCTTTATTGTCGAAATGAGGCCTAGCTAAAGGAGAAATTTCAACAGGATAATCGATAACAAAAGTAGGTTCAATAAGTTTTGACTCTACTTTTTGCTCGAAGACCTCATTTAAAAGTCTTCCAATAGAATTTACCTTACTAGAAAATTCAACATTTATGCTTTTAACCGCTTTTTCTGCTTCTTGAAAGTTTCCACTGAAAGAATCAAAATCAATCCCTGTATATCTTTTGACTATATCTTTCATAGATATTCTTAACCAAGGTTTAGAAAAATCAATTTCCTTATTTTGATAATTTATGTTTAAAGAACCACACGCATCATCTACGATATCTTTGATAAGTTCTTCAGTTAAATCCATCATATCGACATAATTAGAGAAAGCTTGATAAATTTCAACCGAAGTGAATTCCGGATTGTGCTTTGTACTTATCCCCTCATTACGAAAGATTCTTCCTAATTCATAAACTTTCTCAAATCCTCCAACAACCATTCTCTTAAGATGTAATTCTGTGGCTATTCTTAGATACAGAGGAATATCTAAAGTATTGTGATGAGTAACAAAAGGTCTTGCTTCTGCACCACCAGCTTCAGATTGAAGAATTGGAGTCTCTATCTCTAAAAAATTTCTATTATCTAGCCATTTTCTTATAAAACTTATACATTTCGCTCTAGTTTTAAATACATTTTTAGAATGCGGATTAACTATTAAATCTAAATAACGTTGTCTATATCTTTTTTCAATATCAGTCAATCCATGCCATTTATCGGGTAAAGGCTGTAATGATTTAGATAACATTTCCCAGTTTTCTACTTTAATTGAGAGCTCACCTTTATTAGTTTTTTTTATAGTGCCATACACGCCTATCCAATCACCAATATCTACTATCTCTTTAATATCTTCAAAAGAAAGTTTTTGTTTTTCTAAATCACAATTAATAATTCTTTTATCTAAATAAAGCTGAATCTTACCTTCTTGATCACTTATGGTAAAAAAAGCAATTTTGCCCATTACCCTTTTGGCCATTACTCTGCCCGCGATAGCAACACTGAAGTCCTCCTCTTGACCATTTTCTAAATAATCAAATTTTTGATTGAGAAATTTTGTAGTATGAGAAATTTTAAAACTTTCTGCGTAAGAAGCAAATCCCTTGCTCACTAGTAAATTAGCTTTTTGTAAACGGGCTTCTCTTATTTCAGACAAAATTAAGTTTAATTTATATATTTTATTCTAATAAAGTTACCAGACTTAGGCTCAACTTGCCAAAGATGTGGCAGTTTCGCCTACTCTTTGGGATGCATAACCAATTCCTCTAACAGTTAGTATTAATTCTGGATTTCTTGGATCTGGTTCTAATTTACCTCTTAGTCTCGCCACGTAAACATCTACAACTCTTAAATCTGCTGCTCTCCTAGGAGGATAGCCCCATAACTGTTCTAGAATTTCAGCTCGTGGAACAACTTTACCTGGCTCATCAAATAACAATTCTAGAAGGCTAAATTCAGTATAAGTAAGGCTAATTCTTTCACCAGCTCTGGAAACTTGTCTACGATTAGTATCAACAACTAAACTTCCGAAATGCATAACTCCTTTACCAGATGGAACCTCTTTCGTTTCAGTAACTGATATATTAGGACCCATTCTTCTCAAAATAGTAGCTATCCTTGCCTCTAATTCTTTTGGGCTAAATGGTTTAGACAAGTAATCATCGGCCCCTAAATCTAAACCAGCAACTCTCTCTGAGATTGCCTCTAGAGCGGTTAAGAATATTATTGGCACTACTGATTCAGCTCTAATTCTTCTGCATACTGCGAATCCATCCATTTTTGGAAGCATAACATCAAGAACTATTAAATCAGGGGAATCTCTATGAAAAGATTCAAGAGCTTCCTCGCCATTAGTGGCTGAATAAACTTCATATCCTGCTAGTTGGAGTCTTGTAACTAATACCTTCAAAACTGCTGGTTCATCATCAACAACTAAAATTCTTGCTTTTGACATAATAAAAAAGGATTTGTCGACACTTCAAAGCAAATAGCTATTGCATTGAGTTTTTATTCTAACAATTAAAAATATAACATTACGTAGCCTCAAAGAGATATTCCGTAGATTTAAAAAAAATTAAAATAATTTTAAGAATATAAATTTTTTCTAACATTAATTACTTCTTTTCAAAATTAATTATTGTTAATTTCTACCTGAAAATTTAAATATTCTAAAAAGTTGGGAGCAAATTAAAGGAGCAAAAAAACCTGTAAGGAAAACCTCAGCCAAGATATTTTGAATACTGGGTATAAACAATAAAAAAGTACTATCTGAAAAATTTTTAAACAAAATCTGAGAAAAATAAAGAGTACCACACAAAAAACTTCCAAGAGCACAAATGAAACCATATCTAAAATGTCCTACCAAAAAATCACTATGCAATTTAATTCTCCCAAACCAAAATCCACATAACATTAAACCTGGTATTTGAGTAAAGTTATTATCCAGAGTTAAGGAATCTAATATTAGACCTAAAAATAAACCTAATATTAGTCCATTAATTGATCCATTAATCATTGACCAAGGCAATAACCAAAACAAAGGCCAATAAGGCTGAAAACCTACAAAACCAAGCCAATTAGGGTGCCATAAAAACATAATTGGAACAAAAATAAAAATGATAATAGAGAATTTTTTTGTAAAAAATTTATTCATTCAATTTTTACTCTTAAAATCTGTACCCAATCAATTACTTGAGGCTTTGCTAAAAGTGATATTTTTGCAATTTTTTTTGCTTGAGATGACTTATCAATAGATTGGACAATACCAATTGGGATATTTGGAGGGAATAAAGTACTAGCAGGGGAAGATGATACAAAATCTCCGACTTTTATATCAGCATCTTTTGAATAAAGTATTAAGCTAGGATACTCATCACCTAAACCAATCATTAATCCATTAATTTGGGTTCTATCCAACCATACCCCGACCTTACTTTCTGGAGAGGTTAATAAAATGACCGAAGAAGTAAATAAAGAAGTGTTATTGACTCTTCCTAATAATCCACCAGGACCAATCACCGTACTGCCAATTTCCACTCCATCTTTTGAACCTTTGTTTAGTATGATTTGCCTCCACCAACTACCTGTTTTTCTCGAAATAACTGCAGCTGAAATATTATCATTATCTAATGATTTTTGAAGAGATAAAATTTCACGCAATCTAATATTATCGTTTTTAAGAAGATTTAATTTGATTAAGGATTCTTGTTCGATACTCTTAAGAATAATTTCTTTTTGATAAGGACCAGGCCAAAAAGGTTTTGAAATAAAATAATAAAAATCCTTATAAATGGATCCTTTTGATATCCTTACAAAAACTAAAAATATAAAAACTATAAACAATATCCAATTTTTCTTTTTGCTCCACCAACGACTAGTAGAAATTCGTCGGATATTTAACATATTATTAATCTCTTATCGCGTTCCTTATAAAGTCTGGAGTGTCAACAACTCTTTTAAGTTTTTTAAAATCATCTAAAACCTCTCCACAACCATTAACTACACAGAGTAATGGGTTTTCTGCTATGTGAGTAAAAATTCCTGTTTCGTGACTCAATAAATCATTAATGCCCCTAACCAAGGCTCCACCTCCTGCGAGCATAATGCCTCTATCAACAATATCTGCAGCAAGTTCAGGAGGGGTTCGCTCTAAAGTTCTTTTAACAGCTTCAACTATTTTGCTAAGTGTTTCAGCCATCGCTTCTCTAATTTCTCCTGATGTTAATGTTACTGATCTTGGTAAACCTGACAGGAGATGTAAGCCCCTAACCTCTAAAGTAGTTTTGTCAAAATCATCATCTGAAAATGCAGATCCAATTTTGATCTTAATATCTTCTGCAGTTCTCTCTCCAACAACTAAATTATGAACTTTCTTAAGATATAAGGTGATTGATTCATTAATTTCGTCGCCAGCTATTCGAACAGATTCACTTAAGACAGTTCCACCTAAACTTAATACTGCCACCTCAGTGGTACCACCTCCAATATCAACAATCATAGTTCCAATTGGCTCCGTTACAGGTAATGATGCTCCTATTGCTGCTGCAACAGGTTCATCTATTAAGTGAACTTCTCTAGCTCCTGCTAATCCAGCTTCTCTAACTGCTCTTCGCTCTACACTGGTTACTCCACTTGGAATACCAATAACTATTCTTGGGGCTACTATACCCTTTCCTTCGTTACATTTTTGAATAAATGTTTTTATCATTTGCTCTGCTGCATCAAAATCTGCGATAACACCATCCCTTAATGGTCTGACAGCTCTTATATTGCCAGGTGTTCTTCCAAGCATTAACTTTGCTTCCTTACCAACAGCCAAGGGAACACCTTCCTCTAAATCCATTGCTACTACTGATGGCTCTTGCAAAACAACTCCTTTACCTGATACATGTATAAGAGTGTTGGCCGTTCCCAAATCTATGCCAATATCTCTAGAAAATTTAAATCTGTTAAAAATCACGATAAGAAATGTTTTATAAATAATATATATACTTTTTTTGTTAAGCTCTCACAATTCTCTCATTTAGTTATGAATAGCACGCAAAACTTTGAGCAAATCTTGAAAATATGAGTAGTATTAAAAAAAAAAATTATGGAAATTAACACTATTAACTTAGTTGGCAGAGCTGGCAGAGAACCAGACGTTAGGTATTTCGAATCTGGTACTATCGTTGCTAATTTCACTCTCGCAGTGAATAGAAGAAGCAGAGATGAAGAGCCAGACTGGTTTAATTTAGAAATATGGGGAAAACAAGCACAAATAGCAGCAGATTACGTTAAGAAAGGATCCTTAATTGGAATTACTGGAAGCTTTAAAATTGATAGTTGGAAAGATAAAAATACTGGGGAAGATAGATACAAACCAGTTGTTAGAGTTGATAGATTAAATTTACTAAGCTCTCGGAAAGAAACTGAAAATAACCAATATTCTAATAATAATTCGAGTGAGATCCCATTCTAAGCTTTATTTTTTCTAAAAAATCTAATAAGCAGTTTTATAAAAAAATATAAAAAAATTAAAATTAAAATTGGCTTCACAACATATTTGATTTTATCTATGTAAGTTTCAATAATTGGATAATTTTCACCAAAAAAATAACCTGCATATGTGAGAAGCACCACCCATATTAAACTGCCTAATGTAGTCCAGATTAAAAATTTTCTTAATGGCATAAGTTCTATACCAGCAGGAACTGAAATTAAAGTTCTTATACCTGGTACTAATCGGCCCCAAAAAACTAAAGACACTCCGTATCTCTCAAACCACCTTTTACTTTTTGTTAAATCATCCGAAGAAATTCCAAAATATTTTCCTTTTCTATCAAGAAAATTTGAAAGTCTTTTTTCACTTACCAGTCTTCCTAAATAATACCAAGGCAAAGACCCTAATACTGTTCCTAATAAACCCCAAAAAACTAAAATGTAGAAATTCAATTTTTGTTGATAAACGAAAAAGCCGCCTAGAGGCATTATTATTTCTGAAGGTATCGGAGGAATTATATTCTCCAAAAACATAGCTAAACAAATAGTGAGATATGCAATTGTTGAATTCTTTTCAACCGCCAAACTAATATAGTCAGGAATTGAAGTAAGAAAATTTACCGAGATTAGATTCAAACTTAATATCTATACAGTTCTGGTTTATATGGTCCATCAACTGAAACATTAATATAATCAGCCTGTTCTTTAGTTAATTTTGTTAATTTTGCGCCAATTTTATCTAGATGTAATCTAGCTACCATTTCATCTAAATGTTTTGGTAAAACATAGACCTCCTTAGCATATTGATCTGACTTATTGAATAGTTCAATTTGAGCTAATACTTGATTAGTGAAAGAATTACTCATAACAAAACTTGGATGACCTGTTGCACAACCTAAATTAACCAATCTACCTTCAGCTAAAAGAATAATTTTGTTTCCGCTAGGTAAAGTTATGTGGTCAACCTGCGGCTTAATATTTTCCCAAGGATATTCCTTTAATGAAGCTACATCAATTTCATTATCGAAATGGCCGATATTACAAACTATGGACTCATCCTTCATCTTGACAAGATTTTCATGAGTTATTACCTGATAATTACCAGTGGCAGTAACAAATATATCTATATCTTCAACAACATCTTCTAACCTCACGACACTATAACCTTCCATTGCAGCTTGAAGCGCACAAATTGGATCGACTTCAGCGACTTTTACAATTGCACCAAGTCCTCTCAATGACTGAGCTGAGCCTTTACCTACATCACCAAAACCCATCACCAATGCAACTTTGCCTGCAATCATTACATCAGTCGCACGCTTAATGCTATCAACTAAAGATTCTCGGCAGCCATATAAATTATCAAATTTGCTTTTAGTTACTGAATCATTAACGTTTATAGCAGGAAATGGTAAAGCATTCTGCTTTTGAAGTTGATAAAGTCTTGCAACACCAGTGGTAGTTTCTTCAGTGACACCAATAATATTACTCTTGATTTTGGAGTAGAAGCTCCCATCAATTTGCAACTTAGACTTAATGGAATTGAATAAAGCAATTTCTTCTTCATTACTAGGATTATCTAAAACAGACAAATCTTTTTCTGCTTTACTACCAAGTATCAATAAGCCAGTTGCGTCGCCTCCATCATCAAGAATCA
>Ga0310343_10000870_pt1 | contig 14962 bp, 13 predicted proteins | sample HC15DNA2025_MG_FD_203519 | JGI IMG/M metagenome (GOLD analysis project Ga0310343, IMG submission 203519) | Marine microbial communities from station ALOHA, North Pacific Subtropical Gyre - HC15-DNA-20-25_MG | ecosystem: Environmental > Aquatic > Marine > Oceanic | place: Pacific Ocean: North... | reverse complement strand
ACAAGAATTTTCTATACATTCTTCTAGTGTGATAATAGTTTCGGATTGTATAGGTTTATTAAGATCGAATTCAAAATTATCATCATTCCACCACCTACTATCATATTCCCATTTCAAAACGGAATTTATTTTTGTAGGTTTAGTCACGCATGAAACTTTGTAGTTTTGAGAATCAAGATTACAGGTACCTGATAAAGTTTTAGCTAAATATTGATTTGATTTTGAAACTGCAACATCTTCACTCTGTTTGTCTTGAATGATATTTTTTGAATCTAAAACTAAATTTTCTGTTTGTTCAGTAGAACTTGAAGATTCAGAACAAGACAAAAGTAAAAAAAATGTAAATAAATAAATTAACTTTTTCATAATTGAATTATAACCTCAGTAATTATAATTTTGTTAATCAACGCACGCTTGTGGTAGGGATCATGTTATTTTATGAGTTTAATTCTTTCATAGTTTGAAAATCTATCACAGGGGTAATTGATATGGAACCTAGTTTCTTTGTATGCCCAATTGTTTTTTCTATATTTATGTAGTCGGTAGTTTCTAATAATAAAAACATTTTATGTTCAGTTGGATTAGCAACAAAATAATGTACTTTTACGTTATTTTCCTTAGATTTATCATATATTTTTGCAAAAGCATTTATTTTTTCAGGATCACTATTTGGTTCTCCTGGACATATATCCGGTGGGTGTGTAAATGTAATGTGATAATAGGTCATATAAAAACTACTAGTTAAGAAATTATAAATATTATTTACAAATTGTACAATTTATCTATATATGCGGTCGATAAATATCGACCGCATATATCATTTTTTATTCAACAATAATTTTGTTAACCATACCTAGTTGATAATGTCCTGGTGTATTGCAAATAAATGCATAGGTTCCTGGCCCAATATCTTCAAGTAATAACTCACCCGATTCACCGGGTTGTAAGCCTGAAATTTTTCCCAAAATATCTAGTTTACTTTCGTCAGCCATTGAGGAGTCATCAGTTAACTCCAAATTTTCGTAATTATCGCTATTTAGAAGCACCATGTTATGCTCTAAATTACCATTATTAACAAGTGTTAATTTTATTTTTCCTTCTTTTATAGAACTTGTGGAATCAACACTAACATCCCACTCAGACATAAGGATGCTAACTTCGCTTACAGCATCTGTCATAGATGACATTGTTGTGTTGTCTGTAGGAGCAGTAGTAGCTGTTGGCATTGGAGCAGTAGTAGCTGTTGGCATTGGAGCAGTTGTAGCTGTTGGCATAGGTGCCATATAATCATTTGTATCATTTGAATCGTTACTTGAACACGACAAAATTGATAATAACATCAAAATTGCAGATATAAAAATTATATTTTTTCTTTTCATTTTTTCCTCTATTTTTTTTATGATTTTTGTTGTTGATAATTTAATTTTATTATTTTGTAACTGAAATTTTATTAATTATATTCTGAAAATAAAATATTAAAAAAAAATATTTTCAAAGAAATTTTAAACTTAATTTGATATAATTATTACGTGCCTTTTTTGAGTATTATTTTTTATAAAAATTACTTCCTGTAACAAAAAAAATATAAATCTTATTTAATTTTCCATGCCCAAAGAATATATTTGTACAATACAAACCTTACATTAGGTTATATAATTTCAGAAAAAAGTAGGACTAAAACTTATTTATTTCAAGCTTGAGAAAATAAAAAATAAATGGTGGTTTATATCTCCGTCAGGAGATATATTTTTTTCTATTGGTTTAAATCATTTTGACCCATCCACCATGAGATATCCTGAAAATATATCTATTTGGAAAGAAAAATATAATTCAGATGTTAAGGAATGGTTGAAAAATTCAGTATCGATTAATATGAATAAGTGGAGATTTAATACTATAGGGTGGGTACAGGATGTAACGATAAGAAATTTTCAGCATTCGAGGGGCTTTACCCGTGAAGAATATAATATTGTTAACTTACCATATTGTCATATGCTTCCTTTTACTGAATCTCACCAGTGGGAAAAGCATAACAATCATTACGATATATTAAATTCTGAATGGGAAGATTGGTGTGATTATGTCGCACGTACACACGTTACGGAAATGTCAGATGACCCAAACCTAATTGGATATTTTTATTCAGATTGTCCAACTTGGGTGCATACTCGACCTGTAAATGAATGGAGAGGTCCAATATTTGATCCAGATTTTCTAAACTCAAAATCAGGTAGTATAGAACTTTCAAAATTAGCTAATCATTATTATAAAACCACCTATGAATCCATAAAGCGATATGATAAAAATCACCTGATTCTTGGAGATAGATATGAAGCCACTGAAAAATTACCTGATGAAGTTATAAATGCTGCCTTGCCATATGTTGATGTACTTTCATTTCAAGATTTTAAAAACCCGGTTGCAAATATGCTTTACTGGTATAAAAAAACTGATAAGCCCGTAATATTAGCTGATTCAGCAAAAATTAAATGGGATACATTACCAGGAGAAATTTCTTATAATGATGGTCAATGGTACTCAGAAATTCTAAGTGATTTACAGGATAACCCAGGGTGTGTAGGTTTTCATCTTTGTGGGGGTTATCAAAGAAACCGTTCTAGAAGATATGGTCTTATTGATGAGCAAGAAATTCCTGATGAAAAAAATCTTCCTAAAATTATTAAAGCAAATGAAAAAAACATGAAATGGGTGGAAGAGAATTCAAAATAATATAATAAAAAAACTTGGAGCTTTTAGTAATTCTAACTATAGGCGTTATTGGTTTGGATCATTAGCTTCTGTTGGTTCTATACAGATGGCAGTAATGGCTCAAGGATGGTTGATTGTTGATGAATTAGGTGGCTCTGCTTTATCTTTAGGTTATCTTGGAGTAGCATCATCTTTACCGACCATATTGATTAATTTATTTGGAGGTGTATTAGCGGATAGAATTGATAGAAGAAAATTAATAATGATAATTTCTGGATGTGCTGCCCTAGTATTATTAATATTAGCAGTTCTTGATTCTACAAATTATATAAAAATTTGGCATGTTATTTTGCTTGCTTCAATACAAGCTTTTGTGATGGGGTTCGATGGTCCTGTTAGAAGTTCTTTTTTCCCGTTATTAATTGAAAGAAAGCATATGATGAGTGCTGTAGCTTTAGGATCTATAATGTGGCAATTTAGTCGTTTAGTTACTCCAGTACTTGGAGGTATTATTATAAGATATGGTGACACTCATACAGTATTTTATATAGCTGTTTTAGGCTGGTTAAGTATGTTGATTTCAATATATTCAATAAAACTATCATTAGAGAATATTCAAAAAAATAAAAATGTTTTTACAGAAATAAATGAAGGTATAAGATTTATTGCGTCCAGAACAGATTTTAAAATACTAATTGGACTAACTTATTCCACGCATTTTTTTGGTTTTCAGTACCTTCAATTAATGCCATTGTTTGCGCAAAAATTAGGTAGAGATGCCGATGGATTTGGCTTGCTTTTATCATCTACAGGACTAGGTTCGCTTTTTGGAACCTTGATAGTTGGTAAGGTCAGAAAAAGTAATAATGTTGGGAAAATCATGCTAATGGGTTCATTGTTTTTTTGTGTTTCAATATCATTTTTTTCTTTGGTTACAACATTCTACTTAGCTTTAATTTTTCTTTTTATTGGAGGTGCATGTAATACAATATTTTTTGTTATTGGAATGACAGTTTTACAAGTAAGAGTTCCAGAGAATATTAGAGGGAGAGTAATGGGTATTTATACAATAACTTTTAGTCTTATTCCTTTGGGAGGATTGATGTCAGGAATTATTGCAAATATTTTCGATATAACAGTAGCTGTCTTAGTTGGATCTGTAATACTTGGGATTATATTTATTTTTATTTTTGTTACTCAACCTATTTTTAGAAATCTCAGTGGATCAAGCCTTAAAACTTAAATATAAATGATATGATTTATTTTATGTAAAATTCTTATTTGAATTACATTATTTCATAGACGAAATTTATGATTGTATGTAAATTTATATTGTTGTTATTTTTTTTAAATTGGAGCAAAAAATATGAAAGTACTAATTACAGGCGGAAATGGTAGAGCTGGAACTTATGTGGTTAAGGAGTTCTTAAATCATGGATATGAAGTTGTAAATGCAGATTTGAATTCTCCAAGTTTTACTGAACCAACTGATAAAAAAACAGAAAACTTATCATCGAAAAAAATTGATTTTACGGACTTTGGTCAGACTTTGTCCGCGGTTGATGGATGTGATGCAATAGTTCATTTAGCTGCAATTCCAAACCCTATGACTTTACCTCCACATGAGGTCTTTCGAATTAACATGACTTCAGCATACAATGTTCTTGAATCTGCTTTTTTATGTGACATAAAAAAAATTGTATTAGCATCATCAATAAATGCTATCGGCGCAGCTTTTCCTTATGAACTTTGGGGGCAAGATCCAATAATGCCAAATTATCTCCCTGTTGACGAAAATCATCCTACGAGATCATCTGATGTTTATGCTACTACTAAATGGTTAGGTGAAGAAATGGCAGAAGCATTTTCTAGAAGATATGATAATCAAATTGCTAGTTTAAGATTTATGGGCTTATGGGATGAAGATAGATTACTAAATCATAAAAAAGATTTAAATAAAGATGAGATTTCACCTAGAAAAATTTGTGGATTTTTTTCTTATACTGACCGAAGAGATGCTGCAAAATCCTGTAGGCTAAGTATTGAAAATGACTGGAAAGGTCATGAGGCATTTTTTATTAGTTCTTCTGATACAACATCCAATATTCCATCCTCAGAATTGATAAATATAGCATACCCAGGCGTAAAATTAAATCAAAAATTTAAGGAAAATGAATCTCTTATTAGCATATCTAAAGCCAAAAAATTTATGAATTGGGAACCTGAGTATTCGTGGCGAGATGTATAGTGATTTTTAGCTGGTAAAAATTTGATAAGCATAACTATTACAAGATTAATTAGAGATAAGTTTTTTTCCTTTGGGATTGTGATTTCTGTACTTATTGCATCGATAGTTGTAGCAGGTGGTTTTATGTATCAAAATAGTTTTCATAGAATTACTGTCAAAAACTCTTTGGATGAAATAGGCATCTATAATAAAAATATACGCATAGATTCACAATGGATTCCATTAGAATATAACGAAATAGAAAAAGTCAACTCAATTATAGGGGACTTAACCGACAACAATATAATTGATGAAATTAAGTATGATTCGACATATCATTTACGTACTAAAGAACATTTTTGGAATAGAAATGATGATAATGTAATATCAGGAGATTTAGTTTCAAGACTTTTTTTTCACACCTCTAATAATCTATCAGAGAATATTCAAATTGTAGAAGGTAATTATCCAAAAAGTGAAATTTTATACGAGAATGATATTAGTACAATAGAAGTTATTATATACAAAAACCGTAGTAAAAATATAAGGCATGATTATGAACTTAAGAATTTAGAAATTAATGACATTATTTCTGCTCAGTCTATTTCAAGAAACATAGGATTGGTAAGAGCAAAAATTGTTGGTATTTTTGATATCAAGAATCCTTATAGTGAGTTCTGGAGTGGTGATCCATCATTGTTATTAGATCCTGATCCGGCTATGGTTTTTGGAGGCAGAGAACGTCCTATAGTTTTATTCACAAATTTTCAAGCTTTTACCCAAGGTTTAGAATCTTCAAATTCTGGATTGCCTGTTGATTATCAAAAAATTTTTCATATTGATACTTCGAAAATTTTATCGGGTAATACTAATGATATTTTGAAAAACTTAAGAGATTTTCAAAATGAAGTATTTACGAAAATTCCGAGATCTAATGTTTATATAAGTATTATTCCTACGATAGAAAGAATAGAAAATAAAATCCTATTTCTAAAACTACCGATGTATATAATTGGTTCTTTTGCTATAGCATTTGTTCTATTTTATGTGTTTCTGATTTCTAAGATTGTTAACAGCAAAAGATCTGTGGAAATAGCTGTTTTACTGTCAAGAGGTTTGTCTTTTAGGCAACTATTTAATATTTCAATTTTTGAATCACTAGTTATAGTTTTTATTCCAGGATTATTGGGTACTTTTATCGCTTTTTATTTACTGCAAATTACCAGTCATTTCCAATTTTTTTATCCAATAACTAATGGTAATGATCTTTATGTAAATCTTAATATAAAGGTTTATTTTTATGTTTTTATTATGAATATTATAATTTTATTAGTTTTATTAATACCATTTTTTGAAAAATTATTTTCAAAAATATCTCTAAATATTAGTACTCAATTTTTTTTTAATAGCAGAAGTTTTTTTCATAAATTTTTTATTGATTATTTACTGATTTTACTTTTTGGAATTTTTATTTGGGAACTAGTAAATAAAGGAATTGTTTATTCTGATATAGATAATAATCTAAATATTGATATTGTAATATTGTTAGCGCCAGTAATGTTTTTACTAGGGGTTATGTTAGTAATAATAAGAGTTTTCCCCCTATTAATAAATATATTTCATTTCTTAATCTATAATATTTCTAGTACAGGATTATTTATTGCAATAGTCAGGCTAAAGAGAAATTTTAATTGGTATTCATTAAGTTTATTACTGACAGTTTTTACCATTAGTTTAGCAGTCATTATTGGGAGCTTGACATCCACATTAGATAGAAACAGTAGAGAAAAAGTTTTCTATGATATACCTTCAGACTTAAGATTAATTGTCAGAGAACCAATTAATCAGAATGATATATTTAAATTAAGTGATATTCATGGAACTAATTATGTTTCATCTGCTTTTAGAGAAAAAGGAATAATTGGCACTACCCAACAAGGTCCAAGTTTTACTCTTCTTGGTTTGGATACTAAAAATATAGAAGAATTTATTTGGTATAGAGAAGATTTTTCTAAAATAAATAAATCCAAATTATTTGACAAGATTAGAAAATTGCCTGATCCGCTACCTATTTATATCCCCCTAGAAGCCACTCATCTTTCTGCTAATAGTATGCAAGAACCATACGTAAAAGATCACTTTTTTTGGATTATTCTTGAAGATTCCGAAAAAAGGAAAGTAACAGTAACGCTAGGGCAAATTGAGTCTAATTGGACTGACAAAGTTGCAAAAATTCCATCTCACTTAAAACACCCCATTGAAATAGTTTCAATTCAAACATTTATGCCTGTATCTGGAGATACAGGCACGCCAACAGATTGGTATGTTGACAATGTAAGAGCTATAGGCCCTTCAACGAATAAGGTACTTATTGACTTTGAAGAAGATAATTACTGGTCTACCTTGCCCACATCTAACGGCTTGGATGATACCATTAAAATAATTTCTGATACTCAAAAAGAAAATAAATTTGCAAAGATTAGTTTGGATGTAGGTACTGTAGTTGGGGTAAGAGGAATTTATAGAAACTCTAATGGTAAACCGATTCCTATCGCTGTCTCTGAAAATTATTTGAACCTAACCGAAAATCTAATTGGAGACTACGCTGTTGTGCAAGTTTATGGTGGATTCGTACCTGTACAAATAGTTGCAGTTGTTGATAATTTTCCAACTCTAGATTCAACCGATGATCCATTTATTATTCTCGATATCAATAGTCTCTTAAACTTTCTAGAATTTAGAGGGATGGTAAACGTTTCTGAGAATGAGTTTTTTATAGATGTTGATGAATTAAGAAAGAATGAAATAAAAGATAAAATTAGTAATTTATTTATGTCATCAACTATAAAGGATGCAGATGAAAATCTAAAACAAACTTTAGTTGATCCGACCACAATTTTAGGATGGAAAGTAACATCTTATTTGTCGATATCCCTATGCATTGTAATATTAGTTCTATCATTTTATTCATATTTTTTTGCTTTTTATACAAATAATAGGAAAGATGCATTCATACTAAAGTCTATTGGAATTTCACGGAGAACATTCATAATTTCTTTATTTTTAGAAAATCTATTATTAATTGTATTTGGATTATTTATTGGAATAATTACAGGTTATTATTCAGCTAAATTATCAATAAGTGGGATAAATTATTTTTATGATGGAAAATTACCTTTGCCGCCAATTATTTTTGAATGGAATTTTATTCCATTATTAATATTTTTATTTTTTATACTAATTATTAATATATCTTCAATCTATTTCATATATAAAAAATTTGTTTATGATAAAGTTGAATTAGTAAGATAAAAATTCATTAGTTAAAAAATTTGTTATGTGGTTAGATCCAAAAGTAGCTGTAGGTGCAATAATTCCTTATAAATCTGGAATTGTTTTAGTCCAAAGAGCAATAGAACCCGGATTAGGTAAATGGACTTTTCCCTCAGGATATGTAAATAGAGGTGAAGTTGTAGAGGATGCACTTCGAAGAGAATTATTAGAAGAATGCGGTGTTGAGTGTGAAATAGTTAATTTAGTTGGAGTATACTCAGATACTAATAATCCTGTAATTTTTATAGTATATGAGGCTAAAATTATATCTGGCCAGCCAAAAAAAAATGATGAAGAAAATTTTGATATTATGATAGCTGATTTTGATAACTTACCTGAATTAGCTTTTAGCCATGATGAAAATATAATATTAAACTGGAAAAATTAGTCTAAAATCCAGGAACTAATTAAATCAATTACTTCTTTATAATTTTTCTGAAAACTTTTTGTACTTACTCCGTAATTCCATTCTTTATATAATTCATCACTAACTAATAATAGATTACAAATTTCAACGTTTCTAAATTTGCCCAAATTATACATAGCTGAAGTTTCCATATCTACTCCAAGAATTCCTTCATTAGAATACTTATTAATATCATTTTTACTTTCTCTATAAAATCCATCTGTAGTCCACCAGTCACCTGTTCCTAATTTAATTTTTGATTTAGAAAAAATATTTATTAACTCTTTGTATAATTTTGGATTTGGTTCAATCTTTTCATTTGTTTTGTAATGTTGAGATGTTCCTTCATCTACAATTTTACATAAATAGGGTATAAGAAGATCACCTATTTTGAAGCCTTTAGACAGAGTACCGGCTGCACCAAGACCTATAATTTTTTGTGCACCACAGGTTATTAGATCTTCTAAAAACATCACTGTACCAGGCGCTCCGAGCGGTGCATGTGCAATTGTTATATTTTTTTCTATGTTTGTGTTAAACCAATATGATGGATTATACATTGTTGTATCATGGTGTTTAGCATTTATCCGTTCTGATAAAGTTTTTGCCCAGACGTCAGACCATGTTACAACAACTTTTTCACCAACTTTAAAATCACTTGTATTTTTACCGACACTAAAAAACCTTTGATCAATGGCATTCTTTGGGGTAAATCGCATCAATTTTAAAAACTACTTGGAGTATCTTTAAGTTGTGATTTAATTGCATCCATATAAGAATTTACTCCTGCTTGAATAAATTTTTTATCTGAACTTACAATCCAGTTTATATCTCTTTCTAACCAATATGATGTCTGTTCAACATTAATTCCTAAGGTTCCTGTATGTTTTCCTTTTGCTTTTATTTTTACAGATAACTCTTCAATAGTATCCAAGACTTTAGGGTTCATGGTATCCCCAGGCATACCAAAATTTACAGATAAATCTCCAGGTCCTAAAAATATAGCATCTGCATGATCTGTTCCTATAATGTCTTTGTGATTTTTAACGCCTTCAATAGTTTCTATTTGGAGGGATATAAATGTTTCATCATTAGCTTCTCTGATATACTCTGCCATGTTTTGAAGTCCCCACTCTGCACTTCTTCCTGAAAAAGCACCTCTTTTTCCTATAGGAGGATATTTTACAGAGTCTACAACTTTTTTAGCATCATCTCCATTATTAATTAATGGAATCATAACTCCACTAGCTCCTGCATCAAGGTATCTTTGTATATTTTGTTGCTCATTTAATCCTATTCTTAGGATCGGTGTAACATTAGAAAGCTCAGCAGCACGAATCATATTTTCAGCGGTTTCATAATCCATAGGACCATGCTCACAATCAATAACGACAAAATCAAAACCTAACCAACCCATATATTCGACAAGGCCTGGTGAGGGGAAACCTATAAAAGGACCTATAGCTGACTTACCTGAATTTAATTTTTTCTTTAAATCATTTTTTCTCAAATTACACCTCTAATCATATATATAGTTATTTATTATAACTTAATCTTCTAATCTAGTTTTTTCGACCCCATTTTTTATCAAAAGTTCTTTAGTTTTATTAAGAATTAATTTGGCTATTACATCACTTTTTTGTTCAGCGTTTATTAAACACCACCTTTTATCATTCTTAGATATAGAAAGATATCCCTCTCTAACTTTTTGATGAAATTCTAAAGGTTTCTGTTCAAATTTTCTCTGATTTTCTGAATCTACTCTTTTATAATTATCGTCCCCTGTGAATAAATCTGTTTGATTAGAAACTCTAGAGAGGGCTATTTCGGGTTCAATGTCCAAAAGTATAGTTAGATTTGGGATAATATTTTTTGTAGCTATTTTATTAAGTTGATTAATTATCTCAATGTCTAATCCATGTCCAAATCCTTGATATGAAATAGTTGAATCGGTGAATCTATCTACAATTACTACTTTATTTTGCCTTAGCCCAGGACTAATTATTTCTGTGATTATTTGAGATCGAGCAGCTTCAAATAGCAATGTCTCAGATAATGGAGAAATATTACTAGAACTTTTGACCCATTTTCTAATATTGTTACCTAATATGCTTCCGCCTGGCTCTTGGGTTATAATGCAATCAACCCCGTACTTTTCTAGTTGATGAAATAGAATTTTAGCTTGAGTAGATTTACCTACACCTTCTCCACCTTCAAAAGTAATTAATAAACCATTATTAATATTTATTTTATCTAGTTTTGAAGTGATATCTCCAAAATCTAATGAATGTTGGTTATTATTTCTCAAATCAATTCTCTTATTATTTATTTGAAATTATATCTTTTTTTTTGAAATAATAACTCTTCTGTTGGGTTCTTTACCTATACTTCTAGAATTTAAGTTACTTCTATTAACAATGTCATGCTGCAACTTTCTAATGTATGAAGATTGAGGTTGAAGTTTAATATTATTGTTCCCATCAATTATTTTACTTATTCCCAGTTCAGCTTCGTAAATAGCTAATTTCCTAAGATCATTCACATTGTCATCATGTTCATCTTGTCTGTTTATAAATCTTTCTAAAAATTGTTTTATTTGTTCTTTACTAGCTTTTCTTAGCACATTGACGCTTATACCAATTTTTTCTGCATTTTTAATTATATTAGGCCTTCTACTATAATGTGATTTAGTAGTAACAAATACTTCAGCATTTTCTGGAAAATCAACAATTTGTATAGGAATTTTGTTTTTATTAGCTATTTCAATTAGAGCACCTTTACTTATTCCAAAAGGATAAATCCTAGTATAAAAAGAATTTGAAATTTCTTTTTCTACAGTTTGTAAATTATTATTTTTTGAATTTTGTTCTGGTTTTTTGTAATGAAAATCATTCAATTGAAACGGAGCAGGCTTAAATGCGGAATTATCGTTTTCTTTGTTCTCAATTATTATTTCAACTTTATTATTATGGTCTATTTTCCTAATTTCTTGTTTGTATATTAGTCCTCTGAGACTCATATCTACAGATGTTTTTACATCTGAATTTATAACAACAATGTTTCTATCTTGAATTTCTACGACTATGTCAAAAGTAGGTTGGTGTTTTCTTTCTAGAACAGTTTTTTGAGATTTTCTTTTTCTTGCCTCTAAATCTCCTAAAGTAACGGTTTGAGTTCCTCCAATCAGATCTGAAAGTGTAGGATTAGAAATTACGTTTGATAATGTATTCCCGTGGGCAGTTGCAATTAATTGCACTCCTCTTTCTGCGATTGTTCTTGCAGCAAGAGCTTCTAATTCTGTACTCATTTCGTCAATAACAATTACTTCGGGCATATGATTTTCTACAGCTTCTATCATAACGTTGTGCTGTAAGTGAGTATTTGGAACCTGAAGCCTTCTTGATTTTCCTATTGCATAGTGAGGAACATCCCCGTCACCTGCAATTTCATTAGAAGTATCTACAATAACTACTCTTTTATTGGATTTATCAGATAAAGTTCTGGCAGTTTCTCTTAGCAATGTGGTTTTACCGACTCCTGGCCTACCTAGTATTAGTATATTTTTTCCAGAAAAAATTAAATCTTCAATTAGTTTTACTGAACCAAAAATTGCCCGACCGATTCTGCAGGTTATTCCAACAGGATCACCTTGTCTATTTTTTATTACAGAAATTCTGTGTAAAGTTCTTTCGATTCCTGCCCTGTTATCATCACCAAATTTACCAATTTTACTTATTATGCTAACTATTTGCTCTCTTGTAACTTCTTTGTTGCTCAATGGAATAGTTTTATCGATATATCTAGCTTCAGGTTTTCTCCCAAGGTCTAATATAACTTCTAATAAATCATGCAAATACTCATTAGAATAAATATTTTTAGTTATTTCTTTTGGAAATATATCAAGAAATACTCTAATCTCATCAATTTTATTTTTATCTGGAAATTTGCTTGTCATAAAACTTTACATTTAACACATACTTAAGAAATATTTGTGAACTCGAGAATCTTCTGTAAGTTCCGGATGGAAAGAAGTAACAAAAATTTTATCCTGTCGCGCAGCAATAATTTCATTGTTGAGAATCGAAAGTACTTCTACATTTTTTCCAACTTCTCGAATGATTGGAGCTCTAATAAAAATAGCATTAAACTTTTTATCGTCTATACCTTTTATTACAACTTTTTCTTCAAAACTATCAATCTGTCTACCATAAAAATTTCTTTCAACCGTTATATCCATAATACCAATAGGTTTTGGGTAATCATCTTTTAATTTTTTGGCTATTGTGATCATTCCAGCGCATGTACCCCACAAACCCATACCTTTACTAACTGCTTGTTTTATTTTTTCTTCAAATCCATAATTTCTAATGAGTTTGCAAATAGTTGTGCTCTCTCCTCCTGGAATAATTAAACCATCAAGTGATTCTAGCTCTTCAGGTTTTTTGATTAATGAAGCCTTGTTATCCAGTTTTTCTAGGATAGCAATATGCTCATAAAAATCACCTTGAAGAGCTAAAACACCTATTTGCTTATCAGGAAGATTTCCCAATACTACCAACCTCTAGTTTGAAGCTGATCTTTTTCGTTAATTTTGTTTGCTTCAATTCCAGGCATAGCGTCTCCCAGTCCTGCGGAAATTTCTGCAAGCATATCTGGGTCATTGTAGTGAGTTGTAGCCTTTACAATGGCTTCTGCCATTTTAGAAGGATTAGAACTTTTAAAAATTCCAGATCCAACAAATACACCTTCAACACCTATTTGCATCATTAGTGCGGCATCAGATGGTGTTGCTATACCTCCTGCAGAGAAATTTACGACTGGCAATTTACCATTTTTATGAACTTCTAAAACAAGTTCATATGGAGCTTGAAAATCCCTTGCTGCAGACATCAATTCTTCTTCAGGCATATTTTGAAGTTTTCTAATATCACTAAGTATTTGCCTTGCATGTGTGACAGCATGTACAACATCACCAGTTCCTGCCTCACCTTTTGTTCTAATCATAGCAGCACCTTCACCAATTCTTCTTAATGCCTCTCCTAGGTTTCTTGCTCCACACACAAAAGGCATTTTGAAGTCCCATTTATTAATGTGAAAATCATTATCTGCTGGCGTAAGAACTTCTGACTCATCGCAGTAGTCAACACCTAGAGATTCGAGAACTTGAGCTTCTACGAAGTGCCCAATTCTAGCCTTAGCCATAACTGGAATAGAAACTGAGTTTATAATACCTGATACCAAATCAGGATCGGACATTCTTGCAACTCCACCATCTCTTCTTATATCTGAAGGGACACGTTCTAGAGCCATCACCGATACTGCTCCAGCATCTTCTGCAATTTTTGCTTCGTCAGGAGTAACTACATCCATTATCACTCCTCCTTTTAGCATTTGTGCTAATCCACCCTTTACCTTCCAATCACCAACGTTGGGTTTTGTTTTATCCTTCCAACTTTGATTAGAATTAATCATCTTAGTTGATGTCATAATATTTCCTTTCGGCTTTATTTATTAATTTTCTAGCGACACCGAACCCGCTATTATTAATATTATAACTCTTAATATCAACTAATATTATATGATTATAAATTTTTTCCGATTAAGTTAACTAAATCTGAAGTTCTGGATGCGTATCCCCACTCATTATCATACCAACCTACAATTTTATAAAGACCAGTTCCAGGAATTTTGGAAGTGGAGGCTAAGTCTATAGTACACGAGTATGAATTTCCAATGAAATCTGAAGATACAAGCTCTTCATTTGTACAATCTAAAACACCATTAAGTTCCTTAGATGCAGATTGTTTGTATAATTCATTGATTTTTTCAATACTTTCATCGCTATTCAGTTTCACGGTAAGGTCTGTTACAGAACTTGTAATTACTGGTACGCGATATGCCATCCCGTCTATCTTTCCTTCTAAACCAGGTATTACTTTTGTCACTGCTTTTGCAGCACCAGTAGTTGTTGGAATAATATTTACCGATGCAGATCTTGCTCGCCTTAAGTCTGAATGAGCTTGGTCAAGTATATTTTGGTCATTTGTAAAAGCATGGATTGTAGACATAAATGCACTTTCCAAATCAAAGTTATCATTAAGTACTTTTACCATTGGTGCGACACAATTAGTAGTACATGAAGCATTAGAAATTATATTATGTTTTTTTGGATCGTAATCTTTGTGATTTACACCTAAAACAATAGTTATATCTTCGTTTTTTGCTGGAGCAGATATAATTACTTTTTTTACAGATCCTCCTAAATGTGAAGATGCTAGATTACCATC
>Ga0310343_10000867_pt1 | contig 14969 bp, 11 predicted proteins | sample HC15DNA2025_MG_FD_203519 | JGI IMG/M metagenome (GOLD analysis project Ga0310343, IMG submission 203519) | Marine microbial communities from station ALOHA, North Pacific Subtropical Gyre - HC15-DNA-20-25_MG | ecosystem: Environmental > Aquatic > Marine > Oceanic | place: Pacific Ocean: North... | reverse complement strand
CCAAACGAGTCTTATTTGTTTGTCCCCAGGATGATGGCGATCGATTCAATTGGCTCAAACGGACTGCTCAGTCCATTTTGGGCGTCGCCAGCGATTTGCGAGATTCGCGTTTTCCTCGATTAGCATTGGCTTCGAAAACGGGAATGGGACGGTTAATATTGGAAGAGAGATTCAAGGAGCTTAATGGTGAGGATCTATCTCTTTCTTATCGAGCTACGGAGGTCGAAGTATATCGGAAAATAAGAAAAGATTGGTATTTGAATACAACGATTCCGTTGAAGCAATCGGACGAAAACTAGACTCGGGCGGCCCGTTTTCTCAAGGTTGCGTTCAAAATGCGTTTACGCAGCCGTAAGTGCGATGGTGTGGCCTCCACGAATTCATCGGGTGTTATATACTCAATAGCCCTTTCGAGTGAAAACTCGATAGGCGGCGAAAGTTGAATACCTTTTCCTTCCCCTTGACTTCTGAAGTTCGTAAGCTGCTTGGCTTTAGTTGGGTTTACGGGAATGTCGCTTGCTCGAGGATTTTCACCCACGATCATGCCCTCGTAGACTTCGGTGCCAGCCCCTATGAACAGTTTCCCTCTGTCTTCTAGGGCATTGAGGGAATAGGCGGTTGTTTTGCCGGCATCCATGGAAACGAGAGTACCGGTTAGTCGAGTGCTGATCTCACCGGCCTTGGGACGATATTCTTTGAATAGGTGAGACATGATCCCGTGACCACTGCTAGCGTTTACGAGGTCGATTTCCAATCCGATCAATCCTCTGGTAGGAATCTCGGCCTCTAGAAACACAGTGCCATTCCGAGGATCCATGTTCGTCACCTTGCCCTTGCGATTGGAAAGATTCTCGATGATGCCGCCTGTGCAATCATCCGGGAATTCGAGCCAAAGGGTTTCGAAGGGCTCCATTTCGACACCGTCTACGGTTTTCTCAATAACGGTGGGTCTGGAAACGAGAACTTCGAAACCTTCGCGCCGCATCGTTTCCACGAGAACGGCTATCTGCATAGCTCCGCGAGCGGCGACATTGAATACGCCGCTCGATTCGGAATCCTCTACTTGAATCGAGATGTTTGTCTTCATTTCCCGAAGCAGTCGTTCGCGTATTTGGCGAGAGGTTACCAACTTGCCATCACGACCAGCGAGAGGACCATCGTTTACCGCGAACTGCATCTGTATTGTTGGGGGATCAATCTGAACGAATGGTAGAGGTGTCTGATCTTCGGTCTCGCAAAGAGTCTCTCCAATATTCACTTCATCGAATCCGGCAATTCCGACAATGTTCCCTGCTTCCCCTTTTTCAGATTCATTGGATGAGAGACCTGTGTATTCAAAAACTTTAGTGATTTTGACTCGTTCTCTTTTCTCATAGCGATTGATTCGGAAGATACGTCCACCAGTTTCCACGGAGCCGCTTAGGATCTTTCCAATCGCGACTCGGCCAACGTAGTCATCCCAATCAATATTGCTTACCAGCATCTTGAAGTCTCCTTCCACATCGGCTTCGGGAGGGTCAATGGCGTTGAGGATCGTCTCGAAAAGAGGTGTCATATCGGTGGGCTCATCCTTGAGATCGCGTAGTATGAAACCGTTCTTGGCAGATCCGTACAGAAACGGGGCTTCGAATTGGTCATCGGTCGCTTCTAGCTCGAGGAATAACTCGAGCACCTGATCGTGGACTCGATCGGGATCGGCGAATTCGCGATCTATTTTGTTCACTATCACGATCGGAGTAAGGTTTTGGGATAGGGCTTTCCTGAGAACGAAACGTGTCTGGGCTTGAGGACCATCTTTGGCGTCCACCAGTAGAAGAACACCGTCAACCATTTTCATCACTCTCTCCACCTCGCCACCGAAATCCGCGTGGCCTGGCGTATCCACAATGTTAATAGTCTTTCCGCGCCAATGGACGGAGGTGTTCTTGGCTTTGATGGTAATGCCCTTTTCTCGCTCAAGATCCATCGAGTCCATAGCCCGCTCTTCGGTCTTCTGATTCTCGTGATAGACTCCGCCTTCTTGCATAAGACGATCTACCAGCGTCGTTTTGCCGTGATCGACGTGGGCAATGATGGCTACATTGCGTATATTTTCGTTGCGTTTCATAGGAAAGGAAAGCCCCTTTCGGAGCGAAAGTCGTTGGGAATGAGGGCTGACTCCATCTTTGGCAAGCGGATTGATACCGTGTTGTGAGCTTCCGCTTTCCGATTTTGCTAGAATGTTAGCGAACAGCTGTTGGAGTGTGGCTCCATGAATTTGCCAATCAGGGAAATTGAAGACGAGTTCGTCGATGCCTACGAAGAGAGGAATCGAATCATTCTCAGTGCCCCGACGGGATCCGGCAAATCGACGCAGGTACCCCAAATATTACTCAAGAAAGGATTGTTGAATGGGGGGGAACTCTTGGTCCTCCAACCCCGAAGAATTGCTGCCAGGGCCTTGGCGAGACGAGTCGCTTACGAATTGGGGGAAAGAATGGGTGGCCGGATTGGTTATCAGATTCGGAACGACGCGGTCGTGTCTAGAAATACTGTCGTCCGCTTTGTCACCGAAGGCATCTTGCTGAGGAAATTTATCAACGATCCAACGCTTTCTGGGGTGAGTGGCATCGTTTTCGATGAGTTCCACGAGCGAAGCCTTTATGCTGACATGGCCTTAGCGAGAGCCTTGAGGCTTCAAAAGGAAAAGCGAACGGAATTGCGAATCGTCGTTATGTCCGCTACCTTGGATTCGGAGGCCTTAGAAATGTATTTGAATCCATGCCGGACAGTAGTGTCTGAAGGTCGCGTATTTCCAGTGGATATTTCCTACGTCAAGGAGAAGGTAGGCGGTTCCAAATTGCCAATCTGGGAAATGGCGGCTGAACAGGTGAGTGAATCCGTAAAGGGAATAGACCAAGGCCACACTCTTGTTTTTATGCCAGGTGCTTATGAGATTGGGCGGACAATCAAGACGCTAGGTCAACGGCTGTCGGCTTCCGAATTCAGATTACTACCGCTGCATAGTGATTTAGACTCAAGAGAGCAGGACGCTGCCTTGGATGGAAGCGATCGCCGGAAGATAATCGTTTCAACTAACGTTGCGGAAACTTCTTTGACTATCGATGACGTGCGACTGGTGGTGGATAGCGGGCAGGCGAGGATTGCCCGCTACGATCCAGCTCGCGGACTGAATACGCTTTGGATAGAGAAGATTAGCCATGCGTCCGCTCGTCAGAGGGCGGGCCGAGCTGGGAGAACGGGACCGGGCAAGTGCGTTAGGCTTTGGTCTGAGCGAGACCATAGCCAGAGACCCGAATTCGACGAGCCCGAGATCCAGAGGATGGATCTATCGGAATCGATTCTAACAATCTTAGCTACCGGTATAGATAGTTTGGATACTTTTGAGTGGTTCGAGCCGCCTTCGGATGAGCGGATGTCCGAGGCGAAAGATGCGCTGTCTCTGTTGGGGGCGATTGATGATGAAGGACGTTTATTGAGCACTGGCAGGCGGATGGCTGAATTTCCACTACATCCCAGTTACGGTGCTATGATGCTTGCCGCGGATCGTTATGGTTGTGTCGAAGATGCTGCTCTTGTTGCAGCGATCGCCCAGTCTAAAGGTATCTTTTTGCGGAAAACGGATAAGGAAGTTTCCAGAAGAAGAGATGCTCTGATCACGGATTCCGTAGATAGCGACTTACTCACTCAAATTCAGGCTTGGAAAGCTGCTAAAGCGAACCGTTACGATTTGGGTTTCTGCCGCGAAATGGGCATTTATGTGTCGACTGCTAGGAAGGTCGAAAAAATCACCAGTCAAATATTGGATTGCGCGAAATACGCTGACATAGCTTGCCGAAACGCATCTGAAGTTCCCGATTCAAGTATAGTGAAGTCTATTCTCGCGGGTTTTCCAGATCGTGTTTGCCGGCGTTTGGATCGCGGTACATTGCGTTGTGAAATGACGGGTCAAATTAGAGGCTCGCTAGCTCGCGAAAGCAAGGCTCGCGATGCCTCGCTAATGGTCGCCTGTGAGATTACGGAGATCGGCCACCAGCAAGGTGATGTGACAATCGTGTTTGGACTGTGCTCGGAAATCAAGCAGGAATGGCTAAAGGAACTGTATCCAAAGGAATTTGAATCCGGGAAGGAAACGGTTTTCGACGAGAAGAAAAAGCGGGTTGTCGAGCGGATATTTACGCGATATCGGGATTTGGATATCGAATGTAGGGAAAATCTGGATGTGAGCATGGAATTAGCGGCTGCTGAGCTAGCCAAGCTGATCGAAAGCGGAAAGGCGAAATTGGACAAGTGGGACGCAAGCGTGGAGAATTATCTCGCGAAAGTAGAACTAGTAGCCTCTTGTTTCCCTGAATACGAAATAGAGCTCTTAGACGAAGAAGCCCGAAGCTTGCTAGTCGAGCAATGTTGCTATGGAGCAAAGAGTCTGAGGGATCTTAAAAAACAAGAAGTGACGCCGGTACTAAAGTCTTGGTTCGGAACAGAAGTCGATCAGCTCGTCCAGTCGCATACTCCAGATCGGTTGCGATTAGAAAATGGCCGTTCGGGGAGATTGCGCTACATATCGGAAGGAGCCGTCTTGTCGGCCAAGATTCAGGAGCTGTATGATCTGGCTGATACGCCAACGATTTGCGAGGGTCGCTGTCAACTTCGAATCGAAATTCTCGCTCCCAACATGAGGCCTGTTCAGTTGACAGACTCGCTGCCTGAATTTTGGGAGTCGACATACCCGAATATTAGAAAGGAGCTCAAAGGGCGCTACCCCAAGCACGAGTGGCGTTAGCTTGGATATTTCCTTGTAGCTACTGGACCCTCGATAATCGCCCTCAGCTGAGAGCCGTCCGAAGCCTTGGCGAAGGATGGTGGGAGATGGCAGATTCGAACTGCCGACCTCTTGCATGTCAAGCAAGCGCTCTAACCAACTGAGCTAATCCCCCGAATGGCGAAATCGTCCCAAAATAGCGTCTCGAAACGAGTCGGAAACGGTTATGGACAGCAATATTCGGGGCAAGAACAATTTTCGTTTTCTTTGAAGCCGGAAATGCCCTTAATTCCATTCATACTATTTAGATGCTTCAGTATTTAACTATCACGAATTTGGCACTGTTAGAGCGGGCATCCATCGATTTCGACGAAGGATTTACGGTGGTAACCGGTGAAACCGGGGCTGGGAAAAGCGTTTTTCTCGGGGCTTTAAGTCTACTTTCCGGAGCCCGCTCGGATAAGTCGGTTATTCGGTCGGGCGAGGACCAATGCGAAGTAGAGGCGGCAATGCAATTCGACCGACCAAATAGTATCAATTCGCTGCTGGTAGAGATGGGACTCCCGGAATGCGAAGATGGGGTACTTTTGATCAAGCGTAGCGTGCGAGCATCAAAAGCGTCACGAATTTCCATCAATGGCAGCCTCGCCACTTTGGCCAACTTGCAGGCCTTGGGTTCGCTTTGGATCGACTTTCATGGGCCAGGTGAACCTCAACGATTGCTGAAAAACGAGTGCCAACTGGAAATGATCGACTTGTTTGCCCGGCTTCAAGACGAGGCGGAACAGTATCGGAATGCTTATGACGAATGGAGGAAGACGTTGTCGGAAATCGAGCGTTTGAGAAACACGACAAAGCTTTCTCAGGATCAGATTGATTTTCTGAGGCAACAGATCGACCGTATCGATGCCTTGGAGCTCTCTCCAGAATCAGTAGAACAATTGGAAATCGATTTCAACCGTGTTGCTAGTAGCCGAGATCTAATAGGACTTTCAGAGGAATTGGGTTCAGGGCTGATTGGAGACGATGGTGTCGTTGCCTCATTAAGTCCTTTGATGGGTGCAGCGAAAGAAGCTGCTGAGATGGATTCATCCTTAGGCGAGCTCGCTGATCGACTGGAAGGGGTGATACTGGAGATTCAGGAGTTGGGTGCAGAGTATGAGATGGTAGGATCGTCTCTGGATTTCGAACCAGAATTCGCTGAGCAAGTGCAGTCCCGCATGACCGATTGGCAGGAGTTCCGGCGCAAGTACGGCAGGGATGTTGCTGAGGTCCTCGAGGCTCGGGAAGGTATGGCGCGCAAGATTGAATCTCAAGGGGATATCGAAGGGGCTCTAGATAGACTCCATGAAAAGGCTGACAAAGAGGAAGCGGTGCTCAAAACGATGGCTTCTAGATTGTCGAGTAAGCGCAAAAAGGCGGGAGAGGAACTGGCTCTAAAAGCAGAGGCGGTTTTATTGGAATTAGGATTCAAGAAGGGAAAGTGCGGATTGAACCTGGTTAAACAATTGTCTCTCAAGTCGTACGGCGACGCGTTGCCTGAGCTACTCTTTTCACCCAATGTAGGGGAGTCATTGAAGCCGTTGAGCAAAGTCGCCTCAAGCGGCGAACTGGCCAGGGTAATGCTGGCATTGAAGACGATACTGGCGAATGTGGATTCTGTTCCGGTGCTAGTCTTCGACGAAGTCGATGCCAATGTTGGCGGAGAGATCGGCAAGATGGTGGGGCAAAGGCTCAAGGGTATCGGAGCCAATCATCAGGTTATATGCATTACCCATCTGCCTCAAGTCGCTGCTCTGGGAGACAATCACTTCGTCGTAGAAAAGGACCAAAGTGGCGGTCGGGCAACTGTTTGTATTGAAAAACTCGGTGCTGGAGACGATTCGCGGATTGTCGAGCTAGCCCGAATGCTAGGCGATCGGGAAGCGGGAAGCGCTCTATCCCATGCCAAAGAGCTCTTGTCGGAGAGCACCCAAACGTCGGTCGATTCATAATGCGATTGAGAGGTTCCAAGGCTCTAGTTACGGGAGCAAGTAGTGGAATAGGGAAGGCCATCGCATCGCGATTCCTGAGCGAGGGAGCGGCAGTTTGGGGAACGTCGCGAGATCCGGAGACGGCTAGATTTTTGCCAGGTATTCAATCGGCCCGATTGGACATCAGTTGCGTGAAACGGATTGACGCGGATTGGCATGCTCAAGGACTGGATGCGATCGATTTCGATATCGTGGTGAACAATGCGGGGGGCGGTGTTTTCGGGCGTTTTTCCACGTCGGACTTCGAGGATTGGCAGTCGCAAGTCGAGACTCTTTTAACAGGTACTATGAAAGTAACGCGTCTTGTCCTACCAAGCCTGATCGAGCGAAAAGGATATTTGGTGAATGTCTCCTCGCTGGCTGCCGAGTTTCCTGTGCCCTTCATGAGTGCTTATAATGCATCGAAAGCCGGCCTGTCAGCATTTACCGAAACTGTCATTTTGGAGACGCAAGCCAGCGGGCTAAAAGCTATAGATTTGAGACTTGGAGACATTAGATCGCAGTTTAATAAAAATATAAGGTTAAAAAGATGTAAAATAGAAAATCAAGGTTGCATGGATAAGGTTTGGAGCCGAATAGAGAACCGTATTAGTAAATCACTGTTGCCTGATGTGGTGGCGGACAAGGTATGCCAGGCTATTCAAAAAGACAGAACGGGCATTGTTCGGGTCGGATCGCGATTTCAAGCGATTCTGGCCCCGTTGGTTTGCAGGTTGATTCCAGGGAGCTGGGCACGAACGGCGAACATCTCATATTATACGAAGTAGGAGGTGAAAGCGACTAGTGGCCGTTAGGATACTAGTTTTGACTTCAAGTACTGGGGGCGGACACGATGCTAGAGCGAGTGCGTTTCGCAGGTGGGTTCGCAAGATCTACGGTTGGGAAGTAGAAGTGCGAGTTGAGAGCATGCTCGAGGACTCGTCGCGCATTGCTCGATTCGGGGTAGCATTCTACAACTTTATCCAAAAACACGCCCCTTGGCTTCATCATCCGTATTTTTTTCTCGTAGAAGGGCTGAGCTGCCTCAATCGCTCACGAGTAACCTTGGGTAAGCGGTATTATAGCGAAGTGATTCGCAATTATAAGCCGCACCTAGTGTTAAGCGTCCACGATTGTTTAAACCGAGGGTATTTCCAGGAGGCTCGGGCGATACTCGGAAAAGAAAATGTGCGCTGCGCGACCTACTGCTCTGAGTATTCAGGTGGGTATGGATACAGTCGGAACTGGGTAGAGCCAAGTGTTGACCTTTACATTTCCCGTACACACACAGCCAAGAATTACGCAGTTACCCAGTACAAGCTGGATCCTGAAAAGATAATTGTCAGAGGTCATTTCCTTGTGCCGCGAATATACGAAGAGAAATTGTCGGCTATCGAAAAGCATCGGTTCATCACTGAGCGTCTCGGATTACGCTCCGATAGGAAAATCATCTTTCTTGCCACTGGCGGAACGGGTGCGAACAACCACCTTTCTCTGCTACCTGCCATCAAGCAGTACTCGGAAACCTTCCAGGTTCTAGTTGTTTGCGGCCGGAACAACGAAGCCTTCATGAAGGTTCGTAATTGGAAGAGAAACAATCCCGATATGAGGTGCCACGTGGAAGGATACTGCAACGAGATGCATCTCTTCATGCAAGTAAGCGATTTGGTTGTTACGCGTGGCGGCACTACGACCTGCTCGGAAGCCCTTCATTACGAATGCCCAATAATCTTCAATGGATTGGGAGGTGTGATGCCTCAGGAAAAGCTCACTGTAAAATACTTCCTGCAAGACGAGTCCGCGGAAATAATTTCCAAGCCGGCCGATCTGGAGCGGCTATTGATGGAGTGGAGCAGATTTCCAGAACGGTTTCGAGATTTGAAACGGCGGTTCCGTAACATGCGTTTCAAGGATAGGCCCTCTGAAGTGATTTACGATCTCGTCGATTTGGCTCATGACGTGCTGCCAGAACGAGAGCGTCCTGCCCTGAAGGTAGTTGGCGAGTAATTTCGTTCGCTAAAAGCGAATGCGTATTTTATATGTGACGACAACTTTTCCGGTGTATTCGGAAACGTTTTTGCAAAGGGAGGTTCGAACACTAAGGGATCTGGGTGCGGACTTGCAAATCGTCTCATTGCACAAAGGAAATATGGAATTCGAGGGACTTAAGATCGATCGGTTTCGCAAGCCCGAGCTGCTGAAGCTGATCTGGCTCTTCCCTTGGCTAATCTTGTCTCGGCCGGTGCTTTTTTGGAAGCATTGGAAGCAGCTATTTCAATATCTTCCTAAAAGCGGCTTGAATTTCTGGGAAAATCTTCTGGGGCTGGGAGCGGCGATAGTACGAGAAAGAGAGTTTCTCGAGGAAACCCCTCATATCATTCATTGCGTGTGGGCTAGCGCTCCAGCCGCGTTTGGCTGGTTGGCTTCAAGCCTTTTAGACCGGCCATTTTCAATTGGAGCCCACGCTTATGACGTGTTTGAAAGAGGGGGAGATTGGCTCTTGCCCGCTAAAGCGGCTGGTGCTTCCTTCCTTCATACCTCAACGGAATCCGCTCGTTTAGCCCTCGGTAAATTCGTAGATAAGAGCAAAGTACAGTTGATCAGGAGAGGATTGAATACGTATCCAGATTTCCAGAGCCTAAGAGAAGATAGATCCTGCTTGAGACTGGTATGCGTCGCCCGTCTCGTAGAAAAGAAAGGATTTCCTTTCCAGTTGGATATCTATGAAGCTCTTCGGGAGGCGGGGATCGATTTCCAAGTCAGAGTTGTGGGAGAGGGTCCGTTAAGAGATTACCTGCTGTGCGAAATCGAAGCTCGCAACTTTTCGGATCGAATAAAATTATTGGGACAGCTTTCCGGGGAAGACGCGTTACTGCAAATTGCTTGGGCAGATGTCCTGATTCATACAGGGATAGTAGCTCGAAGCGGAGATCGAGATGGATTGCCCAATGTCATACCGGAGGCTATGGCCTCGGGAACTCTTGTCTTGGCATCCCCTATATCTGGTGTTGTTGAAGCGGTTGTCGATGGGGAAACTGGATTTTTGGCGGATGTAGAAGAGAAAGCGATTTGGGTCGATCGATTAAAACGTATTCAGCAAGATGATGCACTCTTTCATAGAGTTCGGCAAAAGAGCCGAGAGTGGGTGGAACGAGAGTTTTCGGCTCAAAGGAACTCCGGAAAACTTCTCGAATTGCTGAGGGAGGCGTCAGGCAGATAAGGTTTCCTATACCATCCTCTAGAGGCGTGGACCCGTGCCCATGACTTTTCCTGGATAGTATATAAAATCTTGCCGTATATCGCGTAAGCTATAGACGCTGAAAAATAGATTAACGATGATAAAAGGTAGGATACTTTACGATGTCACGAAGGCTTGCAAGCAAAGGCAAAAGTCAGGCATTGCCAGGGTTTCCAGTTGCCTGAATAAGGAATTAAAAGCGCTTCTAGGCGATCGGTTCGTGGAAGTTGTTTGGGATGACTGCTCTAGGGCGATGAAACCAAAAGGGAAAGTCGACGATTGGAAGAAAGAATCGAGAGACGTTTTCCTTACTTGCGAATTGTTTTGCGAGTATGAACGCGTGGGCATTGAGAATTTTATTAAGGAATTCCCAGGACATACGTATGGAATATATCATGACGCTATCCCTTTGCAGTATCCTGAATTCACTTGGCCACATAGTGTACAGAGGCATCCTAGTTACATGAAAATGCTGGCCTTGTTCAGTGGAATCTTTGCAGTTTCCAGTCATAGCGCTATGCAATTAGAAGCATACTGGGATTGGCTCGAGCTTCAGAGATCGCCCTCCGTGCGATCAATTCAATTGGGATGCGATGGTGTGTTCGACGATTGGCGTTCGCCCAGTAGAGAGATTGGGGATCCGCCTAGGATACTCACCTTAGCTATCCTCGAGAAACGAAAAGGTCAGGATATTGCTATCGAAGCTGCTAAATCATTATGGGATGAAGGTATTCGATTTCACTACGATTTTGTTGGCAGGACAAATCCCTACTTCGGCAAGGATTTTGAGCGGTTGCTGAAACAGACCGCGAAGAGAGGCTACTCCGTGTCGGTTCACGGTCAGTTGGCTGATGCTCAATTACAGAAAGTCTTCGATGGGGCGGACCTAGTTGTTCTGCCATCACTGGCCGAAGGTTGTGGTTTGCCTTTACTCGAGTCATTGTGGAGAGGAGTTCCCACGCTTAGCAGCTCATTGCATTCGATTAGGGAGAACGCTCGGTTTGGTGGCTGCCAGCTATTCAAGCGGGGGGATTGTGAGGATTTGGCAATGAGTTTAAGAAATCTAATTGAGAGGCCTTCAGAGTTAGCGGATTTGAAAGGCAGTATTCGTTCCGAAGAGCTGCCGAGATGGAAATCAACAGCAGTCGATATCGTTGAACATTTAGTTACCGATGGGGCCTGATTGGGTAGAAGCTAAACCCTATTAGAGCTTGTCGGCGGCGTAGCGGATCGCATTTTCTATAATCTCAAAGTCCGCATCGTTATGTCGTGCCGATATAGCGGTGCGGACGAGATCCTTTCCAGGCGGGACCCCGGGGGCGGTAGCGAAAATGGCGAAAACGCCTTTTTCCTTCAATCGTTTCCAGAAATAATAGGCCTTTTCCCGATCCCCGATGATTATAGGAATGGCCGGAGTTTCGCTTTCCCAAGTATCCAATCCCAAATCATCGAGAAACCGTTTGTATCGTCGAGTATTGCTCCAGAGCCTCTCCAGCCATTCGGGTTCGTCTTGCATGACTTGCAGCGCGGCTTGGGCCGCGGCTGCCTGGCAAGGCGATAGGGCGGCGCTGAAGATGACTTGTTTAGAATGAGTTCTTAAGTAGTCGATGGCTTCTTTATCTCCCGCCACGAATCCACCTGTGCTTCCTAGTGATTTAGAAAGGCTTCCGGTAATAATGTCTACCCGATCGACTAGATTGAAATGATCCGCTGTACCGCGTCCTTGATTTCCTAATACGCCTAGTCCGTGAGCATCATCCATGATCAAAAAGCCATCGTTTTCCTCGGCAATATCGACGAATTTAGGCAGGTCGCAAATATGCCCCTCCATGGAATAGATGCCTTCGATGGCGATTATCTTCGCGGCGTTAGGATCAAGCTCTTCAATCAGGGATCTGAGATGTTCTGGCCTGTTGTGACTGAACCGTTCCACTTCTGCCATGGAAAGCCTAATCCCGTCCCAGATACTTGAATGCATATTCTTGTCCACCAACACGACGTCGCCGCGTTGGGCGAATCCAGTAATTGAAGACATGCAAGATAGGTATCCTGCCGAGGAAACGTGGCAGGCTGCTTTGCCCAGAAAGTCAGCGAGACGCTCTTCTAGTTCCAGATGAAAGCGTCTTCCTCCGTTTGCCGATCGGGCGCCCATTGTTCCCGCGCCCCATTCTTTCAGAGCCTTTGTTCCAGCTTCGATAACCTTTGGGTGATCGTAGAGTCCCAAGTATTCATTGCTGGCGAGCATGACCATTTCTTTGCCTTCAACGGTAACTCGAGTACCATTCTGTTTCTCTGCGATATTGTACCAGATTTCATAGCGGTTCCTCAGGCGAGTGTAATCGTCGTTTTGGCAGCGCTGTTGAACATGCCCCTTTTTACGGTTTAGAAAGGATCGAATCATCTAAGGCTAGCAGTCTTTAGCAGAACCGTCGGGAATAGAAGTAAATTCGGGTACCTTTGGAGAGACTCTTCTGGTGATAAATAGGTAAAACGCTTTCAGGGCTAAGCGAGGATTGATCCTCCACCAGTATCTAGCATAGCGATGAAAATATTCCGCTGACCACTCCTGCGAACCGTAACGAGACGCGTATCGAGACCAGCGTTTTCGGAATAGCTCGGAGTTATCGTAGTTTAAGCGATTTCTGCCGGGCGAGCGGCTGATGTGGTGGCGAATTACACTTTCATGAGACACAATCAAACGATAACCATTGGTTCTCATTTTCATGCAGAGATCGACGTCTTCCATCCCATTTTGGTAGGATTCATCAAAACCACCAAGTTCGATGAACAGAGATCGTTTCGTTAGAAGGCAGGCTGCTGTGATCGCATTTCTTTCTCTGTAGGCCTTTGGCGGTAGGCGCTTTCTGTTTTTCCAAGCATGAGTTGGCATCCCTTCGAGATCGAAGAATATACCGGCATGATCTACTAGGCCTGTTTCGAAATTGCGTTGAACATTACCGACTGCGCCTACTTTGTCCTGGGTCTCATGCAGCTTTACCATGGGATCCAGCCAGTTGGGTGAGAGCTCCAGATCGTTGTTGAGAAATACGAGATAGTCGCTGGAGGCTCGCCGTGCTGCCCGATTGTTTGATTTGCTGAAGCCTTGGTTGAACTGGTTGGTTAGTACAATAGCACTACCGCCTATGGCTCTTAGGTATTCGGGTGTACCATCCGTCGAAGCATCATCGACCAAAATCAACTCCCGATTCTCGAGATCCGTATACCTGAATAGGGAATCGAGCATCGATTTGGTCAGCTCAAGGCAGTTGTGAGCACAGATGATGAACGAAATGTCGGGCATGAGGGTGGCTTGGTCCCTAGTTGGTGCGTTCGTTGAGATAGGTCGCCAATTGTTTTAGTAATGGTGCATGAAGCTGATCGCATATCTCGCGAGCCCGGTTTGTAAGCGATGCTAGCCGAGACCTGGATTCTTGGAGACCGTGAACAGAGACGTAAGTCGTTTTGTTCGCCGCCGCATCCGCTCCCACTGTTTTGCCCATAGTCTTGGAGTCACTGGTGGCATCAAGTATATCATCCATAATCTGAAAGCCCAGGCCGATGCAACGACCGTATTCGGAAATTGAATGCCGTTCCTCGTCATTGGCTCCCCCGATTGCCGCCCCCATTATGAGGCTGGCTTCAATCAGGGCCGACGTCTTGTTTAAATGGATATACTCGAGTTCTGTCTCGCCTACAGAATAATTTTCTCCTAAGACGTCCTCCATCTGACCACCTATCAGTTTTTGGCTCCCAGCCGTTTCCGAAAGGGTCGCTATCAGTTCAACAGCCAAACTCGGTTCGCTTGAATAGTGCTTAGCAAGAAGTTCAAAAGCGTAGGTTAGTAAAGCGTCGCCCGCTAGGATAGCTGTGGCCTCATCAAATCGGATGTGACAGGTATCAAGGCCTCTCCTCAAATTTGAGTCGTCTATTGCCGGCAAGTCGTCATGAATTAGCGTATAGGTATGCAAGCACTCGACGGCGACAGCGGCTGGTAGAGGGTCAACTTGCGATTCGAATAACTCGCTCGATGCGAGCACAAGGGAGGGGCGAATCCGTTTGCCGCCAGCGGACAGACTATAGCGCATGGCTTCATGAACTCTGCTAGGCCTAGTGTTCGACGCAGGAGTGAGCTGATCGATCGCGGAATCGATTCGCGATCTGAAAGCGGCTAATTTCTCTTTGAACTCCATGCGAAATGTGCGATCATGATACTCAAGTAGTCATAGCTTTCCTAAATGCAATCCATTGAGCAAGTAACTAAACGTCTTACAACCGACCGAAACTGGTTCAATAAATGCATGCTGGGAGTGCTGTTTTCCATCATTCCAATGGCCAATTTTGTTGCATTTGGGTATTTCTACCGCCTTTTTCTTCAGGGCAAACGGCAGGAAGAGATATCGCTGCCCGAATGGAGCGATTGGAAAGAACTGTTTTTCGATGGATTGAAGTGCTTCCTGGTCGTATCCCTCTTCGCGTTTATCCCGATCGCGGTGATTTCGGCCCTGGCTTCCATTTTGCCCTGGGATTCGGAGTCTTATCTGTCTCATTTGCCGCGATACCCTGCATATTTTTTCGCAGGGCCCTTAAGTTGTTCTGCCCTATATCTTTACACGCTAACTGGAGATTTTAAGAGCTGTTTTAACTTTCAGGCCATAGGTGTGCTATTGAAGAAAGGCGCTAAAGGTTACTGGGTGCCAACTTTGGCATTGTTGGGATTGGTGCTGATGATTCCTTTCGCATATTTCATCGGGGGAGTGGTTTATTTCTATTTAATGGGTCAGACCCTCAAGAGTTTGGAGCGCAAAGCCGATAGAAGGTGATGCGTTATGAAGCGAAAACTGCCAAAAGAACCTTCTACAGTTGGAATGATCTTCACCGCTATTTCCGGGACTAGTCTGGGAATCTTGCTTGGAGGATTCATTCTGATTAAAGAACCGCCAAGAACAGTGATAGACCA
>Ga0310343_10000865_pt1 | contig 14983 bp, 17 predicted proteins | sample HC15DNA2025_MG_FD_203519 | JGI IMG/M metagenome (GOLD analysis project Ga0310343, IMG submission 203519) | Marine microbial communities from station ALOHA, North Pacific Subtropical Gyre - HC15-DNA-20-25_MG | ecosystem: Environmental > Aquatic > Marine > Oceanic | place: Pacific Ocean: North... | reverse complement strand
CTCTCTCACATTCAGTTATGTGGATTCAGGAGGTCTCCCAACTTAGCGATGAGGTGTCCATAAATCCCATGAATATACAGAAGAAAACCATAGTAGACAGAATTCACAGAAATCGAGAATATAGGCCGCCTTGGCTTTGGTCGCTTGTCAAGATGATCCAGGACAGTCACAATGCAGTGAAAGAATCTAGCTGTAGAGTAATTGTTCATCCGACAGCAGGAGGAAAGATCAGGGGCGCGCACAATTGCGGTAAATGCGACAAGGAAGTGGTTGCAGCGATTGAGAGGTACTCCATATCCTCAGAAATAGACGAATTTTCAGACCTGAGTTGTGAATGCCAGTCTGTGTGGTTAGACGAAATTAATTCCGATATCCTCACGCCAGCCCAGTTTGGGACAGGGAATTCGAGACGCGGTAGCCCCCTAAGGTCGATGCTTGCTCCATGAATACTCGCCTCATCTCGCCCAAGGCTTAAGGACACAATGAAAGTGGTCAGAGCACCCGAAAGGGTGGGTTCGTGTCCATATGGCTAATTCCGATCCAAGCGTCGATGTTTTCATGCAGGCAAATGCAGAGCCGAAATCTTCCTGGCTGCTATTGGTGCTTGGTTTTATCATCGTATTACTTTCACTTACAATACACTCCATTGTCTTCCCTGGTCAGAACTTGCCTGTTATCTCAGATCTCGAAACTTTCGGCTCACTTCAGGGACAAGTATGGATATTCATTCTGGGAATGCTGGTAGGGACTATGATGATCCTATCGACTCTGTTGACAGAGGTAACGAGGGAGTGATAACATGTTCATGGATATACAAAGCCTCTTGATTTTCTGGGGGGTGCTGGTAGGGTTCTTTATTCTCACGAGCCGAGGGCTTGGCGTCTTGGGGGATGTATTGAGGCCGACAGGTCTGTTCTTGCTTGAGAAAGCCCTTGGCCCAGCAATCGATTTCGCTGAGGGGAAACCCGGCTCAGCAGCCCGGGCGTGGATCATCGTAGGAACACTTTGGCTGTTCGTGTCAATCTGCTTTACCTTCCTCGGCGTTTGGGTCGGTCATGATCCATATGCTTTGATTTCCTTGTCGGGTTGGGGCTACAGTCCATCGTCACCCACCCTGATATCTGCTGGTACAGTTGCTGGATTGTATGGGTTCATCGGGATGGTGATCATTGGCTCATCATTCCACGTTCTACCGATACTCTGTGGAACTCCGGGAGGACTGCCAAGCGAGAGGAACGGCACTTTGGTCTCAACACCTTGGACCGTGGGTGTTCTGATATTGTTCATTGCAGCCCACAATCCTACCCCGTTTGGAATCGATATAACATTAGTCGGTGTAGCAGTAATGGCGCTTGCCTACGGTGCAGTCTTGGTAAATCTACTATTGACACTTGCCAATAAAACTCAGAGTCCCAAAGAACCGGGTTGGCTCCTGATCCTAGCTTTCATCGCCGGACCTGCATCCCTCATTGCGTCCTCGATAACAAACGGACCCTCCTTGCTGACAGATCCATGGCTTGTAACCAAGCTACTCGCAGTTCCTTTCTTCCTTTGGTCCGTAGCAGCCCTTTCGCTATATTCAGCAGCGATAGGCTCCAATTCCCCTCTTTGGTCCAGAACCCTGAGTGGAACCCTGCTCGTTGGATTGATCATAACTTCATCCGCCTACCAGAGCCTGGATGGAGGTTTGTTCTCTGGTTTGATAACTCAAGTATCTGCTGTACCAGAAGTTTCAGATTCAACTAGGATGTTTGGCACCTTTCTGATCGCCCTTTCGTTAGCTCCCATGATTGCCCTGTCTGCAAACATAATCGGAACGGTTCGGGCCGGTGGGAAATCACCAGAGATTACCAATGGAATGGCGATCCTGGTCACCTCCTCAATGGCATTGGTAATTCTTTGGCTACTGAATTATGCGTTCAGATCCCCGTCTATCGCGGGCTTGAATACTTATGAGCCCCTATTAGAAACGATTGAGCTAATGACTCTCTGGCTTTTCTTCATACCCATGGCTATGGGGATACAGCTGCACCTCTATCCATCGATTACAAAGAGATCGCTGCCGTCCCCAGAGAGAACCAGGATTGGATATTGGATGTTTGTAACAGCTACATCTGCTGGACTGATCTGCATGCTAATCTCAGAGTCGATCAACGTATCAACATCCCAACTTGAAGTAGAGTTCAACTCAACACTGTCAGACAGATTCGCGGTTGTCGGTTCAGTCATCTTCTATGGTGCGGTTATTGCCATTATACTTCATACGGTCAATGTTTTGAGAGGGTTATTTCACGGAAGAATACAACTTGAAAGCTCAATGTCAGATATTAGAAAAATAGAGACCTTTACGATAGCAGAATCAATAACGATTCGCTCGATTCTGACGGCCGGTGCGGATGTGGACACTATGTTGGTTCCAGTATCTGATACCGAAATACCGGGCGCTCCTACCGAATTGTAGAAATCGGTAGATTGTTGACAATCAAGCCTTAGGGTCAACCATGAGGGTGGGCCTCGTAGGCAAGCCAAATGTTGGCAAATCAACAGCATTTTCATCACTTACCAGCACGTTGGTAGAGATAGCTGATTACCCCTTTACGACCATAGAACCCAATATTGGGATTGCATGGATACCAGTGCCAGATCCATGCAGGTGTGCTGACTTACCTACTAGGACCTTAAAAAGCCAAGACTCACAGAAAGATGGTGGAGGTAGCATATGCAATCCAAGGACAGGTTCTTGCAAAGACTTTCGACGTTTAATCCCAATAACACTGGTTGACGTCGCAGGCCTCGTACCAGGAGCGAGCGAGGGAAGGGGGAGAGGGAACCAATTCCTATCAGACCTGTCGCGATGTGATGCATTGATCCAAATTGTAGATGGATCAATGTCAACCGATTTGGAGGGGAATCATTCAGAGCCATTAGCCTCGACTCCAATTGACGAATACAACTTCCTAACCGAGGAGATCGAACTCTGGCTCGCTGGCATACTCAAACAAGGCTGGTCCAGAGGAGCCCGTAGAGCCCAATCTGGAGGTGAGAGGGCTCTATTAGACCTCATTACTAACCTCATAAGCGGCCTAGGTGGTACGGAAAAGGACGCAATTCTTGGCCTACAGGCCGCGAGGGAAATCGCATCAGACAACCAGCCATGGGACTGGGGCGATACTGTGATCAGAAGGATGGCATCTGAAATAAGAGGTTCAATGTTCCCAGTGGCTGTTGCAATAAACAAGGCGGATAAGGTAGAGCCCGACAAATTAAAATCAACTATCAAGGATTTTGAGGATTTGAGCCTGCTTTGCCTACCGACATCAGCGGAGGTTGAACTTGCATTGAACAAAGCGAAAAAAGCGGGTTTGATATCGTATTCAGTTGGGGATAGCCCCGCTAAATTCAACCTAGAACCTCAAAATAATCCTTCAGATTCACAGAGAGGCATTTTGGAGAAGATACAGAATAAGATGTCAAGTATTGAAGGCGCTGGATTGGTTGATCTCTTGTCACAGGTCGTGTTTTCGAGTTTATCGAGAATCGTCGTCTATCCAGTTTCTGACGAGGGAAGGTGGACTGACGCAGAAAACAGAATCCTTCCGGATGCCATATTGCTCCCACAAGGATCAACCGCCAGGGACCTTGCGTACGCGGTGCACACTGACTTGGGCAATGGTTTCATCAGGGCAACTAATGCAGTTTCAGGCAGATCGATACGAGGGGACTCAGAATTGTCCATGTCTGACGTAGTGAAGATATACTCTAAGTCATAGGCCAATTATTGTTCACACTAGCAGGGGTTTTCCGATTGTAGCACTAATGATGTTGCACTTAGCCAAAGAGGGAGCCCAGGCCTTCAAACCCGGAGTCATCCTCCTCTTCCTCTTCAGCAGCTTCCTCAGCTGGGGCTGCTGCTTCAGAGGATCCACCACCAGATCCTGCGGCGGGGGTCGCCGCGGCCACTGGTGCTGCGATTGCTGTGGACATCGCTTCCTCAATGTCAACCGACGCAAGTGAGGCAACTAGCCCCTTGACTCGCGCAGCGTCTACATCTACTCCTGCGGATTCGAGAACCGCAGTAATGCCCTTTTCGTCAATCGTCTTTCCTGCTGAGTGCAGTATCATTGCAGCGTATACATACTCCATTTCTTTCACCTTTTTCTATCCAAAGAGGTCACCGAGTCCTCCGAACCCTGCATCCTCCTCTTCCTCCTCTTCCTCTTTTTCGGATTGAGCATCCGAATCACCATCGTCAGATGAGGAATCTGACGAATTACCGCTCTCTGTTGAGATCGAAGTGCTTTCATCTAGCATGGCGACGATCTCTTCGTCAAGTGCGATGGAATCTAATTGACTAGCAAGCCCTAGGGCTTGGGATTTTACTTTAGAGAGAATCAATGCTGAGGTTTCATCATTGATTATCGTGGAATTAACTGCTACGGAAAGTGCCTCACCCTTTGCTTTGGCTATCAGGGAAGGCATCGTCTGAGGAGTGAAGTACGTTATTTGACATGCGAGATTGAACGCACTAGAAACAGCGCTAATCAGATCGTTCCTCACATCCTCCGTATTGATGTCTAGGTCATCCGCCATCAAGACAAGGCCATCCTCCATGGCTCCTGTGAGTATAATCCCTATTTCGATGGGGTTTATGTCCAGTTTTGAGAGCATGATCCCGAGATCTGCGGATATCGGCTGGCCTTTTTCCACAGCCGTGACAGTCTTTTGAATTGCGACTTTGCCCTTGTCGATCTTAGCCGGTATGCCAACGGCATTGAACTCTCCAACAATAGGGCCAGGACCGAACGGAGTCGGACCCTTTTCCACGACGATGTCCATCGGTGCAAGCTCCCCTTCCTTTGCCGCACGACCTTGGCGAGTCTTCGATAGTTCTGCGCTTAGCTCGAAAGCGTTCATTGAATTAGTGTGAACAATAGCGGGTTGGGTTGAAGATTCAAACAGTTGTTCTAGGGTTTCGGAGTCTTTCCCGGATGACTCCCATGCTCTTCTAATGAGGGTTTTTTTGGCCATTGTGATGGTTAACTTCGATCTCAATGAGGCGCGCATGTCGAGCATGTTCTTGCCAGGAACGCCATCAATGTCCACGATCCCTATCACTCCATCTGATCCAAGGATCTCAACCAACTCGTCAACTCTGGTCCGCTTCCATGGAGCGACTTTTGGAGAGATCAAGATACCACCTCTAACTTCACAGACGGGCCCATTGAAGTCTTGATGTAGCATGACCGTATGTTCATGGAACCACGCTCCAACTTACCGATGACTCTGTTCCAGACTGCTAATGCGTTTCTCGTTAGTTCCTCTAGAGTCTGGTCTTTGGTACCGAATGCTGCGTGGAAAGTCATTCGATCTCTTGACCTCACAATGGTCGTGTCGCTGAGGCCAGCAGCCATCATCCCCGGGTCTAGGTTCGGAGGCACAGGACGAGGCATTTTCCCCCTCGGCCCTAGCACTATCCCGAGATAGCGCCCTACTGTTCCCATGTGGGGGATCTCGGATAGGAAGAAATCCATTTTGTTTGCCAACTTTCTGGCTTTCTGCCTGTTTCCACCAAGATCTTCGATTGTTGTGGGATCAATAATCTCCAAACCTGCGGCTTGTGCCTTGGTGGCCATCTCTCCACCGGCGAACATTGCGATTTTTACGGATCTGCCTCGTCCAGCCGGTAGGCGGACCTCTTCCTGGATTCTGTTTGCTGGATTCTTCAGGTCCACGTCCTTAATGGTGAAAGCTATTTCTAGGCTCTCTGTGAACTTACGCTCTTTCGAAGATCCGATTGCGGATTCTATTGCATTTCTCAGTAATTCTTCCATGTTCTTTTTCACCCCTGCGGTCTGCGAGGCTCACCTCTCCCGCAATTCGTGTTTCCCCTATGCAAAATGCTCGTTAAATCTCCCTTCCTTTGTGGCCTTGATGGCTTCTCTAGCGTCCATGCCCTCTACCTTGATTCTCATGGCAACACATGTGCCCATGACTTCTCTGCACATCGCGGAGATATCTGAGCCTGTTAGTTTGGATTTCTGCTTTCCAACAACTGACTTGATTTGCTCAATGGTGATATTCTCAGTAGCGCTATCGACATCACCGTTGCATTTCTTCAGACCCAATTCCTGAAGGATCAGATGAGGAGTTTCATTACGGTCGGACATCACAAAACACCTCGTCGCGGTTCGGGCCCACCTACTCTTCCTTTATGAGCGTGATGCAAACCAGAACGACCCTTTCACTCCACTCGTTGTGTCACCCTTACTTGATCGGCCCTGACTGTCAATGCAACGGGCACCAGTGCCTCGTAGAGCTCCACCGTCACTTCTTCCTTCGATTCTGTGACCCTGACTACACGTGCTGATTGGCCTCGGAAGGCCCCACCCGTGATCTCAACTATGCAACCCTCCTCTATGCCAGCAGTGGCTGCCTTAGGCTCAAGGTACGGGAGTACATCCTCAAGTGGCGATTCCCCATCAAGTACTTTCCTGCAGTTCTTCATGGGCGTGGTGCTCATCCCGGTTCTGCCGATCACCTTCTCGACGTGATGCTTGGCAGATGCTTCTACGAAGACATACCCCTTCATATGTTGTGGTTGCAATACGCTGAATATCTCATCTTGGATGTCCTCTAGCGATCCAGTCCCTGAGAGCCTTGCCCTGATCTCCTTCGCGACATTCTGCTCCTGACCTATCGAGGTTTTTAGGATGTACAGGAAAGAGGCGACGTCACCGTATAACTCGCTCAGTCGTGGCATTGAGTACTCCTTTTCACTAATCCTCCCGGGGTCTATCCATTCACAGTTTTTGTAAATCGTTTTAGCCGAAATGTCGGCCTTGTCCCCCAAGAAGAGCAGCGGAGTGACCTCGACCAGCCTTGCAGGTGCGCTGGAGGTTTTTCCGAACGAGATACCACGTGCAGCACCTGATCTGACGTATGTGAGCGCATCCGCTTCAATGCCTGTACATTCTGATATTCTTGCAATCACTGCTTCGATGTCATCTGGGTCACCGGCTCCATATACCCCGTCCCAGGCACCTGGGAGATCTCCGATATCGTCTGATCTTTGCATCAACAATACTCTATCTTCTGACCGAATAAAGGCTACAAACGCTTCTGACATGCAAATCACCCCACTCTTAAGACCCAGTTAACCATCCAAAGAAAGATGGTAAGGCATTGTCCATGAGGGCCAGCACAACGAATCCAATAGCCCCAAGAACGAACATCCCAATTCCACAGACGATTACCGTCTGCCTAAACTCCAACTTGGAAGGCTTCTTTGCCATCTTCAGGATCCTTGCTGTTGATCCTGTTTGCAGTCTACGTACTCGTCCCTCAATCTCATCCTGCCATGTTTGAACACGAGTTTCTATTGGTCCTCTTTGACTAGTCTCGATGGCCATCACTTACACCTTGGGTGAAGCGGCCGATCGATGGAGTCCATTTAAGCACGCCGACTTCAACCGCCCCCAAATCTCATCCAATGAATTGTATCGATCTAGCCCGCGCATCAACGAGGTCCGTCCTCTTCCTGGAGCCGTGAATCTGTTCGCTTCGGACTCCAGTTAATACAACTAGGACCCTAACATACCCCTCGTGTTCCGAGGCCTCAGTAGTTGCACCCCAAATGATTTTTGCATGGGGGGCAATCCTACTGCCGATAATCTTGGCACATTCTTCTGCCTCTCCGAGCGTCAAATCGTTGCCTCCCACGACATTGATCAGTGCACCTTTAGCATCACTTACGTCTAATTCTAGCAACGGCGAGGATAGAGCCTCGTCGGTTGCGATCCTTATTCGATCTCCGCCGGTAGCTTCTCCATGTCCTATCATCGCTACACCACCACCATTCATCATTACGGACCGAAGATCCTCAAAGTCCAGATTCACAATCCCCTCCTTGGCGATCATGTCGGACACTCCCCTTATGCTCTGCAACAGGAGCTCGTCAGCCACCCTGAAGGCTGCATCAAGGGGTAGATCTCTTACACCTTCGACAGACAATAATTTCTCATTGGGGAGTACGATGACCGTGTCGCATACCTCGGTTAGTCTCTCAAGTCCCCAATCCGCATTCTGTTTTCTCGTCGAGCCTTCTGAGGAAAATGGGTAAGTCACAATTGCAATGGTTAAGGCCCCTGCAGACTTACAAAGTCTGGCCACTACGTGAGCCGACCCAGTGCCAGTGCCACCACCCAACCCAGCAGTAATGAATGCCAGGTCACAGCCTTCGACCTCCTTGGCCAACATCGGCTCAGATTCAAATGCTGCTTGCTCTCCTTTCTCGGGGTCTCCTCCAGCCCCTCTCCCCCGAGCAGTCCTTCCAATCAGCATTTTTTCTGCAACGTTGACACGTAATAGGTGCTGAGCGTCGGTATTTACAGCCAGGCCCCGAACTTTTTCCCTGTTGAACAATCCTTCTGAACTCAATCTGGCGATTGTGTTTGATCCACAACCCCCACAACCAAACACCCTGATGTTGGGTTGGAGGGTTTCCAGCAGCCTCTCTAAATCCTCGTCATTAGAAGCCCCATCATTTGGATGTTCTTCTGGAGAAGGCTCTTGCTCCGATAATCTATCTATGAGGTGCTTCACGATGCCTTGTCCACATCAACAGCAGAATAACGATTCCCCCCATAACGATTCCTAACAACTCAATTTGTGATGATATCGAAATTCTCCGAGGCTCCTTGACTGTTCAACACCGGTTCAAATAACTAGGGGGGATCCTCTAGTCAACATGACAACAGACCTCAGAGGGTGGATCGGAGGTTCTGCGATACTGGCATCAATGTGTTGCCTGCCATCTGTTATATGGGTTCTCTTTGCTGGGAGTTCCGCGATAGTCGCTGCAGATCAATTGTCGAATAGTCTGTATTACTCATGGGCAAGGTGGGCTTTGTATGCTGCCTCGCTTTCGATGTTGTCGTACGGGCTAATCCTCTTTTTCAGGTCAAAAGGGATTTGCACGCTCGATGACGTCTCGAGAGAGCGAAGAAGGGTAATCAACACGACACTGGCGACGTTCACCATCTCCATACTGTTCTATTTGGTTTGGAATTACGTCGTTCTGGAAATTGCAGGGATCGCGGTTGGCCTACCTTGGGAGGATTCAGCCTTCTGGAATTGACTGGATTAACATCGCTCTCGCTGAAAGGAATCTCGTGACAAATGTGTATAATCCACCGTACGCGGAGAAAACGACAGCCAAACCAAAGCCATTCATTTGATCAAGCCCTAGCATAGCATACCCACCGACATCCCCCGGTATGACTACAGAGAAACTGACAAGATCAGCGGCCTGGAGGCCCGCTAGACACATTCCAATAATCGTAATCACCATCCTGTCCGCTCTAGAGAAGCCGCCGTAGATCCTACCGAGCCCCACTGACTGGGCTTGAGTGCCCATGTATGACCCCATCAGTGTGAGGAGTGCCGCTCCAAAACCCAAAGAAGGACCAACCCCAAAATCTGAGTTAAATCCAATAGCGACGATTATTCCAACATCGACCACACGATCAATGGTATGGTCCAGGAAGTCCCCATAGGGACCAGCATTGCCTTGATGCCGTGCAAGATCCCCGTCTAGAGCATCCATGACCCCCGCCAATCCAATCATCAAGATTGAGCCAAAAATCAGGAGAGCGCCGGAGGAATCCATGGAAGCATTGGCAATCATCCAAAACGAGACGCAAGAGACAAACAGACTAGACCATGTTAGTATGTTTGGGTCTGTATCCCCCAATTTCACGATTATGGGGTGAGTCAGACTCGACCACCTTTTTCTCAAGCGCTCGAACATCACAACCCTCCGATATCTTCGGCCCAATCCAACACGGATGAAGATTCGGTACCATCCAATTCCGAACCTAGGGATTTTTCAATCAAATCACAGATTTCCTCCGGCCCTGAGAAAGTGGTGTCAAACTCGATCCATGGCACATGGTCAGATCCCATCTCATTCCATGGGCCACCAAGTAATTCCCACTCTACATTATCGTTAATTTTCCATTCCGGGTACCCCCTTTGGCTCAAACGGGACCTGAGTATTTCTGGGGCGCACCTTAGCACTATCACTAAGTCACAGGGGAGGTAATGAGATAGATGCCCCTCAATCACGGTCGTATTTTCTGCCGGCTCCTGCCATTCTTTTTCCAAAGCAGAAGCTAAAGATTCAATGTCAATTTCTTTGGCACCGAACTCATCATCAAAGGAGCCCAGATAACCTTTCTCGGCTGCCAGATCAACGATCTTGATTACCGTGAACCTAGCAGATAAGATGGAAGCAACCGTAGTCTTTCCGACGCCCGGGGTCCCAGTAAGGCCAATCCTCATCATCAGATCGTTGTGGTTAAGGATGTAAAAAGGGAATGCAGATTTGCTGTTGTGGTTGTAATGTAATCTGAGGATTTGTTGAGAGTTGAGGAGTGATATACTAACAAATAGCACCGAGTTGGATTACTCAATTCGTGGAGAATTACAATGTTCCCCTCAGGTATGACACGATCGTCGGGATGGGTGCTTTTGCATTCGGTTTTCTGAAATGAAACCCCATAAGTAGACGCAAAAGATGCCGTTGTGTTTTTGAGGTTCGGCCGTCCATCAACGGTTTGTGAGTGGGATTCAGTGAGGTAATTATGGGGGACGAGTGGTGGAAAAGCGATTCTGATGGTGAACAAGATGCAGATGCCCCCAAGAGTTTGAGGATACCAAAAACCACCAACTACACTTTGGAGGGAGGGGTGAACAAACTACCTAATTCTGGTACAAACCAAGTCTGGGGCCAGGCAAGCCCAGAGCAAAAGTCCAGCGTCCCAACGATAGCTTGGTTCCTGTTCGGAATGATCGGACTACCATTTGTTCTATTATCGATATCAGAATTCACCCCACAACCCAATTACGATTTTAATGACTATGAACTTGTAAGCAACGAAAAAACAGAATACACAATTGTGGAAGGCGACAATCTCACGGTCTATTCATTTGGCGTCCCTAGTAATTTCCAGTCTTCATATGATGGCTACGATTTTTGGGAAATATGGGCAGACTCCCCCAGCTGGTGGATGTCGATCAATTCAGATACTGGCCAATTTTCGAGTTCCGAGGCGGATGACGGAGGATACACTTGGTTTGAACCCAGTAATGTCGAATTTTTTGAAGAAGATGATGATGGCACTATCCTATGGACCCTCGATGAGAGTGGGTTGCTAATTGCCACAAATACCGATGTCGAATTTTTGTCCGCATACTACTTCTCGCAGAATTACCCGAATGAACTCACATCGGCATTAACCTGCTTTATTTCGCCTGTTGTTATGATTGGAGGAATCATCTGGGGATTTGCTACAAAAAGAAGGTCTTTTGCCTACGGAATAATGTCCGCCTTTGTCTTGGCATTAGCGGCATTCTTCCTGTTAATCTTCGCGCTGGCAACAGCGTTCTGAAGGAATCAAGCACGTAGGAAATCCACCACCCGACTAACCACTTCCTCGTCCCTCAGGATTCGTCGATGGCCCAGCCCAGAGGCGATATACAACTCACTACCCTCTACCATGGTGTTGAATTCAATTGATTTGCTAACGTCTGCATCCTCATCATCTTGGCAATGTATTATCAAGACCTCAGAATTCAAGTCCTTCGAGACGATGCAGGGATCGAATGAATTCGGATCAGCGTTGTATTTCTCGCTGGCCCGGTCTATCAATAGGTCAGTGTACTTCTCAACGGACAGGCCGAACATTTCGGTGAAGCTCTGAAACAGACTCCTGACTTTGGTAGCGGGGATGCTGATGGTGACTATCTTCTTGAACTTCAATCCAAACCTGGGACCATTCAGAACGGCAATGGCCCCGATGGAATGACCAATGACGTGGTCAAAAGGACCATGGTGGGCATATACTTCCGAGATCGCATCAAGAAACTCGGGAAGTGCGGTGTGTCTATCATCAGATTTTCCATGGCCTGGTAGGTCGAAAGCTGTGACATCCAGCCCGGCATCATGACACGATTGTGCAATCGCATGGAATTGCCCGGCTCTCCCATTCCAGCCGTGGACGAGAAGCACCCTTTCACCCTCAGCCTCCATTCTATAGATTTCAATATCAGCCTCCGGTCTTGACATGCTCATTGTTGAGATGTCTGATTTCGTGATATACTCCTTCTCCCTCTGTGGAACATTGAACTTAATGGGTTTGTAGAAGAAGTATTCCAGAACCCGCAATGTGATCCTGGTTGAGATGATGTCAATCATCTTCACGGAAAATATCAACCAGCGGGGGAGTAGGTAATACCGATTGACTATTTCCTTCTCAACCATGAAGCCCACCCACACCAAGATCATATGTCTCGATAGTACTCAACTGCTGAATCCTCCAACTGTTTGACTATCTCTCCCTCATCCAGGGTCAGAGTGACACCATTTCTGCGGACTGACCTCCCCCCAACGAAAACGTCCATACACTTCGCATCCGAATAGAGCAAGTTTGCCAAAAGCCTTCGACCATCCTTACCTATCGGCCTCATTCTGATGTCAGATAGGTCCCATGACACCCAATCCTTGGAACCCTTTGTCGCCAGCATCCAAGTTTCCTCAGGACCTAGAATCGTGGCATCCCAGTGATCGTGTCTTTGTATCATGCTGGCTGCCTTCGCCTCTTTTCTGAGGTCTAGTGAATTATTGCTCGCAGCACCGTCTGTACCGAGTCTCACATCAGCGCCTGCTTCCTTCATTGCGGGATAGGACATGGTCCCACCACATGCCAACTTTTGATTTGATGTTGGGCAGTGCACACACACAGCAGAGTGACTGGCTAGGATCCCCATCTCCTTTTTAGTGACCCAGCCACAGTGAGCGCAAACGGTCCTGTCTGTGAAGTATCCTATCGAATCTAGATATTCAATCGGGTACATTCCTTTCTCTTCATGGCAGTTGACAACCTCTTCCCGAGTCTCACTGGTGTGAATGTGCAGGGTCGAATCATGCCTCCTTGCAAGATCGCTACCCCTCATCAGGACTTCCTCTGAGCATGTGTAGACGGCATGCGTGGCGACACCGTACTCGACCCTCCCATCACCCAGTGGGCCGTTAGAGAGCAGTTCCTCCAACCTTCCCAAGGTAGTCAGATCCTCTGACCCACCTTCGCTCGGGGGCCAAGTGGTTGTTGGGCCACAAACTATCCCCCTTATGCCGGATTCATCCAAGACTGGACCTATGCTCTCAGGAAAGTGGTACATGTCACATGCAAAGGTCGTGCCTGTAGCGATCAATTCCGAAACTGCGGCTGAGGCACCGATACTGACGAGTTCCCTGGTGACCTTTTCCTCGGTAGGAAATATCGATGTCTTCAACCATGACATCAGGTCCAATCCTTCGCCCATCCCCCGATTGAGCGTCATAGGAAGATGAGTGTGCCAATTCTGAAGCGAGCGTGTGAAGAAGCGGCCCTTCCCGTCAACGACCTCGGATACGTCCTCATCTCCCTTGCTCTCTTCCCAACTCCCATCCTCATGCAGTAGGAAATCCCCTCTGTTTGTACTAAATCCGTCGTACAGCCATGTGTCCGTGATGCGTCTGACACCGGCCTCCATGTGACCTGGAAGGCTATCTTTCGCTTAAGTACGTGGTCGACGCCTAGCAGCATCCATGATCCCGCATCGGGGATATGATGAATTGAACTTTGTCGACGCCATCTGTCTGTCTGATTCCCTTTATCATGCTCTTTATCGAGGAAACCTTCCCATTGAGTTGCATCGTATCCACACAAGTATGTGAAAAGCTCAGGCAGGAGTGTTGGTAGCTGTGTACATTGACCTCACCGATGTGCCTGTATTTCTCAAGGTGCTTGCCGGACTCGTGCTGGAAATAGATTACCATCGTACCCTCTGCTGTGTCCCCCTCGTCCATGTTCTCCAGATCCCCGCTTGTTATCTGTTCGTTGTAGTTCAAAGCTGCGTCTCTCAAGAACCGACTCCTGTTGTTGTAGCCCGTTTCCTTGGTCATTGAGTCAAGCTTCTGTGCGAATTCTGCATCTGCGCTGAACGTAATTATCTGTGACATGCCCGTCCGATAATAGTCGGTATAATAATAATTTTGCAAAATATAATTGTTAACATATCTTAAATAGTTATTATCAAGCCGAGAGGCTATGACAAGCAGTAATGCACTTAGACCGCTATTGGTTGCCGGCCTGATGGTACTTTCGAGCATGGCAGGATGCATCAGCTCAGACGATGCCAGCACGGACGACAGCAACACAGATGATACCCCCATCATCATTGACGACACCACAACGCCCATTGACGACACCACAACGCCCGTGGAGCCGCTTATTTTCGGAAATGTAATGGTCTCGACATACCACGTTGGTGAGTTGGCAAAGGCCGTAGGAGGGGACAATATAGTAGTAGAATACATGAGCCAAGACAACATACCCGTTCATGACTACGAGCCATCATTGACTGACCTCGTAAGATTGCAGAATTCGGACCTTTTCCTATACCACGGCCTAAACCTGGAGCCATGGGTTGAATCCACATTGTCGTCAATGGAAAATGCACCCCCCTCCTTCATGACACACAAAATGCCGTCTGGAGAAACCACACTCGATTATGATTCAATCCTAATTTCAAACCTCTGTGATTTATTGTCTGAGGGCCCTTACGAGGCCACCACTCTCGGAGAAATGCCTCACGATGACCACGATCAGCACGATGACCACCACGACGAGGGGGTAGAAACGCACGGCGGCCATACAGGAGATGACGACCATGACGACCATGACGACCATGACGACCATGACGACCATGACGACCATGAAGAACACGGTCATGCAGAACCAGAGAAGGAATTCACCAACCCATCTGAGTGCCCTGCCGAAACCACTATTCAGGTTTTCCACATGGAAAAAGGAGAGCATATATTAGAGTTTGAGTCAGATCACGAGGAAGATTTCAACATGGCAGCCCTGAAGATGTTGGG
>Ga0310343_10000862_pt1 | contig 15007 bp, 8 predicted proteins | sample HC15DNA2025_MG_FD_203519 | JGI IMG/M metagenome (GOLD analysis project Ga0310343, IMG submission 203519) | Marine microbial communities from station ALOHA, North Pacific Subtropical Gyre - HC15-DNA-20-25_MG | ecosystem: Environmental > Aquatic > Marine > Oceanic | place: Pacific Ocean: North... | reverse complement strand
TAGCTTTAGTAACGCTCTGACGTCTTCATCCTGAATTCGGAAAACTGGTCTCTCGTGAGCTAGGTCGGGACGCATCATCAGTTCGGTGAGCCAGACGATAGCGGGCGTCTTCTTGCCGTTTTCGTCTTTGAATGTACGCTTGTAGCGCATGCCCAGCAGCGCGTTCCGGGCCACAGAATCCAAAGGTTGCACGCGGCCATTCAAATGAACGGGCGTGTTGCCGAAGGTATCGTAGTCGATATTACTGCTAGGCGATTGCTTCCTGTAGTTGGAAGCAAAGTATAAGAAAAGAAAAGTGATTGAAATAATCCAGGGCAGACGTTGTTTCATGATTTCTTCAATCGCTTCTGGGTGAAAGAGAATAGGCCGATTCCGAACTGGACGGATAAGCCAAGGAAAATGAGAATGCAGCTAACGTAAGGAAGGTGTCTTCCTGGATTGCTGACGACCTGCAGGATGGTGGTGGTGTCTTCGTTGGCGAAACCGCTTTGGAAAAACGTTAACCCGTCGTATCGTAATGGATGATTCATGTAGATGAGGAATTCCCGTTTCTCACCTCTGTCGGGATGGGTGAGCTCGATATCGCTAGAGAAATTCATAGGGATGTTGGTTCCCAGATAGCGGTCATGACTGAAATCGAGCAGCTTGATGTCGAAGGGGTGGTAGTAGCGTTTGCGTCTGATCTCCATAGAGTACTCTTTGCCCTGGAAATCGAATGTCTGTTGAGGGAAGCCGAGGCTTGCTAGCCAGGTTCCTGCGACCTCCGCGTTGGTGTTGTCGAATACAGTGAGGATCGCAGTGCTTCGATTGACATCGTCCATTTTGCCGGTTTTGGGAATGGGGATGGCATAAGTGTTGAGCCCTATCCCCTTATTGACAATAAGGGCATCGCTCGGGGCAGTGTCATCCCGACGGCGTATCTCGGCGTTGGCCATGTAGCGATTGACGCTCACCGTAAAGGGAAGCTCTTCGTGACGGGCGTCTTGCTTGTTCTCCAGCAGTGCGTGAGAAAAGGCATAAACGCGATCGGTCTCCTGGGACCGGCTGTGGTCGATGATAGCCAACTCCACTATTTGCCGATCCTCAGAATAGTTTGAGCTTCTGCCTTCATCGATTATCATGGCACTGTCGACTTGCATCATGCTGCTGATGAGTTCGCCAATGAGCAGGGTGATGACACCGAAGTGGACCAGCAGCACTCCAGTCTTTTTCCAGGAATAGCGAAAGCGGACGAAGAGAGCGGTGACGAGGTTAGCTAATAGAAGAAAGCCGATTGTGTATCCACCTGGAAAGTATGGGATAGAAACTCCGATGCCGGGGATTTCCCAGAAAAGGAAAAAGCTATAGAAGTAGAGCTCGGTGGCTCCGTGAATGCCCAATTGTACCTGGGCGATGGTGCCAATGAAAACTAGGACGATACCCAGAGCCATGCAACTGATGGCTAGCTCGAACGATGAAAAGAATCTAATGAAAGGTTTCATGTGCGGTGGAAACTCAGGGGGATTCTGGTTCGAACCGAGTCGATCGAAGCAATTGCAGAAACTTATTTAGCTGCGTCTCTACTAGGAATATTTCCCCCCTAAGTTTAAAGAAAAAGCTTTGGCCGTCGTGTTCCATCACGGCAGCTAGAATTCGCTCCTCAACCTTCTCTTTTTCTTCTTCGGTGCGTGGAGCCAAATCGAAGAAACTGAATTGCAAGTCTTCCGCGACCGGTTTTGCGTTGGCGTCTACTTGCGATTCGGACCATTTAGGGAGTCCGATTTGCTGCCGCCATCGGTTCACGTTGGCGAAGACCCCACCGGCATCGCCGGGAAAACGGGTGATTGAAAAATCTCCGGGATCGAAGCCTTCAAGTTCGATCTGAAAGCTGGCAATGCGAAACGAGGATCCGCTGGATTCTATCCATCCTTCGGGTGTATCGAAAGCGAGGACAAGGGGTTGAGATTCGGAGGACTCGGCTTTCTGGGAGTTGGTTGCGTTGGCATCAGTAAACTTTAGTGAATCGATAAAACTGTCGAAAAGGGGTTTCTGGACGGCTACGATTGATTGGGGTCCCGACATTTTGAAGAACCAGCTCTCGCCCCGGTAAATGAAAATGACGGCTACTATTCTAGCTGCCTGCGGGTCTTCGTCTTCGGGCAGAATGTCTACGATCTGGCCGCGGTGACCATCGATTGTCAGGTCGCTCAGAACGGCGGCGAGCTCACCTTGACTTATTGGACTGAGACCAGCTTGGCCGCGCCACCGATTGACGTTCGCTAAAGTGCCACCGACATCTCCAGGGAATGAAGAAACAGTAATTTCCACTTTCCCTCCAGATTCATCTTCGAAAACGTAGTTCCCTTTTCTGAACGCGGTTGGGGCACGTTCAGTCCACTGCTCTGGCTTGGTCCAGTGGATCCAGTCGCTGTCCTCAGGGGCATTTGTTTGGGATGACTGTTCAGCGAAGGAAGGGGCAGACGCTTCCTCTTTGGGGACGTCGTAAACCTTCACTGTTTGTCGGCTACAGCCAGAGGCCAGTAGGACGATCAACGCGGCCGCCTTCGATCTCGATCCAAATGTTGTCATCATCGACCGGGGAGCAAAGGGCTAATTTTCGGAATAATCAAGCAGGACCGATGCGTATTTGTGAAGCTCGATAAAAAGTAAGTGTCCATTAATTGCCTACGGATATCCTCGAAAGCGGTTGCTGCCTTGGTTTCCAAGGTTGTAGATGCGATCGGAGATCAAATGTTGACTCGCGGATCCCGCGATTGCTTCCAAATTATTCGACGATTCGTCTATCGATCCACTCGGGCCGAGCCGCCGGACATCTGCTTTTCCACCTCGGCGAGAGTGACCATAGTCGTGTCGCCAGGTGTTGTCATAGCCAGGGCACCATGGGCAGCTCCGTATTCGACGGCTTTAGCCGCGTCACCATGGGCGATCAAACCGTAGATCAGTCCGGAGGCAAAGGAGTCGCCACCACCTACCCGGTCCATAATTTCCAGATTCGGTCGGTGCGTGGCCTCGTGAAACGATCCGTCTGCCCAGCAAATGGCTCCCCAATCATTCTCCGTTGCTGTTTTGACGCTGCGAAGCGTAGTGGCTACTGCCTTGAAGTTCGGGTAGTCGGCAACGGCTCGATTGATCATCGATTTGAAGCTTTCAGTCTCCAAGTTCGAAAGTCCTTCGTCGACTCCTTCGATTTTATAGCCGAGGCAGGCGGTGAAATCTTCCTCGTTGCCAATCATCACGTCCACGTAGCGGGCTATCTCTCGATTAACTTCCTGGGCCTTTTCTATGCCGCCAATACTTTTCCATAAAGAAGGACGGTAGTTAAGATCGTAAGAAACAATAGTTCCGGCCTCTTTTGCTGCTTTGGCCGCTTCGATAACCAGGTCTGCTGTCGTTTCACTTAGAGCTGCGAAGATCCCCCCAGTGTGGAGCCAACGTGCACCATCCCGTATGAACAGCTTGTTCCAGTCAATGTCGCCTGGTTTCATTTGGGCTGCTGCAGTATTGCCGCGATCGGGAACACCTTTGGCTCCGCGAATACCGAAGCCTCGTTCCGTGAAGTTAAGCCCATTGCGAGTGGATCTTCCGATACCGTCGTATGTTTTCCATTGAATGTAGTCCGTGTCGACTCCGCCTTGAAGTATGAAATCTTCCAGCAGGCGTCCGAGCTCATTGTCGGCAAATGCGGTGACGACTGCAGTCTTCATATCGAAACAGCGTCGGAGGCCGCGGGTTACATTGTATTCGCCGCCGCCTTCCCAGGCCGTGAAGGATCGGGCTGTCCGCGTTCGGCCTTCGCCAGGATCCAGTCGAAGCATGATCTCGCCTAGGGAAACGCAATCGTATTTACAGTCTGCAGGGGGTCTCGTTTGGAAGGCACTCATGGTCGATTCAGAATCGAACGGCCAACTTTTGCGATGGCAAGCGCAAAGGAAACAGGGGTGCTCTAGGCGAGGAAATATTGCCATTTCGCTACTGCGGTTTTAAAGAGGGGGGATGATTACCGGAAAGAAGGTCTCCTCGCTCGATCGCGTTCTCGGCCAAGTTGATTCTTTGGATACGACAAATTTGACGAATTTGGTCAATAAGCTCGCTCGTGAGCGGGCTTTTCTGGAGACGATCTTCAATACGGCTCGTGAAGGAATCCTAGTTATAAGCGATTTGGGAGTGATCGAATACGCCAATATCGCCAGCCATCAGATGATCGGGCTCAAAAATAGCGATATCGGCGAAGTTTCTCTTTGGCGACTGATCCCTGATTTGAGAGGATCGCTTGGATTGGAGGAAGGGGCTCGGATCGAATCGTCTGTCAGCTCAAGAGAGCTGGAATTGACGTACCCAGAGAACAGGTATGTGAGGTTGTATATTCTGCCATTCGAGGGGGTAGGAGGAATGCACAGTGATAAATCGAACCAATTTATAGTTATTCTCTCTGATATCACCTCGGAAAAACAATCCAGCGAGGCGATGATTGAATCAGAGCGGATAAGCTCCATTTTACTTCTTGCCGCGGGAGTCGCCCATGAGTTGGGGAATCCTCTGAATTCGATTACCATCCACTTACAGTTAATCGAACGCCAATTGAAGAAACTAGAGGAATCCGCCGCTCGCAGTAAGCTTGAGTCTTCAGTGGAAGTTTGCCGGGCGGAAGTGTCGCGCTTGGACGGCATCATAAAGAATTTTCTAGAGGCGATTCGGCCGCAGACGCCGGATTTTCAAACCGTTAACTTAAACGAGCTACTGCAAGAATCGCTACAGTTCCAAGCCAGCGAACTTGAGGACCGGGGTATAAAAGTGGAGATGGAGGCTGATGCGGAAAGCCCTATTGTACGAGCGGACAAACAGCAGGTTAAGCAGGTGTTCTTCAACATAACCAAGAATGCTATGGAAGCCATGAAGCCTGGTGGATTGATCCGAGTGAAAGTACAGTCGAATGAGGAGCGTGTGTATCTCCGCTTCGGAGACTCGGGATCAGGTATTAGCCAGGATAGTCTATCCCGTGTATTCGAGCCTTACCATACGACCAAGAAAGGCGGTACGGGACTGGGCCTCATGATTGTAGAACGTATAATGCGTGAGCATGGGGGACAAGTTGGCATAGATAGCAAGGAAGGCATTGGCACGGTGGTAACCTTGGAGTTTCCAAAGCAAAATCGAAAATTCCGTATGTTGGGTTGAAAATAAAGATAGTAGAGTGAGGGTTGAAGGATGAAATGCGGGTGCCGATTAGCGCGGTCCTTTGGGCCGCGTTTTGTTATTCGCTCTAAATGGGACAAATTTGCCCATTGACTCCAGTATTGGGTATCCTAGGCAAGTGGTATGTTGCCAACGGTATTGATTGTCGACGACGAGCGTCACACGCGAGAGGGGCTCCAGCAAATGCTGGAGGACCAGTACGATGTTTATCTTGCGGAAAATGCTGATCAAGCCTTCACACTGATGGGGAGCGAGACGTTTGATTTAGTGCTTACGGACCTGCGTATGCCGGGAAAATCGGGGCTCAAGGTAATCGATAAGGCCTTGGTCCTGAAGAATCGCCCACCTGTGATAATGATGACAGCTTATGGGAATGTGCCTTCTGCGGTGGAGGCGATGAAGCGTGGGGCCTATGACTTTCTTACCAAGCCGGTGAATTTGGAAAAGTTGGAGATCCTCATGAAGCGGGCTTTAGAATCGAAGAGCCTGCAGACTGAGGTGGAAAGCCTGCACGAGCGATTGGATTTCAAATACAGCTTCGAGGGAATCATCGGCAACTCGAATGAGCTAAAAGAGGTTATCGAGAGGGTGAAGTTGGTGGCCCCTTCTAGGGCTAGCGTGCTTGTCGAGGGTGAAACGGGGACTGGAAAAGAGCGGATCGCCCAAGCCATTCACCAAAATAGCAATCGCGGGCAAGGCCCATTTGTGGCGGTCCACTGCGCGGCTCTGCCGGCCAATTTATTGGAGAGCGAGCTTTTCGGTCACGAGAAGGGGGCGTTTACCGGTGCTACAGAGCGACGGATTGGACGGTTCGAATTGGCGGATGGAGGGACGCTCTTCCTCGATGAAATCGGCGAGATCAGTTTGTCTACCCAAGTAAAGTTGCTGCGATTCTTGGAGCAGCGAACGTTTGAGCGGATCGGCAGTTCCAAATCGATAAAAGTAGACACTAGATTGGTCGCGGCCACGAATCGCGATCTTCAGCAAATGGTGAACGAAGGAACGTTTCGAGAAGACCTGTATTTCCGGCTCAATGTTGTGCAAATCACTATGCCACCGCTTAGGGAACGAACCGAAGATTTGCCGATCTTGCTGAACCATTTCCTGGGGGAATTCGCTGAAGAAAACCACATCGATGCTCCCAAATTTGAGCCGGGCGCTATGCAGTGTTTAAGACGCTACTCTTGGCCCGGCAATATCCGGGAACTGCGCAATTTCGCCGAAAACGTTGTCGTACTTCATCGAGGGAACGTTATCCGGGATTACGATCTGGAATCGAAATTTCGCGGGGAAACGCGGTCAATCGATGGCGAAGAGAAAGTTGTATCGCCCTTGGATAAAGAAGAGAACGAAAAACGGCTGTTCCGCGAAGCTTTGGCCGATGCTAAAGGAAATCGCACTAGAGCGGCAAAACTGCTGGGTATTAGCCGCCGGACCTTGCACCGGAAACTGCAGCAGTGGCCTGAGTTGGATGTAAAGGACCGGTAGGAAAACAAGATTAAGCCTGGTAGCGTCTCCGCCGAATTTTCTGTTGACTTGATCAGCGGGAAATGGATTTTTAGCGGCCTTTCTTAGCGGGCGTAGCTCAGTTGGTAGAGCACCACCTTGCCAAGGTGGCTGTCGTGAGTTCGAATCTCATCGCCCGCTCCATTTCCCAAAAATAGAGATCCACTTTCCCACACAGGAAGGAATCAGTCAGTCTTTAATGTCATCGTCCAACTAGGAGTCCCTTATATTGATCAGGGCCAATGAGATTTGCACTGCGACGATGCGTTGTTTGGATCAAAGAGGATTTACGTGACGAGTTTTGTAAACCAAATAAATAAATTGATTAACAATCCCGTTTCATTGGGTGTCGGTCTTTCATTGTAGCGTTTATTTAAGCTCCCCCGCACTCTCTTCCTCAGATCTTTACATGTCGGTAAATTTGCAGCGGCTGTAGAACATACGCTTGTGGAAGGGATCGAGTTGTATAGGTTACCAGCGTGCTAGCGTCAGATTTTTTCCAGTTGCCAGAAAGCATACCCTTCGCCGAGTCCTTTTCGCCGGACGCTCGGCCCTGGGAATGGTTGCCCAAGATCAAAGAAGCTTTGTCTGGTCTTAAAGGGAACGCTTCCGAGAAAGAACTGCCATCTGGTGTGCATATCGAGGGTGAAGTCTTTATTTCAGATGGCGTTAAGCTCCCTGCATTCGCTTCGATGAAAGGTCCTTGCTGGATCGGCGAGGATGTGGAAATCCGGCCTGGAGCCTATATTCGGGGAAACGTGATCATCGGTGCAGGAAGTGTGATAGGCAATTCCTGCGAATATAAGAACGCTCTGCTTATGGAGCGGACTCACACTCCCCATTTCTCCTATATAGGAGATTCCATCCTTGGAACTGGTGCCCACTTGGGTGCGGGAGTGATCCTGTCTAATTTGCGCTTCGATCAGAAAAACATCCTTGTCAACATTGAAGGAGAAAAGACAGACACCGGCCTGTGCAAGTTTGGGGCTATTCTTGGAGAAAACGCGGAAGTGGGATGCAACACAGCCCTAATGCCTGGCTCGATTATTGGAAAAGGGTCCTTGGTTGGTCCAACGATGAGTTTCTCTGGATACCTAGAGCCTGGCCAGTTGTATGTAGAGGCTTCATCCAAGGAGAAAATCCCGCTGAGAGATTGACTTCGTGAAGGTATTTAACCGACCAATCGCTCGACTCGACTCGAATGGCATTTCGAGTTTAGATTTAGACTTTAAGAGGTAGCGGCCGATCTCTGAGCGGCCGCTACTTCTTAAAATGTCTCAGGGCTTTTGAATGGAGGTGTCTCTTAAGACGTGAAATGAAGACGGCCGTGACGGGAATCTCTGGTTAATCGAACGTTAGAGAGGAATGGTTCGGTCCTCCCACTTCCAAAGATCCTATTCAATTTCATTTGTGCCGATTCCTGTTGTTGTTTCAGTGATAAAAAACAGTCTAAGAATTAGGAAATATTATTATAAATATCGGATTATAAGCAATATATATAACAGGACGCTTTAATAATTAGTACGCTTCATTTCTCGACAAATGTTCCACTAGTACTTTACTGAAACCTACTCCGCGGCCGTTTCATCCGAGGTGTTCAGCTGATCTGAACCGTCGAAAGTACCACAACTGATAGGGGGCCGGGGTCTCGGGGGCGGTGCGCATCGCAATGTATTTTCATAAACTAGCCCCAGAAAAAATTGTCGTCCTATTGGCCATTCTCTGTTTTGGTTAGGCCATGGAAGCACTCCTCAAGCTCGATCAACTGACCGCCACGTTCGAGACGGGGTAGTCCTTCGGCGGGAAACGTATTTATGGCCCAGTCCATTCCCGATATGAACCCAATAAAAACCCTCGCCCTACTCAATCTCCTACTCACCGCCTCTGTCGTCGCGAATGCCGAGGCCGATCAACCCGTCCACCTCTTTATCTTCTCAGGACAATCCAACATGGCGAGGATGGATCCGGAGACCGGTTTCATGGCCGAGGTGAACAAGCTATTCGGAGAAGAAAAGGTCGTCTACATCAAGGTGGCCAAGGGCGGTCAGCCCATCTGTCGCTGGCTGGAGGAGTGGGAGGCGATCGCCACCGAGGCCGGGATGGACGAAATTCACCGGAAGCGAATCCACAAGGGCGGGAAGGTCGAGTTCTACCAGCCCATCTTGGATCAGTATGAGGAGTTGCTGAAGCAGCGCACCTTGCTAGAGTCTGTCACCTTCTGCTGGATGCAGGGAGAGCGCGATGCCAACGGCGGGGCGGATGCGGCTTACAAGAAGTCGCTGCAGCAATTGATTGCCAACCTGCGCCGCGACGTGAAGTGCCCGGACATGAACATCGTCATTGGGCGCATCGGGGATTATGCCCTCGACCGCCCCTCATGCGTGGCGGTGCGGCAGGCCCAACGCGAAATCGCGGATGAGGATGCTCACGGCGCCTGGGTCGACGTGGATGATCTGAATGATCGCGAGGTCAGGGGAGTGATGAAGAGCGTCGTGCACTACAACCGGCCGGAGGGATATGTTGTTCTCGGTCAGCGCTTCGCCCGGCAAGGACATGCCTTGATCAAAGGAAAAGAGCCGGCGGAAAATGGCCGGCCGTAGGGCGGCAGAATCTGAAATAAGGTGTCACTTATATCCAATCATATTCCAGACTAGTGGAGCATAACAATCAGAATCTGGAAAAATATCACATAAGATACTCAGGGACAGGAAGTCCCTGCCACGCCAAACGCTGATGTTGTTTCACGGTTTACACTTCGATCCGTCGCGGTCGGGACCCTTTTTTTTACTACCTTAATTCATTATTGAACATGCAGCCCCGTCCCGCTACCCGTCGTTGGAATTAAAATGAGAATACTCTCTGGCATACAACCTTCAGGCGTTTTGCACGTTGGCAACTACTTTGGTATGATGAAACCTTCGATCGAGCTTCAGGATCAAGGCGAGGCTTACTATTTCATAGCGGATTATCATTCCATGACCTCCCTATACGATGCTGACTTGCGCCGTGAATACACACGACAGGTCGCGATTGACTTTCTCGCTTGCGGCCTCGATCCGGAAAAGTCGATCCTTTTCAGACAGTCGGATATTCCGGAACATGTAGAGCTTTCATGGATACTGTCGTCAGTGTGCCCAATGGGGTTGCTTGAGCGTTGCCACAGTTATAAGGACAAAATTGCAAAAGGGCTCCCCACCAATCATGGACTATTCGCTTATCCGGTACTGATGGCGGCGGATATCCTTATCTATGATGCCGATAGCGTGCCGGTAGGGCGGGACCAAAAACAGCACGTGGAAGTGACGCGCGATCTAGCAGCTAAGTTCAACCAGACCTACGGAGATACGTTTAAGCTGCCCGAGCCCGCCATACGCAAGGGTGTGGAAGCTATTTCCGGTTTGGATGGCCAGAAGATGAGCAAGAGCTACAACAACACAATCGACATTTTCGGTGACGAGAAGGCTACTCGCAAAAAGGTCATGAGTATTGTCATGGATAGTCGGACATGCGAAGAGCCCAAGCCGGACGCACAGGAAAATCGAGCTATCCATTTGATCAAACATCTTGCCTCCGATGAACGCTATGCCGAAGAGGTGGAGAAGCTAAAAGCGGGAGGCTACGGCTATGGCGATTTGAAGAAGCGACTCTTCGAGTTGTATTGGGATTACTTTCAGCAAGCCCGCGAGCGGCGAGCCGAACTAATGGATAATCAGGATTACGTGGACAGTGTGCTGAAAACTGGAGCGGAAAAAGCAAGATCCATCGCTAGCCAAGTCAATCAACGAGCCCGTAAAGCCTGCGGCTTGGAGTAGGGGTGTAATGCAAGATTGCCCGCAGATTACACAGATGTGGTTAGGATTGGACGGCTGAAGTCTTTGTGTCAGTTTCGAACAGTGACCTTTCGGTCAAATCCTTTCCCGCAAAGCGGGTTCGGAACAGGATGCCGCAATCGGGACGAGGATGTAGATTGTTGTTGAACCATGTATTTCAGAGAAGCGTTTTTATCCTGCTCTCGGGATTTGGCAGAAGGGAGATGATTTTCAGACCACGGAATTGACGGAAGTCGAAGAGGTTTTTGAACCACGGATGACACGGATTTCCAGGATAGGCTGAGGCGTTACGGGATTCTTATAAAATGTTAGAGCAGGCTTATAGCCTGTAGTCGTTGCATTCGCCCGCTGGCAAGATGCCTGAGCTACATTATCGAATGGGAGCTTGTGCGGTCCTTTTTGGTGGCCATTGGAGGAATCCTTTATTGTAAAAGGCTATCGCTTATTGTCCCCGATGAAGCTATTAGAATTGATCGTTGGTTTCCGAATTTGGGCCTTAGCCCTCGTACTCGGAATTGGTTTGAATCTTTCGCAGGCCCTTTTGGCAGGCGACAATGGCTGGGACTCGCTGCGCTTGCACGACGATTTCTATGCTGAGGGAGCTGGATTTGGGGACATTAATGGCGATGGCCGTGGTGACCTAGTTAGTGGACCCTTTTGGTGGGCGGGACCTGCGTTCAAGACGCCACATCGTTTTTACGATGGAGAAATCTTCGATCTGCGCCGTTACTCGGACAATTTCTTCAGCTACGTTCACGACATCGACGCAGACGGGGACAACGATATACTCGTATTGGGATTTCCTGGCAAGGAAGCCCGGCTTTATCTGAATCCCGGCAACCCTATTGAAAATTCAAACTGGAATATGGTTATTGTTGCCGATCAAGTGAGTCACGAATCGCCCGATTTTGTGGATATCGTTCCGGGCGGATTGCCAGAAATCGTTTGCTCGCGAGACCGAGCCTTCGGATACTATCAAGCGGGGAGGATTCCAACGGCACCTTGGGAATGGGTCGCCGTTTCCGAAGTAGGGGAAGCGGTTCGGCCCTTTGGACATGGATTGGGCTTGGGCGATTTGGATGCTGACGGTGATTTGGATATCCTCGATCGCTACTCTTGGTGGGAGAATCCTGGAACGGGCAATAGCGGCCTTTGGAAAAAGAGCGTTTGGGTGCCGGAGCAATACGAGCGAGGCGGCGCTCAGATCCATGTCTATGACATGGATAGCGATGGCTTGCAGGACATCGTAACGTCACTGAATGGCCATGGCTTTGGATTGGCCTGGTTTCGGCAAACCGGCATGGAGAACGGCGAGCGTCAGTTCGAACGGATAGACATTATGGGCGAGAGCTCTGCTCAGAATCCATTCGGCGTCGCCGTAAGCCAACTACACGGTGTGGAGCTTAAAGATATCGATGGAGACGGCACCAAAGACATAGTTACCGGCAAACGATGGCATGCCCACTACGGTAAAGATCCTGGATGCAATCAGGAGCCGTCGATTTATTGGTTTCGGGCCGAGAAGTCCGAAGTAGGTGTCGAATTCGTCCCGTATTTGATTGATAATGACAGTGGGGTCGGAGTAGACGTGTTGGTTGAGGATTTGAACGGCGATGGTCGCTTGGATGTAGTCAGCGCGAGTAAACGCGGGGTCAGTATCCATTTCCAGAATGGTGATATTCTCGCGGCCCGGCCAGAGAGATGGCACGTTCTAGGAGGACGGCCCTACGATGATTGGGCCCATAGCCTTTCGCCGGAGGAAGCGGCGGCTGCCATGGAAGTGCCAGAGGGTTTTCACGTAGATTTGATCGCTTCTGAGCCGGACGTGGTGCAACCGATCGCCATGTGTTTCGATGCCCGTGGTCGGCTATGGGTCGCGGAGGGCAAGACCTACCCCCTTCGGAAGCCGGGCGAGAAAGGCGCCGACCGGATCCTTATTTTCGAAGACAAGGACGCGGATGGGGAGTTCGAGACGAAGAAAGTGTTCGCTGAGAATATGAATCTGGTAAGCGGGATCGAAGTCGGATTTGGCGGAGTTTGGATTGGGGCAGCTCCTTACTTGCTTTTCATACCGGACCGGAATGGCGACGATGTTGCAGATAGCGTTCCCGAGGTTCTGCTTGATGGGTGGGGTTACCAAGATACTCATGAAACACTGAACAGCTTCACTTGGGGTCCCGATGGTTGGCTTTATGGGTGCCATGGGGTATTCACGCACTCGAGGGTAGGAAAGCCGGGCACGGCCGATGATCAGCGAGTTCCCATCAATGCGGGCATCTGGCGTTACCATCCAACTAAGCATGAATTCGAAGTCTTCGCCTGGGGAACCAGCAATCCCTGGGGTCTAGACTTCGATGAGAATGGGGATTGGTTTACGACCGCGTGTGTCATTCCTCATTACTATCAAGTGATCCAAGGCGGTCGCTATTTTCGGCAAGCGGGCCAGCACTTTAATTCATATGTATACGATGATATCAAAACGATCGCTGACCACTTGCACTATGGAGATGGCACCTTCGAATCTATGCGAGCGGATGGGAAGGTCGACCGAGCCTTGCAACGTGAGAAAGCAGCCGATACTTCGGCGCTAGGAGGTGGACACGCCCATTGCGGCCTGGTGATTTATCAGGCGGACAATTTCCCAGAAGCTTACCGTGGAGATTCCTTCTTTCACAATCTACATGGGCACCGGATCGTGCGCGAGAGACCAGAAAAGGAGGGTTCGGGTACAGTGATGCGCCATGCTCCCGATTTCGTGTTGGCCCAAGATCACTCGTTCATCGGGGTGGCTCTCGTCCAGGGTCCAGATGGGGCGCTGTACGCATCCGACTGGCACGACCCGCAAACCTGCCACCATAGCGACCCGGATATCTGGGATCGATCTAACGGACGTGTCTACCGTATCCGATATGGCGAATACGAAGCTAATCGGGTGGATCTAGTGGGAGCTTCAGATATTGAATTGGCTGAACACTTGACCCACGCCAACAACTTTATTGCTCGGCAGGCTCAGCTGCTACTGCAAGAGCGCGCTCATGCGGGGAAACTCGATAGTGGAGGGGTCGCCAAGGAATTGCAGGAGCTGATGCGAGCAGGCCAGCCGCAAACTCATCGCTTGCGCGCTTTTTGGACCATGCAGGTATGCGGGTTGATGGATGACGGCGACCTTTATTCGATATTGGATGATAAAGATCCCTACATGCGGGGCTGGGCCGTCCATTTCTACGGAGAGCAAGGCGATGGCGTGCCTGGAAAGGTCGCCCAGAAATTCGTGAGCCTCGCCAAGGGTGACGAATCGCCTGTCGTCCGTCGATATTTGGCCTCCTCATTGCAGAACCTGCCAGAAGGGCAGCGATGGGATTTGGCTGAAGGCCTCTCGTCGCGGAGGGCGGACATCAACGATCAGAATCTTCCGCTCTTGGTTTGGTATGGGCTTGAACCGATGGTGACTGGCTCGCCGGAGCGTTCGATTGAAATCGCAGGCAAATCAGCATGGCCAAAGCTTGATAGTTTCACGCAACGGCGAGCTGTGGAAACCTTGGAAGGACGCTCCGCTCTTTTGGCTTATGTAGGAAGAGCTGAGACTCCCAATGAGTTTTTAAGCCGCGGTCAGCGGTTCTTGGCAGCCATTGGATCGAAGGTCGATCTGGAGCGACCCAGCTCATGGGATACCTTTATACGCGGTGGCGAGTCTTTGAATCACGATAGAGTGAATACGATGGTGTTGAGGATTCGAGCAAGGCTGGGAGATCAGTCGGCCTTCGCCTATTGGAGAGGGGTTCTCAACGACTCTACTAGATTACCGCGTTTTCGTATGGAAGCTTTGGATATCCTCCAACTGGGTGGGGATCCTCAGGCGGGCAATGTGGCGGCCTCTTTGCTAGACGAACCTGCGTTTCGAGAAACAGCGTTAACAGCCTTGCCACGATATTTGGATACGGATATTGCCGCCAAACTCATCAAAGCTTTGCCAAGCTTTCCGTTGAAGCTGCGAAATGAAGGCATCAACCTGCTAGGTTCTCGTCCCGATACGACTCTTCTCTTGCTGGAATCCATTGAATCCAAACAGGTGGAGGCGGCTTTAGTCTCGCCGGTGCTGATGCGACAGATGCGAGCTCACGGTGACGCTCAAATCGTTCGAAAAATGAATGCCTTATGGGGTGAGCCGAGCGATTTGCCACCCGATTTGCCGCGCCAAGTTCGCCAATGGAAATTCGCTTTGACTCCGGAGCGGCTAGAACGAGTAGACCTTTCTTATGGGCGTCATGTTTATTCAAATACCTGTGGAAGTTGCCATAAGCTATTTGACTCCGGGGTGGCATTGGGCCCCGATCTTACGGGTTCGAATCGATTCAACTTGGACTACATTCTGGAGAATGTACTAGCTCCAAATTCTGTGATTGGAAAAGACTATCAGCTTAATGTGATTACCACAAAGGATGGCCGTGTTTTCAGTGGAATGGTGACTAAAGAGGATA
>Ga0310343_10000860_pt1 | contig 15022 bp, 7 predicted proteins | sample HC15DNA2025_MG_FD_203519 | JGI IMG/M metagenome (GOLD analysis project Ga0310343, IMG submission 203519) | Marine microbial communities from station ALOHA, North Pacific Subtropical Gyre - HC15-DNA-20-25_MG | ecosystem: Environmental > Aquatic > Marine > Oceanic | place: Pacific Ocean: North... | reverse complement strand
AACCATAAAAAGGATTTACAACTTCTTTAACAGCAAATTTAAATAAATCACAAATCTTTGGAAACAAAGGTCCCATCTCAACTATCTGAGTGTCTCTGACTTTCTTATCAACTCTCCATTTTGTTTCTCCAGTTCGATTTGTTTCGTCTGGATCAAAAACAGATAAATCTTCCTTATCCGCTTGTTTAATATAATCGACCATTTCTTTAATACCCTCTGGATTTATCACATTTGGTCGGATTAATATATTTGTCAAAGGATTATTTATCATAAAAAAATCATCGTTATAATTATTATAGCATATTTATGGGGTTTTTGCATTTGTTGCAGCACTTACTGATCCAGTACCCATTTTTGCCTCACTTAATGGTCCTTTTGGAGATGCTGTCGCAGTATCACTCGCAAAATCAATTCGGTCTATTGTTGAAAAAGTGGCATAAGAGGGGTTGTTTTGTTCTCCACCAGCTACATATCCATAAGACGTAGTACCAGTACCACTTATAAATTGTTTGGTTGTGGATAAAGGTCCTTTTGGTGATGCTGTTGCGGTATCATTATTAAAATCAATTCGTTCAACTGATGATAATTCAAATGGTGGTGAACCACCTCCAATATATCCATAATTTGCATTACCCACTCCTCCAAAAAAGTTTTGTCTTCCTACATTTAATGGTCCTTTTACTGTTGGAGTTGTAGTATCACTACTATAATCAAGTCTCTCTACTGATGTCAGATAACCAGGACCAGGTGCGGGATTGTAACCACCCATAAAATATCCATAAGATTGATTACCTGCAGCACCATACATGGAAGTGCGGGATTCTGTTAAGTTAGCAGCTGATGTGGTAGTTTCATTTGAGTAATTAATTCTAGTTATATTGGTTTTATGACTATCACCACCAGCAATATAACCATGATTTGCATTACCTGCTGATCCCGAACCACTTCCAAAGACGAGTAAATTTATATTTGATGCTGTTGCAGTATCATTTGAATAATCAATACGATCTGCTCGACTATCACCACCAGCAAATCCATAAAGATATCCAAATAACGGACCACTTACTCCAGTAGATCTGTAAGTGTAGTTGGATGCAAATGCAGGACTTAATGTGCCTTTTGGTGTTGCTGTTAATGTATCATTTGCATATTGAATTCGATCTATAATTGATCTGCTGGAAGGACTCGGTCCTGATGGATTAGATCCACCACCAAAATATCCATAAGAAAAGTTTCCTGAAGGATTATGTGCTTGTACTGGGAATGGGAATGGTGGTTGGAATGGTGCTTGAACTCCTAAACTTTCTGGTATATATGGACTATTTGTTGAAGGTTTTCCATTTTCTCTTGCACTGAATGCTGTTTGGCGGTACATACCAACACTTAATGGTCCTTTTGGTGTTCCTGCTGCAGTATCATTTGCATAATCTAATCGACTTACCAAACAGTATGGACTCACACTAGTTCCTCCAGCCCAATATCCATAACTTGCAGTACCACATGCTGCTTTGTAAGGACCACTACCAGTCATCGGACCTTTTTGAACAGCATTTGCTGTATCGTTTGAATAATCAATTCGACTTAAATAATATCCTGGATTATCAACATATCCAAAATTACCATTTCCTGTTGCTGTGGCATAATTGGAATTAGCAGTTAAAGGTCCTCTTAGTGATAGTTGTGCTGTATCATTTGAATAATCACATCTTCGCACACGACTACTTGCTCCACCAACAAAATAACCATAATTTAAATTACCACAAGCACCATAACCATAATAACCAGGACCAGGATAAAATGTACTAGGACCACCTAACTGAGTTTCTGTTGCAGTATCATTTGCATAATCTACTTTACCGAAGTGTCCAGTATAACTCCAAGGACGAGCTCCAGTATATCCATAATCGTTATTTCCCACGGATGACATGTAATCACCACTAGGTGACCATAATGGTCCTCTTTGTGATGCTGTTGCAGTATCATTTGCATAATCAACTCTTTGAACACGAGATCCAGCACCACTTCCACCAAATGTATATCCATGAGTCATATTACCAGTTCCACCACCTCTTACGGTTTGTGACATTAATTGTCCTTTTGGTGTTCCTGTTGCAGTATCATTTTCAAAATCAAGTCGATCAATATGATAAGAGGATGGAGCTCCTTGTCCACCAGCCCAGTATCCATAAGCAGGACCTGCTACTGATTCAGGTACTTCAGGAGTCGCACCTGTTCCTTCTAATACTAGATCAATAAATCGAACTCTTGGTATGAAATTGGGTGCTGATGGTGTTAATCCATTTTCAGATGCAGATACCCCACTCGCTTCTTGAACACCAACTGCTAATGGTCCTTTTGGTGATGCTGTCGCAGTATCATTTGAATAATCAATTCTATCTGTAGATGTCACGTTTGGACCTCCTTGAGCACCACTGACTGCATATCCACCAACTGCATTACCCGTTGTCGCAAACTTATAATAATCTCTGCTTAAATTTCCTTTTTGTACAGCAGTAGCTGTATCATTTGCATAATCAACACGAAATACATGTGATCTGTAACTACTAGAACCAATACAATAACCATAATTTGTATATCCTTGCCCTCTACTATACTGCGTAGCAGTAGGTAGGTCACCTTTTCTAACTGAATTAGTAGTATCACTCGCGTAATCAGTTCGTTCTACATAAGTTGTTGATCCTCCTGAGGATCCACTACATTTTGCATCTCCACCTAACCAGTATCCAAAATCATTATTTCCACATGCACCCTTTCTACCTCCTGAATTAGTATTATAAGATTTTAATGCAGCAGCATTAGTATCATTAGCATAATCTATTCTGTAAATATTAGTAACATTAGGTGCATATGAATATGATCCTGGACAATTAGAACCAGGTGCAGGAAAAGTATAGTTTGCGTATCCACCATTAATATATCCATAATTTAAATTACCAGTTGCACACTCTTCATACCCAAGAGGAGATGAAGGACTTCTAGCACCTTTGTTAAGCATCTGTGCAGTATCATTTGCATAATCTAATCTATGAACACAAGAATTGTAACGACCATTAGTAGAATATGCATAATTATGATTACCTACAGAGGTAGTTTGTTTTGCTGGTCCTCCTGGTAATGCTGGTGCTGCTTTTTGTGTAGCAGTAGCTGTATCATTAGCAAAATTAATTTTCTGTGCGGGGTTATTACTTCCTGCTGGTCCCCCATCACCACCCATGATGTATCCATAACCTGCAGGTCTAGGAGAGGTCATGCCTTCTGAACCTTTATCTGTTATTTTACCTGCATCACTAAATTGATTTTCTCGTCCACTAAAAGCTGATCCGAAAGTGAGAGGAGTTGATAATGTTCCTTTTGGTGTTGCTGTCGCAGTATCATTTGAAAAATCTAATCGAGAATTTGTAGTTGATTGTGCTGAGTTGGGTTGCGTACCACCAAACCAATATCCATAACTGCCATCACCCGTTGCTTTTCTCCTAAATTGAGGACCGTATTGAGAATCAACTAATTTCCCTTTTGGTGATGATGTTGCTGTATCATTCGCATATTCAATTCGAGTTGTAGATGAGGTGGAATAGGGAGCATTATACCCATCATATATGTCAACATATCCAAAATTAAGATTTCCTGTTGCACCACAATAAGAAGTAACAGAACTTAATGGTCCTCTTGGAGATGTTGGTGCAGTATCATTCGAATAATCAAGTCTTCTTACTTGTGTACCATCACCACCACCAATACCACCAATAAAATAACCATAATTTGAATTACCTACTGCAGCATTAGCATAAGTAGCTGGATTAAATATATTTCCTAATGAGGTTGCGGTGCTTGAATCATTTGCATAATCAAATTTCCCAAGTTCATTTTGATTCGGATTAAGACCTGAATTAATATATGCATAGTTGGAATTTCCTATAGCTGAACTATAAGAAATGCCCCTATATAAGTATCCTTTTGATGATGCATTTGTTGCATCACTTGCATAATCAACACGGTAGGTAACACTGCTATTACTGATAGAAGGAGTGGTGCCACCAAATGTATATCCAAAACTGCCATTACCAGTTGAACAGTGATAATACAATGTTGTAGGTAAATTAGCCATCCAAGCTGTTCCAACAGTATCATTTGAATAATCAAGTCTTAGAATTTTTGATTGATTACCAGCTGGAGTTGACATACCACCAGCATAATATCCATAAGCAGGACCTATTGTCCTCTCAGATTCAGTTGCAGGAGTTACAGACCTTTCAGAATTTGTTTGAGGCATTCCATATTCTCTTGAACTGAAAGTACCCATTTCATATTTTGGTACAGTCAATTTTCCTTTTGGTGATGCTGCTGCAGTATCATTACTATAATCAATTCTATCCACAAATGAATAATCAGGACTAGCTCCACCACCAAAATATCCATAAGCAGCACTACCTGTTGCTCCCCTCTTGTATGCAGTATAAGTTAATACTCCACCTCTTGACGATAGGGTTGCTGTATCATTCGAATAATCAATTCTCTCTATGGCTGAACCAGTATTACCACTAGTTTTAAAATACCCATAATTAGCATTTCCTGTTGCAGCACCATCACCACCTTGTTGTGTCATCGGTCCTTTTGGTGCTGTTGCTGATGTATCACTTGCATAATCAAGTCTTCGCACAATGGATACATAACCACCAATAGTCCAATATTCATAACCACCAGCCCAATATCCATAACTTTGATTACCTGCACTAATGGTCATGTAACCACCAGGAGTCATTCCAGCAGGGTTTACTGATGTCATTGTTCCAGTATCACTAGAATAATCCACTCGATCTATGATGGACGTTTGATTCCATGAGGGACCATTATAACCACCTCCAGCATATCCATAATTGGCATTTCCTACTGATGAAAGCTTGTTTCTTCCTACACTTAGAGGACCTTTTGGTGATGCTGTTGCAGTATCATTACCATAATCAATACGGTTAACAATAGTTGAATATGGTTGTGGACTTGTTTGACCACCAAATACATATCCATGACTGGTGCTGCTAGCTCCACCATATACGTATGCTTGGTCAGTAGATAAATTACCTTTCGGTGATGCTGTTGCAGAGTCATTAGTATAGTCAATTCGATCTACTCTCGAATCATAACTACCAGGACTATAACCACCTGCAAAATATCCTGTAGTGGGACCTGCTGTTGTTGCTGGATGTACACTTATAACATAAATGAATGGATCAAATATATTTGTCCAATTATTATCGCCTTGTCTTTCTAATACTTTTTCAAGAGAGAATACACCTCTTTTATTCGTTGCTGCCATTTTTTAAGTAGGTGCTATCAGAATACTTCCAATATTCCATTTTGCTATATTTATTTAGAATAAAAGGAGATAGTACATCTTCAGGTTTCTTAGATATTTTCTGTACTTTATTTCGAACATGATGCATATCTTTTAGATTCCACTGATTCTCACTTTCACGATGATTATTTTTAACATTATTGAAGTCGTGTTTATATCCATCTATCTCTAAAAAATTATATATTCGATCCATTGTTTCTTGTGGAGTATTCACAATATCATTATACTCAACCATCAATAAATGTTTTGTTTCATTTCGAATAAATGCCTGTGATTGTGCCCAGAGTGCTTGCTCTAAAATACCATTATCACTCATTAGGTATTGACATCGATTATCATCATCAACTGTGAATCCACCTTTAATTAATTCTTCATCAATAAAAGAAACCTCGTCAGAGTTTCGATGAACCATTGTAATAAATGATGTAAGTATTTCTGAAATATCACGAACAGGACAAATGATTTTTGGATTTGGATTTAGATAAGTTTTAATCCTTTCAATATTATTTGACCATGCTCGATTGTGATCAATAATAATTGGTTTTTCTATATCGTAATAATAATTTTCAATATAACTACCAACAATTTTATAAGCATTTTTTGGTTTGGGATATCCAATATACTGCTCACTCTGTTTAAAATATTGCTCACTATGATACATCAACTCCATCACTGGAGAAACTGGTTCAGTATGTACATTTGGATTCTGGTCAATGATACTTTTCAATAAGGTGCTTCCTGCACGAGGAAGACCTGCCATAAAATAAAAACTATGATTCATACTACCATTTGTTATCATTATTTCCTACTTCTTTAAAGAAGAATAGTTGAACTAATCTACCATTCTCCATAGTATCACCAAAGTTATAATTATGCGAATGCCAAAGATGAGTTCGAAACAAAACTAAACGATTATATTTCATTGGACATAACATGTATCTTGTCCACTGACTTCGATCTAAACCTGAACCATATACTGTTGTACTCCATGCTTCTTTGTATGAAGGATAAGAATAATATTGTGATTCCTCTGTTGTTCGTGGACACTGTTCCCAATGAAGACTATTATGTTTCCAGAAAGATGTTCCTCCTTCATCAATACATTGTTCTGGTGTATTTACATACAAAACACCACCCCAATCCCAACCAGGATCTACATGAACATCTTGTTTTAAACTATCATGTTCGAATGAGATTCGAAAGTATCCACAAGGATTTGATGGTTCAAGACCAGCACCTACAACTTCCTCCATTTTTTTATGAGTATCATCATTATAAAAACCAAGACTTGAGTTTTTACCAGGATAAGTATAATCCTTACCTGGATCTGGATACTCAGTTGTTAAACCAAAATTTCTTACCTCATCAGGATCATCATAAAAATCATCGACAACAATAATATTTCTTTGCATCAAATTTTATTTTTAGTATAGCATAAATTATGAAGGAAGTCCACTAACTGTAAGGACTGCCAGGTGTCATACCACCATCTGCAGCACTTACCATACGAGATCTAGCATTTGCATAAGCAGGACCAAAACTAGTTGGACCTGATGGTGATGCTGCTACAGTATCATTCGCATAATCTACTCGATAAATTCTACTATTCCATGAGGAGGGACTATCACCCATTCCCATAAATCCATAATTGTCATTATGACTTGTTCCAGCTCCTAAACCAAATGGTATTGGGGAACTACCTTTTTGAACTGATGTAGCAGTATCATTTGCATAATCAATACGATGAGTGGATGTTCTTGTCCTAGGGTTTATCTCAGCAGGACATCCACCAAAATATCCATAATTTTGATTACCAAAACTTGCAGGCCAATCTATTAGACTATCCATATTTCCTTTTGGTGATACTGCTGATGTATCATTTGCATATTCAAGTCTAAAGGTGAAAGTTTGACTGGAACCACTTGCACTACCTCCTACTTTCCAAGCATAAGTTTGATTACCTGTAGTTCCTGATCTACCAGCAGTCGCAGAAGTTGTTTGTCTATTTGGTGCGGTTGCAGTATCATTTGCAAAATCAATTCTATTGAGAGGACCTGCAGGATAAGTAGTCCAGATCCATCCATATGATGGAGTATGTAATCCTTGACCAGCAAGTGCGAGACCTGCGGGACTTGTTAAATTACCTTTTGGTGTTGATGCTGCAGTATCATTTGCATACTCCATTCTGTTTATAGTAGTGCTGTTGAATGGAGCAGGGTCATAACCACCACAAAGATATCCATGAGTTTCACTACTTGTAGATGCTTTTGTTCCAGAGGTATCATCAGTTCCTTTTGATACTCCTGTCGCAGTATCATTTGAATAGTCAATTCTTGAAATTGTGCTGGCACCAGGTCCAGCAATAGCATATCCATATCCGAATGCTGATGGATATGGTATAGGTGCTGGTAACTGTACTGGGAAATTGAATGAAGAATATGGTGCAGTCCCATCCTGACTAGTAATTGCGGGAAATCCATTCGCTAATGCACTCACTGCTGCCTTACCGTATGATCTGGGTTGTGGTTCTGCAACATCTGCTGGAAAATTACACCTTGATAATGTTGTGTTAGTATCATTTGCGTAATCAACACGACGAACCGTGCTTGGAAAATAAGATACGTTTGAAGGATATCCACCACCACCGTAATACCCAAAATCATTATTTCCTGTTGATCCCCCATCAAAAAATTGTCCAGTAGAACCGTTTCTATTTGTTGTAGTTAAAGTACTATTACTATAATTAATTCTCTCCAGGTCATTATGACTTGGAGCACCAGCAATACACCATCCATAATTGGGATTACCTACTGATCCATGCCTTGCTCTTCCTGATGGCATAATGCTATAATTCGTTACAGTTTCATTTGAGTAATCCATTTTCCAAACATTATTATAGGCACTTGGTGAATAACTTTGACCAGTCTGACCACCACTAAAGACACCAAAATCTAGAGTACCACTTGCTCCTGTACCCCATACAGAGTATGTTAAAGGTCCTTTATTTGATGCTGTTGCAGTATCATTTGCATAATCAATTCTTTGTATTACGCTGCTTCCGCTTGAACTGTTATTCGAATAATCACTAGCAAGGTAACCATAACTAAAATTACCTGTTGCCTTACCATAAGTCATTGTAGAATTTAACGGTCCTTTTGGTGATGGTATTGTATTATCATTTGCATAGTCAAGACGTTCTACACTAGTCGATGGATTACCAGCAGGTGCAGATTCTCCACCTGCAAAATATCCATGATTTTGATTACTTACTCCATAATGATGTCTCCTTCCAACAGACAGATTACTTCTATCAGGTATTGTTTGAGTGTCATTTGCATAATCAATTCGATTCATATACGATCTGTAAGAAGTACCACCACTGAAGTATGCATAATTATATAATGCAGGAGGAGTAGAAACTGCCTCTTGATTATCAATAAATCTCTTTCTTGGAAAGTTAACACCAGCTTGTTTTCCACCATCTGATGAACTTGTCGCTGATAATGCACGAGTTCCACCATATGCAGTTACTGCTAAATTTCCTTTTGGAGATGTTGTATTCGTATCATTCGCGTAATCTATTCTAGTTGTAGATGACATAATCGAAGCATTTGGAACACCAGGACCAGTAAGAGATCCTGTATCATTTGTACCACCACCATAATACCCAAAATTACTATCACCTGTTCCCGCAAACTGTCTCCTTCTTTCTGCAAGATTACCTTTTGGTAATCCTTGTGCTGTATCGTTTGAATAATCAAATCTGCTGATAATTGTTGATACAGAACTAGGTTGACCTGAAGCAAAATATCCAAAGTTGCCATTACCTACTCCTGCTCCATAATAACTACCCGCAGCACTTAAATCACCTTTTCTTGTTGATGCTGCTGTATCGTTACTATAATCAATTCTTTCTACTCTTGTATATTTGACAAAATATCCAAAATTTAAATTACCTGTAGCTGCTCCTTGATATACATCAGTATTGGTTATGTTTCCCCTTTCAATTGTGCCAGCATTATCATTTGAGTAATCAAGTCGGCTTACATTGGAGGAGGGGTTACTTGCGATGAAATATGCAAAATCATTATTTCCTGTAGCTCTAATTCCAACAGTATATTGACTATACCAAAAGTTACCTGCTCGTGTTGCTGTTGCAGTATCATTTGCAAAATCAATTCTACTAATAGTGCTTCTCTTACGTGGATCGGGAGAAGAGGGGGCAGTGTTTGGAGCCATATCTCCTCCGATTATATAACCATGGGTTCGGTTACTCTCCCCATCACACCCTGAGTGTTCCTCTGTAAGCAAAGGACCTCTTACTTGTAATGTTGCAGTGTCATTCGAAAAATCTATCCTAGAATTATTAGATGACCTACTGCTGTTGTCATAATAAAATCCACCAGCAAAGTATCCAAAAGTAGAAGGTATTCCTTGTCCACTCCTGTCTGCACCATTTAAAGTTAGAGCAGCAGTTGTTGGAAACCCATTATCTAATGGACTCGTTGCAGCCACGGTAAAAGCATTTGGAATTCCTTGTGCTGGTTGTGCTGTCGAAGTGTCATTTGCATAATCAATTTTATAAGTAGTGTAAATAGAACTATATTTATATCCACCAGCAGTATATCCATGAGTACTATTGCCATGTCCTCCTGCATATGCTGTTTCATCTGGCAAATAAGATCTTACACTGCTAGTTGAAGTGTCGTTCGCATAATCAATTCTAGCTGTGCGGCTACCCACAGAACCATTTGCAATACCACCCGCATACCATCCATAGTCAGTATTACCCATTGTTGCCATCGACTGAAGATTAACCCAAAGATTACCCTTTGGTGTTAAAGCAGCAGAGTCATTTGAATAATCCATTCTTTCTGTGGTCGAAACTTGACCTATGGATGGAGAATATTGATTACCACCTATAAAATAACCGTAGTTTAAAGTACCTACAGCACCATTAAAAACTCTGTTTCCTATCAAATTACCTTTTGGTGATGATGTTGCGGTGTCATTATTATAGTCAGTACGATATATGTCTGAATAAGAAAGATTACCACCAGCAAGGTATCCAAAATTTAAATTTCCTACAGCAGCCGCGTTCCGTCTAGAAACACTTAATGGTCCTCTACTAGGTGGTGTTACACTATCATTTGAATAATCAAGACGATATAAATACGACGAATCATTAGCATATCCAACATTACCACCCATAAAGTATGCAAAATTAGAATTTCCAGTAGCTGCTTGAGCATTTATACTACTCACAGAAAAACTAGATACTTGTGTGTGAACATCATTTGAATAATCTACTTTATGGATTGATGAAAAACTTGAATCATTAGAATTACTTGAAGATCCACCACCAAGATAACCAAAATTTGTAGAGTTTTTTACATATATGTAGGGATCAAAAATAGTAGTAGTCTCTCCAGATACCTGAAGATCATAAAATTCTTCTAAACTAAATATTCCTCTCTTTTCAGACATTTTTTATCAATACCTTTTGGTGCTTCATTGAGTTATTTAGTTCATTACCAAAACCAACTCCATATGAATGCCATAAATCAGCACGAAACAATATCATACGATTATATTTAACATATATGTTCATATATTCTTTCCAGTATGATTGATTATTTACATCAAAACATCGTAAAATATCTTCCATATTTTGAAGACCATTTACTTTACATGCCAACTCATTTGGAAAGCAATCTAATCCAGTAGATTTGTGCAAATAAAAACTCAATCCCCTACCAAGATGATGTGTCTCTGTGGGAAGATTGAGATATATGATTGCGATCCAATCATAATGAGTGTTCGTTGTAATATTGTTTAAAGAATTTTCAGAAGTAACTTCATTAAATACATGCTCAACTTGAACAGGATGATTTAATATTGAAGATACTTTTTCTGTTATTTCTCGAACAACTTCATTATTATATTCTGATTTTAAAAAGTCAAGATGAATATCTTTACTTGTCGCACAGGCAGTTTCATAGAAATCATCTACAATAATAAATTTTTGATTCATCAGTTACCTTGAATCTTTTTCTGCTCCTCTTCTGATGATCCAGTAAGTTTGTTGAAATTATCACCAGTAACTTCTGAGATTCCTTGAATTACTTTATTCTGAAGATCATTTAAGAATTCCATTTTTCCTTGAGGACTTTCAAGAAGTCTATTCAATGGAACATATCCATTTGGAGTTTCATTTCTCTTGTCTACAATCGCAGGTGCTGAAGCACGACGCATACTGTGTAAGTTACCAATCGAAATACCAGTCTGAGCAGAAATCATTTCATCCATTGCCTGATCAGCAAAACGACGCTCCCAATACTCACCATCACTATTAAGGAATTGTTCACGGGTTACAACCTTACCACCATTTTGTTCAACAAGTTTTTCAAGAATCTTATCTAGATGTTCCATCTGATGAAGACGGTCACGAATCTCAAGTTCACATGATTTTAGATAATGTGTGAGTGAGAGTTCATCCAAATCAAACCAACATAATTTTTTACTTGATTCTGGTCCTGGTGCTCCTCCATCCCATAGAAGTGGTTGTGTTCTATCTCTATCTTTCCATTTGTATTCAAACTCTCTTACTTTCTCTTTCATCTCGATGAGTTTATACATATATCCTTCTGCCATCTGACGACGAGACTTCAGTGTATTCTCAAAAGCAACAGGTAATGTGTGAGTTTCAAGTAATGCGAACTTTTCTAACTGAAAGTTGGTTCGACCCTGTGCTAATTCCTTATCACTCTCTTCCCATCTCATTACATTATCAAATGCTTTACGTAGATAATCATCATCAAAAACTGCTTGGTCAGAATTAATTGGTTCATATCCACCTAATGCAGATTCTTTTTTGTTGTCACTTGTCATTGGTTCTCCACTTGTAATTTTTGTAATTAATTTTTCCCATTGTTTGGAAATTTTCTTCCAATCACATTTTTGAGTTATATGATTTGAAGCAGATTTTGAGATCTGATTATATGTAGTTCGATCATTATCAAAATAATCTAATGCAGTACAACAAACCTCTGCGAATTTATTTATAAAGTTATCAGTAACCTCATATTTTTCAGTTGTTCGGGTTCCTTCCACAGGAATAATCGAAGAAAAGTTTTCAGTTGCAACCTCAGGAAGTGCTCCAATATTTGTAATGATTGGATAGCAACCACACTTCATTGCCTCTGCCATTGAAACACAAAATGTTTCTTCCCATATGTTTGGATGAATAAAGAAAGCAGATTCCTGATAATGTTGAATCAATTCATCTTGATCAACAGCAGCAGAATATTCTACATTTTGAATTAACTTTAAATCTTGGTACAAATCAACATAAGGATCAATCAAATTACCATATAAAGACATGGATGAAAAGATTTTAAATTTAGCATCAGGATGTCTTTGTTGAATTAAAGGAATAATTCGAGGTAATAATTCTAATCCTTTATAAGGTATTGATGTATAGATAAAAGTCTTTGTCTTGTTTTCAGACAAAGTAAACTTATCAGATACTCCGTTTGGAATTACACTTATTTTTTCTTTTGGAACTTTTAAGAATCGAACTAATTGTTCCTTTGCCCAGTGTGAAGGAGATACAATATGATCGACTGTATTGTGATCAAAATTTAAAAATACTGGTTGGTCATATGCATGATGTGCCCAGAGAATTTTATATTTCTTTTTTGATTTAATTATTTCCTGAGGAAAATGTGATACCTCAACATCTTCTGGAAATTTATAATATTGCGAAAGAAACTGATAAGAACTTTCGGTTGCTCCTGATTTCATAATCTATTCAGAAAAAATATGTGAACCAACGTGTTGTAGTTTAATTGTAGTATCTAGCCATATATCATATCCTAGCATACTTGCTCGAAAAAAGAAACTCTTATCTTCAGATAAGAACCCGTCTTCTTTTTTATGTTCCATAAAAAAATGGTATGAGTTATTTATCTCTGCTTCTGTAGGTGGAACATTACTATCATCTTTCGATGGAGTGTATTTTAAATCTGGAAACTTCTGTGCCATTTGAAGAAATACATTTCGATGAATCAAAGTAAATCCCATTCCGTTTCCTTCAATTTTTACTAGGTCTCCTTTTCTTTGTTCTGGTTGAACAAGATTAATACAATATCGAATTGGAATTGTTTTCATTGGATAAGCACCAGAAACAATATCAACTTGATGATTAATCATCTTTAACACATCATACTCATCAAATCCAATGTCACTATCTAAAAAGAAAAGATATTCGTGGTCAGTATTATTCATAAAGAAACTAACACATTTCGATCTACCTTGAGTAATCAAAGAAGAATTTGCCTGTGTTAAAAGACCGTGAGGTATATTACTTCTCGCTAAAAGTTTACCGAGTTTGAATAAACTCATCGTTGTTTTTTCATTTACAATCCCTCCATGACAGGGGAGGGCAATCATCAAACTCATAAAAAAATAAACGTTTTACTTAGTATAACACAAATTAACCAGGAAGTCCATATGCTTGAGAACTTACTGAGGCATTTCTATATGGATTAGAATTTAATGTACCCTTTGGTGATGATGTTGCGGTATCATTACTATATTCTATTCTATCAGTATAGGATATTTGACCAGATGGTGTCCATCCACCTGCGACATATCCAAAATTTGGACTTCCAGTTCCAGTATTATACGCTCTCGCGGAGGTTAATGGTCCTTTTGGTGATGCTGTTGTTGTGTCACTTGAATAATCAAGACGATCAACTGAAGTTGATGTACCTGGAGCAAATCCATTAATAAAGTAACCAAATGAAGCATTTCCTGATGCAGCATGTCCTGATCGAGTCACACTTAACGGACCTTTTGATGCTGCTGTTGGCGTATCATTAGTGTAATCAATTCGATCTATACGTGTTCCACCAGGAGAACCACCAGCAAAGTACCCATAAGATTGATTACCTGTCGCATGCCATCTTCTCCTAACAGTGGTTAGATTACCCTTTGCTACTTGAGTTCCAGTATCAGAAGCAAAGGTAAGTCTTGAAACTTTTGAGGTTGGAGTTGGGTATGGTGTCATACCACCTGCCCAATATCCATAAGTGGTGTTAGATGCTGCTGCAGTGCTTCTTCCTGCTCGATTTAATGAACCTCTTACTAGTGCTGTTGCAGTATCGTTACTATAATCTATTCTATCCGTGGTTGAAAAATCTGGTCCAGGTTGTTGTCCTCCAGCTCCGATATATCCATACTCCTTCGTACCGCATCCTGACATGGCATACTTAGAAGCAGTTAACGCTCCTTTGGGTGATGCTGTTGCTGTATCATTTGAATATTGAATTCGATCTATACCAGAAAACGCATTCCAACCAGGACCAGGAGAACCACCAGCAAAGTAAGCAAATGCAGGACCAGGTGTTGGTAATTGTACTGGGAAATTAAATGGTGGTTGATATGGTGATTGTAATGCTGGTGTGCCTGATGTGGGTGTTTGAGGAAGTCCATATTCTCTTGCACTGAAAGCTTGATGACTTCTCACATCATAAAGCAAATTACCTTTTGGTGACGCTGTTGGTGTATCATTTGCATAATCAATTCGATCTACATATGTGTTATTCGGAGAACTACCACCAGTAAAATATCCATAATTAGCACTAC
>Ga0310343_10000859_pt1 | contig 15032 bp, 14 predicted proteins | sample HC15DNA2025_MG_FD_203519 | JGI IMG/M metagenome (GOLD analysis project Ga0310343, IMG submission 203519) | Marine microbial communities from station ALOHA, North Pacific Subtropical Gyre - HC15-DNA-20-25_MG | ecosystem: Environmental > Aquatic > Marine > Oceanic | place: Pacific Ocean: North... | reverse complement strand
AAGAAGACAAAAAAAAAAACGAACCACCATTTTTATTTTTACCAACAAAAAACAACTTTATTATTATTGAAAGAAGAAACACAAAGAGGAGAGGGAGAAGAATATGAGCGTTGAATCGTAATAAACACCACCACGCACGGGGAGACCGAAACGAAAGAGAGAGAGAGAGAGAGAGAGAACAGAGGAGGAGGAAAATGACGGATCACCAGCAACCACCACCACCACCGTCGTCGTCGTCGAATGTACATCAAGATACGAACTTCTCCAGAGTGCACGTGTACGATAACAACGCGACTGATGTCATACAGAACGACTGGGGAAGAGACCCGTTCTTTTGGGCGACGCCAAAAGTGTTCATCAGAGAGATTTTAAACGCGAAAGTCGTTGAGAATACGAACGAAACCGTCTGGGAGATTGAAGACAGAAGAATACACGATGGGAAGAAAGCGAAAGGAGATGAGGAACAGAAAAAAATAAGGAGAATACGAAAGTGCGAACTGTGCGGGGTTATTGTCGAGTTTACGACGAGGAAAGATTCCAAGATATTTCTCACCTTGGATGATGGGACTGGACTGATCGAGTGCGTGATTTGGGAACCTTCGACTATGACGGCGTTACGCTCTTCTTCTTCCATAAGTGGCAATAATGTCTTCGACGAGGAAGAGGAAAATTACAATCTAAATCGGGTGGAACAAGACCGGTTCGGGAGGATAGTCGCCGACGATGGCGTGTTACTTCTCCACGGAAGACTTCGTCTCGGCGAAACCGTGTTTGTGCAAGGGAGAGTGTGTGTGTACAACGGGACGAAACAAGTGGTCGTAAACTCGATACAGATGATATGCGAGAGAGAAGGGTTGGCGAGAGAGAGAGATTTAGAGAGTTTGTTTTGGTTGGACGTGGTCGAGCAAAGGATGGATAAAGGGTATTAATAGCATTAAATGAGGGCATTTAGAAGTAGAGTCGTGCGCGATATTTAGCTTTTGTGCGTTTGTTTGTATTTACGTAGTACAAAAAAGTAGCACTCCATAGTATTTAATACGGTGGTCTCTCTCTCTCTCTCTCTATGGATGGATGGTTGTTCTTTGAATTTTTGTTTTGTCTCTTTTTTTTCTTGTTCTTTTTTGTCGTCTGTATTTTTTTTTGTGTCAGACTTTTTTTCTTCGATTCGAGCGAGAAAAAACACCCGACCCGAAAAAAGAAACCGAACGCCACATTTAGACAGAGAGAGAGAGAGAATAGAGAGAGATAAAAATGGTGACTCCGTTGGTGAAAACGAACAAGATCAAGAAGAAACCCAACGGGTTCACGCGTTATCAATCCGATACCGCGAAGAGAGTTTCGGTACGTCTCTTTTTTGAGTGCATTTCGACGTCGCGCGATGTGTCCCTCTGCCCGCTTATTCCCACGGGAGAGAGACATGGAGAGGTCTTTGTAGTCTTGGAGGATAAATGCGTTTGCGAAGTAGAAAAGAGGGATGCGAAGGCGTGAACGTGTGAAATAAATGCTTGTGCATTCATTTTAATCGTTCTTTCGAGATGTTGCATGCATGCATGCCCTTCTTTTACGTGTTCGAGCGCGCGATTTTTCCTCTCATTTCGGATGCCGCGAAGCCCTTGTCGGGGTGCGAAAGCGGATGGCATAATTTTATTCATACACATTCGTTTGGTAAACTAACCCTCTCTCCCTTCTTTTTTCCCTTCTTCCTTAATGACAACAGACGTCATGGAGACGACCGAAAGGTATCGATTCTCGCCTCAGACGTAAATTCAAAGGTTTGCCGTACATGCCGAACGTCGGTTACGGCACAGCCAAGAAAGCCAGACACGTCTTGCCGAATGGTTTCTTGAAGTTTGTCGTCAAGAACGTCAAGGACTTGGACCTCTTGTTGATGCACAACAGAAAATACTGCGCGGAAATTGCCCACAACGTCTCTGCATTGAAGAGAAAAGCTATCGTCGAGAGAGCGGCGCAATTGAACGTCTGCGTAGTGAACAAGGACGCGCGCTTGCGCTCCGAAGAAGACGAATAAATGTGTGTCATTTGCACTTTTGTTTGCATATTCTTCGAGTTAGATTTTTTGTAGTAGCATAGTAAAACAGCGAGAGAGAGAGAGAGAGAGAGAGAGAGAGAGAGAGAGAGAGAAGACGGGTGTATTGGAGACAGTAGACGGAGAGAGAGAGAGAGAGAGAGAGAGAGTTGTGTGTTGTAATGTACCACGATGCGACAACTTGACCTATCACACGCACCACATAGATACCAACCGTAGTTTTGAAAGTTTCGTCTTTTTTCTTTTTTGGTTTTTCTCATTCATTTTTATCAAAAATCTAATTTTTGCTCTTTTACACAGACAGACAGACACGAACGAACGAAGGAGGAGTCATGTAATAATATTTAATTTCGACGTGCGTATATGTCGTCGTGATAAATGGTCTCCAGTGACGCGAGAGGATCGCCTTCCTCTCTTCACGAAGATGTGGTAGAGAAATACCCGAGTTTCGACGCGCTGAGAGACTCTACCGCGATTGAATCGACGAACAGTTTAGACTTGAATAAAGTGTCGTCGAATACCCCGAACGAACACAAAAGTGGACACGGAGGAGGAGGAGGAGGAGGAGGAGGAGGAGAAAAGAAAAAGGGGAGAAAAAAACAGTCGATTTTGGAGGAGTGCGCGGAGGTCGTTTTGAACGAAGGGAGACGAACGCGGAAGAACGGGACCAACGAAGATCGCGTCGATGGTAGTGGTAGCTACGAGGAAGTTCCTGAACAGCAAATCGTGTACCTCGTGAAGAGACTCGCAGCGGTAGCTGCTGCCAGAACACGAGAGAACGATGACGACATTCGTCAGACGACTAACGGCCATCATCAAAAAGGCGCCTCAAATAGTGCAACGCAAAAACAAAAGAGAGATTTCGAAGACGACGACGATGAGTTCAATGGGATCGAAACGGACGAGGAAGCCGATATCGTCATGATGGTATTCGAAACGATCGCAGAGAGAGAATCGGCCCTGCTGAGGGAAACGTGCGCGGAAAGTTTGGGTTTACTCTCAAAAGCGTTTCTTGCCGTCGACTCGATGTACGAAGAAAAGTTGTTGGAAACTGCGTTTGTTTTGTTGGAAGACGACGATCCAGACGTCGTTAAAAAGACGGAGGAACAATTTGCGGTTATTTGCGAGAACATAACGAAACATTCCATAGATCAAGCATTAATACCGCACGTGATTAACGTGATGATTAAAGAGAACGACGAACAGTTGCGAATATCTTCGTTGAACGTCTTGAAGAATATTTTAGTCGGAACCGGAAATGGAATTTCGTTCGTTGAAACGTGTTACTGTGGTGGTGGAGTAAATAGTAGCGATAATAGCGGTGACAAGGATTTGAAAACGATGGATGAGATGATTGAATGCTTCTCGAACGCTTCGCAGGATGAAAATTATCGCGTGCGAGAGACATTCATACAAAATGCAGTGGAAGTAGCCATACGATTGAAAAAGATAATACCAACGGTGGATGAACCGAAATTGAGCGCGACGATAGAAACCCATTTGAAAGCTTTAATCGATGGAATCGTTTTGTTGTGTGAGGATGAGAACTGGGCGGTTCGCTTCAATTGCGTGAAATCGCTCCATGCATTGGCAAAGCTTTCCTTATACGATACCGAAAAGTCTGCCATCACCGATATTAATACCGATAAAGTGTTGGACTTGTTCGAAAAGCTTTCAAACGACGTTTCAAAGAAAGTTAAACTGATGACGTCATGCGAGCTTGGCAACATCATCGCCTCTTTGCTACCTGGAAATGTCAATGATGCAAAACTTTCCGGAATGATTCAGCGGTATTGCGAAACGGTTCGAGAAATGAGTATGAACCGTAGCAGTGCGAACGCGAAGGATATTGATATTGAACAGATTCGGATAAGCTGCGCGAGTTATTTTGGTGCCATGTGCAAAAAGTTAGCCCCGATGGGAAAGTGGGACGACATTGTTGAAGCATTTAGATTACTTTCGTCGCGGCCGTTGCCGTCCTCGCCCATCGACGAAGGCACTAATAATAGCGATCCAAATTGGCTGTTAAATTCAAACGCTCACAAAGCGAGGCTTGAAATCGCAAAGTCGCTGGAGACGATCGCAAACTCGCTTTCTGGTGAAGTCGTAGTCAGGGATATCCTTCCTGTTGTTGAAGCGACGTTTCTGAACGATTCCAACGACGAGGTGAAAATCGTAACCATCTCGCAGTTACATCACCTCCTTCAAAAGAAGTGTTCGGTGACGATGAAGAATGAAAGTACTGCCAACGAAAGTAAAAATACGTTTTCTTCTGCTGTTGGACGTTCTACGTCCATACGGAACCTCTTATCTTCACTTGCGGAAGATTCCAGCTCTTATGTCCCCCTTTCTCCTTCAAGGTCCAGGAAACCGGGAGCAGTGGCGACGGATTCTGTGGGAAGTTGGAGAGTTCGACTTGAATTGGCTTCATCTCTAGGGAACATCTCGAACAATATGCCGTTTCAACCACAACCGTCTTCTCTTCTTTCCATATCTTTGAAGCTTTTGAAAGACCCGGTGAACGACGTGAGGAAAGCGGCGAGCTCGATGGACTCTTTCTATTTCGTGTTCAAGAACAGTTTACCATTACTGTTTTCGGAACCGCCGACGTGGTCTTCGTCCAGTCGCGCCGAATACAAAGACGCTTCAAATGCAATCGAAAGCATCATTAAAATGGCCTCAAGTAAGGTTTGGACGGAGCGCAGAACGTTTGCTGAGTGTTCCGGACGCGCGCTTCTCGCTTTAGGCAAACAAGAAGAGAAAATTCAAAATCAAGATAAGAAACTCCTTCAAATGCAAAACACGTTACTCACAAAACTGTGTTTTCTCGTGACATCCGATGCGGTTTCGAGCGTTCGTTTGGCCGCTTTAGAAGCGTTGGCGGAGTTGATTTCTAGAGATAATTCGTTAGCGGACGATTCGATCGTTCTCTCTGCGCTCAAGAACGATGGAAACAAGGACAGTGTTGGATCGAACGCCATTGTCGTAGAAGCCCGAACGAGACTGTCAAACGTAATTAACGAAGTGAGCTTTTCGAAGATAAGCGTCTCTTGATGCAAATCAAATAGAACACAATGTATACTATTTTTTATAAACTAGAAGGGAGTAAGAGAGAGAAGAGAGAGAGAGAGAGAGAGAGAGAGAGAGAGAGAGATTAGCGCAGCTGCTGTATATACTCTGCACTTATCGTGGTATAACGGAGTACTACTCTAATATAAAACAAAACAAATTACTTTTTTACTGGTACACGCCGACCTCTGCCGCTCTCACCACGCGATCGTGTAGTCTATACCCAGCTTTCGTCACCACGGCAACGGACCCTGGCTCCTTCTTCGTTTCCCCGACTGGGACGTTAAACAACGCCATGTGTTCGTTCGCGTCGAATGGTTCGTCCACGGGATCAAATTTTACCAACCCATGCTTCTTAAATCCGCTACTCAGTTGTCTTTGCGTCAACTCTACGCCTTCTTTGAAACTCCTTAAGAGAGTTTCCAACTTACCCGCGTCGTTCTTCGCTTCGGCGATGATCTCTTCCGTTACCGTCGCGCAAGCTCGATCTATGTTATCCGCCACGTCTAATAAATCTTTTGCGAAGCCTTGCACCGCAAACTTCTTCGCGTCTTCATTCTGTCTTTGCGTTCGCGTTCGTAAATTTTCCATATCCGCTAATGTTCTCAGATGTCTTTCGTTCAATTCGACGATTAAAGCGTCTTTCTCTGCCATTTCGTTTTGATCGTCCTCTTCTTCTCCTTCTTGTTCTTGTTCGTTTCCTTCCTTCTCTTTGGTTTCTCCTCCTTCTGTGGCTGCTGCTTCGCCGTCGCCTTCTCTCGGCTGCTCCTGCTCTCCCCCGGTATTTTTGGAGAGCAACGTCGTGCTCGTGTTCATGTACCTGCTGCTCATACGCGGCGGCCACACTCCTTTGGATCCATTGGAAAAAGAAGCAAGCGCTGCACTCCTCGCAGACGTTGCGCTCGCACGACTCGCTTGCACACCGCTTCCCCTCATCATCGACGAGAGGCACCGTCTCGCGACGAGCGCCCCGGTTTCTCTCATCGATGATGTTGATGTTGATGATGATGATGATGATGACGACGGTGACGATGACGGCGCCGTCGATGACACCAACAACGATCCAATCCGTCTTCTTAATAATAAAAGTCGATGCATCGGCGTCTTTCTCTTTCTCTCTTCTGTCACACCACCAACAACACACCAATAACAACAACACTACCACGTAGAAAGCGTGCTTCTTCTTCTTCTTCTTCTTTTGTGTCTTGTTCTTTGTTGTTGAATAATGAAAGGAAAAAGAAGAAGAAGAATACCATAAAAAACGACAATTTTTGAAGGAGGAGGTTGTAACCCCAAAAAATAAAAAATAATGACTCCCGTTGTTAAAACCCAAAATTCTCATCAAATTATTGCAAAAGAAAGAAAGAAAGAAAGAAAGAAAGACATTATTCCTTAATTAAAAACGTTGGAGTACATTATTCGTGTCTCCTCCTCCTCCTCCTCCTCCTCCTCCGCTTCCTCTTCCGTGTAAAACGAACACCACGACGGAGAGACATGACCACTCTGGCGGAAAGCTTCTTGGCGGATTTGGACGATTTATCCGACGACGACAACGACGACGCGGAAGAAGACAACATCAACAAGGACGAAGTACACAAGGACGACGACGACGACGACACCAATGGATTCGCCGACGTCCATTCGAACGGGAATGAAAAGAAAGGAGAACAACAACAACAACATCCACATGAACGCGTGAAGAACGAGTTCTCGAACGCTCTAGAAAAGTGCACGACATTGTTAAACACGGAACGATACAAGAGAACGATAGGAGACGTCGAGCGAGAAGCGGCGAATGAAACCGCAACACGTCAAAAGAAAAAAATTAAGAAAGAAGAGGAAGAACAGAAAAATTTGTACAAGTTGATTTTAGATTGCAACGCGTTAACCGTGGACATCGACGATACCATCGTCTTCATTCACAATTACATCAAAGATAAATACAAAACAAAATTCCCGGAGTTGGAATCGTTGGTGCCACATCCGATCGATTACGCCAGAGTGGTGCAAAAAATAGCAAACGAGATGGATATTATGAGAGTCGATTTGGAATCGGTGTTACCATCGGCGACGATTATGGTCGTCACCGTGACCGGGTCGACCACAGACGGAAAAGAATTGAGCGATACAGACTTGGAATTGACGTTAGAAGCGTGCGAACGGTTGTTGAAGTTAGACGACGATAAGACAAAACTGTTCAAGTTTGTAGAAAAGAACATGGAAAAGACGGCGCCAAACTTATCTCAAGTTTTGGGAACAGATGTCGCGGCTCGAGTTATGGGATTAGCCGGAGGGTTAGAGCTCTTATCAAAAATGCCCTCGAATGTCGTACAAAACATAGGGAACGGAAAGAAGAAAAATATCGCCGGTTCATCGTTACAAGTGCTTCAGAAATCCGGCGATGTAAACGTTGGCTTCATTTTCCAATGCGATTTGATTCAGAAGAAAACCCCGCCGCCCTTGAGAGTAAAAGCGGTGCGATTAATTGCTGGCAAGTGCTCTTTAATGGCCAGAGTCGACGCGTTTGGCCAAGATCCAACTGGCGAAACTGGGAAGAAAATGTATGAAGAGATCAAACAGAAAATTGAAAAATGGCAGGAACCTCCGCCGGCGCACACAGAGAAACCATTGCCAGCTCCGGGCATGATTCAAAAGAAACGCAGAGGTGGTAAACGCATGCGCGCGATGAAAGAACGATACGGAATGTCTGATATGCGTAAACAAGCCAACCGAGTAGGTTTTAACGTCGCTGAAGACGAAATCGGCTACGAAGGCGAAGGTTTAGGCTTGCTCGGCAAAAGCGCCGGCGCTGGCGCGGCAAACGGTAAGCTCAGATTCCAAGAGAAGAAGGCGAAAATCGGTAAATACGCGCAAAAAGGATATAAAGGTGGCATGGGGAGCGGTTTAGCGACATCCGACGCTTTATCAGGCATGAGCTCTTCGTTAGCATTCACGCCCATTCAAGGCATTGAGTTGGTCAATCCAACGGCTGAAAAGGAACGCCGAGATAGTCAAAGCGGCACCGACTCTGTGTTTAACGATAAGAGAGGGTTCTTCTCCGCGAAGAATTAATATATATATACATATGAGTAGAACAATACCAATCAATACTAATAGGAATAGGAATAGCGTGGTGTTGTGTATGAATATCGTACGAATCGTAGCAGGAATCACAACGGTTGACTCTATTTTTGAACCCAGGGAAGGTCCCTCTTCATATGATACGTTTTATCCATTTTTTTTGTCAATAATGGATGCAAAAAATATATAATTAATTATTCAGATAGAAACTGCGCATATAAAGTCACGCGCATTCTCTGATTTGTAGTAAACATGTTCTCCGTCGCGTCTACGTCCTTCTCTTCTTCCTCTTCTGCTTTTGCTTCTGCTTCTTTCAGAGAGAAGACCCTTTTGAAGAAGAACACGAAGACGACCATCGGGACAAAAAATCATCCTCAGAATACGTACAATCGTAATCGTCTTTCTCAGAACAGACGAGCGACGACGTCTCGTGTCGTCGTTCGTGCAGAAGTAACTTCATCTTCATCTTCCAGCGATGACGAGAACAAACAACAGTGCACTGGATCGTGCGATTCGTGCGGATTAGCAAAAGATGAAATGCAATGCGATGGAACCGGGAGAATTCAAGGCGGATTTGCTGCCATTCCTTTGTTCTCGTGGTGGCCTATTAAAGCGTATAGGCCGTGCCCAGGTCTCATTCAAAGTGGCGGGACATACACGAGGAAGGGCCAAGACGTAGACTCGATTCTTTGGGGCGAAAAAGGTAGAGATTAATTTTTTGTCATGTATACGTACTATTATTCGCGCTGTTGCTCTATACTTTCATAACTGCTATTACTATCGCTACTAGTACTACTACTCCTACTATTTATTACACAAACGCATACTTTCTCATCGCGCGTCAGCGTCGGTTGTCGAAGAATTCACCGCCGTCGTCCCTAACATTCTCGCCTCGTCTCCGTATTCATTATCATCTTCATCTTCAACAACAATCAACTGCGTGAAGTTGTTACTAAATTGAGACCCAATGGCTAAATTTTGGGTCACCTCTTCCCCCAAGGCTTGCAGTTCGGCGCCTTCTAAAGATTCTTCCAAAACCAAACCGTGCGTTTCCGGGACTAACGTACATGTCAACACTGCTAACAAGGCAAAAAGCGCCAAGACAATCGAAGGAAGTTCGGGAGAAATCACGCGTAAAAACAACACTTGCGGCGCACTGATTGACCCTATGCGTCCAATCATCGAACACGACCCCAACGCCGCCGATCGAACGATGGTCGGGAACAACTCTGTGGTGTATAAATACACGACGTTGAAGGAACCGCTAATGCCGAATCGACCGACAAGAGCAAAGAATATCCTCTGCTTTCCTTTCGAGAAACCGCTAATGAAGGCACCAAGCCCACTCAGACCCATTAAGGACATCAAAGTCGTCCGCCTCCCGATAATATCTACTGCGATTTGCGCCGCGATGTGAGATGGAATCTCCACCAATCCGCTCAAGAAATTGTTCATATAAATCGATCCGGCTAAATTTCCGACGTTTAAAGATATCCCATAATAGATTAACCCGTTGCACGCGAACACGAACGCCATGCACATTAATCGCACCTTCAATTTCTTATGCGGGAAAATCGCGGATACGTTTACGTTTTCTGTCTTTTCCGGTTCTTTCAAATCTGGGAGTCGTTCAAACGTCAGGCGTCCATTCTTCTTCGCTAAAAACTCCAAAACTTCTTTCGCCTCGTCTGGTTTCCCATTGGCTAATAACCATCGAGGACTTTCTTTCAAGAAGGAAAAAGTGATTAACACGTATCCACATCCTATTAAAGCGCAAAAAAAGGAATACGTTCGCCAACTCTCTTGCATCAAGTATCCGAAAAACGACATCAAACAAATCCCGAGCGCCCACCAGTATTGGGTGCCGATACCCATGATGCCTTTCCATTTAATCCCTAGCGGTTCCGTGCACAACACGAAAGACGCGACGCCAATACCTCCGACGCCAAACCCACCTATAAATACAGCCACGAAGTATTGAGAGTACGACGTCGACATCGACGCTAATCCGGCGCCTAAGGATGAAGTCAGCACCGCGGCGTACACTCCGGTTCGTCTTCCTTTCACGTCGGAGAGTTGTCCGAGCACGCCAGCTCCGAAAAAGAACCCGAGAAAGAACATGGACGACGCGAGTTCTATTTTATATTCGTCTTTGCATATTAAATCAAACTCAGAAACGATCGATTGTTTTTTGTTCGTCCATCGCCACATTCCTTCCGAGGTGGATGTCTCGTTCGCATTCGTGGAAAAAAAATCATTCAGCGAACACAGCACGGATAAATCGTCCTCGTCCGCCTTCGTTTTCACGTCCAAACAGTGCGAATAGAAAGTCTTGTTGATGTTGTCGTCGTCGTCGTCGTCGTCGTCGTCGTCGTCGTCTATGCATTCCCATTCCGGCGTTCGTTGCGTAAACACGGACACCAGAGTCAAAAAGGCGGCCGGTAACCACGCGCTCGAGGAGAGTAAAAACTGTTTCACTTGTCCTTTGCCTATTTGCCCGACGTACGCGTCGAACGCCTCGTCCACGGTGACCTCGTGTTCCCTTCCTCTTCCTCTTCCTCTTCTTCTTTCGTCGTCGTCGTCGTCGTCGTCGTCGTCGTTTCGGTGGTGATGATGATGGTCTCGTCTTGCCTCCTCGACCGGTTGGGGGACGTCCGGAGACGACGACGTTTCGGATGCCATCAATCAAAATCAATCAAACACACCCCACCAAAAACGAAGAATGAATGAATGAATGAAGAAACTGTGATGAAATTTTTACTTTTTTTTTATGATTTCGAGGAGAAGGACAGATGATGACAGACTTTAGACGACAGAGGAGGAGGAGGAGGAGGACAAAGTCCAAAAAAAAAAAAAAAAAAAAGGAAGGTGGTTTTTTGGTGGTTGGTCATCATCATTGGTGAGAGTCGTAATAATAATAATAATAATAATAACAACAACAACAACGACATTCTCGTTGTCAAAAAGAAAGAGCTAAAGCCGTCGGTCAAAACATCATCGTCGTCGTCGTAAAATCGCAATCATGGGTCTTCGACGCGCGGTCGGGAGAGTAGCCTTGGAGGCGACCGCCGCTGGGAGAATTCTCGTCGGGAGTTCGACATCCTTTGTCACGTCGTCGTCGTCGTTGACGTCGTCGTTCCAAAATTCGTCGCAACACAATCGTCACCAAAACTTTCCTAACAACCACTTTTGTCTGACTCAAAAAGGGAGTCAACGACACAATTGCACGAAAGCGACGTTACCAGACCTTCCGTACGATTTCTCCGCGCTCGAACCAATCATTGACGCGCAGATCATGGAAATTCATCATCAGAAACATCACAACACGTACGTCACGAATCTGAACGTCACTTTGGAGAAAATAGCCGAAGCGGAACACAAGAACGATATTTCTTCGTTGATCGCGTTACAACCAAACTTGAAATTCAACGGAGGAGGACACGAAAATCACTCGTTGTTTTGGAAAGTCTTGCAACCAAAAAAGGACTACTCAGATCCAGAAGGCCAGCTGAAACAAATGATCGAGAGAGACTTTGGATCGTTCGAGAACATGAAGAAAAAATTCGCGGCGCAAACGGTGGCTGTGCAAGGCAGCGGATGGGGATGGCTCGGTCTGAATAAAGAAACGAAAACATTGCACGTGGTCACGACAGCGAATCAAGATCCGTGCATTACGACCGGTTTGGTGCCTATTTTCGGCGTGGACGTTTGGGAACACGCGTATTACTTGCAATATAAAAACTTGCGTCCGGATTACGTGAACAAAGTTTGGGAAATCGTCAATTGGAAACAAGTCGAAGAGAATTTGGTTAAAGCTTTGATGTAATACGCGATATACACGCACGCGTAATAAAAGTATCTGTTCTACAAAGCTATCGTTTGCTACGTCATAATTGACCGTTCTATGAAGTATATTGTTGTTGTTGTTGTTGTTGTTGTTCATTCCGTCTCCATGTCATCGTCGTCGTCGTCGTTTCCTTTGTCTCCGTCGTCTTCTCCTCCTCCTTCTCCTTCTTCGACGACAACATCGTCACCTTCCGTCCCATCGTCGGTTAAATCCATGATTACTTTCACGCAGTCTTGTCGATCATTGTGCATGGCTTCATCCATCGGCGTTCGATTGTTTTTATTCAGCGCGAATGCGATATTTTTCCCTCCTTTTTCCAATAAAAATTTGACCACTTCCGAGTGTCCATTGAGACACGCCCAGTGTAAAGGCGTCGACTCGTCCGTGGCGTTCGTTTTCGTGACGTCCGCGTTGAAATCTTCCACCAGCATTTTGACCGCGTCCAAGTGTCCGTTCGCGGAGGCGAAGAAGAGCGCCGTTCTTCCTTGTTCATCCTCCGAGTCTACGAATCGATGACGACGACGATTCTTCGACGACGTCTGTGGATTTTTGTGTTCTTCTTCTTCAAAAGCTCCCCCGGAGGCGGCGGCGGCGGAGGAGGAGGTTGTTGTTGTTGTCGTCGTCGTCGTCGTAAAAGTTTTTGTTGTTTCGTCGAGAATGGTTTTGATATCTTCCGTGTCGCCACATCGCGCGGACAAGAGCAACACCTCGATCAGTTCTTTCTTTTCTTCCTCGGTGAATGCGCGGTGTTGGTGTTGGTGTTGGTGTTGGTGCTCCTTCTCTGCTGCCGACATATTATATATGTGTCGTCACGATATATGACGCGCTTTTTTATTCCGATGATGATTCAGATGATGATGTTTCTTTCTTTCTTTCTTTCTTTCTTTCTTTCTTTCTTTCTTGTCTTCTTCTTTTTCTCCAAAAAAAAGTATACAATTTCTGCCTCAAAGCTGCTCCCCTCTGCTGCTGCTGCTGCTCAACTCGCCCTTCCAAATGTGCCAAATGCCAAACAACAACTCCTATACGACGACGACGACGACGACGACGACGACGACGACTAAAGAAAGACACCTCATCATCAAATCTTGAGTAGATAGAATCATCCATCCATACGACTCATACTATTTGGAGTAGGAGTAGTAGAGGTGTTGTTGTTGTTGTTGTTGTTGTTGTTTGCCCAAAAAAAAATGTCCAAATCCAAATCCAAAACGATTTTTCATCGAAGGAACGCCTTCTCCGCGCTCATCCTGGCGCAAGTCCTCTCTCGCCTCGTGCCTTTCCTCGCGAACATTTTTCTGTTTCGAAAAGTACGAGCGAACGAGGTCGGAACGCCACTGGTCGATCTCCCGCTCGCGTTTGCCTGCGTTGCAAACGTGAGAGATGGACTGAGAAGAAGCTTACTCAGAGAAGAAGAAGAAGAAGAAGAAGAAGATGCGGACGAACACGACAAAGAAGACCAAGAAAGGAACGCGTTTCGAATGGCCAAAACGTACATAAAGCGGTACATTGTCTTCTGCAGTCTCGTTGGTTTGGGACTTCTCGCTCCCGTCCTCCTCTTTCTCACATCCGATGATGATGATGTAACAACAACGCGGTCGAGGAGAGACTATCGAAGAGCCGTCGCAGCGTGTGTAGTCGCAGCGTTTATCGAGCTCACGAGCGAACCGCAGTACATTTGGTTACAAAAGAAACACATATTTGGACCGAGAGTGATTACAGAAACGTTAGGGACGATCATGAGGTCAGCCGTGTTGTTTTCTATGGTCGAGAAGAACGTGTTGTACGCCTTTGCGTTTGCGCAAGTCGCGCAGAGTTGCGCGACGAGTTTGGCATACGTGACGAGTTATTACGTATATTGTGACAACAACGACAATCATTATCACCGTAAGAAGGAAAAAAAATTGAGCGCGAATAAAACGAAGAGTGATAAAAACAACAAAAGGAAACGTCTGATCGATTCGTTCTTGTATCAGTCGTATCTGAAGTTGGCGTTGGCGGAAGGCGAAAAGTTCGTGTTGATACTATCCAAGTCCGAGGACTCTGTCATGGGTGTTTTCGGTCTCGTTTCAAACTTAGGGTCGTTATTCGTTCGACTAGTGTTGCAACCGTTTGAAGAGATTGCGTTCATGACGTTTGCGACGAGCAATACGAAAGAGAAGAAGAAGAAGAATCTGATTGATATTCTTTCGATAAGCGTCCTTGTTGGTTCCATCGCTTTCTTCATAGGGCCGTTCTTCGCGAAGGACGTCATGTACTTTCTTTACGGTAAAATATGGATGGAAGATGGGACAGAAACGTTAAAAGCATTTGCGAGATTGATATTACCGTTGAGTATTAATGGAATAGTCGAAGGATTTGCGCACGCTGTCATGACTGAGAAAGAGATTAAAAGGGAAGGAAATACGTGGTTAGTAGCGTGTTCGTTCGTCAACAGCGTTCTGGGATATTTGTTTCTCAGGTATTCACGAATCGGGGCAGCAGGGTTAGTGTATAGCAATTTTATATCCCTCGTGTTGAGAATATACTTGACGTCCAAATTCTTAAACGGTAATAGAGGGAAGGGTAATGGTCATAGTAGTGGTAGTAGGAGTAGGAGTAATCGTGGTAGTATTCTTAGTTGGCGAGAAGTGTTGCCTGCGAGAGGAACTATAATCGCAGTCGCACTTAGCGCTTTCTCACTAATGAAGATGGAGGAAAAAGAAAAGACCAAGAATGACGCGACGCCACATTTCAAACACACCGTTGTAAAAGGAGGTATTATAGCAGTAACTCTTCTGATGACAGTGTTTGTTTGCGAGCGAGATAGGTTTCGAAGAGTATTTGGAAAAAGGCGGAAACTGGACTGAGAAAAAATAAAGCAAATTTTTATATACTCGTATAGAAATAAAATTCAAAAAAATCGCGTTTAAATCTTCAGGAAACAGAAATAATACATTATATTTGAATATTTCAAATGTATATAATATATACACAGTCCTTTGAATATAT
>Ga0310343_10000857_pt1 | contig 15035 bp, 12 predicted proteins | sample HC15DNA2025_MG_FD_203519 | JGI IMG/M metagenome (GOLD analysis project Ga0310343, IMG submission 203519) | Marine microbial communities from station ALOHA, North Pacific Subtropical Gyre - HC15-DNA-20-25_MG | ecosystem: Environmental > Aquatic > Marine > Oceanic | place: Pacific Ocean: North... | reverse complement strand
ACAACGTCTTCGAAATCGCAGCCGTCAACGTCGTCTTCCCATGGTCAATGTGACCCATCGTCCCAATATTCACATGCGGCTTCGTACGCTCAAACTTCGCCTTACTCATGACAATGCTTCCTTTATTCTCTCTTTGTTCGTTTCGTTGATTGGTTACTCTTGGGTGTTGGCTTACTCGCCGCGGACCCGCTTCACAATTTCGGATGAAATTGCTTCTGGAACTTGCTGATAGCTATCGAACTGCATGGTGTAGGTCGCTCGACCCTGGGTGCGTGAACGCAGGTCGGTCGAGTATCCAAACATCTCTGACAGCGGAACTTGGGCCTTCACTGTTTGGACGTTGCCGTTCGCTTCCATACCTTCGATGCGGCCACGACGACTCGACAAGTCACCCATCACGTCACCCATGTAGTCCTCGGGGGTCACAACCTCAACGGCCATGATCGGTTCGAGCAGAACTGGCTTCGCTGCTTCTGCTGCTTTCTTAATACCCATCTGACCGGCAACCTTGAATGCCATTTCCGATGAGTCAACGTCGTGGTACTGACCGTCGACGAGGGTGACTTTGACATCGACCATGCCGTATCCAGCGAGAACACCTGACTCAAGTCCGGCTTGGATGCCCTGGTTGGTCGGCTGGATGTACTCACGGGGAATACGTCCACCGGTGATGGCGTCGACAAACTCGTAGCCATTGCCCGGGTTCGGCTCAACGGTGATCTTCACGACTGCGAACTGACCCGAACCACCCGACTGCTTAATGTGGCGGTATTCGACCGAGTCAACCTGCTTGGTGACCGTCTCACGGTATGCAACCTGTGGCTTACCAACGGTCGCTTCAACACTGAACTCGCGCATCATGCGGTCGACGAGCACTTCAAGGTGCAGCTCGCCCATACCTGAGATGACGGTCTGACCGGTCTCTTCATCGGTGCGAACACGGAACGTTGGGTCCTCATCAGAGAGCGACTTCAACGCCTTACCGAGTTTGTCTTGGTCGCCCTTGGTCTTCGGCTCAATAGCGACGTGGATCACCGGCTCAGGGAACTCCATCCGTTCCAAGATGACCGGGTTATCACGGTCACAAAGCGTGTCACCGGTGGTGACTTCTTTGAACCCGAGGCCGGCAACTATGTCTCCCGCCATTGCGACGTCGAGATCCTCTCGCTGATTTGCGTGCATGAGAAGAATGCGACCGAGACGCTCACGCTTCTCCTTGGTCGAGTTGTACAACTCTTCACCCTTGGCGATTTCGCCCGAGTACACACGGAAGTAGGTGAGTTTGCCGAATGGGTCCGCAACGATCTTGAACGCAAGAGCAGCAAATGCATCGTCGTCTGGGCCCCGCAAGATCTCTTCATCGCCACGAAGGTTGGTTCCTTGAGCTGGCTCAATGTCGATAGGTGATGGGAGGTAATCGATGACGGCATCGAGCATGGGCTGAACACCCTTGTTCTTGAAGGCCGATCCACACAGAATCGGAACGAAATCGCCTGCGAGGGTTCCCGCACGAATCGCTCGCTTGATCTCTGCAATCGAGACCTCTTCACCACCGAGATACTTCTCCATTACCTCTTCATCTGAAGTTGCGATGGTCTCCATCATGCGCTCGCGGTAATCGTTAGCGCTGTCGACCATGTGATCTGGAATGTCAACTTCATCCCACTTGGCGCCAAGTTCTTCGTCCTGCCAGATAAGAGCCTTCATCTTGACGAGGTCAACGAGACCTGCAAACGGCTCATTCGACTCGGGGCCACCCGCTCCGACAGGAAGCTGAATAACAAGTGGGTTGGCCTGCAAGCGGCTCTCCACCATTTCCACCGTGCGGTAGAAGTTGGCACCGATGCGGTCCATTTTGTTGACGTAGCAGAATCGGGGCACGTTGTATTTGTTCGCTTGACGCCACACAGTCTCGGTCTGTGGCTCAACGCCGGCAACTGAGTCGAACACGGTGACGGCCCCGTCGAGCACGCGAAGTGAACGCTCAACCTCAATGGTGAAGTCCACGTGCCCCGGTGTGTCAATGATGTTGATGCGATGGTCATCCCAGACGCACGTCGTCGCAGCTGAGGTGATGGTGATCCCCCGCTCCTGCTCCTGCGCCATGTGGTCCATGGTTGCTGCACCGTCGTGCACTTCACCGATCTTGTAACTCTTTCCGGTGTAGTACAGGATTCGTTCTGTCGTCGTGGTCTTTCCGGCGTCGATGTGCGCCATGATCCCGATGTTTCGGGTGCGCTCAAGTGGGAACTCACGCTTGGCCATTACAGGTCACTTCCGTTCGGTCGTCAGGTCTGGGGGATGTCAAAGGGCAAAAAGTTGGCGATCGGGATGATCACCAGCGGTAGTGGGCGAAGGCCTTGTTCGATTCGGCCATCTTCTGCATATCGTCTCGCTTCTTCATCGAAGCTCCGAGGCCATTTGCTGCGTCCATGAGTTCAGCAGCGAGACAATCGGCCATAGTCCGCTCGCGGCGGGCACGGGAGTACTCGACGATCCAACGGATCGCGAGGGTCGATGCACGGCGAGGGCGAACCTCAACGGGCACCTGATAGGTGGCACCACCAACACGGCGGCTACGCACCTCGAGCGGTGGCTTCACGTTGTCAATTGCTCGGCGAACGGTGTCGAGTGCATCGTCACCGGTGCGGCTTGCGATGAGATCCATTGCGTCGTACACGATGCGCTCGGCGGTGCTGCGCTTGCCGTGCAACATGACTTTGTTGATGAGCTGTGTGACGACGGGCGAACGGTACACCGGGTCGGCGACAAGCTCGCGACGTGGGGCTGGACCTTTACGTGGCATGACTTACTTCTCTGCTTTCGCGCCGTAGCGGCTACGGGCTTGCTTGCGATTCTTCACTCCGGCCGCATCGAGGGCGCCACGGATGACCTTGTAGCGAACACCGGGCAGGTCACGAACGCGACCACCGCGGACGAGAACAATCGAGTGCTCCTGAAGGTTGTGGCCCTCGCCAGGAATGTAGGCCGTCACTTCAATGCCACTCGAAAGGCGAACGCGGGCAACCTTTCGAAGCGCCGAGTTCGGCTTCTTCGGAGTCGTGGTGTACACGCGGGTGCAAACGCCTCGGCGCTGAGGGGAACCCTTCAATGCCGGGGTCTTGCTCTTGGTGAACTTCGACTGGCGTCCCTGGCGGACGAGCTGTTGAATTGTTGGCACGTTGACCTTCTCGTTGTTGCGTATATCGGATCTGTGCTGAGCCAAATCGCTCGTTACACAGACCCCGGAATGTTATGAGTGGATACGAAAACCGGCAACCTGTCAGTCACCGTCAGCTGCTGCGGCATCACCAACTGCTGCTGTTTCGAAGATACGGGCGAGAGCTGCGGCCGGGTCATCGTCCTCAACCTCGCTTGAGTAATACGTCATCGGCTCGTAGTCAGGAGCCTGCACGGAGAACTCGCGGTAGCGCATCATGCCGGTACCGGCTGGGATGAGCTTGCCGATGATGATGTTCTCCTTGAGGCCGATGAGACCGTCGGACTTGCCATCGATCGCAGCCTCGGTGAGCACTCGGGTCGTCTCCTGGAATGACGCAGCAGACAACCATGACTCAGTGGCAAGCGACGCCTTGGTGATGCCCATGATTTCTGGACGACCCTCTGAGGGGCGTTCACCAGACTCCACCATGGCCCGGTTTGTGTCTCGGAACCGCTTCGCATCAACTCGTTCGCCGGGGAGGAAATCGGTTGATCCTGGTTCTGAAACGGCAATGCGGCGAGTCATCTGACGAACGATGAGTTCGATGTGCTTATCATGGATCGACACACCCTGGTCTCGGTAGACACGCTGCACCTCTTCAACCAGGTACATCTGCGTTTCGCGAGGACCCTTGATTTCCATGAGTTCCTTCGGATCAAACGGTCCGTCGGTAATCGGATCACCTGCACGAATTTCTGCTCCGTCGACCACCTCAGGCAGAGGGCGTGCGCCGAGTGGAAGCACAATCGGGTGTTCATCTCCAGCATCGTCGACAACAACGACTGGAATGCCCTTTCCTTCGTCTTCACCAATTCGCACGACACCTGAGGCCGGTGACAAACGTGCTGAACCCTTCGGGGTACGTGACTCGAAGAGCTCAACAACACGAGGCAGACCGCCAGCGATGTCCTTACCGGCAACACCGCCGGTGTGGAAGGTACGCATGGTCAACTGAGTACCCGGCTCACCAATCGACTGTGCAGCGATAACGCCAACCGCTTCACCGAGTTCAATCGCCTTACCGGTCGAGAGCGAACGGCCGTAGCACATTGCGCACACGCCGAGTTCGGCATCGCAGGTGAGAACTGAGCGCACCCGAACACGGTCAACTGCGGCGTCGTCACGAAGGGCAGCCATCTCGAGGTCGCCGATGATCGTGTTGCGCTCGAGGGTCTTACGTCCATCGGGCAGCGCTGCTGACAATTCGACATCGCTAAGGAGCGCACGGCCAAACAGCTTGGTCTCGAGGTACGAGCGAGTGTTCGCCGTGTCAGGGGCAACGTTTTCAATCCACACACCGAGCGTGGTGCCACAATCTTCTTCACGAACGATGAGTTCCTGAGCAACGTCGACGAGACGGCGAGTCAAGTAGCCCGAGTCAGCGGTACGAAGAGCGGTGTCGACAAGACCCTTGCGGGCGCCAGGTGTTGCAATGAAGTACTCGAGAGTCTCAAGCCCTTCGCGGAAGTTCGACTTGATTGGACGAGGGATCATGTCACCACGAGGGTTCGCAACGAGACCACGCATAGCGGCGATCTGACGCATCTGGGTCATGTTTCCACGAGCACCAGAGCCGACCATCATGTCAATCGGGTTGAAGCGCTGTGACTTGAACTCTGTCTCCATGTCACGGGTCACGGCATTGGTTGCGTCAGTCCAAATGCGAACCTCTTGCTGGCGACGCTCACCGTCGGTGATGATGCCTCGTTTGAACTGCTGCTCAACCTTTTCAGCCTGCGACTCGTGATCTTCAAGAATCGCTTTCTTCGTGTCTGGGGTGCGAACGTCATCGATTGAGACCGTCAAACCCGACTGGGACGCGAAGCGGTAGGAGATGTTTTTGATGCCATCGAGCGATGCGGCGACTTCTGCGTTGGAGTAGTTGTCCGACAACTGCTCAACGATAATGCCGAGCTCACGCTTGCGGAGCACCGTATCGATGTGGCCGAAGCGTTCGGTGAAGTCGGCTGGGAGTGCCTCTTCGAAGAGCACTCGACCCAATGTCGAACGATACTTTTCGGCGCCAGCAGGGCGCATCTCGATCTCGGCGTGCAAGCCAAGTTCGCCAGCGTCGTAGGCCTTAATGGCTTCCCAGTTATGGCGGAACACACGACCCTCGCCCTTCGAACCCTCAACAAATTCGGTGAGGTAGAACGCACCGATCACCATATCTTGGGTTGGGGTCACGATTGGACGACCTGACTGCGGTGACAAGATGTTGTTCGCGCTCAGCATGAGCACCCGAGCTTCAGCTTGCGCTTCAGCGGAGAGCGGCACGTGGATAGCCATCTGGTCACCGTCGAAGTCAGCGTTGAACGCTGTGCACACGAGCGGGTGAATCTGAAGGGCCTTGCCTTCGACGAGAACTGGCTCGAACGCCTGGATACCGAGACGGTGCAAGGTAGGCGCACGGTTCAACAGAACAGGGTGCTCCTTAATGACGTCTTCGAGCACGTCCCATACCTGCGGGCGACGACGCTCAACCATGCGTTTTGCAGTCTTAATGTTTTGTGCAACGTCAAGTTCGACGAGGCGCTTCATGATGAATGGCTTGAAGAGTTCGAGTGCCATCAACTTGGGAAGACCGCACTGGTGCAGTTTCAGTGTTGGGCCGGCAACGATGACCGAACGACCGGAGTAGTCAACCCGCTTACCAAGAAGGTTCTGACGGAAGCGTCCCTGCTTACCCTTCAACATGTCGGACAGTGACTTGAGTGGACGGTTCCCTGGGCCGGTGACTGGACGTCCCCGGCGACCATTGTCAAACAAGGCGTCGACAGCTTCTTGGAGCATGCGCTTTTCGTTATTGACGATGATCTCAGGGGCTCCAAGATCAAGCAGGCGCTTCAAGCGATTGTTGCGGTTGATCACGCGGCGATAGAGATCGTTGAGGTCGCTCGTGGCGAATCGGCCACCGTCGAGCTGCACCATCGGGCGGAGCTCTGGTGGGATCACCGGCACGACATCGAGGATCATTGCACGGGGATCGTTCAAGCGTTGGCTCGACGGATCATCAGCTTCAACACGACGGTTGAACGATGCGACGATCTTCAGACGCTTAATTGCCTTCTGCTTACGCTGGGCGCTGAGCGGCTTCTGGCCATCTTGTGGGTCGATTGCCTCACGGAGCTTGCGCTCTTCTTCATCGAAGTCGATGCGCTCAATCAGAGACTTGATGGCGTCGGCGCCAGTGCCACCTTCGAAGTACTCGCCGTAACGATCGGTGAGTTCGCGCCACAGCAATTCGTCTTCGAGAATGAGCCTCGAGTGCATGCCCTTGAACTCTTCCCACGCACGCTGAACCAGATCGATCTCAGCCATGTAACGCTCGCGCAGGGCTTCAATTTCTTTGTCGGCATCGCGACGAAGTTTCTTCGCATCAACACCTTCGGCTTCGGCAATTTCTGCTTCCGCTTCGAGTTCTTTATAACGACGGTCGATCTCGAGTTCGAGTTCTTTCTCGAGCTCGTCCTTTTCGGCGAGGTACTCGGCCTCGAGGCTTGAAAGATCCTCGTGACGACGATCTTCATCAACCCAGGTGACGAGGTTGGCCGCAAAGTAGATGACCTTCTCAAGCTGCTTTGCTTTGAGTTCTTCGCGGGCTTCGAGACCGGCGAGCAGGTACGCAAGCCATGAACGGGTGCCACGGAGGTACCAGATGTGAACTACAGGCGCTGAGAGTTCGATGTGGCCCATGCGGTCACGACGAACCTTTGAGCGGGTCACTTCAACGCCGCAACGCTCACAAATAATGCCCTTGAAGCGGACCCGCTTGTACTTACCGCAGTAGCACTCCCAGTCGCGGGTTGGCCCGAAAATCTTCTCGCAGAAGAGACCTTCCTTCTCTGGGCGCAGCGTGCGGTAGTTGATGGTCTCTGGCTTCTTTACTTCACCGTGTGACCACATGCGGATCTGGTCGGCGGTTGCCAGCCCGATCTTCAATTGGTCGAACATGTTGACGTCAAGCATGTTGGTTCCTTCGTTCCTCTTCGTTCGTTCTCGTTCGTGTCAGGTTGATCAGCGGCTTGCGCGTTGACGGCTGTCGTCGTCGTCTGCGCCACGCTCAGGTCGGGAAATATCGATACCGAGATCTTCCATCGTGCGATGGATGTCGTCGTCAAGATCACGCATCTCGATCTCGCGGCCGTCGTCGCCGAGCACCTCAACGTTGATGCAGAGTGCCTGCATCTCTTTCATAAGGACCTTGAAGCTCTCTGGCACGCCAGGTTCTGGGATGTTGTCACCCTTCACGATGGCCTCGTACACCTTAATGCGGCCGAGAACGTCGTCACTCTTGATCGTGAGGAGTTCCTGCAAGCAGTAGGCGGAACCGTAGGCCTCGAGGGCCCACACTTCCATCTCACCAAAGCGCTGTCCGCCGAACTGGGCTTTACCACCGAGCGGCTGCTGAGTGATCATCGAGTATGGGCCGGTTGAGCGGGCGTGAATCTTATCGTCGACCAAGTGGGCAAGTTTCAAGATGTACATGTAGCCAACCGTCACCGGGTTGTCATAGGCCTCCCCGGTACGACCGTTGAAGAGGGTTGCCTTACCGTTGGTGCCGATCAGCCGGTCGCCGTCGACGCTTTCTGGGGTGAGGTTGCCAAGCACCTGCTGAATAGTTGGGTGCTTACCAGCCTTTTCGACCTCGTCCCAGTTGGCACCGTCGAAGACTGGTGTCGACACGAATACCGATGGATTGGTGCTCGGACGAGTTTTCCGCTCGACGCCACGCACGGGCGCATTGCCAACGGTCTCGCCGGATGCATCAGACCATCCCCAACGAGCGCCATAACCAAGGTGCGCTTCAAGCACCTGACCAACGTTCATTCGGCTTGGAACACCAAGCGGGTTGAGAATGATGTCGACGGGTGAACCGTCCGCAAGGTACGGCATGTCTTCAACAGGTAGCACCTTGGAAATAACACCCTTGTTGCCGTGGCGTCCAGCAAGTTTGTCGCCCACTGAAATCTTGCGGGTCTGAGCGACGTACACCCGAACGAGTTGGTTCACTCCAGGAGCGAGTTCGTCGCCGTCATCGCGGTTTGACACCTTGACGTCGATGACCTTCCCAGACTCACCGTGCGGAACCTTGAGGCTGGTGTCTCGAACTTCGCGAGCTTTCTCACCGAAGATTGCACGCAAGAGCCGCTCTTCTGGGGTGAGTTCGGTTTCACCTTTTGGTGTGACCTTTCCGACGAGGACATCACCGGGGCCGACCTCGGCACCGATGCGGATAATTCCACGGTCATCGAGGTCGGCGAGGATGTCGTCGGAGAGATTCGGGATGTCACGCGAGATCTCTTCTGGACCAAGTTTGGTGTCGCGGGCATCGATCTCGTGGACGTGAATGTGAATCGACGTCAACACATCGTCTTTCACAAGCCGCTCCGACAAGATGATGGCGTCCTCGAAGTTGTAGCCCTCCCACGGCATGAATGCGACGAGGAGGTTCTTTCCGAGAGCGAGTTCACCACGGTCGGTTGACGGACCGTCTGCGAGCACTGTTCCCTTCTTGACCTTTTCGCCTTCGGTAACCCGCACGCGATGGTTGATGCAGGTGTCTTGGTTCGAGCGACGGAACTTCGACAGGAGGTATGTGGTCTTGCCCGACTTCGTGTAGTTCACGGTGATCGTCTCACCGCTTACTTCTGTCACAACACCGTCTTCGGTTGCTTCGATGAGGTCGGCAGCGTCACGTGCGGCCCGACTCTCAATACCGGTTCCGATATATGGCGCTTCAGCGCGGAGCAACGGAACTGCCTGGCGCTGCATGTTCGCTCCCATAAGTGCACGGTTTGCGTCGTCGTGCTCAAGGAATGGAATCAGCGCTGTTGCAACCGAGACGATCTGCTTCGGTGACACGTCCATGAAGTCGACCTCTGCGGAGGCAACGTAGCCAATGTCGGTGGTTGCACCGAAGAAGCTTTCTTGTTCAAGCATCTTTCGGAGGTCGTCAAGACTCGCCGCCTGAGGTGAACGGCGAACAAGCACACGAGGGTTCTTGAACGTGCCGTCAGGGTTGAGCGGTGCGTTGGCCTGAGCGACAACGTAGTCCTCTTCTTCGTCGGCGGCCATGTAGACGATCTCACCGGTCACGCGACCATCAACAACGCGGCGGTACGGGCTCTCAATAAACCCAAATTCGTTGACTCGAGCGAAGCTCGACAGACCACCGATAAGACCAATGTTTGGACCCTCAGGGGTCTCAATTGGGCACATACGGCCGTAGTGCGAGAAGTGGACGTCACGCACTTCGAAGCCAGCGCGCTCACGGCTGAGACCACCAGGGCCGAGGGCCGAGAGGCGACGGCGGTGCGTGAGACCCGACAGCGGGTTCACCTGGTCCATGAACTGTGACAGCTGGGATGTGCCGAAGAATTCCTTTATTGCGGCCTGGACCGGACGGATGTTGACCAGGGTGTTCGGGGTGATCGCTTCGACATCTTGGGTTGTCATGCGCTCACGGACAACACGCTCCATGCGGCTGAGGCCGATGCGAACCTGATTCTGGATGAGTTCACCCACCGAGCGGATGCGACGGTTCGCGAAGTGATCCTGATCGTCGAGACGGTAACCAGGCTCCTGCTTGACGAGGTTCAACATATAGGTCACTGCTGCGAGCACTTCGCAACGGCTCAGGACGTACTGACCCTCTTCTGGGAGGTCAAGTAGCGGCTCACCGTCAAGGTTGGTTCCGCTGAGATCGAAGATCTGCCCGAGGCGTTCGACTTCCGCTCCTAGTTTGCGGTTTAGCTTGTAGCGACCGACACGGCTGAGGTCGTAACGACGGCTTTCGAAGAACGCGTTACGGAAATAAGCCTTTGCTGACTCGACGGTTGGTGGCTCGCCCGGGCGGGCACGCTTGTAAATCTCGACGAGTGACTCCTCACGGGTTGGGGCGTTGTCACGCTCTTTATCCCATTGGTCTTCGAGGAAATCGAAATGGCGAACAAACTGCTCAAGGAAGCCAGGAGCATTTTCTTCGTCGTAACCGAGGGCACGAAGCAGCGTGAAGATTCCGATGCGGCGCTTGCGAGCAACTCGGGTTCCGCAGGTGACGTGCTTTCCGGGGCGGTGCTCGACGTCGAACTCCATCCACTCACCACGATACGGGTGAATGGTGCCCTTCACGAGCTGGTGCTTCGTCAGGTTGCGGAGACGATAGCGCTCACCTGGCTCAAAGATGACGCCTGGGCTACGAACGAGCTGTGACACGACGACACGCTCAGTGCCATTGATGATGAACGTTCCTTTTTCGGTCATCATCGGGAACTCACCCATGAACTGCATTTGCTCTTTGATCTCGCCCGTGTGCGCGTTGAGGAAGCGAGCTCGAACAAAGATCTGCGACTGGTACGTCATGTTGTGCTGACGGCAGTGCTCTACCGAATACTTCGGCTCTGGGCGCAGATCAGGGTCAAACGGATCGAAGTCGAGTTCGAGCTGAAGGTTTTCTGAGAAGTCCTTGATCGGTGAAATATCGCGGAAGGTGTTTGCTAAGCCTTCTTCGAGAAACCACTTAAAGCTTTCACGCTGAATTGCAAGCAAGTCGGGAAGCTCTAATGGTTCCTCAAGGTTGCCAAAGGAATAACGCTCACGGGTGGTCGAACTGGCCACGGTTCACCTCAAATTCTTAGCGAGTCGGTCAAGTGAGCGCGCCAAAAAAACACACACGGGGGGAGTGTTCAAACGACGACGCACAGCAACCTTCAACCCTACCGCCGTCGGGCGAGGATCGTCAACGTGCTATTACCGCGTCTCCGTGACACCAAACGGCGGCGCCGAGGTGCTGTGGCCGACAACGTAGAAAATTCAGACCACCTCTGTCAAGCACCTCAATACGGCAACGGGCCCCGGGGAGCGAACTTCCCGGGGCCCGTTTGACCGAATCACAGACTCACTTGAGTTCGACGGTTGCTCCAGCTTCTTCGAGCTTGCCCTTCGCATCTTCGGCTGCATCCTTGGCTGCGCCTTCGAGGATGGGGCTTGGTGCGCCATCGACGAGATCCTTGGCTTCCTTCAGGCCGAGGCTCGTGAGCTCCCGAACAACCTTGATGACCTGGATCTTCTGGCCACCAGCGTCGGCGAGAACGACGTCGAAGTTGTCCTTCTCTTCGGCGCCGGCGTCACCACCGCCACCACCAGCTGCAGGAGCAGCGGCAACAGCAACAGGAGCTGCAGCGGTTACTTCGAAGCGCTCTTCGAAGGCATCAAGAAGCTCTTTGAGTTCGATAACTGACATGTTTGAAATTGCGTCGAGAATTTCTTCTTTGGTCGACATGGTGTTTTCCTCTTTCGATGTTTGAAAATTATTGATTGGTCGGGGTGGCTGCTCAGGCAGCCTGCTTGTCAATAAGTGCGGCAAGGCCGTAGGCAAAGTTGCGTGGCATTGCCTGCAACAGTCCGGCGGTCTTGACGAGCGGTGCCTGAAGCGCGCCGGCAAAATGGGCGAGCAACTCTTCGCGAGATGGGAGATCCGCGAGTGCTGCTACATCGGATGCGGAGAGAATGGTTTCTCCCAGCACTCCGCCTTTCACGACAAGGCTAGAGTTTGCCTTGGCTGCGTCGCGAAGTGCCTTTGCGGCTGCGGCGACATCACCGGCGACAAATGTGAGGGCGGTCGGTCCAATAAGAATCTCGTTGAGGCCCTCGACTCCGGCCTCGGTTGCGGCAAAACGAGCGAGCGTGTTTTTGTACACGGTGTGCTCAGCGCCTGAACCACGCAGCGAATTACGAAGGTCAGTGATGTCCTTCACGGTCATTCCGCGGTACTCAGAAACAAATACGGCATCTGCTGATTGCAGGCGCTTGCTGATCTCAGCAACGGTGTCGACCTTGTGTTGACGTGGTGCTCTAGTGGCAGTGTCGGTCATGGTGCTTTCCTCCTTTCAAATATGTCGGTGGCTCGCATCTCGGCGATACCAAACGACACACACCGTCATCGGTGTACTTCGGAGGCAGCACCTCGGTTGGCGGCAAATCCATTACCCCGTGTGGAAATCCACGTGGGACCAACTGTCTTCGGCGAGCGGTTGTTGTGTGCGACGAAACGCTATCTGCGCTTCGACATTTTTAAACCTCAGTCGTTATCCGGACGGAGGCGTCCGATGTCGATGCGGACACCAGGGCTCTGGGTCGTCGACACCGTAATCTTGCGGATGTAACGGCCTTTCGCGCTTGCGGGCTTCGCGCGCTGAATCTCATCGATCACCGCACGGAAGTTTGCTTCGATCTGCTCGGGCGTGAACGAGGCCTTACCGAGTTGCACGTGCACGTTTCCGAAGCGGTCGGTGCGGTACTCAACCTTCCCGCCCTTGAATTCACTCACTGCTCGACCAACATCGGTGGTGACGGTGCCCGTCTTCGGGTTTGGCATGAGACCGCGTGGGCCAAGGGTACGACCGATACGACCGACGAGCGGCATCATGTCGGGTGTAGCGATCGTGAGATCAAAGTCTATCTTTCCGGCCTCGATCTGATCAGCAAGGTCATCAGCACCGACGATGTCTGCACCGGCGGCACGAGCCTCATCGGCGGCAGGACCAGCAGCAAAGACAGCAACACGAACATCACGACCGGTACCAGATGGGAGTGCGACGGTTCCGCGAACCATCTGGTCAGCTTTACGAGGATCAACGCCGAGGCGGATCGCTACCTCGACGGTCTCATCAAACTTTGCTTTCGCGATGCTCTTCAAGATGTTGATGGCTTCGGTCGGAGCGTAAAACGTCTCCCGGTCGAACGCCTTCAGAGAATCTGCGTATTTCTTTCCTGACATTGTTGTCTCCCTCAGTGGTTGTCATCCCCCGGGCGAGGTTGTCCCGGGCCGGATGGTGTGTGTATCGAACGTGGTTAGTGAAGTAACTCGAGCCTCAGCTCGTCGAAATTCCCATTGAGCGGGCGGTGCCACGGACCTGCTGCTTCGCAGCCTCAAGATCGTTGGCGTTGAGGTCGGGCATCTTGATTTTTGCGATCTCTTCGACATCGGCATCGGAAATGGTGGCCGCAGTCTCCGTTCCCGGGTTGCTAGCTGCTTTTGCAATGCCTGCCTTCTGACGGATGAGAACCGGTGTTGGCGGCGTCTTCAAAATGAAATCAAATGTGCGATCTTCGTAGATCGTGATTTCGGTAGGAACGACGGTGCCTGCCTGTGACTCGGTGGCCGCGTTGTAGGCCTTCACGAAATCCATGATGGCGATGCCGTGTGGACCAAGCGCAGTACCGACAGGAGGGGCTGGCGATGCCTTACCTGCTTCAATTTGGATCTTGACGATCGCTGCGACGTTCTTCTTAGCCATTGTTTTCTCTCTTCGTTACCTATCGTGCTGCAGCTGTGAGCCGATGCTCAGAGCTTCGAAACCTGACTGAAGTCCATTTCGACGAGGGTCTCGCGTCCAAAAATGTTGACGAGCACCTTGAGTTTGAGGTGGTCTGCATTGATCTCGGCGATCTCTCCCGCAAAATCTGCGAATGGGCCTTCCTTGACGCGAACCGCTTCCCCAACCTCGTAATCGAGTTTTGGCTTCGGACGAGCCGCTGCTTCTGCGCCGTCGGTCTTTGGAGCAAGGAACGTACGAACCTCACGTCGACGGAGTGGCGCCGGCCGCTGCCCTCGATCGCTTTGTCCAACGAAACCGGTGACACCAGGAGTGTTACGAATGCAGTACCACGACTCGTCGTCCATCTCACAGCGGACGAGAAGGTATCCAGGGAACACCTTGCGCTGAACGGTCTGCTTTTTGCCGTTTTTGAACTCGACGACGTCTTCCATTGGAATGACGACTTCGTAGATCTTGTGCTCCATATCCATTGACTGGATACGGGCATGGAGGTTTGCGGTGACCTTCTTTTCGTAGCCCGACTGGGTATGCACGACATACCAACTTCCCGGACGAGTCCAAGGGTCGTCTTCGATCGGAGCGTCCTCAGATGGAACTGCTAGTTCTTCTGCGTCGATGTCTTCTGCATTCTCTTCGCCGGTGTCAGCACCTTCGTTATCACCAGCGGTGACCTCGGCGTCATCAACGAGCACGCCATCGCTCAGTGCTGCGTCATCGGTCATGTTGCTCTCCTCGGCGTTCATGCGTAGAACCACCGCATCAATGAGCCGAGGCCAAAGTCAAGCCCCGAGACGTAGGCGGTATACACCACTACGGTCACCAACACGATGAGTGAGTATCGAACCACTTCTGGACGCTCAGGCCAGGCGACCTTACGCATCTCGTCCCGCACCTCACGAAGGTATTGACGAGGTCCAACGCGATTTCGGTTCACCTGACGTGGGGCGCGAGTGGGGGCACCCTTTTCGTCGAGGGCCCCTTGGCGCTTCAGCAAGCGCTTCTGTTCGCGGTTCAGATCGTCTAAAGACATGTGATTCGTCGTTTCGTATTCGTTCGCAGCAGTGCTGCAGCAGGGCAGGAGGGACTCGAACCCCCGACCGTCGGTTTTGGAGACCGATGCTCTACCAACTGAGCTACTGCCCTTAAAGGGATGGTCAGCGTACCAGCCGTCTCCCGATCAGGTGCAGAGCCAGATCAGCGGGTCTCTTTGTGAAGCTCGTGCCCACGGCAAAAACTGCAGTATTTCTTCATCTCGAGTCGTTCGCGATCGTTGATCTTCGACTTCATCGTGATGTAGTTACGCCGTTTGCAATCGGTGCACTCAAGGGTGATTTTCACCCGCTTATCTGACTTTGCCATGACTCATTGCCTCACTTGATGATTTTGGTGACACGGCCCGCACCAACGGTCCGACCACCCTCACGAATCGCGAAACGCAAACCCTCATCCATCGCGATCGGCTTACCCAA
>Ga0310343_10000856_pt1 | contig 15041 bp, 13 predicted proteins | sample HC15DNA2025_MG_FD_203519 | JGI IMG/M metagenome (GOLD analysis project Ga0310343, IMG submission 203519) | Marine microbial communities from station ALOHA, North Pacific Subtropical Gyre - HC15-DNA-20-25_MG | ecosystem: Environmental > Aquatic > Marine > Oceanic | place: Pacific Ocean: North... | reverse complement strand
TTCAATCGAATCACATCTCTTTCCCTTTTATATATGAAAAAAAAGGATGAAAAAATAATTAACTATATTGCAAAACAAATATTTTATTGGTTCATTAATGAGCAAACTAAAATGAATCCCAATTTAAAATTTGCTCAATTCATTAGAGGAAAACAGAAACAAAATGAAAAAGGTTTAATAGACTTTAAAGATATTTATTATTTCCTTAGTGCAATAAAATTAATCGAAGAAGATCTTTATAAGATTAAATCTTTTGATTTTTTGAATTTCAAATATTGGTTAATAGAATACTATTCCTGGCTTACAAATTCAGATATTGGAAGAAAAGAAGCATGCTCATTAAATAATCATACAACTTGTTATCTATTGCAAAAAGCTTCTATAGAATCCTTTATGGGTATGGAAAAAAAATTATTCGAAACTTTTATTTGCACATTTGTTTTTATAAATAATAATATTAGTGAAAATGGCGAGCAAATGGAAGAATTAAAAAGGACAACCTCTAAACATTATTGCTGTTTTAATATTCAACAAATTTTAAATTTAAACTCTATATTTATAAATTCATTGAACATGAATCTTTTCAATTTCTATGGCAATAAGGAAAACAAACTTTTAAAAAGTATAATTTGGTTATACAAGAGAAAAGACAAATGGGATTATCAACAAATTAATCATTTCGAGAAAGAGAGATTAGATGTTTTATTCCATATAGCAAGAAAACAATCAAAAAAAGTAAGCGAATTAATTCATGAGAAAGAACTAAAAAGTATTGATGAAATATCCTGTAATTTTGATTACAAGTATGGTATTCCTTTACATTGGAAAATTTAAAAACTTAATTAATTAAAAGTCTTATGACTATATTAATTCATATTGGTCCACCAAAAACAGGAACTAGTGCTATACAAAAGGCATTAAAAATTGCCGAAAAAAATAATTATTTTAAACTAAATGGTATAAAATATTTTAATAATAGAATATCAAATAATGATATTTTATTCTTCATTGCTCAAATAGAATCTGAACCAGCTAGAGAATATAAACAAAACTATAGCCTTAATTTAAATGAATACAAGGAAAATTCATTTAATTATTTGAATAAACTTATAAATCAAAAACAAAAACAAATTTCTCTATATATAAGTTCTTCAGAATACCTTTTTAGAATTAATAAAGATGAAATCATAAAACTTCAAAATAATTTACTTGAGCTAGATAATGACATTCGAGTAATTACTTTTATAAGAGATCCATTGAAACAATATGTTTCTCAATTTTCAGAAAATATAAAAAATAGCACCAAATTAACATTACCCTTAGAAACAAATCACTATAAGCAACTTTTATTATGGAAAGAAATTTTCAAAGAAAATTTTTACGTTTTTAATTTTGAAAAATATTCAATATCGGGAAGTATCTTATTTAAATTTGAAGACTTAATAAATGATCTTTTAAAAGAAAATAATAAAAATAAAATCCAACTCAAAAAAGGAATATTAGAAAATCAATCTTTTTCAGCAGAATTAGCATATGCTATTTATAAATTTAGAAAAATTAATAATCTAGTTGATAATAAGTATTATAATTTTCTAAATTTCGCTGCAAAAAAAGTTAGTCATATTTATAGCTCTAACAAATTAATTTTGACCTCCGAAGCAAAAAATGAATTTATTAAAAATAATAAAAACCTTTATAAATTGCTCGAAAAAAAATATAAATTTGAATTCAAATATGATATCAATAAATCACTTAATTCTAAAAAAATAGATATTTATAACTTTGACAGCTTTGATTCTATAATTGATAATTATGATAGAAAAATCTCAGAGATTATTTATGATTTTCTTAATGAAGAAATAAAAATATTTAAATTGCCAATTCAATTATTTTTTTTTCTAAAAAATTTCCTAAAAAGAACTTACTCTAAATTATTTAAATTGATTTCAAATTATAAAAACAATTAATCTAAAAGTTATCAATAAAGAAAAGTTTCAGATTAAATTTTCCTATTGACAGAAAAATAAGTTACATTTGTTGCATAGTAGCTGGCTAGTTTGGAGGCCTTAACTCGATAATGATAGTTAGCAAATGTACTTAATTAACTTTCATATTGTTTATATAAACAATGAACGTAAAGCATTATGGAATGATACTGACCTCTCAAAATTAACTATTTATAAACTCGGTTTAAAAGAATTATTTTATAAATTTAATAGCCATTAGGATTATTTAATTGCCACTTCCATCCATCTCTACAAATATCATGTATACTTTTCTTTGGAATCCAATTAAGAATTGATTTAGCCAAAGAATTATCTGCCACAATAAAACCATTATCTCCTAATCTTCTCTCCCCAAAACTAAATGGAACTTTTACATTATTAATCTTCTCGAAGTTTTGTATTAACTCTAAAACGCTTGTTCCCTTTCCTGTTCCAAGATTTAAAGTTAAAATTTGCGGTTTTTCTTGTAATAGATAATTTAATACTGCAATATGTCCTTCTGCGAGATCAACTACATGAATGTAGTCCCTTATTGCTGTGCCATCATGAGTTTTCCAGTCAGAACCAAATATTTTAATTTCTTTTATCTTGCCCAAAGCAACTTGTGTTATTCGAGGGAATATATTATCTGGCTTACCTAATGGATTTTCTCCAATAAGAGCAGATTCATGAGCGCCAACAGGGTTAAAATATCTAAGACAAGCAATTTTCCACTGAGATGTATTACTTTTGTAAAGATCATTCAAAATTCTCTCTATGGTTAACTTCGTATTTCCGTATGGATTAATAGGCTCACAAATATCATTCTCTGAGATTAGTCTATGAGATTGAGCTCTGTATACAGTTGCGCTACTACTAAAAATGATATTTTTACAATTGTATTTATCCATTACTTTTAAGAGATTTATTGTTCCATTAACATTATTTTCCCAATATCTAAATGAATTTAATATCGAATCATAAACAGATTTTAAACCTGCAAAATGGATAACAAATTCAATATTCTTCCCAAGTTTAAAACTCAAATGAAATACTTTTTCTATATCGCTTGGATCTTGTAAATCACCTTTAATCAGATAAATCTTTCCTTTGTGGTCTTTCCCTTTTTTATCTAAAATTGTTTTTATTTTTGATATTGATTTCTCACTAGAATTGATAAATGAATCTAATATAAATACCACAAAACCTTTTTCCAAAAGTGAAAGACAGGTATGTGAACCTATAAATCCAGCTCCGCCAGTAACAAATATTGATTTCATTGTCTTTTATTGTTTATTCATTATAGAATATTTTAAAAAATATTATTTATTACACAAATAAACTTTAAGTAATGAGTAGAAAATTATTTATAAAACTGTATGAATAAAAAAATATTAATTACTGGTTCAGCAGGTTTTATAGGATTTCATCTTTGTAAAAAATTAATTAGCAATGGTTTTCAAGTAATAGGGATAGATAATATAAATGATTACTATGATATTGGCTTAAAGAAAAAAAGACTAGATATACTAACACAAAGCTCCAATAAAAATTGGCAATTTTTTAAAACTGACTTAATAAAAAAGGATGAGCTTTTGCAAATATTTCAAGATCATAAACCTACTACTGTAATTAATTTAGCAGCTCAAGCAGGCGTAAGATATTCAATTGAAAATCCAAATGCCTATATAAATTCAAATATAATAGGGTTTCAAAATATATTAGATTGCTGCAAATCAATAAGTGTAAATAACTTACTTTACGCCAGTAGTAGTTCTGTTTATGGAGGAAATATTAATACTCCATTTTCCGAACTTGATTCAGTAGATCATCCTTTAAGTATTTATGCGGCGACTAAAAGAGCTAATGAACTTTTTGCACATACTTATAGTCATCTTTATAATATTAAATCAACTGGAATGAGATTTTTCACTGTTTACGGACCCTGGGGAAGACCAGATATGGCTCCAATGATATTTGCAAAATCAATATATTCAAAAAAGCCAATTCAAGTATTTAATCATGGGAAAATGTCTCGAAGTTTTACCTATATTGATGATGTTATTACATCAATTGAAAAATTAATCGAAAAACCAGCATTAGTTGATAAAAAGTTTGATAGAAATAATCCAAATCCTGCTAGTAGCTCCTGCCCTCATAGGATTTTCAATATAGGAAGCAATAAATCTGTAGATCTTGAAGAGTTCATTTCTAAGTTAGAAAGAGAAATTGGAATAAATGCAATATATGAATATAGAGATATGCAAGCAGGAGACGTTAAAGAAACTAAGGCTGACTGTTCAATCCTAGATAATTGGATTGGTGAATATCCCAAAACTTCATTAGATGAGGGAATTAAAAATTTTGTAACTTGGTATAAAGATTTTTATAACTACTAATTAAATAGCAATTATCGTAATATTCAATAGCTAATTTTACGAGCACAAATCCAATTTAACTTTCACATACTCCTAATTGATAGTTTAAAAATGATTAATTTTATTTTAAAAATACAAAAAACTTTATGCTACGAATTAGAAATAGTAAGAATAATAAAAACTAAATTAAGAAAATATAATTTATTATTTTTTTCTTAATCTTTAATGAAAATTCTAAAAAATTTCTAATTTTATGCCTTTTAGCAGAATTGAAAGCCAACAAAAACCCTCGAATACATATTTACTGCTTGCTTATAGTTTGATTTTTTTATCCACATTTATTCTTATTGGATATCATTACCCTCATTCTAATCATTCCCAAGAAGTCCCTCCAATATTGGCTTTAATAGATAATAAACTTTTTACAAAAGATTTTGCAATACAATCATATCTTGGTGAGGGGCCTAGGAAATATTATCAACTTCTTATCCTAGCTTTAAGTAAAATCGGCATAAATATTGAAATTTCATATTTCATACTATTTTCTTTTTCTTTATTATCTGTCATCTTTGCCATTTTTAAAATTGCAGAATTAAATAGCTCAAAAATTTGGGTGAATTATTGGGCCTCAGGTTTAATTCTCTTGGGGTGGTTTATTTTTGGAGCTAAAGGATGGGGAGAATATTTATTCAGAGGAATTCCAATTCCTTCAACCTTTGCTATGGCAATTGTGATCTGGGGAATTTACTTCACATTGCGTGGTAAGGCATTAATTGGATATATATTTTTTGGGATAGGGGGAATTGTTCAATTTCTTGTAGGGTTTATGGCGGGATTATCTTTTTTCCCAGCAACATTATTAATAATTTCGAGGGAACAAAAAACATTACCAAAAAGAATTTTTTTACTAAATAAACTGGCACCATATTTAGGGTGGTTCTTTTTATTATTAATTATCTACTTACCAATGCAGATTCAAGAACAATTAATGCCTCCTTATGAATCTACCTTCCCTATAACTTTTATTTATGGAAATGTGAGAGTTCCTCATCACTGGTTGCCCTCATCCGCCTCTTTTAGTACTTGGTTAAATAATTATGCATTCTATGCAGGAGCAGCTTGGCTAGCATTTAAATTTAAAAACATTTTCAATTGTAGATTAGTAAGCTCTCTAATAATGACTATGGCAATTGGAGTATTAGCTATTTTTATTAATTTCCTCTTTGTAGAGATCTATCCTCTTGAAATAATTGGGAAGCTCCAATTTCAACGTATATTACCTTTCTCTCATTTATCAGCTTATATCTTATTAATTGGTGTTATTAATCAAATGATAATTGAAAAACCATTTCCTTTAGGAAAAATAATCTTTTTCGTTGTAGTGCCTTTCATTTCATTATATGGATTTGCATTAATCACAGGAATCTTCTTTCAATCAATTATTGAAAGATCTTCTATCCCCCAAAAGAAAAGTTCAAGGAAAGATGATTTTATTTATTGGGTCTTAACAATCTTATTTTTAATATTTAATAGTTATTTTAATAATCAAAGTTGGCAACAAATTCTTTTTAATGAATTTAAAATTACTGCATTTATATTTATTGCGATTTGTATTTTAGTTTCTATTCCTGAATTAAGTATTTGGAAAATAAGTTCTAATTATCAAGTGCTTAAAATTATCGTACCTTTATCACTTATCCTTTTTATTAATTTAATATCATTATCTAATAACAATAATAAATTGGCAGGTAATATTTCAAGAAAATTTATTCAAACAACCAGACCGGACATTGATCGCGATGAATATAAATTAGCTAAATCATTTCAGAATAAATCAAAAAAGGATGACCTTATTTTGATACCTCCAACAACGAAGTTTAGTTTCTTTGCTTTCGACTCTAATCGCTCAGTTGTATTTTCATTTAAGAATGTGCCCTACAATAATAGTTCCATACAAGAATGGGGGAGAAGGCTCCGCGATATAACCGGAGCAGATCTATATAAAGGAATTAATAAGGATCTTAACCAATTGTTTTGCGAAAGAAGTAAAGAAGAACTTCTCGAAATAGGGAAAAAATATGATGCTAATTATGTATTATTTGATTCAAAGTGCCAAGGAGATTATAAAACTGAAAATAACAAGCCAATTACAAAATCTGGGCAATACTATATCGAAAAAGTTAATTATTTAGCTGAATAGCTTCCCAAGCAGGCCTTGAGCAAAGTTAAAAATAATATGGTGTTACCATAAATCCCATCTATTTTTGTAGGAATATTTTTAGAAGGATATGAGCGAGTTGTTGGAAACTCGATACATTTAAAACCTAAACGAGGAGCTGATGCTGACAAGTAAGCAAGTAATTCATAGTTTTTAAATATTGAACGAAATACTGATAATTTTTTATCTCCAAGCAGTTTTTTACTATATCCTCTAAATCCCTGTGTAGTATCAGTCCAGTGAAAGCCAGAAAAAAATGATAATAATGGTGCATGTAAAAGTCTTATTGCTAGGTTTCTTAGGATTGGTGTGTTGTAAGCTTTGCCACCTTTTAAGTACCTTGATGCTTGAATAAAATCATAGCCATTTTGCATCAGTTTAATAAAAGAGGGGATACTATTTGGATCGTCCTTGTTGTTACCATCAATGGTAACAACCCCTTGATAATTGTTTGCCAAACAAAAAGAATATCCAATTCTTAGCTGTGCTCCAAGCTTGCCTGAACCAATTTTAGTTAATAGACCAGATACAGCATGATTGGAGAGGAAGTCTTCACATAGAGATCCATCAACACTTCCACCGTCAATGATTATGATATCAGCGATATTATCAATATTATTTTCTTTGAGTCTGCAAACAAATTTTCTGATCCGATCCCCTTCATTAATGACTGGGATGATAACGCAAAAATCATGCTTCTTCCCATGCCAGAAATCAATTCGAAACTCTGGGATATCCCATTCAGGAAGAAAATTCTCTTTTATATTTTCTATATCAAATGCCTTATTTAATTCCATATTAGCTTCAGCCAGAAGTCAAAAGAATAACGCCAATCATTATTAGCCCAATTCCTAAGAACATTTGTGTACTCATAGGCTCACCTAGCACTAATACAGAAATAACAGCCACTAAAGCAATAGCTCCTGCGGTAAGAATTGGATGTGCAATATTAAGAGGGAAAAACTTTAGGGCTGCAGCATAGAGAATAAAAGCCAACCCATACAAGGAGATACCCAAAAGCAAAGGCCAATTTCCCATTAAATTCGATGGAGAGGAAACCGTTGGTAGTTTAAATTGCGGATTTAAGGCCTTTTTCATTAATACGCTAGCAGATGCATTTGAAAAGATTCCAATAAGAAGAATAATCCATTTCATAAACTTAAAGCTCCTGTTCTCTGGAACAATAATTACTCAATACATACTTAATAGATGTATTGATACTAGTAATGGAGTCTACGTTTTTTTTAGTAAGCATTTCAATAGTAACGGGGAAATCAGGCAAAAACTCTTTAAGAGCAGAAGCAGATTCTTTATGGCTGGTTGTTCCCGTTCCAAGAGGGACCAGTAGAGGTTCACTTAAATGAATATGACCAATATAATTGCGAAACTTATTGCAAATTAAGGATGGATTTTCTTTATTAATAAATATAGCTCCGGTATCTAATTGCATTCTTATCGCTCTATGTCCAACAGCTTCAACAACTTTCATGGTCTCAAAGGTTGAGGTCATGAAGTTTGATCCATAGATCCTTGGATTTGGTTCAAGGCAAATTATGACTTCATGACTCTGAGCTACCTTTGCTAGGCGCTTAAAAAATGATATGGCCTGCTCAAATGCTTGTTGATCTGAAAGGCCTGCGCGATCTCGATTTCGAGGTGAACCAAATACAAGTCTACGAGCATTCAGGCCATCGCCAATCCTGCATATTTCTTGGAGGTGATCCAACATCCTTTGTTGTATTTCTGGTCCTGAAAAAATATTAAGGCCTTTAGTCCCATACAATAGCGACTGCATTCCAATAATCTCTATCCCTCTTTCAGACCACCAAGTCCTTACACTTGAAATACGCTCCGAGGTTACCGAAGAAATGTCAGCAAAGTATTTGCCAGGAGCAATATCAATAGCATCAATTCCATGGTCATGAAGGATTTTGCATACTTTATGATCTTCCTTCGTTTCCCAAGCGATATTAGAGATAGAAACTCTCATGCTTTTTGAATATTGTGGAAGACTTTAGATTCTTTCTGAGCATAATCACGTACCGCCTGCAAAGTCTCTCTTTTGCTATAAGTATATCTGCCAGTGCCACCAAATTGAGTTGCATATAAAGTCTGAAAGTCGTAAGTTTGTGGCTGATCTTGAGCATAATTCTCAAATGAATAGCCAAATCCATCTCTACTTATCTCTCTAACGCTGATAGGTTCTGCAGTAAGGTGGACCAGATTCAATCCTAGTTGCATCAATCGTTCTAGATCGTACCAGAGATTTACCATTGGGTAAAACTGAAAAACACTTCGACTATCTACCTTTAGAAGATCATTTTCATTATGTATATCGTAAATAATATTTTTTTTTAACCCTGGTCCGACCAATCCTGGCAATCTAACAATTATATTTGATGGAAATTGATGCTCAATAAACTTTTCAAGTTCCCGTCTATGAGTCCCATAAGGATGAAGACCAGTTGTTTCAATAATTGACTTTTCATCTACACCTATAGGATCAAGAAATACATCAACTGTACTAATAAGAATAAACCTATTGCAACGAACTTTAGAAAGCTCGTTGATAAGGTTCTTAATAGCTAGAAGATCACTTGCAGGATCTTTATTAGCCAACCATTTTTTTGCAGAAACACCAGCGCAAACTAATAGTTCAAATTCTTGGTTTTCAATTTCTTGAATATTTGTTGATCGATATAATGAATCGAAATAATGCTGTTTTTTTAATGTAGTGCCTACAAATCCTGAGTGCCCGATCAATCCATGACGCCCCTGAGAGTTATTTTTTAACATCTTAGCTGTGGCAGCTGATTAATCGAGTCAACTATATCATAAATATTATCTATTTTTGCTCCAAGAACTGAATATAAACCTGGAATTTGGTTTGACTCTCTTAAAAGAATAGGCCTGCCATCATCAGTTTCATTCTTTTTGAGAATGGTTTTTATCTCAAAAATTGATTCATGATAATTAGATTTTGCGATTATTGGAAGATACCTTGATGCGTCTCTAATCATACGATCAACTCTTGTATCTGCATTAGATTTATCAAGCACTTCATAAGGTGAAAGACCATATTCATCTATCCAAAATTTGTGAGGTGTATAGCGAACATGAGACAGACTATGTAATCTCTTAGATGGAAAAGGCATTGAAGAGAAAAATGGTCCGTCCATTACTGTAACCCCAATATTCTTAAGTTCAGAAGGCACTTCTATTAATGCAATTTCAGCAATCTCATGCTTAAGGTTAAGGCGACTAGTAACTAAACCTGAATCTATTTGTGAGAGGCCACTATAGGTACAGTTAAAAACAATTGGATAAACTTTCTTTTTAACAGCACCTTTATAATCAATCATTGAAACTTGAACATTTTTTTCATTGTATTTAGAGGTATCTGTAATTAGATGATTAAAATGGCATTCAATTCTTGAAACTGAAAGTTCTCGACGAGCCCAATTTCTAAGTTTTAATGCATCAAATGCATATTCTTGAACTTTGTATACAGACTCGATCAATGAAGAATTAAAAAGCCCGCTGACCTCCTCTTCAGCTTTTTCAAGAGGTGCTTCTATCTGTTCGCAGAATTTCTTGAATTGCATTGAAGTAATTTTTGAATTACGCCTAGCTATGGCATAGTATTTTCTAAAATTAGAATCGACACAATTAGTCCAATCGCAGCAAAAGCGATGAAAATTTTCTCGACTTCTATAGGCTGTGGTAAAACTACGGGGATAATGATATCCATTATGAACTCTGGCCTGGTTTGCAAATGAAGCACGTTTTATCAAGTCAGCTTCTTTCTCGTAAATATCAACATTTTTTATTCCTTTTATTCTTTTAAGATAAAGAGCAATAATAGTGCCGTAAAAACCTCCACCTATTACACAAGCGCTTTCAAAAGCCATATTAATATGGAGTGATTATTGATCGATTAGAAATTTTTTACTACTTTTTGATTCTAAGAAATCAAATTCCACATTAAGCCTCTCTTTCCTGGTAATTTTCGCTGAAGTGAACTCATTCGCAATAAAATATGAAGGTCCAGAGCCGATCTTACGAGAAATTTCAAGGACATATTCGGAAAGAACAAGAAGAACTAAAGAGATAAAGAAATACATGAATGATTGTTGTATTGAAAGACTAACCCAACCAGGAGAGATATCTTGTTTCAATGCCCAAATCAAAACTACATAAATTGAATAAAAAAAACTAGAAAATGCCCCTATTGAAGACAGCATTGTTGCTAATCGAAGCGGGCTATTGCTCGAAGATGTAACAAGTTGAATTCCTCTTAAAAAACTTTCTCGCAACTTAATAATATTTGCGTTTTTACTATGTAATGGAACTTTAATTGATGTGCGTTTAAAGCCTGGAGTAGAAGGAAGATTTCTAAATCTAATATGTGGGTCTGGATATTGAAGAAGGTAATTAACTACACGTCTATTTACTAAAAGTAAACTTGTAGAATATGTAGAGAGATCAATACCTGCGGAAAGTTTTGTGACATAGCTAAGACCACGATAAAGAAAAGTCTTTATTAAATTTCTTCGGCCAGTTGGGTAAGATCGTGACGTGAAAACAATATCGTTGCCATAACAAGCTTGTCTTAATAATGACCCAAGTTGTTTTAGATCTCCGTGATTCGGATCCATTATTATTGCAATATCACCTAAGCTGTTTTCAATACCAACCCACCTAGCTATCAAGTCATTTACCGTACTAGCGAGAGAATATATCTGTAAATTTGCAATTCCATTTTCTGATGTAAGTTTACGAAGAGTATCACAAGTTGTATCCGTGGAACCATTATCTACAATAATTATTTCATAATCCCTTACAAGGCTGGAAGCTTTGTCAACTGTATTTTGTATTATTTCTGGCAAACGACACGAATCATTTCTAGTAACTAAGATGATGCTTATAAATATAGGTAGTTGCTCAGATTTCATAATGAAGTCAACTTAAATAGTATCACTAGCAAAAATCTTGATGGGGCCAAGCGAATTTTAAACTCTGATCCCCTTCATGCCATTTAGTTGCCAGAAACATTGCAAAAACTGACAATTACAGGTTTAATGACGGTATCTTAACATAGCTTAGTGCAGCAATAAATGCAATTTTATCTAAGCAAAAATAAGAGTTTCAAGAGGGGTTTTCAAAATTACATAAATACTTAATAAAAATTTTAAAGTACTAATTTAACTAATTATTAAATTAGATATTATTCTTTCTCTGCGCAAAAAAACCTCCCTTAGATTCCTAAAGAAAAAATATTATTCTATGAGTTACACATTAATGAGGTTGTTATTGGCCAGTCACTCTTCATATTTAAAGAGCAAATGGTTCTCTCTTGAAAATATCAGCTAAGATCATCCCAGTCGAAGTTGCATAATTATTTAGACATAAAGTTCAAATCAAATCTATTTGATTAGTTATATTAAAATTTGAGGTCCCATTAAAAACAGTATTTGAAATTACATTTTCTATCGTGATTTCCTTCGTATCTCCAACATGTTTTCTCAACGCAGCGTCTGTAAAAACTTTATCCCCGATAATTTATATGTTTTTTTTAACCAAAAATAAAAATAGTTTTTTAGAGTCTTTTTAAAATAATTATCTTTTAGTTTTTAGTTTAAGTTTAATTTGAGAGAAACAGTGCCAAAATAATCCTGAAGCCATTAAAAATTCCATTGTCTCAGAATTCTTTAGTGTTGGATATCTAATACCTAAGGTAATCCAGGATAAATCGGTTAATGCATAATGTGCTGCAACAAAAAGGAAAAAAAGAGCAAATTTCTTAGCAGGTAGTGCTTCTATTTTTGGAAAAAATTTCCATCCTATCCATCCAAAAAATAACCCAGAAAAAATAAAAGAAAAATGTAGATAATTATTAAATCCATTTAAATTATGTAAATTTGTTTCTCCTTGCATATTTATTTCTCTTATCGCATTAGAACCAAAATTCGTTATTCTCTCTGCCCAACTTATTTCTTCGCCAGCAACGTAAAAACAAAATACTGCGAGAATTAACCAAAATATATTATTTAACTTGAATTTATTTTTAGTTTTTTCGAAAAATATAATTAAAAAACTAATTATACTTGAAGCAAAATAACAAATAAACTGAAGCCATTCTATTAAACTATCCTCGGATATAAAAAGTTTCCTATAAATTCCAAAAGGCAAAATATAAATAAAACCAAAAACAAAAATCAAGTAATATATTGGGAATAAAATTACTTCTGATTTAATTACTCCGAAGGGTGTGTTTAATTCTTTCATATTCTAATAATAAGTCTTAAATATCTAAAAATTAATAAAGTAATTTTAAAAATTATATTTTTTAACTTAAAATTATTGAACAAAGAAATGGAACTTAAGGTGTTGGTGGCCATACTACATGCCATGTAGGTACTCAATTAAGCTATAAGTAGTGTTAGCAAATGTTTTAGCTAAGTTAATCGCATGGCAAATCTACCATTTTTTTAAGATAAAAAGAATGTCTCTTTATCTAAATAGCAATTAATAAACTATTTAATTTTCATATAATTTAATTAAATATAAATTTTTGTAGCTATCAATCTTTTCATATTTTAGATTTTTTGTTTCATTGATTTTACTTAATTTATTTTTAAATAGAAATAAATGTACCACTCCATCATTATTAGAATAATTATTCAAATCATAGTTAATATAATCTTTTAAATAAAAAGATAGCATTCTCCTATTCTTGCTCTCAATTTCATCTTCAATTGCATAAACTTTTTTGTCATCAGTAATATTAGTATTTATAAATTTTTTAAATTCATTGTTTGGATTACCAATAGCACCCGCACCAAAAAGAAAACTAAAAAGTAATATCTGTAAAAATGATATTTTAACTATATTTATAAATCTTTTTTCAATTTTCCAATCCATAAAAATATTTAAAGAAAAATAAATAAAAAATATGCCAAAGATTAAAATAATTGATTTGCTTATTACATTTAAATCTATTATTTGAATGTCAATAAATAATGAAGAAAGAGATATCAAAAATAATAAAAATCCCAATAGCAAACAAATAAAAGTGTAAATATTTAATACTATTTTATTGAACGTATTATTAAGACTTAGTGACTCACAAATCCCTAGTGCAATCAATGTTGAAATCCATGGAATTATAAATAAAAGATAATGTGTATATGTAGAAGCAGTAAGCATCAATAATGCAAGTGCTATAGAAGGACATATTAAAAATAATAGTTTTGCTTCTTTATTTTTTAATTTTAAAATTGAATTAACTCCGTTAAAAATAAATACTATTGCCGGTAAATTAAATAAAAATATATTTCTTGGATAAAATAAAAAACCCTCAAGAGGACTCTCTTCCTCTATAACCTTTTGGGTTAATAAAGAAAAAGGAAGTAAAAATCCTTCATCACCATATTTTATAAAAGCTAAAATAAGATTTATTAAGGAGGGGATAAAACCCACACATAATCCTAAAAAAAAGCAAGTAAAATAATTCCTATCTGAGAATTTTAGTTTATGGATTATATATGGAGAAAAACATATTAATGGCAATAACTCCATATAACTTCTGACAAAAAAACCAAGAGAAAATAAACAAGCTGAAAAAAATATTAATTTATAATTTACTTTGTTATTTGAAAATGAATTAATTTTAGATAAATAAAATACCGATAATATGTTTAAGAAAATAAATAGAATATCTGGACCACAGTAATGACTAAAATTAAACCATAAGAAAGATGTGGAAAGAATTAAGATTGATAATCTAGCAACTTTTTTATTAATTAATTCTTTGTTCAAACAATAAAATATATACAAAGTACCCAATGACAAAATATAACTAGGTAATCGAGCAGCAAATTCATTTCTTCCAAAGATCATTAAACTCAATGCCGTTAACCAATAAGAGCCTACAAATTTATGATGCGGTTCAGGAAATGGTGTAAACCAGTCTTTTGATTTAATAATTAAATTTGCCCTATTTGCATATATCAGTTCATCATGGGCTATAAGGCTATGATTGCTAACAAAAAATAAACATAAGAATGTTGAAATAATAGTTAGTAAGAAAAAAATAAATAAATGATTGTTTTTTATAAATTTTGGCCTAAAAACATCAAAAAATATTTCTCCTTTATCCATATAAAAATTCCTTTTTTAATATTTAATTTTAGGAAAGAATAACACCTGCCCAGTTAATAATAGATACTATTCAATGATTTATTTAAGTGGAGCCAAGGGGATTTTAACCCCTGACCCCTCCATGCCATGAAGAGCTAAAAACATGTGAGTCCAAATACTATAACACGGGTTAGAGATTATAACTAAATGTAGATTACGAAAATTAGTCCCAGAACTTGATAGGGTATAAGACACATTGCAATAAATAATATATAGCCCAATTTGTCTTATACCCTATCAAGTTCTGGGACTAATTTT